>Ga0182015_10002289_pt1 | contig 23510 bp, 17 predicted proteins | sample 712P3MmetaG_FD_120478 | JGI IMG/M metagenome (GOLD analysis project Ga0182015, IMG submission 120478) | Permafrost microbial communities from Stordalen Mire, Sweden - 712P3M metaG | ecosystem: Environmental > Terrestrial > Soil > Wetlands > Permafrost | place: Sweden: Stordalen | collected...
CGCCGGTTCTCCAGCGACCGCCCCACCGCATTGAGTAACTGTTCTCGCTCGAACGGTTTGAGCAGGTAGTCGTAGGCCCCATTTCGAATGGCAGCCAGGGCAACGGAAATGTCATGAACTGCCGTCACCATCACGACCGGCATGTCGGGAAACTTTTCCTTGGTGCGTTCAAGCAGGCCGATGCCATCCAGATCAGCCATCATCAAGTCCGACAGCATCAACTCGAACACCTCGCCGGAATTTAGCAGAGCGAGAGCCTCCATGCCGGAAGCTGCCTGTTTGCAGGCATAACCGGCGGCGGCGAGAATGGCGCAGACAATCTCGCGGATTGCCTCTTCATCGTCTACTACGAGAATGCGGTCGGGCATGAGCCTCTCACTACCACTATCGGCGATTTTACGCTAGCTGTTAGGTGCCGAAAGTAACCACTCAGGTCCGGAAAGAGCATCCAGATAAGCCCTAGGCGTGATATTCAGAAGCGAGGCAGTGTTATGCCCAAAGTTTGCAATATCTGATTTCATTAACGAATCTACACAAGATGACCGCTTCACTTTGGTTTGTTTGGAACACCGTCGCACAGCCCGCGGTCGCCAGGCTGAAGCTTGGGGAGTGGGTTCTTCTAATCATCCTGGCAGCTTCGTTGCTGGTCCTGTCCGTTTTCCGCGAACGCTATCTCTTGATTTGGACCGCCGGGTGGACCTTGCTGTTGGGTTCTCGTTTGGCTGGGATGCACGGCGTGGGGATGCATGTTCCTGAGCGCTATCTTCCCGCGATTGCGCAAGCGGCGTTTGTAATGGCTACTGGCCTGTTCGCCGGGGCCGTCCTGGTATATACCCGGTCACGGAATTTGTTGGCGCCGCTGGCTGCGGTTACCGTAAGCGTGGCTGTCTTTGCCGCGGCCCGGGCGCTGCTGTGGCCTGATTCGTTGACCTTGCGTGTGGCTCTGGAAGTTTCCTACCGAATCATCTTACTGACTGCGGCGAGTGCCTTGCTGCACGCTCGCCGGGGCCGCCTGGAATTCTGGCCCTGGGTGCTCGCGATCGCTTTGCTGTCACAGCATCTCAATTGGCCGCTTCTCGCCACGGGAGTTCCAGAAGGAGTTCTTACAGCGTCAGACATTTTGCTTGGACTGAGCATGCTGCTGGTCGTATTTCAGGAAGCACGAGCGCGGGCGCAAAGATTAGGCGTGCTGCGCGTTCTGACCGAAAGTGTGGTGCTTGCTCAACAGCAGGGCGGCATGATGGATAAGTCGCTCGAGGAATTGCAGCGCCTCACCGGCAGCAAGGCTGCATGGTTCCGTTTGATCGAGGGCGGACACCTCGTAGCCACCCACGCCGTCGGTGTTTCTCAGGAATTCCTGCGGGAGATGGGCATCGCGGAGTTGACTGAGAGTGTGAAGCAGACGCTGGAGCGAGGCACAGCTGAGATAGCCCAAAGGGGCGACCCGACTCCGGAAGATGAGCGTTTACTTAAGTCGGAAAAAATCCTTAATCTTGTCATGGTACCCGTGCTGGGGAAGAAGGCTCCAATCGGGCTGATCGTGTTAGGGAGCGCGGGCGAGAGAAAACTGACTGCCGAGGAGCTCGATTTCCTGGAAATGTGCGGACGCCAGTTGGGGATCGCCGTGGAGAACTTCCGTTTGCTGGAGCAGGTATTGCGCTCGCAGCGGCAGTGGAGAAACACCTTCGATTCAGTCCACGACATCATCCTGGCCCACGACGCCGAGTTCCGCATTATCAAGGCCAACCAGATACTGCTGGAGCAGTTGGAACAATCGTCCGCCGACGTGATTGGCAGCACCTGCGAATCGGTATTGCCACACGGTTTGGGCGAGTGGACCGGATGTCCTTACTGTGCCCGCGGCGACGCTGAAATCAGCGAGGGCGCCGACCCCTGCTTTGGCGGGTTCTCGATGGTCTCCACTTCGTCCTACACGGAGCAGGGAAGCAAACAGAAGGGGACCATCCACATCGTCCGCGACATCACGGAGCGGCGATCGGCGGAAGAAAAATATCGTTTGTTGTTCGAGCAGGTACAGGAAGGTGTGTACGTGGCGACGCCGACGGGACGACTGCTCGACTGCAACGATGCCCTCGTGCATATGCTGGGCTACGAGCGGCGGGAAGAGTTGCTCTCCCTGAACCTGGACCAGGACATTCGCGTGGATGCCGGCCAGCGGGATGCCTTTCACAAGGACATCGAGCAGCAGAATTACGTCCGCAACTTTGAAGTGACGATGCGGCGAAAAAACGGCACATTAGTGCTGGCCGCGGAAAGCAGTTTCGCCACACGGGACGCCGCGGGCAAGGTCGAACGCTATCAGGGATTTGTTCTCGACGTAACCGAAAAGCGTCGAGCCGAAGACGAAATGCGTCGCCGTAATCGTGAACTGAACGCGTTGAACGCCATGGCGGTGGTGGCGACCCAGTCTTTCGATCTCGATGAGATCCTCAACCTGACGCTGCGGCAAGTGGTTTCGCTGTTTGGAGCGGAGAGCGGAGCCGTTTATCTTTCAGATTCCGACGCCCCGACCTTCCGGCGTCGGGCCGCTTGGGGACCACGCAGTCGCGACAAATCGCGGCCGGCGGAGATAAGTTTTGCGGAAGGTTTTGGGGACCTGGTCATGCGGTCGCGAGCGGAAGTGGTCACGGCGGAATACCTTCCGCACCTCAGCGGAGCTGTGGCCGAGTTCATCCGTTCCAGCAGCGACGGGTCGTGGGTCTGGGTGCTCTTCTGGGGCAAGGATAGTCCAATCGGCATGATGGGGCTGCGTAGCCACGGGGAATACGAATATTCCAGCGGGGAAGAGAACCTGCTGGTGGCGATCAGCCGCCAGTTGGCAACCACCATCGAAAAAGTTCGTCTGTACGAAGAAACCTGCAAAGCCTACGAAGACCTGCGGCGCACACAGGAACAATTGCTGCAGAGCGAAAAAATGTCGGCGGTAGGACAACTGATTGCTGGGGTGGCCCACGAACTGAACAATCCGCTGACCGCGATTCTTGGCTACGCGCAGTTGCTCGAAAGCGAAGGATTGAACGAACGCGCCCAGGACTATGTGGCCAAGATGTTCAAACAGGCGCAACGCACGCACCGGGTGGTGCAGAATCTGCTTTCCTTCGCGCGGCAGAGGAAGCCCGAGCGGTCGGAGGTCGATATTAGAAGGGTGCTCGAAGAAACGCTCGCCCTGCGCGACTACGATCTCAAGGTGAACCACATCGTTGTGGAAAAAGATTTTGCGGCGGAGCCCGCGATGGTGGTGGCCGATCCGCACCAGATTGAGCAAGTATTTCTGAACATCATCAACAATGCCGTAGATGCGGTTCTGGAATCCGGCCGTTCTGGGAAGCTGAAGATCCGCGTTTTTTGCGAGAATGGCTGCGCGTGCGCGCAGTTTGCCGACGACGGTCCTGGTATCAAGGATCCCAAGAGAATTTTCGATCCGTTCTATACCACTAAGAGTGTCGGGAAGGGAACGGGGTTGGGTCTAAGTATTTGCTATGGAATCGTGAAGGAGCACGGCGGCGACATCACCGCGCACAATGCGATCGAGGGCGGCGCGGTCATTGACGTGCGTCTACCCATGGCGACAGCGGCGGCAGCTGTAGTGGAAGCGGCTCCTGTGATTCCACCCAAGCGCGAAGGCGCCATCGAGGGCCGGATATTGCTGGTGGAGGAAGAAGAGGCAGTGCTCGAGTTCGAGCGCGATGTGCTCACCGGCGCCGGGGCCAGTGTGGTGACTGCGGCCAGAAGTGAGGACGTGAAAACCCGCCTGCTCTCCGAGCCCTTCGATGCCGTGATCATGAGCGGCAAAATGCCGGCGGACTGGAACGCGAAAGAAGCCTTCCTCTGGTTGAAGCAGCACTGCGCCGACATGGAAAAGCACATCCTGTTTACGTTCTCGAATGGCGTGGAGCAGGGCGGTGAGCGGGCGTTCCTGCAGGAAAACAACGTACCCTATTTGGTGAAGCCCTTCGAAGTGGCAGAGCTGATCTCGCAGGCTCGACGCTTGCTGCAAAAGGCCCGAGCTGCCGCGGCTTCCGCCAGCTAGCTGGTCTCAGGCTCCGTCAGACGCCCATAGCGAAAAAGCACCCGTCGAGATCTGCCGAGAAGCTCACAAATACATTTAGTATTGTTAGTGCCGCGTAAAGTCTCCAAAATCAGCGTGGGCTAACAGCCCCTGCCTCCCGAAGATCACAGCGGGCCATTCAAAGCCCGGCGCGCAAACTTTTTACCAGCCGCCGAAGAGCCTTTTCGTTGCGCCGGTACCACCGCCATTGCCCCTGCTTCACCGCCTCGACTAACCCCGCCTTGGTCAGAATCGCCATGTGGTGCGAGATGGTGGGCTGAGAAAGACTCACGCGATCCTCAATGTCGCCGGCGCACAGTCCGCTATTTTTGCCTGCGGGGTTTACCCGGCCCTGCTTGAGCGCGCCCAGGATGCGGCGACGAGTGGGATCGGCGATGGCGTGGAGTGTGCGGTCCAAGGATGGGGCTGGGCTGGTCATTGGGCTGGACCATGAATATCTTCTAAATCGACGCTTGTCAATATGAAGCGCTAGGAAGTCTTCAAGAGCGCTGCCGCGGAGCGCGCAACCATTCGATGCGGTTGAACTCGAGGTAGCGCACATCGTTGTCCGGCAGCGAACACTTGGATTCGTCGAGTCTGCTGACCAGAGTGCCGCCGCGAATCCAGTAACCGGCTTCATCCTGTTTAAGAACGGTGGCGTCGAGTGGGTCCATGCCGTGCAGCTTGAAAATCACGCGTCGGTTCAATAGGCGGTCACCATTCATAGGGGGTTTCACTTCTTAAGGATCGGGTTATATCCGTCGTTGACCAGGCGGGAGCGCATGGCTTCGGCCTCTTTGATGTCGGCGAATGGGCCGAGCTGCACACGAAACAATTTGTCGGTCGCCGAATTGCTCGCCACAAAGGCGGGATATTGCTTTTTCTTGAGCGCATCCACCAAGGCGTCAGCATCATCCTGCTTGCTCACCGCCGCGATCTGCACGTAGTAACTGGCGCCCGGAATAGCCGCCGTGGCGTCTGGAGAATTGCCGGTCTGCGCAGGCTGAGCTTGCACTCCGGAAGAAGACGCTCCGGTCGAAGACGAGGCCGCTGGCCCCGCCGATGGCTGACTCGGAGTTCCGGCGCCCGTCGGCCCCGCATCGGCGGAAGCCGGCGTCAGTTGTGGATTCGCGTTCTGCTGTTCCACGGCTTTATAAAAGGTCATCGGCGTTGGCGCTGGTGTACCGGCGGATCCAGCGGGCTTCGAGCCGTTGGATGCGGTTCGTAGCGGAGCCATCGAGCTGGGAGTGCCGAGTCCAGCGTCCGCCTTGCGCCCCAGCGTGTAACCAAGCGCGAAGAAAACGGCGCAGATCATCACCAGCCCAAAAAAAAGCCCCAGCAGTTTCGCTGTGCCCAATGTGATTTCAGTGTCCTGTGACGAAGCCATAACCGCTCCTCAAGAATTGCGCGACTCGGCTGCGCAATGAAGCCAACCTCCAGCCTCCGCCGTTTTGCTGAAGCCGGTCGTACTCACGCCGGCTTCGCCGCAGGCGTCGTATCATCGAGACCCTTGCCCAGCATCTTCTGCAGTCCCGAGAAAAAGTCCACGGGCACGGGGAAGATAACGGTGGTGTTTTTCTCGACGCCGATTTCAGTTAAAGTTTGCAGGTAGCGAAGCTGCACGCTGACCGGCTCGGTGGCCAGCAGATGGGCGGCGTCCACCAGTCGCTGCGCAGCCGAGAACTCGCCCTCTGCGTGAATAATCTTCGACCGCTTTTCGCGCTCGGCCTCGGCCTGCTTAGCCATGGCGCGCAGCATCGATTCCGGCATATCCACTTGCTTCACCTCGACGTTGGTCACTTTCACGCCCCAGGGTGAAGTGTGCTGGTCGAGAATACTTTGCAGCCGCAGATTGATTTTTTCGCGGTGGGAAAGCAGTTCATCGAGTTCCTGCTCGCCCAGCACAGAACGCAGCGTGGTCTGCGCAAACTGCGAAGTCTGGTAGACGTAATTGGAAACTTCATTCACAGCCTTGTTAGGATCGATCACACGCAAGAAAATCACTGCGTTCACTTTGAGCGTAACGTTGTCGCGAGTGATGATGTCTTGCGGCGGCACTTCGAGCGCTTCCTGACGCAGCGACACCCGCACGATGCGGTCAATCGGGACGAACACCAATGCCACGCCCGGGCCCTTCGCGGTTTTTAGCAGGCGGCCAAGCCGGAAGATGACGCCACGTTCGTACTCGGCCAGAATCTTGATGGAACTGACCACGTAGAGGACAACGATTATGATGACGACTGCGACAAAGCCAAAGCTGAGTTCCATACTGACGCCTCCGCGCCCAGAACACACAAGCGCTTCTGAGGCGGATTGTAACGCAATGGCAGGGCGGGAACGCGGAATTCGGAGACAGAAAGTTGCTTGCGCTGGTGCGCGCCTCAAGCAGCGGCCTTCAATCAGGGGCGCTTCAATCCGGGTATGACCGGTATAGTCTGCGTCACGACCAGCGGCTCGACCTGTAGCAGCAGTCCGTCGATCCGGCGCACTACCACAGGCTGTCCTGTCAACACCTCGGAAGATGACACGGCATCCCAAAGTTCGCCGTGGACAAATATTTTTCCGCGCGGGGAGAGCGCCGTTTGCGCGATTCCGGTCTCACCGATCAACCCCTGAGCGCCCGAAACCATCTTATTTCGCCGAGCCTTCAGAGCGATGCTCATCAGGAACGCGGTGATCAAGCCCAGCGGAATGCTCACCGCGAGCGCGGTCAGCAGGTGGACGCGCATCTCTGGAATGGGCGAGTCCACCAGCAGCAGTCCTCCCAGAGTGAGCAGGGTGATGCCGCCAACCGTGAGCACGCCATGGCTGGCGAACTTCGCCTCCGCGGCGAACAGCGCAAATGCCCCCAGAATCAGCACCAGTGCGGCAAACCGCGTGGGCAACAGATTCAGCGCAAAGGCCGCGATCAAAATGAAGACGATGCCCACGGTTCCGGGAACCACCGCGCCGGGATGATTGAATTCGGCATACAGCGCGAGCGCTCCGATCGCGAGAAATATGAAGGAAATATTTGGATCCATCAAATAGCCGAGGATGCGTTCCTTCAGCGTCATGCCGAAAATCGCGACGGGCTGGCCGGACAACTTGAGTGTGACCTCGTGCCCGTCAAAGCGCTTAAAGCTCTTGCCGTCGATCTGGCGGAAGAGATCGTCCTCGCTCGAAGCCACATAGTCGATCAAGTGCTGCGTGAGCGCTTCCTGCTCGGTAAAGGACTTTGATTGCCGCACCGTGCTTTCTGCGATGTCCACGTTGCGGCCGCGCCGAGCGGTAACAGAGCGCATCAGGGCAGCCGCGTCATTTTCTATTTTTTGTTTCATCACATCGTCCATCTGTCCGCCGCCGAGGTTGACCGGGTGGGCCGCACCAGTGTTCGTGCCAGGTGACATCGCGGCGATGTCGGCCGATTCCAGGATAAAAAATCCCGCGGACGCGGCACGGCTGCCGCTGGGTGTGACGTAAAGGATCACGGGAACGGATGAGTTCGTGATCTTCTGGATGATCTCGCGGGTCGATTCAACCAGCCCGCCCGGCGTATTAATCTCGATCAATACAGCTTGATCGTTGCGCCGTTGCGCCTCGTCAATGGCCCTCGCGATATATTCCTCGGTAATCGGCTGAATGGTGTCATTGACCACGACCCTTAGGACTTCGGCAGAGGAGACGGAGCAGAGAGCAAGCGCCGCCACGAGCCCGAACACAATTCGCAACATGGGATTGCTTTTCACGAGTCGCCCGTCCTCTTCAACCCTAATTCTTACTCTCATTTGTGGACGGCGGCAGAGATTTCTTGTTCCGCTTCGCTGCCGCGAGTTCCGGAGTGCAGCCCGCTCCATCCCGGCAGATTGGTGCTGCCGGTAATCAGGCGAGCGCCGCGCTCATAAGTGAAATACGACCACGCCCATTGGATAAAGACCAGCACGCGATTGCGGAAACCAATCAGAAACAGAATATGCACGAACAGCCACGCCAGCCATGCCATGAAGCCCGAAATGTGAATCTTGCCAAACTGTGCGACCGCGGCAGCGCGGCCAATCGTCGCCAGGCTCCCTTTATCAAAGTAGTGAAAAGCCACGCGCGGCGCGGATTCACGCTCAGCGGCGGAGGCTCCTGCCAGTTCCATTCTTCGGCGAATCAGCTTGGCGACAAAGCGCCCTTCGAGAATCGCCACCGGCGCCACGCCGGGCAGCATCTTGCCGGATTCGTCTTTAAGCGCGGCCAGGTCTCCGATGACAAAAACTTCCGGGTGGCCGGGGATGCTGAGATCAGCCTCCACCTGCACCCGGCCGGCTCGATCCACGGGCGCGCCCAGCTTCTGGCCAAGCGGAGAGGCGGCCACGCCCGCGGCCCACAGGATGACCGCTGCATTCATCCGCCTTGCTCCCATAGAAATGACCCCGGGCTCAATCTGTGTGACCAGGGCAGAGGTAACCACTTCCACGCCCAGCCGCTGCAGTTGCTCCAGGGCACTACGCGAGAGATCTTCCGGATAAGCCGGCAGCACATGTTGCCCGCCTTCGATAAGGTGAATGTGAGTGCGCCGCGGATCAATCGACCGGAAGTCGTGAGCCAGAGCGTGGCGGCAGATTTCCGCCAGCGTTCCCGCCAGTTCCACTCCGGTGGGGCCGCCGCCGACCACGACAAAATTCAGCGGATCGGAGCCTTCGCCCGCAAAGGCACGGCGTTCGGCGAGTTCGAAGGCCAGCAGGACACGGCGCCGGATTTCGAGCGCGTCTTCGATGGTCTTGAGTCCGGGAGCCAGAGCCTCCCATTCGTCGTGGCCAAAGTAGGCGTGGCTGGCGCCCGCTGCGACGATCAGCGAGTCATAGGAAATTTCCTGTTCTGCGGCTTTCACCACTCGCTTTTCCAGGTCGAAGCCGGTCACTTCGGCCATCAAAACCTCAACGTTCTTGTGACGGCTGAGAATGGATCGAATCGGCGCAGTGATCTCGCCTGGAGAAAGACCCGCGGTAGCCACCTGATAGAGCAACGGCTGAAACGTGTGATGATTTTTCCGGTCGATGACGGTGATTCCCACGGGTGCGCGAGCCAGACTTTCGGCCGCGTTCAGGCCACCAAAGCCCGCCCCCACGATGACCACCCGATGTGCAGTCTTGCCGTTCATCGCTCTACTCTATAAGATTCACCGCGATGGCAATCGGCTCCACAAGTTCTGCCGCCGCAACTCCGCAACCGCGGTGGGTGCGGTGGTTGGTCCCCTCCGTGAGCGATTTGATTTTCGTCGCGCTGCTGGGACTGCTCGTATTTACAACCTTATCGGTGCGGCTATTGGGTGATGCCGGAATCGGCTGGCACATTCGCACCGGACAGCTGATTCTTTCAACCCATGCGATTCCGCGCATCGATCCATTTTCCTCCGCCATGGCCGGCCAGCCCTGGTTTGCCTGGGAGTGGCTCTACGACGTGCTCGTCGGTTGGTTGGACACTGTAGCCGGTCTGAACGCAGTGGTGCTCTTCACCGCGTTGATCATCGCCACAACCTTTGCGTGGACGTTTCGCCTGCTCCTGCGCCGGAACACAAATTTTCTTCTGGCCTTGATGCTGTTGTTGCTGGCGGCGTCGGCGGCCATGATCCATTTCCTGGCGCGCCCCCACGTGGTGAGCTGGTTGTTCACGGTCGCGTGGTTTTGGATTTTGGAGTCGTCCGAAGAGACTTGCCGCGATCCTGATTCCTATTCCTCTTCCTCCGCGACCTCAACGATCAAGGCAAGAAAACGCCATCGCCGTTGGCTCCTTTGGCTGCTGCCGCTGCTCATGATTGTATGGGTAAATTTGCACGGTGGATTTCTGGTTGGATTCTCTCTTCTTGGCATCTACTGGATCGCCGCGGCTTGGCAATCGTTTCGTCTAACGGGAGATCGCTTCGACGACGTTCTGCAAAACATCCGGGCAGGGAAGCGCGCCCGGGCTCTGGCATTCACTGGCCTCTTGAGCGTGCTGGCTACATTCTTGAATCCTTACGGCTGGAACCTGCACCTTCATATTTATCGTTATCTTTCCAATCGCTTCCTGATGGATCATATCGACGAATTTCAATCTCCAAATTTTCACGGGGTCGCACAAAAGTGTTTTGCGGCGTTGTTACTGCTCACATTAGCGGCGAAAAAGCGCGAAGCCAGAGAGTTTCGCGCGAGCCAAATCCTGGTGGTGCTGTTCGCCGTATATTCCGGCCTCTATGCGTCGCGGAACATTCCAGTCTCGTCTCTCCTGTTAATTCTGGTGATAGGCCCCTGGTTGTCGGATGCGATGGAAAGACTTACAGAAGGACTTGGAAACAGACTCGCCAAGCGACGAATCTCTCCCGCCTCCTCCCGCGCCGCATCCCCGCAGTTCCTTCACCGAATGCAGGCGATCGACCGCAGCCTGCGGGGTTCTCTTTGGCCCGCTGCGGCCATCGTGCTCGCCGTCTGGATTGCGGCCCATGCCGGCCGATTGGGTGACACTCAGCTCATGAACGCACATTTCGACGGCAAGCGCTTCCCGGTTGAAGCGGTCAACTATCTGGAGAAGCACGATGTGTCGGGCCCGGTCCTCAGCCCCGATTCGTGGGGCGGATATTTAATCTACCGTCTCTATCCCCGAATAAAAGTCGTGGTCGATGACCGCCACGATCTGTACGGCGAAGAATTTCTAAAGTCCTACCTGAAGATGGTGCATGTCGAGCCCGGCTGGAAGGATTTTCTTCAGCAGTATCAGGCGGGCTGTGTGCTCGTGCCCAAGGACTCTGCCCTCGCCAACATTCTGCTCGAAACGCCCAATTGGCAACCGATCTACGGTGACACCGTAGCGATCTTATTCATACCGGCTCGGGCGACCAGCAAGGCGACCAGCAAGTAGAAGCTGCCTCCGCTTATTGCACTACGCGCGCGACCGCGGTCGTGGCCAGGAAGTTGCCGCCGCTATCCACGCCCTGCACCACCACGCTATGAATGCCGGGTGTCAGACGCAAGGTGTAGGTGTAGCTGCCGTTTTGGCCCTTCACTATCGTCTGCAGGTTGCCGTCGACATACAACTGCAAGGCGGTTGGCGGGACGGCATCGTTGGCCTGCACCTGGATCGTGAGCGGGCCCTTGATTACGGCCGCATTCAGAGGGCTGCACAGGGTCAGCGACGGATTTACCGGATTGAGCGGGCAAACACTGGACGCCGCCACGCTGAACTGCTGTTGGTCTTCATGTTGCGTGCCGCTTGCATCCTCCACTACGACAGTGGCGAGATGAGTGCCGGGAGCGACCGGCAACCAAGTGTCGAACTGGGCGGCGTGCAGGCTATACGCGGACATTCCGTCGACAGCTAGCGCAATATTTGTTGCGGCCTCGACATTGCCGCCCTGACTGATGAAGTGGATACGTTCGGAAAGAGTATTGTCTGCGGAAATCGCACAGATTTCCACCCCTTCACCGCCGCTTGGGCATAGGCCCGCAAAGTCGGTGTGCAGCAGGTATCCGTCATCATTTCCCTGGTAGGCAGGCTGATATGCATCCGGCGTGGTGGGGAACTGACTGCCGGCATCGCCAGCGACCCACAGGCCTCCGGTGCCATCCGGAGCTGCCGCAAAACCATCGTAATTCTCGGCTTCCCCCGTTGCACCGAACACTACTGACGACACAGCTGCGAACTGGGGATTCAGCTTCACGTAATAGGCTTGGCTGACGCTGTCCAGCGGCGTCGGGTTTCCGTAGGCGGTCGTAAGAAAATTCCAGGAATATGTGGACCCCGTGACGTAGGTATTGCCCCCGGCGTCAACTGAAACCTGTCCCACGTAGTCAAGGTTTCCACCGCCGAGGTAGGTTCCGTTCAACATTAAGCTGCCGGGACGGTTCAGCTCAAACACGTAGGCATTGGGCGCGGTCGGCGCTTCTGTCTGGAAGGCCCACGGGCTAGTAAACAAACCGATGTTGTAGGTCCAAGTGCCAACGTAGGCGTTGCCCGACTGGTCGACGGCGATAGATTCTCCGGAAATGAAGTTGTTAGAGTTATGGCCGGGATTACCCGCTATTGCGGAGTAAACCAACGATGACGACGGAGGCCGCGAAGGATCGAGCTTAACAATCGGAGTCCTCGCGCCGCCGGGCTGATTCAAAGCTCCCGCGGTCCGCGGGAAATCAGGCGACTCGGTGAACCCGGTGATGTACAGCTTATTCTCACTGTCGATGGCCAGCCCGTTGGCCTCATCTTCACCGCTGCCGCCCATCTCGACGGACCATGGGATAGCAGTGCCGGCGGAATTAATCTTGGCCACCCAGAAATCGTCAATGCCGCCGAGAGGGCCGATGATCCCAGTTTTCCCGTTACAGCAGTCGCCGGCGGGGCCGCTGCCGGTAACAAATGCAGCCGCTAGGCTATCGAGCACGAGTTTGGGGCTGCTATCGGTTGAATTGGGCCCCATGGTCGCACCATAAACCAGTTGCGAACCTGTCGAGTTCAGCTTGACGACAAATACGCTGCCACCGGTCGGAAGGCCGGCAGAGGTAGGAAATCCGGGGCCTTGAAATATGCCGGCAACGTAGACGTTCTCATTGGAATCAACCTGAACCGCGCTGGCTATGCCGAATTGATACGATCCAGGCCCCAGGAAGGTCGACCAAACCAACGATCCCGCTGCCGAGAACTTCGACACGAAGACAACGTTGTAACCTGTGGGACCGGGATAGGCGGGCTCGTAGACACCGGCCGTGGTAGGGAAGTCCGGCGAAGTGGTTGTGCCGGCGACATAGATGTTTCCAGCCGGGTCGCGAATTGCGGCAGTGATAGTGCCTGACCCGGTACCACCGAGATAAGTGGAATAGACCCAGCTCGGGGGCCTCTGTGCAAAGCACACTAATGCACAACCGAAAAGAATAACCGCGGCAATACCCTTCGCAGATGAAAACATAATAGACTCCGTCTGGCGCGCCAGCAGTAGATGACAATTGGGGGTGTAAGGGTTGTGTAGCACGCAGGTTTTCTTCAGCAGTACCCAGGCTCCCCGTGTGCTCGCGCTCAAAGACTCTGCCCTGGTCAACATTCTGCGGGACACCGATGCCTGGAAGCCGATCTACAAAGATGACGTAGCAGTCATGTTCACCCGCATTCTGTCCCCGACCGAGTAGAGGCGCCTCAACAACTTGGCTGGCACGTGCAAAATTCTTCTCATTGACAGTCGTAGAGATTCCGCGGTATGTTCGCCGGCACGGTCACTACTACCGTGCATCGTTGACGCCCGCGAATGTCCTGCCATTCAGGGAAGCAACTCTGTGCAAATCATTCTCCGCGCCTGAGGACAAATCCTGATGAATCGCCTTCTCTCTGCTTTTTGCGGCCCGCATTCTCTCCTTGCCGTCTTGGCAGTGCTGAGCCTCTGTTTTGCACCCGCCGATCCCGCGCATGCCCAGGACACCACCGCCGTATCGCTTACCCAAATCAGTTCCGATCCATTCACCGTTGCTCCGGGCCAGCATGCCACCGAAGTCGAGCCGCATGTGTTGGCCAATGGCACCACGCTGGTGGCCGCGTTTCAGACTGGACGCATCGCTCCCGGCGGCGCCACCGCGATTGGCTGGGCCACTTCCACTGACGGCGGCGCCACCTGGTCTCACGGCTTCCTGCCGGGCCTCACCAAGGGCAACGGCGGTGGTCCCTACGACGCAGCCAGCGATCCGGCCGTAGCCTACGACGCCAAGCACGGTGTCTGGATGATCGCTTCCTTACCCATCTCCAACACCACCACAACCGTCGCGGTCGTAGTGAGCCGTTCCACCGACGGAGGGTTCACCTGGGACAACCCGGTCAGCGTCGGTCCAGTTGTAGACAGCTCCGACAAGAACTGGATCGTCTGCGACAGCACCGCCACCAGCCCGTTCTATGGCAACTGCTACGTCGAGTGGGATAATCCCGACACCGGAGACGGGATTTTGATGAGCACCTCAAGCGATGGAGGCCTGACCTGGGGGGCAGCGAAAACGACGGCGACCCAGGCCGCCGGCGTCGGTGGGCAACCGCTGGTGCAGCCCAACGGCACGGTGATAGTACCGATTGAAACCTCCGGTATCTCTGCCTTCATCTCGACGAACGGAGGCGGGAGCTGGTCAGTGCCGGCAACTGTCTCGAACATTCAGAGCCACACCGACGCAGGCGGAATTCGCAGCGGCCCACTGCCCTCGGCGGCAATGGATGGCGCAGGTAAGGTGTATGTGGTCTGGGAGGATTGCCGTTTCCGAACCTCGTGCTCGACCAATGACCTGGTATACAGCACCTCAACCAACGGCCTGCAGTGGTCCAAGGTAACCCGCATTCCTATCGATGCCACCACCAGCACATTGGATCACTTCATTCCAGGAATCGGCATCGATCCTGCGACGTCGGGCGCCACCGCGCACATTGCGATTCACTTCTATTTCTATCCGCAGAGCAAGTGTACGACCTCGACTTGCCGGCTCGGCGTGGGCTACATTTCATCCCATAACGGCGGATCTACCTGGAACACTCCGGTGAAACTGGCCAGCCAGATGCAGCTCGCATGGCTGCCTAATTCGCAGAACGGCCTGATGGTGGGCGATTACATTGCCACCGCTTTCACCAACGGCGTTCCCCATGGAGTGTTCGCCATAGCCGCCGCGAAATCGGGGACAACCTTCAACGAGTCGACAAATACCGCGCAGGGTTTGACCGTGCCCGAGACCGGTCCGCAGTTGTCTTCGGCAGGTGACAAGCCGCTGCACAACCTATCCGACCCGATTGAAAACGAGCGTCCCGAGAGAGGCATTCCGCCTTCGAAGCGCGCAGCTAAGCGCAGCTCGAAGTAGAATCCATACTTTTTCATCCGAACTCTTTCATCCCGGACTTTGTCATCCTGAGCGTAGGTTGTGCTTCGCGAATGCGAAGCACAACCGCAGTCGAAAGCCTGCCCTGAGCGAAGCCGAAGGGGGATCCCTTCCCCGCCTGTGCTGCAGTATGCCTCGCAGGGGAATTTCCATCACCGTCCCAGCTCTTAATTTGCCCAACTCGTGGATGGCCCGACTTCCACACGCCCTTATTGAATCCCACCCCTGCTAAACTCTCTCCGTGTCCCGCCTCACTCACCTCGAATGCACCCGCTGCGGCGAACATTTCCCCGCCGACCGTCCCCAAACCGTTTGCCCGAAAGATGGCGGCATCCTCTACGCCCGCTACGATCTTGCCAGCATCAAGAAAACTTTCTCGCCGGCATCGTTGCTGCCGCTTGCGCCCACCATGTGGCGATACGACGCGGTCCTTCCCGAAGCCACGCCCGTCTCGCTCGGCGAAGGATTCACTCCCATGCTGCGCAGCCGCGAGTATCCGAATGCCTTTATCAAGGACGAAGGCCTGAATCCCACCGGATCTTTCAAGGCTCGCGGACTCTCCGCCGCTGTCACCATGGCCCGCCACTTCGGTCTGAAAAAGCTCGCCATCCCCTCCGCCGGAAATGCAGCCGGAGCCCTTGCCGCCTACGCTGCTGCCGCCGCCATCGAAGCCCACATCTTCATGCCCAAAGATGTTCCCATGGCCAACCGCATCGAGTGCCATTACTACGGCGCGCACGTCACGTTGGTCGATGGCCTCATCTCCGACTGCGCCCGCAAAGTCGCCGAACTCAAAGAAACCGAGTCTTGGGAAAACGACGGATGGTTCGACGTCTCCACCACCAAAGAGCCCTACCGCGTCGAGGGCAAGAAGACCATGGGCTACGAAGTTGCCGAGCAACTCGGCTGGAAGCTTCCACAAGGCATCATCTATCCCACCGGCGGCGGAGTCGGCCTTCTCGGCATGTGGAAGGCCTTCGACGAAATGGAGCAACTGGGTTTTATCGGGTCCGAGCGCCCGAATATGATCAGCGTGCAGTCTTCAGGATGCGCCCCCATTGTTAAAGCATGGGATGAAGGCCGCACCGCTTCCGAAATGTGGCCTCACGCCTCGACCTTGGCCGCTGGTCTGCGCGTTCCCAAACCCTACGGCGACTATCTGATCCTGGACATCCTCAAGAAAAGTGGGGGTCTGGCCCTCGCCGCTACCGACGCGGAAATTGTTGCCGCTACCCGCCACTGGGCGAAAGTGGAAGGCATCTTCGCCGCCCCCGAAGGCGCCGCATCGCTCGTCGCCTACCAGAAGTTGCTGACGAGCGGCTTCTTCACTGCCGACGATACGGTCGTGCTGTTCAATACCGGCTCTGGCCTGAAGTATCTGGATGTTCTGGACACTCCCAGTGTGGAGCGGGCGCCCTCGCCCGCTTCTCGCCCCATTGCCGGAATCATCGGCCCGTACTAAGGACAACCGCTCTAGACGCAGTACGTCGCTTTTAACACTGATTGACCAGGTTGTGTGTATAGACGCCGTTTCTATCAACAACGGGAGTTTTAAGGTGTCAGCAGAAAGCCGTGGCTCTGGCCATTAAAAGTACCCGATCCCACGATCTGCCCCCAAAAGTTAATGCCGCTCACCGAATTGAGAACCCAGCCCGAACCGGCGCGAATCCGAGCGTTAAGATCTTCCATTCCTTTGGGCGCCGACCAGATGAAAGGATGGCCGATGACTGCGACCGCACCTCCCTCTCCGTCAAACCCCGAACCTCCGGTCCCACCCCACCCCAGCTCATCCAGTGTATTTCCGGAAGAGCCGATCACCTGTCCGAAGAAATTTATATTCGAGGCGGCGCTAAGTGAATCACCCGGAAGAGTCCCCAAATCGTTTATTTCTCCATTTCGTGTCCACAGCACCGCATGCATGGGACACCCCACCAAGTTGAAGCCGCAATCGGGATCCAGGGAAACGGTGGTGGACCAGCCGACAATCTGTCCCCAGTCGTTAACCCCATTTGCCGAACTGCTGTAATCCAAAGCCGCTCCCCCTAACGTTACTAGATCCGTTGCAACGCCACCCTTCCACGATGTCGCCACGCCGATGAGAATGCCGGTTTGGCCAACTATTTGGCCGGGATCGCTAATTCCATTAGCCATGGTCGGTGGAAAGCTACTCCCGAATAGAGTCATGACCTCACCACTGGTCCAAAGGAACCCCCACTGATAATTGTCTGAATAAAGTGTGGTGTATCCGATCACCTGACCAAAAACATTGACGCCCGTGCCATAGAAAGGAATCTCGCACCAGAACGGGAACATGGTTTCAACCGGTGGCACCCCGATCGTACCTAGGCCCTGCATGCCTTTCTGTGGTGTCCAAACGAAGGGCTGAGTGAGATCACTACATTCTTGATTCGGAAACGAAGACTCCGGGGAGATCACCGTGCCGGCTCCATCCGCCGTCCCCGTCACCACTCCAAGATCGCTAATGCTTATGGCGTAACTGGATGTGCCGCCAGGCAATAACCCCAAATCCCGCATGCCTTGGCCTCTCTCCCACAGGAACGCATGTCCGTTGAAATTACCCACCACCTGATCCCAGATGTTTATCGCTGTCGGAGAAAGTTGTCCCAGGTCGGTGATGGTGTAAAGTTGCGCGCTCGCAATGGGAACACTCAGCAGAAATAGAAAGCCAATCAGGATTTTGTGCTTCACGAGTCCTCCACAGGTGAGTAGGTTGTTAGGGCCTGCCTCAAACAGATGCGGCGGGGAAAACTGCTCTGCTGGGAATGGCACGCGGCCAGATCATGCGTACCACGGCGGCATAGTAGTTCCGTCGAGATTGGCATGTCAACTGATTTCGCGCCGTTCATTGACTTGCCACTTCCTTCCCCCTAAACTGGTCGCGCACGGGAGCGTGCTCCTTTCATTGATCGGCAAGACCATTTCGCATTACCGCATCATCGAGAAACTGGGCGGCGGCGGCATGGGTGTTGTATACCGTGCCGAGGACATTAAGCTCGGCCGTTCTGTCGCGCTCAAGTTCCTTCCCGAAGAACTCGCCAAAGATCGCCAGGCTCTGGACCGCTTTCAGCGGGAGGCGCGCGCCGCATCGGCACTGAACCATCCCAACATCTGCACCATCCACGAAGTTGACGAGGAAAATGGCCACGCCTTCATTGTCATGGAGTACCTCGAAGGCCAGACCCTGAAACACCGCATTGCCGGCCGTCCCATCGACACGGAAACGCTGCTGCAACTGGCAATTGAGATCGCCGACGCCTTGGACGCCGCCCACTCCAAAGGAATCATTCATCGCGACATCAAGCCGGCGAATATTTTTGTGACCAAGCGCGGCCAGGCCAAGCTGCTGGACTTTGGCTTAGCCAAGCTGGCTCCGGAGAACCGCGGCGGCAGCTCAGAATCCGCGCTGCTGACAGCGGACGAAGGCGCGATGATGACCACTCCCGGTTCCACCATTGGGACCGTGGCCTACATGTCGCCCGAGCAGGTTCGCGCCGAGGAACTTGATCCGCGTACCGATTTATTCGCTTTCGGGTCGGTGCTCTACGAAATGGCCACGGGAAGTCTGGCGTTCCCCGGAAGCAGCAGCGGCGTAATCTCCGAGGCCATTCTGAACCGCACACCGCAGCCTCCGTCGGTCGCGAATCCCACAATCCCTCCGAAACTCGAGGAAGTGATTTTCAAGGCCATCGAGAAGGAGCGTGAATATCGCTATCAGACCGCCGCTGAGTTACGCGGAGACCTCAAGCGCATCAAGCGCTCCCTGGACACCTCGCGCGTGCGGGCAGCCAGCGCAGCCGCCATCTCATCAGAGACGGCAACCACCCTCGCTCCTGAGACTGCGACGTCGCGAAGAGGCGCGTTGCTCCCGGCGCTGGCAGCCGCTGCCATCGCGCTGCTCATCGGCCTCGCTGCGGGAAAGTTTTTGTTGCAGCGCACCCAGGCACAAGCCGCTCTGCCGGTCTACCATCCCCTCACTTTCCGTCGGGGTATGGTTCACGCCGCACGCTTCGCTCCCGATGGCAAGACCATCATTTACAGCGCCGCCTGGGAAGGCGGGTCTTTGCAGCTATTCACCACGCGTCCGGAGAGCCCTGAGTCGCATGAGTTAGAACCGGCGGGAGCCGACGTGTTGGCCGTCTCGTCTTCCGGTGAGATGGCACTTTCGCTGCGCAGTCATCCCGTCGCCCAATTCCTCTATTCCGGCACACTCGCACGAGTGCCCCTGGTCGGTGGTGCTCCGCGTGAGGTCATGGAAAATGTGGAGTGGGCCGATTGGGCTCCGGACGGAAATACCCTGGCCATTGTGCGGCAAGATCAAGGCCGGCACCGCTTGGAGTTTCCCCCGGGCAAGCTGCTCTATGAAGCGGATGGCTGGATTGGTCATCTTCGCATCTCCCCAAAAGCAGATACCATCGCCTTCATCGACCATCCCCAACTGGGCGACGATGGTGGCGCGGTTGCCATGGTTGATCTGGCCGGAAAAAAGACAACTCTTTCGACTGGCTGGGACAGTATTCAGGGCATCGCTTGGTCGCCGGGCGGCGACGAAATTTGGTTTACCGCCACAAGAACGGGTGGCGACCGCTCTCTCTACGCGGTCAGCCCTTCGGGCACGGTACGATTGCTCGCCCGCGTTCCCGGAGAATTGACCTTGCTCGATGTCGACCGCGACGGCAACGTGCTGCTGACCCGCGGCAACGACCGGGCCGGAATGATCGGCCTCGCGCCGGGCGAGGCAAAGGAACGTGACTTGTCCTGGCTCGACTGGTCGTCGCCCGGCGATCTGTCACCCGACGGCCAAACCGTCCTGTTTGCCGAAACCGGCGAGGGTGGTGGACCAAAGTACGCCGTCTACATTCGCAAAACGGATAGTTCACCAGCGATTCGTCTGAGCGAAGGGATCGGGATGGCATTGTCTCCTGATGGAAAATGGGCGCTCTCGCGACCCAATAGCACTCCTTCACCGCTGGTTCAGTTGCCGACCGGCGTTGGCGAGGCGAAGGTCCTTACCCATGACTCCATCAATCACCTCTGGGGGCGTTGGCTTCCCGACGGGGAACGGCTCGTGTTCTCGGGCAATGAGCCCGGACACGGTTTCCGTCTCTATGTGGAGTCTCCCCAGGAAGGCAAACCGCACCCGATCAGTCCAGAAGGCGTGAACCCCTCAGTGGTAATCTCTCCCAAGGGCGACTTTGCCGCCAGCGTCGGTCCGGATCACAAGGTCTACCTTTATCCCGTCGCCGGTGGCGAACCCGTGCCCGTCTCCGGCGCAGAACCAGAAGAAGCGCCGACCGGTTGGTCCGCGGATGGCAAGTACCTTTATGTTTTCCGCTTTGGAGAAATTCCAGCCAAAGTGTTCGAGCTCGAATTGTCCACAGGAAAAAGAAAGTTATGGAAGCAGTTGGAGCCCGCCGACTCAGCCGGAATCGACACCATCCGTGGAGTAAGAATTACCCCGGATGCCAAGGCCTACGTCTACGGCTACATCCGCACCCTTTCCGATCTCTACGTCGTCGAAGGCCTGAAGTGATGCCACCTTCCCAAGCCCTCTAACGAACGGTTTGGGAAGGGCACGGCCTCACAGTCTGCGGAAAAACTCGGGAATATGGGTAGTACCGTGGAAGAGCGGCGCTTCAGCGCCGCGTCAGCCAAATTTTGGGAAGAACTTAAGGAACGGAATCGCCACATTCCAGCCCCGTAGGGGCGGCATGTGATAGCCCCGCACGTAAGTGCGGGGTAGGCCAGCGAGAGAAGAACCGAGTCCCGTCAGGGACGGCACCAGTCCTCACGCACGCTTCCAGACACCTGTTTCCTTCCAACTACCGAGGTCGCCTCAGTCGATTCCTTCACAAAGAAAATGCTCTGTTCTTCAAATCCCGCTCCGCCTGCTTCACGTTCTCCGCCCGACCAAGATCACTCCAATAATATTCATCGCTGCGAAACGCGAAGATGTTTTCTCCCTGGGCCGCGAGACGCAAATAGGAAGTTATGATCGAAAAAGCGCCCTCTTCCGTCATCACCTTAAAAAGACGAGGCGAAATAACGTGGATGCCGGAAAATGCCCAAGCCTGCACCTGCCCCGCAGGCCGAACGAGTTCAGCTTGCTGTTCACTCCCGGCTCGCCGCCCGCAAAGTTGCAGCCCCTCATCGAACAGCAGATACCGCGAAGTCTCTCGCTGCTGCACCGCCAGCATAGCCAGAGCCTGATGCTCCCGATGAAGCTGCACCATGCGCCCCAGATCAATCGTGCTGATCACATCAACATTGTGCAGAATAAACGGCTCGTCCCGTTCTGCTGAATCCTCAAGAAAAAACCACGCGGCCTTCTTCAACCCCCCGCCCGTGTCCAGCAACTCTTCTTCGCGCGAAACTTCAATCCGCATACCGAAGTCATTGTTCTTCTTCAAAAAATCCACAACCATGTCGGCGAAGTGATGCACATTGATAATCACCTCGCGAACTCCAAACGCTCGCAGGCGCGAAAGCGTAATCTCCAGCAGCGTCCGCCCGCCAACTTCCACCAGCGCCTTAGGACGATTGTTCGTAAGCGGCCGCAACCGCGTGCCCAGCCCCGCCGCCAGAATCATCGCCTTCATTGAATTGTCATCCTGCGCAAGCGTTCTTTGCGCCGCGCGGACATGGCCTGAGCGAAGTCGTAGAGGATCCGGTCGATGCGTGGGACTCTTGTCATTCCGAACCGGGCGCCAAGCCCGGTGAGGAACCTGCTGTTGAGACCTGGCATCTGCCTCGCTCCCTTCTCAAGCCCCATCGCTACCCTCCAGCTCGCGATGCCTTACCACAACCTCCACTCCATTCCTGCCGCACAGCCGCTTCGCCAACTGCTCCGCCAGAAAAACCGAACGATGCTGCCCGCCGGTACACCCAAATGACACCATCAAACTTTTGAAGCCGCGTCGCTGATATTCACTCACACTGGCATCCACCAGCGACATCACACTCGCCAGAAACTGATGCACGCTCGCCTGCTGATTCAAATAGTCGATCACCGGCTCATCCCGGCCCGTCAGCGTCTTGAACCTCTCTTCCCGCCCCGGATTCGGCAGGCTGCGCCCATCGAAAACAAACCCGCCGCCATGTCCGCTCTCGTCTTTCGGCATTCCCCGATGAAAAGAGAAACTCAAAATCCGCACCGTGAGGTTCTCCGCTTCCGAGGCCAGCCCCTGCAGTTTTTCCGAGGCCAGCATGCTGTTGAAGGCCTCCATCAGCGTTGGCAACGCGATTGGCAGCTTCACGTTGTGCAGCAGCCAGCGCAGGTTCTTCAGCGCATAAGGCACGCTCTGCAAAAAATGAGCCTTGCGCTCATAAAACCCGCGAAATCCATAAGCCCCCAGCGCCTGCAGAATACGCACGTAAACGTAGGAATAGTAATAATGCAGGAATGCTTTGTGATCCACTGCGATGAAGCTGCCCAGTCTCTCGAGATACAGATCGAGCAACTGCTGGCGCAACTCCGGCGGGAGATCGGCCTTGGCATCGTACAAAAGGGAAGCGACATCGTACTGCAGCGCCCCTCTGCGCCCGCCCTGATAGTCCAGAAAAAACGGCTGCCCGTCGCGCAGCATGATATTGCGCGACTGGAAATCGCGGTAGAGAAAATAGTCGCAGTTGGCGCTCAACAGAAACGTCGTCAAACAATCGAAATCGTCTTCAAGCGCCTGCTCATTGAACGCAATGCCGGCGAGCCGGAGAAAGTAATACTTGAAATAATTCAAATCCCAGGCGATGGACTGCCGATCGAAACTCCCCCGCGGATAACAAACGCTGTAATTCAAATCGCGCCCAGCCTCGATCTGAAAGTGCGGTAACACAGCAATAACCTTGCGATACGCCTCCACCGCCTGCGGAGCGATCTTCTCACCCGCCCGGTTCTTCGAGAGAAACTCAAACAGCGTCGTATCGCCGAAGTCTTCTTCGAGGTAAGCGCCGTGATTCAAATCTTCCGCATAGATTTCCGGCACCGGCAACCCATGCCGCCGGAAATGCCGCGAAAATTCCACAAACGCTGTGTTCTCCTCGCGCACGTCATACAGAATCCCAATCGCGCTCACTCGCTCACTGCCGAGCCGGACGATCCTGCGCCCCGACCCGCCCAGTTCCCCTTGCAGCGGCTGTATCCGCGTGGCCGGCGTTTGAAATCGCTCTTCAAACAGCTTCGTGAGAACGTCCATAGATTGATCTGCGCTTCCCGGCGCACTACAAAGATTAACATCGAAGTCGAAATCCGCAGGCGCTCGGCGGACGCGGCGGCGGTAGCAAAGATTTAGCCCAAAGCGGCGCCCAGTTCCACAGGACTAACCGCCACCCTTGTCAACGCCGTGCAATCGCTCACGCCCTAACACCGCTTCGTTTCCTTCCGAAGAATTCCCAACCCTCCCGGTAAACCTCAAACTTCGACCGCCGCCTCTTGCTCACCGGAAACAATTTCATCGACTTGATTCTCCGAAACACGGATACGGAACCACATACCACAAATCCTCCGGCACAATGTAAGCCACCAGCACATCGATATCCTTCCAGCTATACACCTTCTTGTGTTCATTTCCGTGCGCGTGAAACGTGTACCCTCCATACTCCCC
>Ga0182015_10002290_pt1 | contig 23508 bp, 22 predicted proteins | sample 712P3MmetaG_FD_120478 | JGI IMG/M metagenome (GOLD analysis project Ga0182015, IMG submission 120478) | Permafrost microbial communities from Stordalen Mire, Sweden - 712P3M metaG | ecosystem: Environmental > Terrestrial > Soil > Wetlands > Permafrost | place: Sweden: Stordalen | collected...
CCGCATGCCGCTGCTCGTGGTGCACGACGGTGGTGATTTCCTGCACTACTCGTCGATGGCGACCGTGCTCGACAACCTGATGCATCGCCGCTTGATGGCGGACTGTGTCGTCGCGTTCACGCACCCCGGCGACCGGCTCCGCGAGTACGCCGCAAGCGCGGCGCACAGCCGGTTCCTGACCACGGAGCTCGTGCCCCAGGTGGAGGGGACGCTCCACCTTCGCGGCGACGCTCGCGGGAGAGTGCTGATGGGAGCGAGCTTCGGCGGGGTCGCCGCACTTTCCGCGGCCGTGCGAGCGCCTGGCTTCTATGGCGCGTTGCTCCTCGAATCCCCGTCGTTACGCTTCACCGAGGCGACCCCGTCGGGCACCTTCGGCGAGACGTTCGCGCCGGTCGTCCGCTTCGTCAACTCGGTGCGCGCGCGCCCGAAGAAAGTCACCGATCGCATGTTCCTGACATACGGTGCCTTCGAGCCGCTGGCGGTGCCGGATCGGGCGATGGTCGAGGTCCTCGAGCGAATGTGCGACGAGCTTCGTGTTGTCGAAGCCCTCGACGGCCACAACTGGATCAACTGGCGCGACCGGCTCCTCGACGGTCTCGGCTGGCTGTGTCCCGGTGAAGCGCCCCTGATCTTTCCGGCGTGATGCGCTGCTTCGTACCGATGCGCGAGACTGTGCGGCCATGAAGAGGCGAGAACGCTGGTATTCCAACCGAGTCGAGAGCGACGTCACCGTCGCCAGGTGGGGCCATTTCGGCAGGCCGGTGATCGTGTTCCCGACCGCGGGCGGTGACGCCGAGGAGATCGAGCGCATGTGGCTCGTCGACTCGGTGGGGGAGTACCTCGAGGCCGGAAGGGCAAAGATCTACTCGTGTGACAGCGTGTCGGGCCGCGCGATGCTCCGCGAGGACGGCGATGCGCGCTATCGAGCCGCCGTTACTCGCGGGTTCATCGAGTTCGTCCGCCATGAGCTGATCCCGATGATCCGCATGGATTGCGAGAGCCCGGACATCACCGTGATCACCGCTGGGGCGTCGATCGGTGCTTTCAATGCTGTGTCGCTGCTCTGCCACTACCCGGACGTTGTGACCGCTGCAATCGGGATGAGCGGCACGTATGACATCTCACGGTTCGTCGGCGACAACGCCGGCGACGACCTGTATTTCGCGACGCCGTCGTACTTCCTGCCGGATCTGAACGGTGAGCACCTCGCCACGTTGCAGACGCGCAACGCGATTCTCGCGTCCGGTGAGGGCCGCTGGGAGAACATCGGCGAGTCGTGGCGGCTTGCCGACGTCCTCGGCAGCAAGGGAATTCCGAACCGGGTCGATCCCTGGGGCACCGACTACGACCACGACTGGTCCACGTGGCGGCAGATGCTGCCGAGGTACTTGGGCGAGCTGACTTAGTCGGCGCTACGCTGGCGTGGGGACGGCGTCGTCATCGGAGTCGAGATGCACGGTGTCCTCGATGACGTCGACTTCTTCGAAGTCGTCGTCGCTCTCTCCACGAGCCATGAGCAGAAGCGTCGAGATGAGCGCGAAGGCGGCCATCGAGAGGAACGGGACGGAGATAAATCCGAAGACATCGATGACCGCGATGTTGCACGCAGGTCCGGAGGCGCTGCAGACGAGGGGCTGGTTCGGAAAGAGCTCCAACTGATAGTGGTAGATCGCGAGTCCCAGCCCGACGAGTGACAGTCCGATGAAGTACCGCTTTGCAACCTGCACATCGCCTCGGAACGCCGCGATGCCGAGCAGGAGCGACAGTGGATACATGCAGATGCGCTGAAACCAGCAGAACTCGCATGGCTGCAGACCCTCGAAGAATTGCAGGAACAGACTGCCGAAGGTGGCAAGCACCGCCACGATCCACGCGATCTGCAACGCGAAGGGGCTGATGCCGTCGCGCAGACGGTCCCACCAGTCGCGACCTGACGGCGACGTGCGCGAAACGATGAAGGCGATTGCTGCGACGAGGACCAGGGCATCCGCGATGAGCGCAAGTACAGCGTACCCGGTGTTGATGACCCCCGAGGAGGTGATGACTGCCATGCGTTCGGGTCAGCCCAGGATCAGGTCGTGACCTTGATCGTCTTCAGTCCAGCTTCAATGCTCTGGATGGTGGCCATGCCGCACACCGATGATGGTGTATCACCGGTCGCGATGCAGGTTGCGGCGGTGAGGATGTTCGCGTTCCCGATGACGTCCTTCGCAACCGTCGACGTCGGGTCGCTGAGGTCGTTGCCGATCTGGTTCCACGTGAGGTTGGCGAGGTCGGCAGGGTCGTAGCTCGTGTTGAGGAGCGTGAAGTACCCGCCGATGTCGATGAACGGGAACTGACCGGCCTCCGCGGTGTAGGGAGGGTTGTCCCACTTGCTGACGATGGCCGAGATCTGCGGAGTCATCGTCTGCAGCGGCTGCGAGTTGCGGTCCTCGACTTCGTTCGAGCTGAAATCGATATACGAGCTCGTGTAGGTCGACTTGTAGAACGTGAAGGTATGGGTATCAGCATCGACGTCCGTTGACGAGGACTCGATTTCGGTGAGATTCTTGAAGGTACCGAAGCGCGACAGCCACATGACCATCGCCCAACGCTCGGCCGCGCAGTACGGACAGAACTCGGCGCCCATGAAGACGACGAGGGTCTTCCCATTGGAGACCGGGAGCTTCGCTGAGGCTGGAAGGCGAATCATCTCGCCAGGCTGACCGCCGGATCCCACCGCATCGACCACTGACGCACTGGGATTTTCGACCTGTGCCGCGAGTTTGGCGGGAACAGTCGCCGCGACGGTCGCATTGCCGCCGCCGACCTGGTTGATGAGGACGATGATGATGAGGACCACCGCAACCACAGCGACGCTCGAGATCGTCACCACCGTTGGCGACTGCCAGGGTGGACGGCGCTCGAGGGTGACCGACCGGGCGGCGGCCTGGTTGCGGCGCTGCTTTTTGGTGAGCGGCCTGGCAGGTGATTTGCCTGAAGGGCCGGGCTGCTTGCGCGGGGTCGACTGTGCCACGGCATCAGAGTACCGGACCAACCTTTCCAAGGGGTGTCCAAATGGAGCATGTCCGATTCGAGCCTCCCGGATCGCACATGAAGATACGGTGACGATCTCAATCGCTGCGACATCCGTGTGTACTCTCATCGCAATGGCGGGTCTTCCCAGGGCGGTTTCGTGAGGTCTCGGATCGCTGTCGCTGCGATGGCGCTCGTGTTCGCGGCCGCCCTGCCAGGCGGTGTGCTCGGCGCGGCGGACGGCCAGGCGTCGGGACCGCTCCGCGGGATCGATGTCAGCGCTTACCAGGGTTCGTCGATCGCCTGGCACTCTGTGGCCGCATCGGGGATCTCGTTCGCTTACATCCGCGCAGCGGACGGCGCCGAGTCTCCTGACGGTCAGTTCGCCAACAACTGGCACGGAGCGTCCGCGGCGGGGGTGACCCCCGGGGCCTACCTGTTCTTCGAACCCAATCAGAGCCCCGTCGCCCAGGCCGACCTGCTCATCTCCCAACTTCGCTCGGTGGGGTTCACGCACGGCGATCTCGTCCCCACCATCGACGTTGAGACCACCGACGGCGAACCGCAATCGGTGGTGGTCGCCAACCTTCGGACCATGGTGAACGCGGTCAGTGCCGCGATCGGGTCGCTGCCGGCGATCTACTGCTCTCCTTCGTGGTGGAACGGGAACATCAACTCGGCGGCGTTCACGCTGGACCCGCTCTGGGTGGCGAACTGGTTCGTCAGCCAGCCGTCGGTGCCGGAGAACAACTGGGGTGGCACCGGCTGGCAGGTCTGGCAGTACAGCGACGCGGGCTCCGTGCCCGGGATCTCCGGGGCCGTCGACCTCGACCAGGGCGGCGCGCGCTCGCTTCCTTATTACGGGTTCCCGGATCCGCTTGCCCTTCCACAGGCGGCCAACGTCGCGGGCAACCCGCAGACCGTCTCCGATGAGCCGGGTGACATCAATGTGCTGTGGCGGGGGAGCAACGGGAATCTCTGGAACCTGGCGTTCCGCAACGGGACGTGGGGGAGTGTGGCGGCGGACATCAGTGCCGCCGGCGGATCGGCAGCGGCCCTCGCATCCGATCCTTCGGTCGTTGCGTGGGGGCCCGGGCGGATTGACGCGTTCTGGGAAGGGGAGGACCAGAACATCTGGTACACGGCGTTCATCCCGGGATGGTTCGGGAGCGGGACATGGTCCGCGCCGGTATCCCTCGGGCTGGGGCCGCTCGGCTCCGAACCGCGCGCCGTCTCACCCAGTCCCGGGGTGATCGATGTGTACTGGAAGGGCTCGGGCGGCGGCCTCTGGGTCGACCGTTACAACTCCGGCTGGAGCGGCGCCACGCCACTCAACACCGGAGCGGTCGGCGGAAACCCGGTCGTGGCGAGCGCTGGGCAGGGCTCCGACACCGTCTTCTGGCGTGATACCTCCGGGGATCTCTGGTCGGATACCGGCACATCGCTGGGCTGGTCGGGTGCGATGCGACTGACGTCGACGTCACTCTCCGCGGATCCGACGGCGAGCGCCTCTGGCACCACCATCGACGTCTTCTGGGACAGCGCGGGCCAGTTGTGGCACGGGGCGCTCAGTGGTCAGACCTGGGTTGCCGCGGTGGCGCTCGGCACCGAGACGGTCATCGGTAACCCGTCGGTGGTTGACCTCGCGCCCGGCTTGGTGATCGTTGATTCACGGGAGTCGTCCGGGCTGATGGCTTCGTCCCTGTACACGTCCGCGAGCGGTCTGGTCGGTCCGGAGGGTCTCGGCGCCACCGCGACGTCGGATCCGTCGTCGGTCGTGTTCGCTCCTGGCGGCACCATCGACGTTGTGTGGCGGTCAAGCAGCAACACACTGTGGGTGGCATCGGCGTGCCCCGGGTGTGCGGCGCCGGCAATCCCGGTCTACAACCCGGGCTGACAGGCCGCTGCGGTAAGTCGCAGTAAGTTCGGTATAGATGCCCGGGTACTGCGGGTCCGACGACTTGGTGCTCGCGCTACCACGTCGCTCCAGAGCTCGTGGGCAGTTCGCCTGGAAGGGTTGTCAGACCTGAGCTCGTAGGGATCCCAGGGCTTTCCGGCTCTCTCGGTGCGAGAGGAGACCTCCCGATCAGAGCTCTCCAGAAGTCCAATAAAGCTCCTGATAATGCATATTCTCACGATCTAGAAGTTTGGTCCGCGATCTTTGGACCCCGGCTCTCGCTCTCTCTTTGAAGGTTGTGCGAGCAAACTCACCGAGTCCCCGACCGATCGCTGCGCCGGCCGCCTCGCGTCGCTACGGTCTGAATCCCTGCGCTGAGCGCAGCACGTCGCCGCGATGGTCTGGATTCGCCCGAATCCGGGATACGGTTACCGGCAATGGACATCGACGCGCGGATCATCAGGGGCGGCGGGCCTGGGCTCGGGTCGTTCCTCAGCGTCGCGGTGTCCTCTTGGCGGAGTGCGCTGGGTCGAAACCTTGCCGGGGTCTACGTCCACGGCTCGCTGTCCACCGGCGCCTTCAACCCGAGGACGAGCGACGTCGACGTCCTCGTCACCACGCGAACCCTCACCGACGGACCTGCGAACGAACGCCTTCATGAGGTGCACCGGGCGATGCACGGCTCGGGTGATGACCGGTGGGCGGACCGTCTCGAGGCGATGTTCGTGCCGGCCAAGGCGCTGGCGACGCCGGGCATCCCGCGGATTGCCGTCCTGGAGCTGCACCAGGACGAAGGATTCAAGGTGCAGGCGCTCGGACCCGACTTCCTGATCCAGCGGCGACTTCTCCGGGAGCATGGCATCACGCTCTTCGGTCCCAGGATCTCGAAGATTGTGGCGCCGGTGAGCGGCGGCGAGCTCCGCGACGCCGTGATCGGCAACCTGCGCGTGTGGTGGCTTCCACAGCTCGAGTTCCCGGGACAGTTCCTCAAGCGGTCATACCAGGCGTATGCAGTCGTCACCATGTGCCGCTCGCTGTGTCTGCTTGCCACCGGCGAGCTCGTCACCAAGCCGGAGGGCGCCTTATGGGCGCTGCGCGGTCCATACCTCGATGTCTGGCATCCGCTCATCGAGTCGGCCATCGCGTACCCGGGCGGTCAGCAGCCCGACCAGCGCCTTGCCACCCTCGACTTCATCCGGTTCACCCTCGACGAGGCGGGAATCGGTCACTGAGCGCCAAGCTCCTGATAATAAGGAGCATGGCAGCCCGCCTTCGCTCCACTCGACGGCCGACCGCGCCTCACGAACGGCGTGGACCCGCCTGGGCCGGCCATGTCCCGGGTCCCACCGACTCGATGCCGGACCAGGTCGAGCAGTTCCTCGACTGGCTCCGAGTCCAGCGCAACCGCCCGGCGACGACGGTTCGCGCCTACCGCCAGGATCTCGCCAAGTTCGTCGCCTTCCTGCGCACGCGCCCGCTCAGCGATGACCTGCTGTCCGGGGTCGACCGGCCGTCGCTGCGCCGCTACCAGATCGAGCTCGCCGACGTGCTGCCCAACCCTCGATCGCGGGCCCGGGCGCTCGTCGCGCTGCGCCGATTCCTTGCCTACGCGTACGACGAGGGCTGGATCGGCGCGGAGCTGAGCCGTCAGGTCACGGTCCCTCGGTACGTGGTGGGCGACCCGCACCCGGTGCCGACGGATCACGTGCCGAGGCTGCTCGCGGCGCTGCCCCGCGAGACCCTTCGTGACCGCCGCGACCGTGCCCTCATCCACCTGCTGCTCAGCACCGGGTGCCGGATCGCCGAGGCGTGCGGTCTCGATCGCGGTGACGTCCGGCCCGAGGGCTTCCGCGTTCTGGGCAAAGGTGGCAAATACAGAACTGTGTATTGCACCGACGACGCATTCGCGGCGGTCGAGGACTACCTGAAGATGCGCGGCCCGGACCCCTCCCCTGCCCTGTTCATCAGCGTCGCGCGCGCCGACGTGCCGCATGGACGGGCCCTGCCGCACAACCGGCTCACCACCGACGGCGCACGCCGGGCGCTGACCGCCCTGCGGCGTCGCATGGGGGTCGACCCGGAGATGTTCGAGCTCTTCAGCGATCTGCGCACCCCTCACGCGGCCCGGCACACTGCTGCCACCACGCTGCTCGAGGCAACCGACGGCGACGTCCGCCTGGTGCAGGAGGTTCTCGGGCACGCCACCCTTGAGACCCTCAAGGTCTATACCGAGATCACCGACCGGCGCAAGCGCGAGGCGTATCGCCGCCTCGGCGACTATCTCTGCGAGGTGGCCGCCCGCAGCTGACCCGGCCGGCTAGGGCTCGTACGGGCGCCAGGTGTTGCCGAGCACACGCACGATGTCACTGGCGTCGTCGTCGCGGCAGCAGGCGAGCAGGTCCGCTCCGATCGGGGGGTACATCTCGAGGGTTTCCAGCGCCTCGAGCGGGTGCCACTGTGCGTCGCGCAGCGACTTGTCGCCGGCCCCCACCGTCAGGGTGCCGCCGCGAACCGTCGCCGCGTACACGACGTTGACGATGTGGCGGCCACCCGGTTTCGGATCGATCGCCTCGCAGAGCAGCAGGAGCCGGCCCATCTCCACCGAGTAGCCGGTCTCCTCGAGCACCTCTCGCGCGCCGGCCGCGAGCATGGTCTCGCCGGGGTCGAGGCCGCCGCCCGGGACGAGCCAGTAGGAGCGGCCGGCCTTCTCGTGGCGGACAAGGAGCACCTCGCCATCGCGCCAGATGAGCGCCCCGACGCGGATCCGGATCGGGCGTTCGCTCACCCGGGGATTATCCGGCCGATGGCGACCGGAGATGCCATCGCACCGTGATCCCGAGTGGATCCCGGTGCTTGACTCGAACATCTGTTCCCTGGTAGTGTCATCGCCATGGAACATCCGTTCGGTGCAGGAACATGATCCAGGACAGCCTCGGACCCAATCGCTTCTCCCGGCGGCCGGAGCGTCTCAGCCGTCCGGCGCGGCTCGCCTTGATGGTGGCCACTGCGGCGACCGGGCTCGTCGTCGTCGGCGGCGTCGCGTATGCGGGTTCGCCGAATACCAACGCCCATGTGGTCGTTCAGCCCGGGCAGACGCTCTGGGGCATCGCCGCGACGCACTACCCCGGCGTGAACATCGAGCAGTCGATCTCCACCATCGAGGCGGCGAACCACCTGGCCGGTGCGGAGATCAGGCCGGGCGAGACCCTGACCCTACCGGCACCCTGACCGGTATCGGCAGCGGTTCGTCGGTCGTCCGGCCGTCGCCGATGTCGTCCAGCCAGCGCGGCAAGCCGGAGGGACGTGGCGCGTCGAGCCTCGGGCTCGACCCACCACCGCCGCCGCCACCACCGCCATCGTCGTCCTCGCGCCCGTCCGACCCGGTGCTGAGCAGGTTCATGAAGATCACCCAGAACGCCGCGAAGAGGGCGATCTTGCTCACCAGGGCGATGCTCGCGCCGGCGATCTGCTGATCGGTGAGGGCGCCGACCCCGACCAGCTGCGGCCCTGCCCCGTATCCCGGGTAGAGCACGTGACCGGCGAGTGCCACGAGCAGTCCGCCGAGTGTCTGCGGGATCGTGGCCAGGACGATGTAGCCAAGCTTGCCGAACCCGGTGAGCGCCCGCGCCGGCGGTGAGCAGGGGGTCACGATCGGCCACCAGAAGAGCACGGAGACCAGGAGCAGGGTCGCCTGCATCACGTCGTACAGCCACCAGTGCGCCAGGGCGGCGTCGTAGACGGAGGTCACGTGCCAGGCGATGAAGGCGACGTTGACGGCGGTGATCGCGACAATCGGATGCACCGCAAGCCGCAGTGGCAGCGGCACGGATCGGGGCGAGATGCCGGCGTTGCGCGGCAGGGCCAGGAGCAAGAGCGCCGGCACGGGTCCCATCAGGATCAGCACCTGGACGAGGTGGGCGGCGAGCAGGTAGTGCTCGGCCAGCGTCGCCAGCGGGGAGATCCAGACGGCGACCAGGAGCGCAACTGCGGCAGCCAGCGCCAGGTGCTGCGCACCGCTTGGCGACTCGGTGGACCGGCGAACGACCCAGTACCAGACGGCCACTGCCAGGATGACGAGACCGAGCAGCAGCGGATCGACGTTCAGGGCGGTTGCCGGCGGGCGAGCCATCGGTGGAAACGCTATCGCACCTCACGCACTGCTGTCGCGACGCGGTACAAATGGAGCGACGCATGCGCCCAATGATCACCAGACTGCGAACACGCGCCTACCAGTTCTCGCTCCGAACCGGGAAGCCGCCGGACGATGTGCTCGGTGACTTCGCTCAGCGTCCGATGCCCGGGATCGCGGTCGCCGAGCGCGGGCCGAACTATCTGGTGCTCCGGCCCCAGCAGCGACGCCGCTATGGTGGCGACGTCGCCGTGCTGCTCGGGCTCGCAATCGTGCTGGCGGTGCTCATCCTCACGGCCGTGACCCCGGTGCTCATCGTGCTGCTCCCCCTTGCGCTCGTCCCTGGGGTGCCGCTGCTCATCGACAATCGCCCCGACCTCGCGATCAGCGCCGTCGCCGACGACCTGGGAGGCACCCGGGTGACCGTGCACGGCCAGGCAAGCTCTGAGCTTGCTGCCGCGCTTGACGCCTACCTCGGATCGCTGCCGCGTCTCTCCCTGGAGAACATCGGCGGCGGGCCCCAGGGCTGAGCTACTTCAGGAGCCGGATCACCGCGACCACGACGCCTTCGAGCTCCATCTCGCGCGCGTAGATCGGCTCCATCGTGCTGTTCTCGGGTTGCAGGCGGATCCGTCCGGCCTCGCGGAAGAACCGCTTCACGGTCACCTCGCTCTCGCCGGTGTTCTCGTTCTCGATGCGAGCGACAACGATGGTGCCGTTGGGCGGCGCGTCCTTGCGCGGGCTGACCACGACGATGTCGCCATCGTGAATGCCGGCGTCGATCATGCTTTCCCCGTGCACCGTCAACGCATACGAATCGTCGCCACCGGCGATCTCGGTGCCGACGTTGAGATGCTCTTCGACGTTTTCCACCGCCAGGACCGGCGTGCCGGCAGCGACGCGGCCGATGAGCGGGAGGTTGACGATGTTGCTGTGGCCGCGCGACTCCTGGGTGTCGACGATCTCGACAGTGCGCGACTTCGCCGGGTCGCGCGTGATGTAGCCGCGGGTCTCGAGCGTGTTCAGATGGTTCTGGACGGTCGAGGATGAGCTGAGGCCGACCGCCCGGCCGATCTCCCGGACCGTGGGTGGGTAGGCGTGATCGCGGCTGTGATCTCGGAGGTAATCCAGGATTTGACGCTGCCGCGGATTCAGAGAGTCAGGCATTGCTTTGAAACATCCTCCAGCCAGCTTGGGCGACCCGGAATGTAGCACGAGCACCCGAAAAATGCAAACGGATGTTCTGTGGTTAAGAACCGGCCTCCCCGACGCTCGGTCCGGCCTCTGCCGTCGCCACCAGCTCAAGGACGTCGGCGACCATCTCATCGAAGCTGATCAGATCAGGTCGGAACCAGGTGAGCCTGTTGTCGCGCCGGAACCAGGTGCGCTGGGCCCGGGCGTACCGCAGCGTCCGGCGCATGGTGGCCTGCATCGCCGTCTCGAGGTCGATGTGCCCGTCGATGAGGTCGTGGGCCTCGCTGTAGCCGATCCCGCAGGCGCCGATCGCGGGCCGGTCGAGTCCCCGCCCCTGGAGCCAGCGGACCTCGTCCTGGATGCCGCCGCTGTCGAACATGCCGGCGATGCGGTGCTCGATCCAGCGGGCGTGAACCGGGCGCGCGACGTCGAGCGCCACCATCACCGCAGGTCGCGGCGCGGTGCGTCTGCGCGCGCTCAGGATGGATCCGCCCCTCGCGTCGAGGATCTCCAGTGCCCGGATGACCCGGCGCGGATTGCGCTGGTCGGTCTCGGCAGCACCCTGCGGGTCGCGGCGGCGCAGCTCGGCGGCGAGCGCCTCGAGCCCCTCCGGGGTCGCGGCCATCTCGGAGCGATCGGCGCGCCGGACAGGATCAGGAGGGACCTGAGCGAGATCGAATCCATCGACCAGCGCCGTGGCGTAGAGGCCCGTTCCCCCGGCGACGACCGCCCGGGTGCCGGCGCGGTCGAGCCGCTCGAGGCTACGGCGCGCGGCCGTGAGCCAGTCGGCGACCGTGAATGTCTCGCCCGGGTCGCAGAGATCGAGCAGATGGCACCGCACCCCGTGCAGATCGGCAGGACGCGGAGCACAGGTGCCGACCCGCAGACCGCGACGCACCTGACGCGAGTCTGCATTGAGCATCTCCGCCGGGGCCAGCGCCTGCGCGACGGCAACCGCGAGCGCCGTCTTGCCGGAGCAGGTCGGGCCGACGATGACCAGCGTCGGGTGATTCATCGTGGAGGCCGCCGGAATGCGCGACGCAGCATGGCGTCGTCGAGGACCAGCACCGACGGCCGGCCGTGCGGGCAGGTCGTTGCCCCGGCGGTCGCAACCATCTGGTCGAGCAGACGCTGCTGGGCGACGACGTCGAGGCGGTCGCCGAAGCGCACGGCCGCATGACATGCGACCAGCGCCGCGAGGCGATGGCGGCGTTCCTCGGTCCCGGAGTCGCGGTCGTCGAGACGTTCGATGAGCTCGGCGACGAGCACCTCCGGGTCCGCGTTCGCGGCGGTCAGCGGCACCGCCGTGCAGCGTACCGCCCCCGGGCCGAACTGCTCGATGCTGAAACCGCATTGCGAGAAAAAGTCATGTTCGTCTGCAACTCGTGCGGCTCGGTCGGGTCCGCATTCCACCACGACGGGCATGAGGAGCAATTGCGAGTCCGAGGCTTCGGGCAGCGCTTCGCGCCAGCGCGCCAGGAGTTGCGTGTACAGCACCTTCTCGTGGCCGGCGTGGGGGTCGACAAGGACCACGGTGTCGCCGGCGGTGGCGACCAGGAACCCGGTCGCCGCCTGACCGAGTGCCGCCATCGCCGGGAGTGTTGTGCGCGCGTCCGACGTGTCGGCGCCCGCGGCCTGGTGAGCCGGTGACGGTTCAGCCACCCCGGCATCCCGATCCGGAAGACGCGGCACCGGCCATCCGACGATGTCGAGGTCGCCGTCGCGCACCTCGAGTGCGCCGTTGCCGAATCCGGCCGGGACGTGCCCGTCGGCGCCGAGCGCCGGCGCGGTTCGCAGTGCCGCCCAGCAAGCCCGCTGCACCGCGCTGAACACCGCTCGCCCGTCGCTGAACCGCACCTCGCGCTTGGCGGGATGGACGTTGACGTCGAGCGTCTCCGCGGGCACGTCGACCGTCACCACCCCGTACCCGTGGCGACCACCGGGTATCAGTCCTCGGTACGACTCGTCGATGGCGGCGAGCAATGCGCGGTTGTGCACCAGGCGATGGTTGACGATGAGCACGAGTCCGCTTCGTGATGCTCGGTGCGCGTGCGGGGATGAGATCGCCCCGCTGATCGCGATCGGTCCGGGGGCGTCCACCTCGAGCAGGTCGCGCTCGGCACGGGCGCCGAGGACAGCACGAATCGTGTCGCGGAGCGTTCCGCCACCGGTGCGCAGGACCACCCGGCCGTCGTTCGTGCAGGTGAATGCGACGTCCAGGTGCGTCAGCGCAAGGTCGGCGACGACGCGGACGGCGGCAGCCCCTTCGGTTGCCACCGAGCGCAGAAATCGAAGTCGTGCAGGCGAGGCGGCGAACAGCTCGCACACCTCGACACGCGTTCCCGGAGCGCTGGCCGCGGCACCGCGTGCGACGACGCCGCCATAGCGAACGTGCAGGCTGGCGCCGGCGATCGCGCCGCGCGTGCGCGTGGTGAGCCGCAGGTCGGACACCGCCGCGATGCTCGCCAGCGCCTCACCTCGGAAGCCCAGTGTGCCGGCGCGCGCGATGTCGTCGGCGGACGCGATCTTCGAGGTAGCGTGGCGCTCGACGGCGAGCTCGAGGTCATCCTCCACAATGCCCGTACCGTCGTCCACGACCGCGATGCGAACCAGGCCACCGCCCTCGATCGCGATGTCGATCCGGCTCGCACCTGCGTCGACGGCGTTCTCGACGAGTTCCTTGAGCACCGACGCGGGCCGTTCGATCACCTCGCCGGCCGCGATGGCGTCGGCGACCACCTGCGGCAGCCGTCGAATCGGCGCGGCAGCGATCACATCGAGGCCCTCTCGTGCAACTCCGCGAGCTTGTTGAGCGCGGCGATCGGCGTCATCCCGTCCAGGTCGAGCGAAGCCAGCTCGGTCACCACGGGGTTCGGCCGAGGGTCGCTGATCGACAGGGTCAGCTGGTCGGAGCCGTGCTCGCCATTGCCGGCGAGCGGCCGCTCCCGCTCCTGGGCGGCGAGCAGCTGGCGCGCTCGCACCAGCACGCCGCCGGGGATGCCGGCGAGCCTGGCGACGTGAACGCCGTACGACCGGTCGGCACCACCCGGGACGATGCGGTGCAGGAAGGTGATCTCGGCGCCGTTCTCGACCACCTCGACTCGCGCGTTGCGAACCCTCGGGAGGTGTGTCGCGAGGACGGTGAGCTCGTGGAAATGGGTGGCGAACAGGGTGCGACAGTTCAGCTGTGGCGCATCGTGCAGATACTCCACCACCGCCTGGGCGATGCTGACGCCGTCGTACGTCGACGTACCGCGGCCGATCTCGTCGAGGATCACCAGGCTCCGCTCGGTCGCCTGACGGAGGATCGCGGCAGTTTCTGCCATCTCCACCATGAACGTCGAGAGTCCCCCGCTCAGGTCGTCGTGCGCACCGATGCGCGTGAAGATGCGGTCGCAGACGCCGATGACCGCCTCGTCCGCCGGGACGAACGACCCGAACTGCGCCAGCAGCACGATGCTTGCCGTCTGGCGCAGGAAGGTCGATTTCCCGGCCATGTTCGGGCCGGTGAGCACCACGATACGTGCCTCGTCGTCGAACTCCAGGTCGTTGGGGACGAAGCGCCCGGGTCCGAGCATGCGCTCCACGAGCGGGTGGCGTCCACCGACGATGCGCAGGTTCGACGACGGGTCGACGGTCGGGCGCACCCAGTGCTGCTCCTCGGCGACGACGGCGAGCGATTGCGCGACATCAAGCGTGCCGGCTGCGGCGGCCGCGTCGGCCAGTGCACCTGCCCTTATCGCAATGTCCGCGGCGGCGCCGGCGAGCAACTCCTGCTCACGCGCGATGGCGCGCTCGCGGGCATGAAGCACGATCGCCTCGTGCTCCTTGAGATCCGGGGTCACGAATCGCTCGGCACCGGCGAGGGTCTGCTTGCGTGCGTAATCCTCGGGGACGCGATCGCGATGCGCGTTGGGGACCTCGATGAAGTACCCGAAGACTCGGTTGTAGCCCACACGGAGCGATCGAATGCCGGTCCGCTCGCGCTCGCTCGCCTCCAGCGCGGCCAGGTAGGTGCGTGCGGTGCTCCCCGCGGCGCGCAGGTTGTCGAGGTCGGCGTCGGCACCGGGTCGGATTGCGCCCCCCTCGCTCGCCGTCGCCGGGAGGTCGTCGCAGAGCAACGCCGCGAGACGTTCGCGCAATCCATCGGGCGCGCGGCAGCGCGCCGCCGCGTCAGTGATCTCGGCTCCTGCGCGGATCGCACGCGCGACCGATCCGGTGGTCTCGAGTGCGGCGCAGGTCTCGCGAACGGCGCCGAGATCACGGGGCGTGGCAATCCCCTGCACGCACCGCGCCACCAGGCGCTCGAGGTCGCGCATCCCGCTGAGCGACTCGCGAAGATGGCGGCGTCCGTCGCGGTCATCGAGCAGGGCTGCAATCGAATCGAGGCGGTGTGTGATCGCCTCGACCTGCGTGAGTGGCTCCGCAAGACGAGCCCTGAGCAGGCGCGTCCCCATCGGCGTCCGGGTTGCGTCGAGGAGTTGCAGCAGCGAGCTGCCGCGCTCGCCGAGACGGCTGAACAGCTCCAGGTTGGCGCGGGTATGCGCGTCGAGGCGCATCGCGCTGTCGGACGTCCGGACGGCGATGCGCAGCAACTCCTGGCTGATGACGATGTGCGCCCGTTCGCAGTACGCGAGCACAGCGCCCGCTGCACGGAGTGCCAGCGGCACGGCGCTCACGCCGAGGCCGTCGAGCGAGACAGCGCCGGTCGCGCGGCGCACTCGTTCCTCCGCGCGGGTCGTGTCGAACACGGCGCCGGCGAGCGGCGTCAGCGGCGCGATCGCCGCGAACCCGGCGGGAATCGCCGTGCCATCCTCGACGAGCATCTCGCTCGGATCGAGCCGCGCCAGCTCGTCGGCGACGACCGCGCCGTCCAAGTCGCCGGCGACCTCGAAGAGCTCGAGGTGCTGCGTGTTGGGGTCGAAGGCGGCGACACCGACCCGGCCGTGCGACGCGACCAGCGCGACGCATCGCGACACCGCCGACGGATCGAGCAGCTCCGCCTCCACCACCATGCCGGGACTGAGCACGCGGGTCACCTCGCGACGGACCAGGCGACCGGAGACGACCTCCCCCACCTGGTCCCAGATGGCGACGCGCTGTCCGGCATCGAGAAGCTTGCGGATGTGCTGCGCGATCGCCTGATGCGGCACGCCGCACATCGGCAGACGGCCTGCGGCACCGAAGCCTCTGCCGGTGAGCTGCACGCCAAGGATCGGTGCCGCGGTCTCGGCATCCGCGCCGAACATCTCGAAGAAGTCGCCGAGCCGCGCGAGGACGATCGCGTCCGGGTGTTCGGCCTTGATGGCGCGGTATTCGCGGAGGATCGGGGTGTCCCCCGCCGTGTCGAGGTCGAGCATTGTGTGAGGCGCCTCGGACACCGCCTCGACCAGATGCGGAGCCCGAACCTTCGAGCTCGTTCTCACGCCGCCGCGCCGACCGGCTGCACCTGCAGCTGCCACGCGTTCGCCTCGATCACCGTCGCCGTGTGCAGTTCGCCCGGCTGGGCGGCGCCGGCCGGGAGCCACGCGACCTTGTTCTCTCTGGTCCGACCGTAGGGCCTGGCATCTTCGGCGATGCCGTCCACGAGGATCTCCACGGTGGTGCCGATGTAGAGCGCGTTGCGTGCCGCGGCGATCTCTCGCTGCATGACGAGCAGGTGGTTGAGCCGCGCTTTCTTCTCGTGCAGCGGCACATCGTCGTCACGCCGGGCTGCTGCGGTGCCGGGGCGGACCGAGTAAGCGGCGAGGTGCACGGTATCGAAACGCAAATCGCGCATCAGGGTTTCCGTGCCGGCGAACTCCGCCTCCGTCTCGCCGCAGAAGCCCACGATGATGTCGGTGCTCAGGGCGAGGCGCGGGCCGACTGTCTCGATCGCCGCATCGATCTTGGCGCGATATTCATCGACGGTGTAGAGGCGGCGCATGCGCCGGAGCAGCTCGTTGTCGCCGGCCTGCACCGGAAGGTGGAGTTGCTCGCAGACGGTTGGAAGGTCTCGCATCGCCGCGAACAGCTCGGGTATGGCGTTGCGGGGATGGCTGGTCAGGAACCGCAGCCGCCAGAGACCGGGGACGGCGTCGACGGCGGCGAGCAGCTCGGGCAGGCGGGCGTGGTTGACCTGGTCGTGATACGAGTTGACGTTCTGGCCGAGCAGCGTGACCTCGCGTACCCCCTGCGACACCAGGCGCGCAACGTGGTCCACGACCTCCGGGAGCGTGCGGCTCAGCTCGCGGCCACGGACGAAGGGAACGATGCAATACGTGCACATCTCGTTGCAGCCACCCATGACCGCAACGTAGGCGCTGAGCCGATCGGAGGCCGGCACGATGACCGGTCCCTCGAGGTTGGGCGCGTGGAGGGCCTGGAGCTTGGCGAGGAAGCCGTCGGGATCGCGGACATCGAACACGTAGTCGAGCTCGGGCAGCCTGCCGAGGAGCGCCTCGCCGTGCTCCACCGCCATGCACCCGGTGAGCGCGATTGCCCGCCCGGGACGGGCGCGCTTCCAGGGAATCAGCTCGCGGAACTTTCCGAAAACCTTCTGCTCGGCGTTGGCGCGGACCGTGCAGGTGATCAGGACGGCGATGTCGGAATCTTCGAGCGCAGTCTCGGGGATGCAGCCGATGTCGGCAATCTGGGCTGCCAGTTCCTCGCGATCGGCGTCGTTCATCTGGCAGCCGATGTGCCAGAGGTGCACGCGCGGAGCGCGGCCGAGCACCGGCACCTGCGGCTCGCGACGCGGCGCCCGGGAGATCAGGGGAAGTGGTCTGAAACCTCGAGCGGAATCGCTGAGGATCGGTACCGACACGGACATCGGTCGAAGCCTAGCAGTGTGTCCCGGCAGCCATCGGAGCCCCGCCGGGCGCTAGCGGACTTCGACGACCAGACGGATTCCGGTTCGCTCCTCTCCGTCGATGGAGATGTCGATGAACGATGGGATGCAAACCAGGTCAAGCCCACCAGGTGCGACATAGCCGCGCGAGATGGCGATGGCCTTGATCGCCTGGTTGATGGCCCCGGCGCCGATCGCCTGGACCTCGACCTTCTTCTGGGTGCGCACGACACCCGCGATCGCTCCGGCGACTGCGACCGGCTTGCTCGTTGCTGAGACTTTGAGAATTTCCAATGGGGGTGTCGCCCCGGAGGCGTCATGTGAGGGCCGTGAGTAGGACGTTGTCATTATCGGCCGCGATTGTCGCCCCCCGCAGCCGGCAGCACCCGCGAGCGCGATGCAATCGTTACTTCGCGTACTCGACGCTGCGGGTCTCGCGGAGCACGACCACCTTGACGCGGCCGCTGTAGCTCCCCTCGCCGTGGAGGCGCTTGGCGATCTGCCGGGCCATGATCTGCGCGTCGTCATCGCTGATCTCGTCTGGTTTGACGAGAACCCGAAGTTCCTTGCCGGCAAGCACCGCGAAGCTGCGCTCGACGCCGCTGAATTCGTTGGCGATCGCCTCGATGCGTTCGAGCCGCTTGATCGTCGACGCCAGCGATTCCCTGCGCGCACCGGGACGCGCGGCACTGATGGCGTCAGCGGTCATGAGGATCGCTGCGGCGGGCGAGCGCGGCTCCTCGTCGTAGTGATGCGAGCGCACCGCCTGGACCACTGCGGCGGGACGGCCGAGGCGCGCCAGGATCTCGCCGCCGATGATCGCGTGGGGCCCGTCGACGTCGTGCTCCACCGCCTTGCCGATGTCGTGGAAGAGCGCTGCCTCCTTGGCGATCTGCTCGTCGAACCCGATCTCCGCGGCGATCATCCCGGCGATGGCGGCGGTGTCCTGGCTGTGGGACAGGACGTTGTGGCCGTACGAGTTGCGATAGCGCAGGGTGCCGAGCAGCCGGGCGAGCTCTGGATGGACGTTGGTGAGCCCGATGTCCTGGCAGGCCTGCTCACCTTCGTGCTTGATCTGCTGGGCCAGCTCATTGCGGGCCTTGACGACCATCTCCTCGATGCGCGCCGGGTGGATGCGCCCATCGCTGAAGAGGCGTTCGAGCGTTGCCCGGGCAACCTCGCGGCGCACCGGATCGAATGAGCTGAGCACGATCGCCTCCGGGGTGTCGTCGACGATGACGTCGACGCCGGTGGCGGCCTCGAGCGCTCGGATGTTGCGGCCCTCGCGCCCGATGATCCGGCCCTTGAGCTCGTCGGACGGAAGGTGGACGACGGTGACCGACGCCTCGCCGCTCTGCTCGGACGCCTGGCGCTGCATCGCCGCGATGAGGATCTCGCGGCTGCGTTCGCCCGCTTCCTCGCGGACCTGGGTTTCAGCGTGACGGATGCGCTCGGCGATCTCCGGAACCAGCTCGCCCTCGACGCTGCGCATCACCTCGAGACGGGCTTCCGGCTCGGACAGGGCAGCGACGCGCTCGAGCTCCGTGGTGATGAGCGCGCGCTCATCCTCGACCGTCTGGCGCAGGGTTTCGAGCTCGGCCTCGCGGCGGGTCAGCCGCTGCTCGTTGGAGTCGAGCTCGCGGAGACGCCGCTCCAACCCCTCTTCGCGCTGGTTGGTCCGCTGCTCGAGCCGGGCGATCTCCGCCCGGCGCTCGCGGACCTCCGCCTCAGCCTCGTCGCGGCGACGCGCCGCCTCCTCCTTCGCCGCAAGGAGGACGGACTTCGCCTCCTGTTCGGTGGTGCGGACCTGCTCGAGACGGCGTTCGGCATCAACGTCGTGCGTGACGCGGCTCTCGGCCACGGATCTGCGCGCGTACAGAACAGCCGCAACCGCAAATGCGGCCGCAACAATCACTAGCCCTACCAGGGCGAGGATCAGGATGCCGATTGGATGGAACCTCGGGGGTCGGGCGCGATGCGCCCTGCTTGGACTGCCTCACGTCCAGAAAGGGACCGGGGCGAAACCCGCAACGTCTCGATGATCCGGTCGGGGCCGGCCCGCAGCGGGCCGGTCGTTCTCAACGGGAAGACGTTCTCATTGTACGAGCCAAAGGGGTTGCTCGCATGTTTCGATCAATGTCACGTGGCCCGGCTACTCTTAGACCCGTGACGGATCGGGAGGTTGCCGGCGTGCTCGTGGCACCCGGCGATGAGGAACTGCGCAACACCGCTCCACGCGCGATTGGCGCGTTGCTCCTCGCGAGCGGGCTGCTCCGCGTCGGAGCGGTCGGAGTCGGCGTGGCTGTGCAATTCCGGCTCAGCGACCTCGCGGGTGGCAAGCCGAGCGCGGTCGACATCGGACTGGTCGGTGCCGCCCAGGCGGCGACGGAGATGGTGTTCGCCCCGATCCTGGCGCGGTACGCGGACCGATTCGGCCGCCGCCGTTTCCTGGTGGCCGGGCCGATCGTATGCGTCGTCGCCGTGCTCCTGGTCGCACTCGGTGTGCGTCCTGCCGAGCTCGGGGGCGCACGCCTGCTCGAGGGGCTCGGCGCCGCGGCATTCGTGCCGGTCGCGCTGGGCACCGTCGCTGCGGCGACGTCCGGCGATCGTCGACGCCGCGCCGGGGCAAGCGGCGCATTCGAGGCGTCGACGCTCATCGGCTACGCCGGTGGCTTCGGGCTCGGGTCGGTCGCGTACTTCGGCTTGCACCGTGGCGCGTTCGTCCTGCTCGCCGGGCTGTACGCGCTGGCGGCGATCGTGTGCCTCGTCTTCGTTCCCCGGGTTCCCCCGCTCCCCGTGCACTCGCTCCGCGTCGTTTTCCGGGCGGCGGTCGGCCCGGGACCGATGCGCGCGTTCCTGCCGTCCTGGATCATGTCGTTCGCGCTGATCGGGGCATTTGTCGCCAATCTGCCGTCGCTGCTTCGGCATCGTGAGGTGGCGTCGCAGTCGTTGATGCATCACTTCGACGTGCGCGTGATCGGCCTCTTCCTGATCGCGTGGGTCGCCGTCTTCCTGGTCGGCATCGTCCTGTGGACGCCGTTCGTCGCCCGGCTCGGTCCGTCGGTGGTGATGCGCAGGTCGGTTCCCGGCGCCTGGCTCACGATGATCGCGCTGCTCGCGATCAACCACCTCCAGTTCATCGGCATGCTGCTCGTGGTGCCGTTCCTGGCGCTCGGCATCCTCTGGCTGGCGGGCTTCGGGCCGGCGGCGGTGCGCTCGGCGCCGTGATCGGCGGCTTTGCCGCCCATCTCCTCGGCATCGACGGGCTGGTGATCCTGGGACTGCTGCTCGCGACTGCGACCTTCTTCACCCTCGGCGCGGTGGTGCGATACGACCGTCGCACCGGGTCGACTCCAGCACCCGACTGAGCCCGGTCGTTACCAGGCCCACACCTCGGGCGCCGGCCCTGGCCCGGGGAACATCGCGTCCAGCTCCTCGAGTGCCGCGTCGTCGAGCCGGACATCAAGTGCGTGCAGGTTGCTCTCGAACTGCTCGACGGTTCGTGGTCCGACGATCGGCCCCGTGACAGCCGGCTGGCGGAGCAACCAGGCGAGGCCGACAGCCGCCGGATGCTCGCCGAGCCTGGCGCAGAACGCCTCGTACCCCTCGATGCGGTCGCGATGCTTGGCGAGCAGCTTCTGCGTCGTCTCCGATGCCGACCGCCCGGTGTCCTGCTGCTTGGCGAGGATGCCTCCGAGCAGCCCGCGCATCAGCGGGCTCCACGCGATGATGCCGACGCCGTAGTGCAGCGCCGCCGGGATCACCTCCTCCTCGACGTGACGCTCGACGAGGTTGTACATGCACTGCTCGCTGATGAGGCCGAGGAAGTGGCGCGCCTTCGCCATCTCCTGAGCCTGCGCGATCGTCCAGCCCGCGAAGTTCGACGAGCCGACGTACACGATCTTGCCCTGCTGGACCAGCACCTCCATCGCTTCCCAGATCTCATCGAACGGCGTGCTGCGGTCGACGTGATGCATCTGATAGAGGTCGATGTGGTCGGTCTGCAGGCGCCGGAGCGAGCCTTCGCAGGCGTTGCGGATGTTGCGCGCGGACAGGAACGTGTCGTTCGGCCAGTCGCTCATCGACCCGTAGAGCTTGGTTGCGATGACCACCTTCTCGCGGCGTCCGCCACCCTGCGCGAACCACCTGCCAACGATCTGTTCGGTGACACCCTCGCCCTTCTTCCAACCATACACGTTGGCCGTGTCGAAGAAGTTGAGTCCCGCGTCGAGCGCGGCATCCATGATCCGATGCGAGGTGGCTTCGTCGGTCTCCGGACCGAAGTTCATCGTGCCGAGGCACAGGCGGCTGACGGAAAGACCCGAGCGACCGAGATGCGTGTATTCCATGGGATCGAGTCTGACAGTCAGGCCAATCCGCGCATCACCCTCAGCACCAGCGACGACGAGAATCCACGCCGCTGCAGCGCACTCGCGACCCGCATGCGTGCCCGCTGATCGCGAGAGTCCGGTGCGCCGGCGCGCTCCCAGAGCCGCTGAGCGACGGCGAGTGCGGCGGCCTCCTCGGTATCGCTCTGGCCATCGAGGGCCTCGGTGATCAGGTCACCGGCGACGCCTTTGGCTCTCAGGTCGGCTGCCACTCGCGCGCATCCATGGCCCGCACGCCGGTGCCGCGCCGCGACTGATGCGGCCATCACCGCGTCGTTGATGTAGCCCGAGGCGGCGCAGCGACTCACCGCCTCGCCCGCGGCGTCAGCGGTGTAGCCGCGCCGCTCCAGCTTGCGCTGCAACGACGCAGCCGACTGGCCGGCGCCACGGAGGATGCGCAACGCTGCCTCCTCCGCGGCGTCAGCACTGTCGGGCGTCGTGGGGGGAGTGGGTGCCCTCACGATCGTGCCGTGTTCGCGGCGGTGCGCGTTAAACGACCGGCGCCGGCAGCGGCGGCACCTCGCCGCTCAATTCCACGACGGCGTCGCGGAGCACCGGCTCTGGCAGCGCGGCGATCCGTACCTTTGCCGCCACCTCCTCGAGGAGGTCGGGGTTCTGGCGAAGGAAGTCGCGGACGTTCTCACGACCCTGGCCGAGACGCATGTCACCGTACGAGAACCAGGCGCCGCTCTTGTCGATGATGTGGGCGTCGATGCCCATGTCGAGCACGCTCCCGGCGTACGAGATGCCCTCGTTGTAGAGGATGTCGAACTCGGCGGAGCGGAACGGCGGCGCGACCTTGTTCTTGACAACTTTGACCTTGACGCGACTGCCGACGACATCGAGACCCTGCTTGATCGAATCGATCTTGCGGATGTCCATGCGCACCGAGGCGTAGAACTTCAACGCACGGCCGCCGGAGGTGACCTCGGGGTTGCCGAACATCACGCCGATCTTCTCGCGGAGCTGGTTGATGAAGATGACCGAGGTGTGCGAGCGGCTGATCGCTCCGGTGAGCTTGCGCATCGCCTGTGACATCAGCCGTGCCTGCAATCCGACGTGGCTGTCCCCCATCTCACCATCGATCTCGGCCTTGGGAACCAGGGCCGCGACCGAGTCGATCACGACGACATCGACCGCACCGCTGCGAACCAGCACCTCGACGATCTCCAGTGCCTGCTCACCGGTGTCAGGCTGCGAGATGAGCAACTCCTCGGTGTTGACGCCGATGCGCGATGCATACTGCGGATCGAGCGCGTGCTCGGCGTCGATGAAGGCGGCGACGCCACCGCGACGCTGGGCCTCGGCGATGATGTGCAGGGTGAGCGTCGTCTTTCCCGACGACTCAGGGCCGTACACCTCGATGATGCGGCCGCGCGGGATGCCACCGACGCCAAGCGCGATGTCGAGCGTCAGTGCACCGGTCGGGATGATGTCGATGTGCTGAGCCTGTACGTCTCCGAGACGCATGATCGCTCCCTTTCCATGGGCTCGCTCGATCTGTCCGAGGGCTGTCTGCAGGGCCCGATCCCGCTCCGTCGTCACCGGCTCACTCCTCTCTTCGCGTGGCGCTCGAGCACGACGCCCGTTCACTTCTATGACCGGCTCGACAGTGTCGATGGTACGACTTGCTAGTGTGTTCGTCAAAGCTGTACTCCAAGGGGTGGTTGGGATGGATTGGAGATGCGGCTGGGGTGCCGTAGGGCGTCGCGACGGGCGGCGCGTCCGGGCTCACCGGGTGGGGCGAACATTTGTACTGTACTCCCTTCGTGAGGACGTGACAAGCCCGAAGTTGGGGCGCCCGGGACCCGGCTCGAAGGGAAGAGATCACGGCGTTCCGGCGGACCCCGACGCGGCGCGCATCGCGCGGACCACCTCGCGGCAGAGGCGCAGCGCGGCGTCGACGGCGTGCGCGCGGTTCAACTCGCGCCCCGCATCCGTGTCGAGACGGATACCGCGTATCGACGCCGGCCCCGCAACAGCGACGAACACGAGACCCGCAGGTTTGTGCTCGCTCGCGTCCGGGCCGGCGACCCCGGTGATGCCCACCCCGAGG
>Ga0182015_10002291_pt1 | contig 23504 bp, 22 predicted proteins | sample 712P3MmetaG_FD_120478 | JGI IMG/M metagenome (GOLD analysis project Ga0182015, IMG submission 120478) | Permafrost microbial communities from Stordalen Mire, Sweden - 712P3M metaG | ecosystem: Environmental > Terrestrial > Soil > Wetlands > Permafrost | place: Sweden: Stordalen | collected...
ACGGGACGGACACGCCAGCGCTCTCCGCGCTCGCTCCGGGCCTGACCCCTGAGATGGTGGCCGCCGTCTCGAAGGTCATGGGCATCCAGGACCTGGTCCTCGTCGCCAAGAAATGCCGCGTCGTGACCGCGTTTCGCAACACGCTCGGCCTGCCGGGCCGCCTGTCCGTGCGCCTGCAGCCGAACCACCCCGTCGACGACCTGCGCGGCATCGCCGCCTCGATGGTCGACGGGCTCCTCTACGGCTGCGGGGACGCCGTGATAGGCGTCAACCCGGCGACGGACCGGCCGGAGGTGCTGGACTCGCTCCTGCGCATGATCGACGAGGTCATCCGCCGCTACGGGATACCGACGCAGGGCTGCGTGCTCGCCCACATCACCGCCCAGATGGATGCGATCGCCCGCGGGGCGCCCGTGGACCTCCTCTTCCAGTCCATCGCGGGGACAGAGGCCGCCAATGCCAGCTTCGGCGTCACCCTGGAGCTCCTGGCCGAGGGCCATGCGGCCGCCCTCGCCCTCGGGCGCGGCACCGTGGGCAGCAACGTCATGTATTTCGAGACCGGCCAGGGCTCGGCGCTCTCGGCGGGGGCCCACCACGGCGTCGACCAGCAGACGCTCGAGGCCCGGGCCTACGCGGTGGCCCGGCGCTTCTCCCCGCTCCTCGTCAACTCGGTCGTCGGGTTCATCGGCCCGGAATACCTCCTCAACGGAAAGCAGATCCTGCGGGCCGGGCTCGAGGACCACTTCTGCGGCAAGCTCCTCGGCCTGCCCATGGGGGTGGACGTATGCCACACGAACCATGCCGAGGCCGACCCGGACGACATGGACGCCCTCCTCACGCTCCTCGGAGTCGCCGGCTGCAACTACATCATGGGGGTTCCCGGCTCGGACGACGTCATGCTCGGCTACCAGTCGACCTCCTTCCACGACAGCCATTACCTGCGCCAGGTCCTCGGGCTGCGGCCGGCGCCGGAGTTCGAGGCATGGCTTGTGAGGATGCGCCTCGCGTCGGATGACGGGCGCCTTCTGCCCGCCGGCCCGGCGCACGCCCTCCTGACCCGTGGAAGCGCCTGACGCACTGGCGGCGGGCGGCGCGGGGCCGCCGGCGTCCCCGGGCTCCGGCGCAGGCCGCGACCCGTGGATTTCCCTCGCGGCCCACACCACCGCCCGGATCGCCCTCGGGCGGGCGGGCGGGAGCCTGAGGACCCAGTCGCTCCTGGAGCTGAGGATCGCCCACGCGAGGGCCCGCGACGCCGTCCACGCCCCGTTCGATGCGGACGCCCTGGCCGCATCGCTCCGCGCCCGCGGACTCGAGGTGGAACCCCTGGCGACGGCCGCCCCGGACCGGAAGACGTACCTCGCGCGGCCCGACCTGGGCCGGGGCCTCGAGCCCGGCTCGGCCGAACGCCTCCGCGCGCGGGCGCCCTCCCTCGGCCGGCGCGACCTCGCGGTCATCGTCTCGGACGGCCTTTCCGCGGCCGCCGCCGGCAGCCACGCGGCGGAGACCGTCGCGGAGCTCGCCCGCCTCCTGGGGGAATCGGGCTGGAGCCTCTACCCCGTCTTCCTCGCGCCGCTCGCGCGCGTGAAGCTCCAGGACGAGGTCGGCGAGATCCTTGGCGCGGGTCACAGCGTCATCCTCCTCGGGGAGCGCCCGGGCCTGAGCGCCCAGGACAGCCTCGGCGCCTACCTCACATTCGGGCCCGGCGCCGACCGGACGGACGCGGACCGCAACTGCGTGTCCAACATCCGCGGGGGTGGGCTCCCGCCCCGGGAGGCGGCGGCGAAGATCGCCCGCATCCTCGTCGAGTCCCGGCGGCGGGGGCTCAGCGGGACCGGCCTCCGGGACGGCTGATGGCCCGGCGCCGGGGGCCCAAATTTCCGATGATTGACGCGGGTACCCCGGAGGGTGTTTGATGCAGGGTTTCCATGCTCACGATAGCCGATGTCTCCAAGTCCTATGGCACCCGCACACTGTTCGCGGACGTGTCGCTGTTCATCGCGCGGAGCGACCGCTACGGCCTGGTGGGCCCGAACGGGGCCGGTAAGACAACCCTCTTCAACCTGATCCTCGGCGAGGAGTCGCCCGACGACGGAACGATCGAGTGGGAGCGCGGGGCCGACTTCGGCTTCCTGCCGCAGGAGAGTGCGCCCGTGGCCGACGAGACGATCATGGAGATCGTCACCAGCGGCAAGAAGCTCGTGCCTGAGAACGACGACGACTACGACATCGACTGGACGCTCGAGCCGCGTGCGAAGAAGATCCTGGCGGGACTCGGCTTCCGCGAGGGCGACAGCGAGAAGAAGGCGAGGACGTTCTCGGGCGGTTGGGTGATGCGGGCGCACCTTGCGCGCCTCCTCGTGGCCGAGCCGGCGCTCCTCCTCCTGGACGAGCCCACGAACCACCTCGACCTCGAGGCCCTCCTCTGGTTCCAGGACTACCTGACCCGCTATCCCGGCGGCTTGGTCGTCATCTCCCACGACCGCGCCTTCCTGAACGCCCTCTGCACCGGCATCCTCGAGATGCGCGGGGGGACGCTCAACCGCTACACCGGCAACTATGACGACTACATGGTGGAGAAGGAGGCGCGCAAGGAGCAGCAGGCCGCCGCCTTCAAGAACCAGCAGCGCGAGATCGCCCACCTGCAGAGGTTCGTCGACCGCTTCGGCGCCAAGGCCTCGATGGCCTCCCGCGCGAAGTCGAAGGAGAAGCAGATCGAGCGCCTGGAGGCCGTCGCCGTCGACGAGCCCCAGGACGACCTGAAGCGCATCCACTTCAAGTTCCCGAAGCCGCCGCGCTCGGGGCTGAAGGTGGTCGAGCTGGCCAAGGTGCAGCAGGCGTACGGCGACAAGGTCGTCTACCGCGACCTCAACTTCACGGCGGAGCGGGGCCAGCGGATCGTCCTCGTCGGCCCAAACGGGGCGGGCAAGTCCACGCTCCTGAAGATACTCGCGGACGTGGTCCCGATCCAGGGCGGGACGCGCGAGCTCGGGAGCAACGTCGTCACGGGCTACTTCGCCCAGAACCGCCTCGAAAACCTCCACGCCGGCGCCACCGTCTTCGAGAACGTGATGGAGCTGCGGACGAACGAGAACCAGCTCACGGAGCAGCAGGGGCGCGCCATCCTCGGCGCCTTCCTCTTCAGGAAGGACGACGTCCACAAGAAGGTGTCCGTCCTCTCGGGCGGCGAGAAGTCGCGCCTCGCCCTGGCGAGGCTCCTCGTCAAGCCGCCCAACCTCCTCCTGATGGACGAGCCGACGACGCACCTCGACATCGCCTCCATAGACGCCCTGGTCGGCGCCCTGCAGACGTTCGACGGGACCTTCATCTTCATCAGCCACGACGTTTACTTCATCCGGGCCCTCGCGCAGGGCGTCCTCCACGTCCATTCCGGGCGGCTGACGCCGTATGCGGGCAACTACGACTACTACCTGGAGAAGTCCAAGGCGACGAACGAGCGCGCGGCGCTGACGTCGGGCCTGGGCGACCGCAGGCCGCTCCAGAACGCGTCGCCGGGGCTTGAGAGGAAGCCGGAGGCCCCCGCGGCCGCGAGGAAGCAGAATCCCGCGGCCGTCAAGAGGCTCCGGATCGAGGTCGGCCGGCTGGAGGAGGAGGTCTCAAAGCTGGAGACGAAGCAGAACGACCTGACGGCCGCGCTCGAGGCGCCCGAGACCTACACGGAGCCCGGGAAGGCCCAGCACCTGAACCGCGAGCTGAGCGTCATCGTCGACCAGCTCGGGGCGGCGACAGCCGCGTGGGAAAGGGCGGCGGGCGAGCTGGCCGAGCTGGAAAAATAGTATACCTACCCGATCGTCTCGTCGATCAGCTTGGCCGGCCTGGGAGCCGCGTCGCCGATCACCGTGGCCTTCGCCAGGATCTCGACGGCCTCGGCCATCGCCCGGTCGGTGGCCGCATGGATCACGCACAAGGGGTCGCCCGCCTTCACGGCGTCGCCAACCTTCACGAGATTGGCGATCCCGACCGCATGGTCTATCTTGTCCTCGGCCTTCGTCCGGCCGGCTCCGAGGTGGAGCGCCGCCAGCGCGACGCCGAGCGCGTCCACCCCCGTCACGAACCCGGAGCGCGGGCTGGCGACGGGCTTCCTCTGCGGCGCCTGGGGGAGCCGCGAGGGATCGTCGGCCACGGAGGCGTCCCCGCCCTGCGCCGAGACCATCTCCCTGAACTTCCCGAGCGCGGCGCCCGAGGCCACGCTCGCCTCGAGCCGCGCGCGCGCCTCCGCCGCGTCCTTGGCGGCCCCGGAGAGGACGAGCATCTGCTCCCCCACGGCGTAGGTGACCTCCATCAGGTCCCGGGCGCCCTTCCCCTTCAGGCAGCCGATCGACTCGGCGACCTCGAGCGCGTTGCCGACCGAGTGGCCCAGCGGCTCGTCCATCGCCGTCAGGAGGGCCCTCGCCGGCTTTCCCATCGCCCTGGCGACGGCCGTGATCGTGACGGCGAGCTCCCTCGCCCGCGCCCTGTCCCTCATGAAGGCCCCGCGCCCGAACTTCACGTCAAGGACGAGGACGTCGATGCCGGCTGCGAGTTTCTTGCTGAGGATGCTGGCGCAGATCAGCGGGATGCACTCGACCGTGGCCGTCACGTCGCGGAGCGCGTAGAGCTTCCTGTCCGCCGGGGCGAGCTCGGCCGTCTGGCCGATGAGCGCGATCCCGATCCTCCCCAGCTGGGAGCGGTATTCCGGGAGGGAGAGCCCCACCCTGAAGCCCGGGATGGACTCCAGCTTGTCGAGCGTCCCGCCCGTGTGGCCGAGGCCGCGCCCGCTGATCATCGGCACGATGACGCCGCACGAGGCGACCATGGGGGCCAGGTGGAGCGAGACCTTGTCGCCGACACCCCCCGTCGAGTGCTTGTCCGCCTTCGGGCCCTTGATGGACGAGAGGTCGGCCACGACTCCCGACCGGAGCATGGCCTCGGTGAGGAATCCCGTCTCCCGCGGCGTCATCCCCTTCAGGAATATCGCCATCAGGAGCGCGCTCAGCTGGTAGTCCGCCCAGGAGCCGTCGGTCGCGCCGGCGACGAACGCCTCGATCTCCGCCCGGTCGAGCTCGCCCCCGTCGCGCTTGCGCGCGATCACGTGCTGGGGGAAGAGAATGGTGCCCATGTCACGCCTCCCCTACGGGGGGAAGGCGCAAGAGGCACGCCAAATCAGTCCTTCTTCCCAAACACCGAGCGGGCCATGTCGAAGGGCGCCCGCGTCAGCCGCGAGATCGTCGACTCCGGCTCCTTGGCGTCCTGCGCCTGCTGGGCCTGCTGCGCGTCCGCCATCGCGACCTGCGCCTGGTGCTCGATCTGCTGCATGCGCATCTCGCGCATCGCGATCGTCCGCTCGCGGTGGTTGAGCGCGTCGATCTCGCCCTGGAAGGCGATGCGGTCGTCGCGCATGTGCGCCTGCTCGGCCTCGAGGATCGAGCGGGCGCGGTAAAGCTTGTCCCACGCGGCCTGGAGCGCGGCGTGGCCGTATGCGCCTGAAAGGTCGCCCTCGAACGCGAGGGTGTTGTCGGACTCGAGGGGGGCCTGAATGTTCGGGCGGCGCTTGAGCGTGAGCTCGGGCCGCGTCTGGGCAAACGGGGACGTGGTGTTCATGGGCGGCGTTTTGGACTCGTCGTTAGTATTCACTGGGACTTGACCCTAGACGCATTAGAACAGATCGGTTTATCCTATGCTATAGGCGGGGCAGGCTTTTACAAGCCGTTTACGTGCCACTTCCGGCTTTAGGAATGATTTTACAGCTCAGGTGCGGAAGATCACTCCCTCGCGCCTGAACAGGGCGGTCGCGAGGGCCAGCGCGGCGGCCGCGTACACGGCCGTCGACCCGAAGATGAGCGCGATGTAGCCCCAGTGCCACACGCCGGAGAGCATCTCCTTGCAGACCAGGGAGACGTTGGCGATCGGGACCAGCGCGAGCCCGGTGCCGAGCTCGATCCCGGGCAGGAGCCCGACCATGCAGGGGATGATCGCGACGAACGCGAGCGGCGTCAGGTAGCTCTGGGCCTCCTTGAGGCTCTTGGCTAGGAGCGATATCGCGAAGACGCACGCCGAGAAGAGCACCGCGACCGGCAGCACCATCGCGAGGACGCCGACGATCCCCAGCGGGTCTATGGTGGGGGTGTTGGGCCCGAGCGCGGCCGCCGCCGGCCCCTGGCTGAGCGACGCCCGCACGACGAGGAGCGTGCCCCCGAGGGAGATGAGGGAAAACATGACAGCGGCGAGGGAGCCGGTCAGCACCATCAGGAACTTCCCGAGCACGATCTCCGTGCGCGAGGCCGGCGAGCAGAGGAGGGTCTCAAGGGTGCCCCGCTCCTTCTCGCCCGCCGTCAGGTCCATCGCGGGGTACATGGCCCCCATGAGGCAGAGGATGATGATGAAGTAGGGCACGATCCCCCCGAACAGGTTGCCGCCGACCTTCTCCTGCGGGACGACGTTCTGCTGCGCGACCGCGAAGGGCCGCGCGAGGGACGCCGGCAGTCCCCGTTCGGCCAGGAGCCTCGCCGTCGTCCGGTCCCTGAGGCCCGTGAAGAAGTCGCGCAGCCTCTCGACAGCCAGGCCCGACTTGAGCTCGTTCTGGTAGTCGTAGAGCGTGATCGCGGGCGCCGATCCGGTATCCAGCGCCTTCTCGAAGCCCGCGGGGATCTCGACCGCGGCCCGGACCTTCTTGTCCGAGATCAGGGCCTTCCAGTCCACGGTCGCCGTCTCGACCCTGAACCTGCCCGACTTCTCGAGCTCGGCCCGCACGCCGGGCGAGTCGGCGCCCCCGATCACCATGACCCGCGGGACCTCCACCTTCGCCTTGGAGACGATGGCCGTGGTCACCTTCCCCACCCCGAGGACCAGGGCCGGCATGATGACGGTCGGGATGACGATCGTCGAGATCAGCGTCCGGCGGTCCCGGAGCGTGTCCCTCAGCTCCTTGGCGTAGATTGTCCCGATCGTCGCCCAGTTCATCGGGGCACCCCCGGCGCGACAATCCTTATGAAGCACTCCTCGAGGTCGCTCTCCCCGGTCATCGCCTTCAGCTCGGCTACGGTCCCCTCGGCCCGGAGCGCGCCCCCGTGGATCACCCCGACGACGTCGCAGAGCTTCTCCGCCTCGCCCATGACGTGCGTCGAGTAGATGACGGTCTTGCCGCGGGCCCGGCACTCGCGGACGAACCCGATGATCGTGCGCGCGGTCATGACGTCCAGGCCGAGCGTCGGCTCGTCGAAGATCATGACCTGCGGGTCGTGGACGATCGTCCGTGCGATCGAGGTCTTCTGCTTCATTCCGGTCGAGAGCTTCTCGCAGCGCCGGTCGAGGAAGTCGTGCATCTCGAGTTCGTCCGCGAGCGCGGCGATCCGCGCGCGAAGCGGGGCGCCGTCGAGGCCGTTCAGCCGCCCGAAGTAGGCGATGACCTCCCGGGCGGTCAGGCGCGCGTAGAGCGCGGTCGAAGCCGCGAGGAAGCCGACGTTGGCGCGCACCTTGCCCGGCTCCCGGACAATGTCGTGGCCGGCGACGACGGCGGTCCCGCTCGTCGGCTTGAGCAGGGTCGCCAGGAGGCGCAGCGTCGTCGTCTTGCCCGCCCCGTTGGCGCCCAACAGCCCGTAGATCCTGCCCGCCTCCACCCGGAACGAGACCGCGTCCGCGCCGCGGATCTCCCCCTTCGTCCCGTCATGGAATACCTTCGTGAGAAGCGTCGCCTCGACCATGACCTGTAAATGCCTGCAAGCTGAATGCTTACAAGCTCATCCGCTCCCGGAACTCCTGCGCCTGCCTCCGGCTGAGCTCGACCTTCGCGCCGCCCTTCAGCTGCACGAGGAGACCGCTGCTGAACCAGGGCTCTATCCCCGCGATCCACGAGATGTTGACGATCTGCCTGCGGTTGGCCCTGAAGAAGAACTTCGGGTCCAGGCGCTCCTCCATGGCGTTCAGCGAGCGGAAGAGCTGGGGCTGCGCGTCCCCGAAGTGCACGCGGGTGTAGTTGCCCTCGCTCTCCAGGAGCCGGATCTGGCCGACCTCGACGAACCAGCACTTCTCCCCCTCGCGAACGAACACCTTGTCCGACGCGTCCAGGATGCCCGCGGCCGGGCGCCTCGGGGCCTCGGCCTGCCGGAGCCCGGGCAGGCGCTCGACGGCCGCCGCCAGGCGGGCCGGGTCGACCGGCTTCAGGAGGTAGTCGATCGCGTTCAGCTCGAAGGCCTTCACCGCGAACTCGTCGTAGGCCGTCGTGAAGATGACGTGCGGGACCGGGGGCTCGAGGGACTCGAGGAATTCCATGCCGGTCTCGCCCGGCATCTGGACGTCGAGGAACAGGATGTCCGGCCTCATGGCCGCCAAGAGCTGCCGGGCCTGCCTCGGCTGGGAGGCCTCGCCGGCGATCTCGATCTCCGGGAATGCGGCCAGGAGCCGCCGGAGCTCGTTACGGGCGAGCCGCTCATCGTCGATGAGCAGCGCCTTCATCCGTGGGCGGGCAGCGGTATGACGGCCTCGGCCACGACGAGCGCCGGCTGGTCGGAGCGCAGGCGCAGCGTGGCGCGCTCGCCGAATATCAGCCGGAGCCGCTCGGCCGCGTTGTGGAGCCCGACGCCGGTCGACGTGGCGCGCACGCCCGTCGCGATCTCGCCGGGGTTCGACACCTGGATCCGCAGCATGCCCCCCTCGTTGCGCGCGGTGATGGCGATCTCGCCGCCCTCGGCCCTCGGGGAGATGCCGTACTTGACCGCGTTCTCGACCAGCGTCTGCAGCAGCATGGGCGGGATCGGCAGGTGGAGCGTGTCCGGGGAGATGTCGAGCCGCAGGCGAAGGCGCTCCTCGTGGCGGACCTGCTCCAGGGCCAGGTAGTCGTTCACGACGTCGAGCTCGTCCTCGAACGGCACGGTCTCGAGCTGCCCGCTCTGCAGGGAGTAGCGCAGGAGGTTCGCGAGCTGGGTCACGGCCATCCGGGCGCGCTCCGGGTTCTCGTCGATGAGGGCGCGGAGCGAGTTGAGGGAATTGAAGATGAAGTGCGGGTTCACCTGGGACTTCAGCGCCCGCAGCTCGGCCTCCTTGACGCTCGTCATCAGCTGGAAGCGCTCGATCTCCGAGCGGTTCAGCCGGTCGAAGACGTGGTAGAAATAGTAGAGGCACAGCCAAGCGAAGAAGAGGACGCTGAACTGGAAGACCTCGAGCGCGAGGACCAGGGGGATCGAGTGCCTCGTGTTCCAGGGAAGGCGGAGGACCCCGTGGATCCAGAGGGAGTCGACGGTGTTGAGAAACGTCGCCGCCGCGATCGCGGTCATGACCAGCCTCGGAAGCAGCCGGCGCCACCCGAGCTCCTTCCACCTCCACCGCGCCATGACCGGGCGCAGGAAATGGGTGAGGAGGAGACCCGAAAGGAAGACCGCCGCGTTGACCGCAAGCGAGGTGGCGAGGCCCCACTGGTCATCCTGCTCCGGCAACTCGATCTGCGACCATGACTCGACCGCGATGAACGTGCCCCAGCCCACGCACTGCAGGAGCACGTACAGGCGCATCTTCGCGCGCTCGCGCTCGGCGGCGTCGACCGGAAGGGCTATGTCCGCGGAAACGTCCATCAGGGCACAATAGAGGCATTCCGGGCCCGGGCGGCAACCTTTGGACGAGCGGTCCGGCGGGGCGATGGATGGGGGATGCCCCGGGGCGGGCGCCACCCCGGGGGGCGTCAGGAGCCAATCGGGTGCCAGATCGTCTTGAGCTCCACGAAGTCGCGTATCGCGTCGAGGCCGCCCGGGGCCTCGGAGAACCAGGGCTCGTCCCGGCCCACGAAGCGGACCCTTTTCACGCTCTCGGCGCCCCCGAGCCTGAGCGCCTTCCGGTCCTCGCCCTCCACCGCCGCGTAGACCGCGCGCAGGTGCGCATGGGTCGCGAAGGTGGGGATCAGCTCCCTGCGGAAGCCGGTCAGGAGGTTGACGACGCCGGCGGGCAGGTCGCTCGTCGCCAGCATCTCCCCGAGGAGGATCGCCGGGTACGGCACCTTCTCGGAGGCGAGGGCGACCACCGTGTTGCCGCAGGCGATCACCGGCGCCACCATGGAGAGGAGGCCGAGGACCGGCGGGCTGTCCGGAGCGATGACGCCGACGACGCCCATCGGCTCCGTGACCGTGAAGTTGAAGTGCGGCGAGGCGACCGGGTTCACGGAGCCGAGGAGCTGCTCGTACTTGTCGGCCCAGCCGGCGTAGTGGATCATCCGGTCGACCGCCACCGACATCCCCCTGGACGCGTCCGCCTCCCGCGCCCCGAACCGGACCAGCGAGGCGACCAGCTCCGCGCTCCGCGCCTCGATCATCTCGGCCAGGCGGTAGAGGATCTGCGCCCGGTTGTACGGCGTCCGCCGGGCCCATCCCGGGCCGGCCTTGGCGGCGGCCTCGACGGCGTTCCTCAGGTCCTTGCGCGTGCACTGGGGGATGTTGCCGAAGAAGGCCCCGCCCGCGTCGTTCACCTTGAACGTCCGGGCGCTCTCCGAGCGCACGAATGCGCCCCCGATGTAGACCTTGGGCGTCTTCGTGACCGGCAGGCGTGTTAGGGCTCGCGCGCTCATCCGAGGGTTGCGTAGTCGAGGAGACCCTGGCGGCCGCCCTCGCGCCCGAAGCCGCTCTCCTTGTACCCGCCGAACGGAGAGCAGGGGTCGAACCGGTTGAAGGTGTTGGCCCAGACGACCCCGGCCTTGAGCTCGGAGGACATCCGAAGGATCCGGGATCCCTTGTCCGTCCACACCCCGGCGCTGAGCCCGTAGGGCGTGTTGTTGGCCTTCTCGATCGCCTCGTCGACCGTGCGGAACGTGAGGATGGAGAGGACGGGCCCGAAGATCTCCTCCCGCGCGATCCGGTGGCTCTGCGTGACGCGCGTGAAGAGGGTCGGCGGGAAGTAGAAGCCGCGCTCAGGCAGGACGCAGGGCGGCTGGTAGATCGTCGCCCCCTCCCTCACCCCGGCGGCGACCAGCCTGCGGATGGTCGCCAGCTGCGCCCTGGAATTGATGGCGCCCAGGTCCGTGTTCTTGTCCAGCGGGTCCCCGACCCGCAGCACCCGGATCCGGTCCTTCAGCTTGGCGACGACCTGGCCGGCGACCGACTCCTGCACGAGGAGGCGCGATCCCGCGCAGCAGACGTGCCCCTGGTTGAAGAAGATCCCGTTCACGATGCCCTCGACCGCCTGGTCGATCGGCGCGTCGTCGAACACGATGTTGGCCGCCTTCCCCCCGAGCTCCATCGTCATCTTGCGGTCGGTGCCGGCGAGCTGGCGCATGATCGCCTTGCCGACCTCGGTAGACCCGGTGAAGGCCACCTTGGCCGCGCCGGGATGGCCCATGACCGCAGCCCCGGCCTCCCCGGCGCCGGTGACGAAGTTGACGACGCCCGGCGGCAGCCCCGCGTCCTGGAGCACCTCGGCCAGCTTGAGCGCGGTGATGGACGTGGTCTCCGCGGGCTTCAAGACCACGCAGTTGCCCATCGCGAGCGCGGGCGCGAGCTTCCATGCCAGCATGAGGAGCGGGAAGTTCCAGGGGATCACCTGCCCCACGACGCCGAGCGGAGCCACGGTGCGGCCGGGGACGACGTACTCCAGCTTGTCCGCCCACCCCGCATGGTAGAAGAAATGCGCCGCCGCCATCGGCACGTCGAAGTCGCGCGACTCCTTGATCGGCTTGCCGCCGTCGAGGGTCTCGGCGACCGCGAACTCCCGCGCCCGGTCCTGCAGGAGGCGCGCGATCCGGAAGAGGTACTTGCCGCGCTCGCGACCAGGCAGCCGGGACCAGGGGCCGAAGGCCCGGGCCGCCGCCCGGTAGGCGGCGTCGACGTCGGCCGGCCCGGCGAGGGATATCTCGGCCAGCTTCCGCTCGTTCCCCGGGTTGATCGAGTCGAAGTGCCTCCCCGAGCGCGGGCGGACGAACTCGCCTCCGATGAAGAGGTCGTAGCGCGCCTTGAGCTTCGGGTCCGCCGTCTCCGGCGACGGGTCGAACTCCCAGAGGCTCCCGAAGATGAGCCTCGGGCGGCCGGCGCCGGCGGATTTTCCTCGGGTGGTCATCCCCTAGTAGCTCTCGGCCGCGTCGCTGAAGTAATACGGGGCCTGGTAGGCGCCCGTCCTCTCCTTCTCGATCTGGCGCAGGAGGTCGTTCAGGAGCGAGCTCGCCCCGAAGCGGTAGCGTTTCTTCGTGAGCCACGCGTCCCCGAGCGTCTCCTTGACGGCGATCAGGAACTGAAGCGACTGCTTCGCCGTCTTGATCCCGCCGGCGGGCTTCATCCCTATCGCTATCCCCGTGTCCGCGTAGAAGTCCCGGATCGCCTCGATCATCACCTGGTTGTTGCCGAGCGTCGCGTTCAGGGTCGTCTTGCCCGTGCTGGTCTTGATGAAGTCGCCGGGCCTGAGGACGCCCATCGCGAGGAAGGAGGCCATCCGGATGTTGTCGAAGGTCTCGAGCTCGCTCACCTCGAGGATCACCTTCAGGACCGAGGTCCCGGAGGCCTCGACGACGGAGGCGATCTCGTCCTGCACCCGGGAATACTCCCCCGAGAGGAACGCCCCGCGGTTGATCACCATGTCGATCTCGTCCGCCCCGTCGGCGACGGCGCCCCGCACCTCGGCGAGCCGGGTCCGCAGGTGGGTCTGGCCCGACGGGAACGCGGTGGCGACCGAGGCCACCTTGACCCCCTTCCCCCCGACGAGCGCCTTGGCGCGGGAGACCATCGCCGGGTAGACGCACACGGCCGCGACCGGGGGCACCTTCGGGTCCTCGTGCGGGCGGAGCGCCTTCCGGCAGAGGGACTCGATCTTCCCGGGGGTGTCCTTCCCCTCGAGCGTCGTCAGGTCCGTCATCGATACCGCCGTCTTCAGGCCCCAGAGCTTCGCGGCCTTCTTGATGCTCCTCGTCGTGAACTTGGCGACGCGCTCCTCCACGCCCACCTGGTCGACCGCCCCGACCTCGTCGAGGAGCCGTGCGCGGGCCGCATGGGGGTTGCGAGGCAGCATTGCGGGACTATCGCCCCGGACCCCCTGCAAAACAATTGAAAAACGGGGGCGCCGGGGGCCATCCTACGCCGTGATAACCCGCTCGGAAGTCCAGCTCCTGCGGTCGCTCCGCGACAAGAAGCACCGGGAGGAACACGGCCTCTACGCGGTCGAGGGGGAAAAGATCGTGGCCGAGCTCCTCGCCGCCGGGCACCCCTTCGAGAAGATCTACGCGACCGACGCCTGGAAGGGGGAGCGCACCCACTGGATCGGCGAGGAGGACATGGCGCGGGCGAGCCATTTCCCGACGCCGTCGCCCGTCTTCGCGGTCGGCCGGATACTCCAGGGCTCCCTCGGGCCGGGCGAGCTCGACCACGGCCTGACGCTCGCCCTGGACGGCGTCCAGGACCCGGGCAACGTGGGGACGATCCTTCGGGTCGCGGACTGGTTCGGCTTCGGCCGGGTCGTCCTGTCGCCGGGCTGCGCGGACCTGCATTCCCAGAAGGTGATCCAGGCCAGCATGGGGTCCTTCGCAAGGGTGCGAACCCTTGTCGCCGACCTGGGGCCTGCCCTCGCGGGCCTGACGGCGCCCGTCATCGGCTGCGCCCTGGAGGGCCGGGACGTCCACTCCCTCCCCGCCCTCTCGGACGCGGTGGTCGTCATCGGGAGCGAGGGCCGCGGCCTCTCCGACCCGGTCCGGGCGCGCCTGAGCTACTGCGTCACGATACCGCGGTCCGGCCCGGCCGAGTCGCTGAACGCGGCCGTCGCGGCCGCGGTCGTCTGCGACAACATCCGGCGGATCGCCGGGTGAGGGGCTATTTCTCGCCCTTGGAGGTGCTCTTGCCCCTCCCCTTGCCGCCGCCGGCCGTGAGGACGGCGCCCGCGAGGACACCGGCCGCGAACATGACGAAATAGACGATGCCGGCCGCGTCCGTCCACTTCTTGTCCAGGAGGATCGGGAAGGAGAAGTCGACCGACTGCTTGTTGTTCATCCCGATGTAGAGCAGGACAAACAGGATCGCCAGGAACACGATGACCTTGATGAGGACTTTGAAGCTCATGGCGGGGAGCGTGGGTCAGGCCCGGGGCGCAGTCAATTCGTCGTAGGCCGCCCCGAGGACCAGCCCCAGGCGGTTCGGGAGGGGCGCGTGGTAGTCGGGGAACCCCGGCATGTTCTCGACCGCGACGACGGCCGCCTTGTCCCTGCCCGCCGCGACGTCCTTCTGCACGCGGTCGAGGACCGCCGTGAAAAAGTCGCGCATGACGAGGAGGTCCGGGCGGCTCCCGGTGACCCCGAACCTGGGGTTGCCGTGGCCGAAGACGTAGACCCCGTCCGCCGGGTAGGCGGCCGCGCAGTCCTCGAGCGACTTCACCCACCCGCGGATGCTGGCCCCGCCCGGCCTGTCCACGTAGGGGTAGATCCGGTTGAAGACCAGGTCGCCCATGTGGACCACGTTGGCCTTCTCGAAGATGATGACCGAGTCGCCGCCCGTGTGCGCCGGCCCCCGGAACTCGGCGGTCACGATCTCCCTCCCGAGCTGCCTCCTCCACACGTCGGTGAAGGTGGTGTCGGCGTAGACCTGGGCCGCGACGCCGGCGGCCGGGTCTATCTTCGTGCCCAGGTCCTCGGCCCGCTTCGCGGCCTCGAACTGGAGCCTCGGCACGTTCGCCTGGGCAACCAGTTCCCTGGATGCCGGCTTGAAGACCACGTTGCCGCCCGTGTGGTCCAGGTGGTGGTGCGTGTTGATGGTCGCGTCGATCGTCCGGCTGCCAATGCCGGGGATGCCCCTCAGGCAGGCGAGCGCCGTGTCCGGGAACTGGGTGTCGACGACCGCGAGCGCGTCACCGGACGCGAGCCACCCGATCGTGCCGCCCCTCCCGGTGAAGATGCCGACGTCGCCCCTGAGGGCCGTGAACTGGGCTGCGGGAATGGAGGGCGGCGGTGGCTTGGAGGTCGTCTGGGCCCCGACCCTCCGGCCGGCGGCGACGCCCGCGGAGAGGACGAGCGAGGAGCGGATGAAGTCGCGGCGGTTCACGGGGTTGTCGGGGCCCATTTCCTAGGGCACGCCCGGCCCCCGATCAACACCCGTGTGCAATCCCGGGGGGGCCAATTCCAAGGATCCCTTGGCACCCGAAGACAAAGGGTGTCGCAGAAAGGGTTGAAAACCTCCCCGCGAAAGCCGAAAGATCCGGGAATGAAACCCAGCCCATTTCGTGAGGTGATGGGCCGAGCCCTCCTTGCCGCCGCCATCGCAGGCCTGCTGGTCTTCCGGGCAAATGCAGAGGACAAGGCCCCGTCGCCACCGGAGTCGGACGCCGAGACCATCCTCTCAACCTACCATGTGAGACCGGGCCAGGAGCAGGCTTTCCTGGCCGCCGTGACCCGGACCTGGGCGATCTACCGCCGGCTGGACGTCGTCCTGCCGCGGCCGCACGTCCTGCTGAGGGAAGTGGATGACGGGGGCCACGTCGTGTACCATGAGCTGTTCACCTGGAGGAGCTCCGATATTCCCGACCACGCCCCGGCCGAGATCAAGGCGGCCTGGAAGGAGCTTGAGGCGCTGTGCAAGCGGCCGGACGGGCACTCGGGCATCGAGGGAGACGAGGTGACGGTGGCCGCGGTGGACTAGGTCCCGGCGCCCGTTCGCCCTAGCAACTCGTGCGGCAGGAGACCGGGACCGCTGCCGTTCCACGCTGGACCAGACGAAGGTCCGCACGGACGCTCCAGCCCAGGCGCCTCCAGAATGCCCTCCCCGCCCGGTTGCCGGCGAACAGGAACAGGTTGCACTTGGGGATGCCCGCCTCGCCGAGCTTTTCGAGGCAGGCCGCAACCAGCGCCCGTCCCACTCCCTTGCGCCGCCACCTCCCGGCGACGGCAAGGTGATGCAGGTAGCCCCTCCGGCCGTCGTGGCCGCAGAGCACGGTCGCGATCACGCGGCCCCCGAGGACGGCAACCTGGCTGAGGCCGGGGTTTCTCCTGAGGTAGCGCCCGATCGCCTCCCGGCTGTCCGACTCGCCGAGGCCGACGCCCTCCGCCTTCCTCCATATCGCGTAAACCTCGTCATGGTCTGCGATGCGAAACGAACGGAGGCGGACCGATGATCTGGGGGGCATGATTCGGGGCGAAGGTCGTTGGATGCCCCGTGAGAATCTTGGCGACTAGGGCGCCAGTCGAAACAATTGGGGCCGCACGGACGCCTATGAACTACCGGCGCGCCTCTTCTTCCGCGCCTCGAAATCGTACTGGAAAAGGATCCCGACGCTCTGCGCGCCCAGGGCACCGCGACGGATCGCGTTGAATCCGTATCCATAACGCAGAACGATCTGGTAGTCCTTGTTCTTGGGCGTGAAGTCGATGCCGAGGCCGGCGCCCGTCTGCCAGTCGCTCCGCTGGGCGAAGCCCGGAAGGTAGTCCAGCCGGGCCGTCGCCGCCTCAAGGCGCAGGTCCCAGCGTTGATCCTTGTCCAAGGGGATGCTGTACGAGCCGTAGAAATGGACGAAGCGCACCGCGGTCAGCTCCTCGTAATAGTAGCCGGGCATCACCAGCGGGAACTCCGAGACCAGCGGCAGGACGCCGCCCAGGCGCCATGCGCTGAACCGGTCCGCGTCGGTCGAGCCGCCCGCGGTGACGTGAAGCGAGAACTTGTTGCCGCTCTTCTTGAAGGCGTAGTCCAGGCCCGCATAGACCCAGTAGAGATTCGTGGCCGGACTGATGCGCCGGTCATCGTCAAGGCCGTACGGGTCGCTGTCGAAGTGCCATTGGCGCTCAAACCAGGCGGACAACTCCAGCCCAAGGTCGGGATAGAGCATGGGCTGGTTCCCGGCAAACCTAAGCCCCGTTATCGTGTAGGCGTCGAGCTGGGCCTCGGGCAGCCTGAAATCCGACGAGGTCTGGGGCGTGTCGAAGAACGACGAATAGCGGAATCCGCCGCGCTCGACCAGGTTCAGCGGGATCTTGAGCCCCGGGTCGAGCAGCTGGTAGAGGTTCAGCGAGGCCCCGCCGCCGTTCCCGTAGAAGCTCTCGTCCTCTCGGTAGTGGCCCTGCCTGACCTCGTAGTAGTTGTCGCCGTAGGCGCCCCCGGAGACGCCGAGGCCCAGGTCGGTATAGGGCGAGATCAGGTGCTTGAACCCGATCTCGCTGTCCAGGTAGACGGGCGCGATCGCCACGCGCAGGGCCGTGTCGGGGTTGAAGAAATTCGGATCGTTGAAGTAATAGTAGAGGTATTCCGCCTGCGGCCCATGGCCGGCAAGCGGCTGGTCGTAGCCCAGCTCAAGGAGGTTCCGATAGATAGGGTCCACCTGGGCCGAACAGTGCGTCGCGATCGCGAGCGGGCCCAGTGCGAGCACCGCAAACAGGAGGCTCTGGAGCCGATTTGGGCGTGGGAGGGGTGTGTAGGTCATTGAGTGGACGCGTTCTTCGACATACGGAAGGCCTCTTGGTTCTGTTTGAAAGCCCGAATCTGCCACCCACCGCGCCCCCCCGGGATCTGAACGCCCGTTCCGACGCCAAACCTTGCGTCGCTGGCTTCCAGATTCCATCAAGCGCCAGGTCCTTTCGGATTCGAATGTCCCTCCCCTGCCCGGAAGACTCTGCGGGAAACCCCAAGGCATACCCCGGCGGTTGCGAAGCCAAGAATCCAAATCGCAACGTAGATGGGCCGCTTTTCCAGGTTCGGGGGATCCTGCATCACATACGGTGGCGACTTCGGATCATTGGGGTCCCGATGCCTTATGTCCGGATATATATCGGATTTGGAAATCGCCACGGTCGGGTCCGTGACCCAACGCCTGAGCGCTGCTTCCCTCATCTCGAGAACTGACCGCGATTCATTCAGCCCGTCGAAATAGGCAAGCGCCGTGACAGTCAGGACGAGCGCGAACCCAAGCTGCGCCACAATGATCACCCATAGTCTGCGGGCGCCGGCAATCCCACTGTCCCTTTTGAGCGCGTAGGCGATTACCCCAAACGATCCCGTGATGCACGTTAACGAGATATATAGGATCGCCTCCCGGTAGATCCTGATCTGTTCCATATCGAACTTTATAAGTTCGAAGAGAATGTCCTCGTTTTTCACATTCGCTTCTCCTTTTACCCTGTTTCTCTGCGCGATTCTCGAGGATCGCCAGCCCGGATCGCAGGAATCGCCTTCGGGTGCGCCCCCCGGCTCTTGGATCCCGGGCGCCCGAAACCTGCCTCCGCCATCACGTCCCTGTCTCGCCTGTGGCCCTAACCCACCGACGGAAGAACGGGCTGTCGAAAACGACCTGATCGCCTGCCAATGTGAGAATCTGCTTGTCGAACAGGGCAGTTTGCGCCGTTCCGACCGAGCCGACAGTAAGACCGTAATTCTCAAGCGTTGTCTTGGAAAAGCGGGGTTGGTCGTCGGCGATGGCCCGCAACAGCATTCGTTGGCTTGGGGGAAGCGGCCGCCAGATGGTCCCGAACTCCGGGGTCAGGTATTCCAGCGCGATTGCGTCGAGTCCCTGGGATACGATGTCTCCCTTTCGCCCGGTGGCGGCAAAATCGAAGACTTGCTTCGCCAACCTGACTATATCGCCGGTGCACGGCCCCGAGGCGGCGACAACTGCGGCTCCAAACGAGCTGCCGATCAGTCCGCCTCTGTGGCTCCGGTCGTTGATCCACTTTGCCATCAGGTCCGAGTCGATGGGTCCGACCTCGATGAGTTCAAGCTGCTTAAAGAACGCCGCATTCGGCTCGGTCATCCATTGGAGGAGGCGGTGGTCGGAGCCGGAGAAGATGAAGCTGAGCCGCTGGTAGTGCTGAATCGTTCCGCGGAGCTGCCATTCCGCCCTGTCCCCACCCAGCCTGCGGAGATCCTGAAATTCATCCATACACACGGTGAGGCACTTGTCGGAAGCGAGCGCGTAGTCGTCCAGGAATGAAAGCGCCTGCCCGAGCGTTTCCTCCGCCGGCGCACGCAGGTCGGTTCCGAGAGAAAAATGCTCCCCCTTCAGGCTGACCCGCTCGACGTACTTGCGAAGCAGGCGAATGAGCCTTGATCCAAGGTCTTCGTTCACCGGGAAGCTTCCGATGAGCTTCCTTGCCACTTCGCTCAGGTCATTTGCCGTCGAGAGATCGATAAAGGCGAACGGCCTCTTTGCCGCGATGGCGGCATGCTTGATGAGCGACGTCTTGCCAACCCGTCGCCTTCCATGAACCAGCGCTCTTTGCCTAGGGCGGTCCAATATGCCAGATATGCGCGGCAGGAGTTCCTCGCGATCGGTAAACGACCATCGATCGGCCGGGGTCTCGAAATTGAAGGGATTGGCGATGGCGGCTGGCATGGGTTGCTGGGATTAGCGTTACTGTAATTAGAGTAGCTGTGATTACAGTAATAGCAAGCTAAAGACTCCCGCGTCACATAACGCATTCCGGTGCGAACCTTCACACGTCTTGGGATTCAAGCAGGTCGATGAGGACCCTATCAGACGGATGATTCCGAGGGAACTCTCCTAGGCTGCGCAAGTGTCGGCCAATCTGCTCGCAAACGGAATCCGCAGGTTTCAGGTTAACTGAGAATCGCCGTGTACGGGCGAATCCAATGGCGGCGCCGATTCCGGTTTGCCGATATTGCGTTTTCACGTCGTGTGCGCCCAGATTGGCGATAACATCCGGTCCGTTTACGCCCTATTCCATTGTCTACCCCGCGAAGAAGCTGGAGTTTGGTTCTTTTTGCTTCCGCAGCACTAACTGGCTGCGTAAATCCCGAGTATGTCTCCGAGCATCCTGTGGAAAATCAGATTCCGCCGCTCAAGCCCGGCGTCTACAGCATCAATTCAGTCGATGTTCGCCCCGTGACGACTCGTCAGATCGAGCCCGACTATCCTTTCGAACTTGAGTCGATCCTGAGCGGATGGGCGCTTGTCGTGTTTACAATTCGCACCGACGGCAAGGTGTCGGATGCGTCGATTGTGGAAGCCGATGACGTCCTATTTGGCGAGGCTGCGGTCTCGGCGATTCGGAAGTGGCGATTTCGTCCAGCTCAGGTCAAGGGCGCGCCGGTTGATTGCAGGATGACGCTCCCCTTCTATTTTACCACACCGGTAGCCGGCCATTCGCGGGACGATTCAATGCCAGATCCGTCAAATGGGAAGCCGCCGGCGGACTTCCAGCAAACGAAGATAGAACAGCGCTAAACGGCAAGGATTCTGCACAAGCCCATACAACGAATTCCCAGGCTAAGTGCGCCGTTTCAAAACCGGTCGGTTGAAGAACGGGGCGATCGCCAGCAACTCCGGGCACACCTTTGGTGAGCAACTGCCCACTTATTACCGACTTCTTGGCGATCGTCTGGGCGGCGATGCCGGTACGAGCATTTGATTCCCTCTGCCAGATTGGCGATAGGCTCGCGGTGCCATCCCCGTCCATCTCTTGAAGCCGCGATAGAATCCGCTGTTGTCGAGGAATCCGCAGGCAAGAGCGATTTCCTCCAATGATATGTCCGGGGCGGCCATTAGGCGCATCGACCGTTCGAATCGCGCCTTGTCTAACAACCCAAGGTAGGTCGCGCCCTCCAGCGAAAGGCGCCTGTGAAGGGTGCGCTCACTCAAATGGAGCGCCTCGGACGCGTCCCGCACCGAGATCACGCCGCGGTCCAGGAGGCTCGGTAGCGTGTTCCACAGCTTGGCGGTCGTGTCGTTCTTCACATCGATGAGACTCCTGTACGCAGATTCGGCCTCCCGCGACAGAAGCGAGTGAAGGGCCGAGTGCCGGTTGCGCATCCGCAGGCTAAGATGTGATCGCGGGAAAATAAGCCGGCTGTTCTTAGCTCCAAACCGGCACGGGACTCCAAAGAACTTTCGGTATGCGTGCGCGTGGCCCGGCTCGGGATAATCAAATTCGACCCGGTCCAGAGAAAATTGGCCCACCGCCTCGCTTTTTGCGACGGCTAGTATGCTGGCGAATGTCCGCTCGACCACTATGGGCCATATCGCCGGCTCAGGATCGTCAGTGCTTACGACCACCCACGCCTCGTCTCGTGCTTCCTTCAACTCCATCCGCTGCCAATCCGAAATGAGGATAAAATATCTGCAAAGCACTCCTAAAGCACTTCCCCAAGTTTCCGAATGCGCGATGAGATGCCCAAGGACCCCATGGGAATTGCTGGTGTAATCCGCTCCGACTGCCAGGCCGAGGCCGGGGTCATTTGTCATCTCAAGTGCGGTCTTCAAACTCCGTTTCATTACATCGACTGAAATCCGAGCATCCGGATCCGCCGGTATTGCCGCATCAATTCCAGACAGGCGGCTAAATGTTGCCACGGAATATCCGCTACGCTCAAGGTATCGGATCAGGCCGGAGAATACCCCGACATGCGCGCTGTTGCGATTAGCGGATGTCACGACCGGCTACGGTATCCCGCAGTGGCGGCATCGGCAATGTTATTGGCGCTTGGCGCCACTGCGCGATTCACGCCGTTCTGTTACTCTGGGGAAGTCCAATACACACATGAACTCAATCCAGACATCCACCCCATGGGCCAGCGTAAGCGCCTGCCGCCCGGCAGGCCCGACCGTGAAGGTTCACCCAATACGCACCGGATTTGTGCAGGTGCGCAGGTCTCAGCAGCAGTCAAAGGGAACGGGCATCACCCGTGCCGCAAACATGCTTTTCGATCCTGAGTGGACCGATTGGCTTCCTATCTACGCCTGGGCGATCGAGCACGACGAGGGCGTGATCGTCGTGGACACGGGCGAGACGTCGCGGGTTCACCAGCAGGGATATTTCCCAAGCTGGCATCCGTTTTACCGGCGTGCCGCCCATTTCTCAGTCCACCCTGACGAGGAGATCGGGGCTCAGCTGCGCAGGCTCGGAATCAGCCCTAGGGACGTGAGCCAGGTCGTGCTGACGCATCTCCACACCGACCATGCGGGCGGCCTGACCGACCTGACAAACGCCCATTTCTGGGTGTCCGAGCAGGAATACAAGAGAGCCTCCGGCATCGGTGGAAGGATCCAGGGCTACCTTCCCCATCGGTGGCCGAGGTGGTGGAAGCCGAATTTCATGCGATTCGACCATGGCCCGTTCGGTCCGTTCGAGAGCAGTATGTCCCTGACGAAGGCGGGCGACGTCCTGATTGTCCCCACTCCCGGCCACACTCCTCACCATGTGTCCGTTGTCGTCCGTGGCTCGCCGTCGCTGTTCATTGCAGGCGACACGAGCTATAACCAGCAGATGCTTCTCGATGGAAAGGTCGACGGCGTCAGCCCCAGCGTCGACGTTGCCAAGGCAACCCATGCCAAGATCGCCGCGCTAGCTAAGGAACAGCCCCTCGTCTACCTGCCCTCGCACGACCCCGAGAGCCCGGAGAGGCTCTCGAACCGCTCCATCCTGGCCATAAAATAGGGGGTCCGTCCTAGGTGAGCAAAACGCTCACGAAACCGACAAAAACAATCCATCAACAACATGATCATTCCATCCCTCATTCTCGCAGCAATCATACTCCTTGTGGGATTTGATACGTCGGGCCAGGCCAATTGAGCAGCCGCCTTCTATGAAAAACGAACGCATCTTTATTTCCCACAAGGGAGACCCTTCCGTCCTGAAGCTGATTTCCGACGAGGTGAACCCGCCGCGTCCCGATGAAATCCTTATCCGGATCAGGTCCGCCGGTGTCTCCTTCGCCGACGTCATGGTAAGGGAAGGCATTTACCCCGGGGTAAAGCTGCCCGTGACGCCCGGCTACGACGTGGTGGGAGAGGTCGAGTCCGTCGGGGATGAAGTCCGGAATTTTCGCAAGGGCGACCGGGTGGCCGCAATGACAGTCGTGGGAGGGTATAGCCGTTATATTTCAGTGCCCTCAAGGCACGTCGTTCCCGTGCCTTCGGATCTGGAAAGCGGGGCGGCGGTAAGCATGGTTCTCAACTACCTGACCGCCTTCCAGATGATCAGGCGTTGCACCCATGTGGTGGCGGGCGACGCGATTCTCGTTCACGGGGCGGCGGGTGGGGTGGGCACGGCCCTTCTCCAGCTAGCGTCGATCGACGGATTGAAGGCCTTTGGGACAGCCTCAAGTGGCAAGCTCCACCTGGTCGAGCAGCTCGGCGGCGTGCCAATCGACTACATTAAGGAGGATTTTGTCGCCCGTGTCCGCCGGGACACCAAGGACGGTGTCGCGGCCGTCTTTGATTTTGTAGCAGGGTCCCATGCAAAGCGTTCATACCAGGCGCTGCGATCAACGGGGACCCTTGTTTGCTACGGTGCATTCGGGGTTACCACGAACGGCCACGTCCATCCGCTGAAGGCATTGATGACCCTTTTTCGGGACCCTTCCTTCAAGCCGATTGGTCTCCTTGGGGACAACAAGGGGTGCGTGGGCTACAACACACGAATGTGGAGGGATTCACGCCCTGAAATGTATTCGGCGGATCTTGGAACTCTGTTTGCCTTGCTCAAGGAGGGCCGAATTTCCCCGGTCATCGGTGCGCGCTTCCCGCTTCAAAACGCTGCGGACGCCCATCTTCTGCTGAACCGGCGTGGAGTCACCGGGAAGATCGTGCTGGACTGCTGAGGCTTCTGATACTGGGCGCCCAGTCGA
>Ga0182015_10002292_pt1 | contig 23504 bp, 23 predicted proteins | sample 712P3MmetaG_FD_120478 | JGI IMG/M metagenome (GOLD analysis project Ga0182015, IMG submission 120478) | Permafrost microbial communities from Stordalen Mire, Sweden - 712P3M metaG | ecosystem: Environmental > Terrestrial > Soil > Wetlands > Permafrost | place: Sweden: Stordalen | collected...
ACAGTTTTTCGAGACCGGTTCGGAAGATTATTTCATCATTCGCTATACGAAGATCGTGCGTAATGCGCCGATTGATGAAGGGGAATTCAAGCCGCACTGGAAGGGCGCAGAGAAGGTCAAGCCTCAGGGATAGTTCGCATTTTTATCAAGCCATTCGTTCACTCGAACGAGTCCAGGTGCAATCTAAATTCGTGCGCGAAGCAGTGCGTGTGTCTCCCGAGGCGGGGGCCTCGGGCTCTGACGGACGGGCGCGGCGTCTCGAAGTTCCTAATGAGTTATCGTTTGGCGATTTTTGCGGATGCAGCGTGCTGGGATTCGTTCGCGATTAGAGTTTCCTTCCGCGAAATCCCCCAGCGATAGCCGGCCAGATTGCCGTCTTCGCGGACGACGCGGTGGCAAGGCACGACGATGGAAACAGGATTCGTGGCGCAGGCGCGCGCGACGGCTCGAACGGCCGTCGGCTGGCCGATTGCACGCGCCACTTGCGTGTAAGTGCGCGTCGTGCCGTACGGAATCCTCCGCAATTCTTCCCACACGCGGCGCTGAAAGGCCGTGGCTTGTACGTCGGTTGGCAGATCGAGCCGCGGTTCGCGCCCGCGCAGATGGTCAACGATCTGCCGCACCCAACTTTCGAGGCCGTAGCGATCGCGTTCGATTTGCGCGCGCGGATATTCGCGGCGCAGCTCCGATTCGAGTGTCGCGTCGTTCTCGCTGAGATAGATGGCGCTGATTCCACGCTTCGTAGCCGCCACAAGAACGTGGCCGAGCGGCGAAGCTGCGATGGTGTAGCGAATCTGCATTCCCTCGCCGCCGCGGCGATACGTTGCGGGAGTCATTCCCAATTGTTGCGGTGCGCGTTCGTAGAGGCGGCTGCTCGAGCCAAATCCGGCGTCATAGAGTGCTGTCGTCACGTCATCTCCTTTTTTCAAACGCGATTTCAATCGGCGCATCCGATGCGCGTCGGCGTACTGCCTGGGCGTAATGCCCATTAACCGGCGGAAGGCGCGGCCGAGTTGGTGGGCGCTGATTCCCGCGCGCGATGCGAGCGCTCGAAGCTTCAGCGCGTTTTCATCGCCCGCGGAATTGGGATCGGCGAGCACGGTCTCGATATGCTGGCAAACGCGCGCGACCGCCGTTGCTTGCGGATCGCGCTGCTCCTCCTGCGCCGGACGGCAGCGCCGGCATGCCCGGTAACCTTTCCGCTCGGCATCTTCGGGGACGCGGAAGAAAAGCACTTGGGCGCGCCGAGGTTTTCTTGATGGACAAGATGGCCGGCAATAAATTCCGGTCGAGCGCACCGCGTACACAAAAGCACCGTCCGCAAACCGGTCGCGAGTCTCGACCGCGTGCCAACGTGGATCACTTTCAACGGCCGTTTTGCTGTGCATGTGATGTTGAAGTGCGCTCATTGATCTGTTCCGGCACTCGACAAATTACAGAACTTCCGAGAAATTGGCTATCCGATTCTAGCGCGCAAACCAAAGCCCGGGATTCTCGAAGTTTTCAAGGATACGTGTGTGCGAGGGTGCTCTTTTGGTCCACAGGACTCGACGAAGGATATGCTGGAGGGATAGGATTGCGTCCGGGGTCTTGGGTCCGCCTGGTGTTTGCCGCCGTTCTTAGAATGTTGTTTAAAATTGAAGGTGCCTTGAATGGCCATCGTTGCACTGGTTCTGATTATAGTTGTGGCCGCTGGCTTTATAGTTTGGCGCGTGATGCAGCGAGGCCGCGGTGCGTCCGACGATGGCTCGCGTGCCAAACTGCGGGGCGAGATTCTCGAACTCTACTGCGACGCGCCGTACCCGCCGAATGGTGCTGATTACGCGCTTGTTCTGAGGGTGGCGCTGATGAGCCTGCCGCCGCGTTCATCGAGCATCAAGGGATACCGGCTCGAGACGATTTGTGCGGGCGTGCCGTACCAATCTTCCGTCCTGCACGATGCATCTTACTGGATTCTCAACCGGGAGACGGCGAGGCTTGATTCCGAAGGCCGGTCAAGCGTCGGGACCGATCAGTCGGCGCTCGAAGATTTCCAGAAACGCGCCGGCACAGACCCGCTGCCTCACAACCGGGAACTGACCGGATGGCTCGCGTTTCTTTTTTCGGGGATGTTCGCACGTAGGATCGATTTCCAGCCGCCGGAAAGTTTCGATGTTCATCGCACGCGCCTCGTGATTATTGATTCGAGCGGCGCCGAACATCGATTTTCGGTTCATCCCGGCTTCGAGAACACTGGCAGTCTCGGGCAGTCGCCATCTTGAGCGTTGCAAACTCATCTCGCGAAAAACTCGTTTCGCACTGTGCGCGTTAGCGAATGTAAAGCGAAGACCGTGTTTACTCTTTGAAACGGGTTATCTTTTCCTTTCGTTGACCTAGATTGCGTATTCCGAGATAGTCCCAACCAGCCGGCATTGCCTTTGCCGGGGGGACCTGGGGGTCATCCACACATGGGAGCATTGCCCGAGCCATTGGCGTGGGGTACTGTCGATTTTTCGCGCAAGGATGCGCAGAACCGTACAGAGGAACCGAAACGCCTCGAAACGGTTCGGCCACGGCGGGTATTCCTCGTCCCGACGTACGCAGTAGGCCTCTCCTACGAGAGGCGCTGCGCACCGAGGGCTTATCTTAATCTTCCGCTGCGTCTCGTGGGCGTGGATGGGCAAACGCAGGCGCACGGAATCACTCTTGTCACGAAAAACATCAGCTCGAGCGGTGTGTTCTTCCTGGCGCCCTGCGAGATCGAGAGCGGCACGGCCATCGAAATGGAAGTAGGTCTCCTTGGCCGCCCACTCGGCCAGGGCAGCGTCCGCATGCGGACTGCGGCGCATATCGTCCGCGTCGAGGAATCGCAAACACCGGGCTGGAAGGGTTACGCCGCCGCATTCGACGACATCGCGTTCAAGCGCGACGATACGCTTCCCAATCGCTACGGCGCGCAATAAGCGCCAGCTTCTGAACTCTGCTACGATTTCATCCCTGTGAAACGATCGCGATTTGCTGCGCGCGGCGTCCTCCTTGATTGGGATGGCACGCTCTTGAATTCCTACCGTTCGGACTCCCGCGCGTATCTCTCTATGTTTCGCGCCATGGGAATTGCTTGGGGCATGCCCGAACTCGAGCGGCATTACTCTCCGAACTGGCATCACGTCTATCGCGCGGCCAAACTACCGCGGGCGATGTGGGATAAAGCCGACCGGCTCTGGCATGAAGCCTATGCGAAGGAATCTCCGGCGCTTTTGGCGGGAGCGCGAAATGTGATTCGACGGCTGGCGCCGCGCTTTACGCTTGGGATTGTCACGAGTGGAACGAGGTGGCGCGTTTGCGAGCAACTGCGCGACTTCAACCTCACGGTGCATTTTTCCGCGTGCGTGTGTGCCGAAGACGCGGGACGCCGGAAACCGCATCCGGCTCCGCTCAATCTCGCGCTGCGCCGGCTGAAATTGTCTCCCGAAGAGTGCGTCTACGTCGGCGATTCACCCGAGGATATCGAAATGGCCCGCCGCGCACGAGTTCGCGCGATCGGCGTGTGCGGGCCGTTTCCGACTGCTGCGAGAGTTCTGGATGCGCGGCCTGACCTCATGCTCGATTCCATCGCAGAACTTCCAGACTGGATCGAAGAACTCCCTAACAATTGAAATCTGTAATTCGCAAGCGATTGCGGGCGATCCTGCGCTCAGTTGGGCTTCTGTGTGGATGGCGGCGGGGCAGGCGCAGGGGCCGCGGTGACTGCGACTGGGTTCGGCTGAAAATCGGTGGAGCGAACGACGAGGTGAAGCGGAAGATTTTGCCCGTTTGGCTCGCTCACAAAATCGTCGGAAACGGTATAGGTCGGAAACCAATACTTGCCGCTGATATTTTCCCGGTAGGTGTCGAACATCGAGAACGGGAGCCCGTTGCCCTGTGTCACCACTTCGCGCACGAATTTCCCCGAACTTTTCACTACCGCGAATTCCTGCTGGTCCACCCAGACGACTCCGTCAAAAAGTGGACGATTGCGCATGAGCAGCTTCGGCTGAACGCGAAAGATGTAAGTATTCAACTCGTCGAGTTTTTCGGTCCCTTCATATTTCAAAGTGTAATTCGAAAGCTGGTCAGTGGTCAGCGCGAAGAGCGGAAGATTGGCGACCGTCTTCACATCCTCGAGCGAGAACGTGGTTTGTTTCAACGTCGAGACCGGCTGCTTTACGATACGGTCGTAACGCAGGCCGTCTGACTTCATAAACATTTCGCCGGTGACCGAGAATTCGCCCGCCGGGTCGCTCATTTCCTTGATGCGGATCGTTTGGTTGAACGAGAACTGGTCGAACGCTTTCTTCATGACGTCTTCATTGGCCGCGAACCGGCGAATAATTTCTTCGACCGGTATCGGCGGCGCCTTCACGTCGGCCGGTTGGGCGGGAACTCGCTTGACTTCGTATTTCGGCGGCGGCGCGACGGGACCTGAAGCCTGTGCGCGTGCTGCGCTGGAAACCGTCGCGAGCAGAGAGAGAAGCGTGATGGCGATGGGTAGAATTTTCAAAGGATCGATCTCAAGGGATTAGATGCGTTTGGACGCGCCGGCGCTGGCTGATTCGGTTCGCCCACGCATTCGATTCGAGCCCGCAGCTCTCATGCTCGCAGATAGTCCGCCTGCCAATCCTTAATCATTTTCTTGATATTCGCACGATCCGAAATTTTGCTGTCTAGGACTTTGCGCGCCAACTCCGGCAATTCAGCATCGCTCGCGAAACGAAGCCCGACGAGTTGCGCTGGGGTAAACTCGCCGATGCGCGGGCGCAAGTCCGCCATAAGCAACTGCTGCAAGCGCAGTTTCATTTCGAGGCGAATCACACGATCCTGCACCGTGAGCGCAAACACGCGCGCGTAGAACGCCAGCACGACCAATGCCGCGGCTGTGAGGCAGGCCATCACAGAACCGAACGAGAGATGCCTGAAGACCTGGACGACGTGCGACACGAAATTGATCAGGAATATGGGAAGCGCGAAGAAATGATAGGCCGGGACGAACCTTGCGTGGTTCTGGAAATTCTGCGCCATGGTGTTACCTCCTCGAGCGCGGAACGGAAGCGCTGGACCTCGGATTCTAGCAAATCCGGCGCCGGGAATCGCTTGGTGGAGGTGAACGGCCAGTTCCGGATTAAGTCACTCGCTCAATCCGCTGCAAGGACGTGAAATGTCATCGTCATCTTCAGCTCCACACCGGGCGCGAGCGCGCGCGATTGAAGCTTGAGCAGAACGGAATATCTTTTGGGCTCGACGGACATTTTGCCAGAGCCCCAATCGAGCGCGAGGCCCGGCCGGCCTGGCGTGCGCAATTCCAGGCCTTTCGCTTCGGCGGGAATTTCGATCGTCGGGCCACCGGGCACGAACTCCTCACAGTGCATTTGCGTATGCTCGGATTCGTTAGCCGGCGATTTTTGAGGAGCGGCAGCGCTCGCCGCAGCCGGTTCTTGAGCGTACGTCCAGCAGATGCGCGTCACGCGCACGCTGTCCTCGGTAGCGGGAATCGAATTCACCGCGACGAACGACTGCGGCTGCGCTTCGTTCCCCGCGGGCTTAGCTTTTCCACCATCCGCTGCGCCAGAATCAGCCGGCTTATCGAGCGTCACTGTGTAGCTGACGTGAAAACTATCCGTGCCATCGAGTGAGAGAGTTTTTTCAATCGTTGCACCACTCGGAAACACATCCGGTGCGTGATAGCGGAGCCGCATGGCCATGTTCTTGTCATCGCCGATCCACTCCGGCACGTACATGCGATTAAAAAGACCGTACCGCCCGCGTTCACGTTCGGGAGAAATTTCTGGCGGATTTGGCGTGAACGAAAAATTGTCGCGAACGCCGCCGACGCTGCTGAAAAGGTCCGCGGCGCTATCCTTCGCCACCAGTGCGAGGACGTGGCCGCCGCTTTTCGGCGAGACGATGAGGCGGAGCCTCGAATTTTCGAGGACCCATTCGTCCGAGCCGTCGCCGTCGAAATCGAAACGATATGGGGTGACGCCGCCTTCTCGCAGCGTCAGGAATGAAATGGGCATCTCGTCGTGTTCATGCCCGCCGCGCAGTTCAACCGTGCCGTGAACTAGTCCGTCTGGATCCGGCTCAAATGCTTTCCCGGAGCCCGCCTGGCCGTTCGATGGCTTCAACATCATATCTGTTACGGAATCGAGCCCCGGTGTCATGCGGAGGCTCGCCGAGCCGCGAAACGCGCCGGTGACACTCACATCAAGAAGTTCGACCTGCTTGGAAAAACTTGGATTTGTCGCCTGGAAAACGACCCGCATCGAACGTGGATCGTCCAAAACGACGAGCGGCGGAAACGGCGCAAAATATGTGCTCTGGCCGAGCGGCAAGCGTACGGCGTTCGCAACTGAAAGCTCGAAATCGGACAGCGGATTAGAGCCGGCCTGTGCCGCGGCCGGCGCGTGCGGAACGTATGGCATCTGGAGCTTGAGTTGACGGGAAAAGTTCGGCGAAGCGCCGCGCGGGATGGTAAGTGTCATTTCCTGCGTGAGTGGGTCCCACTTATTTTCAATCGTCCCGTCCTGCAGGGATATATGTGACGGCACGTGATCGAGGCGCAGCCGAATCTCGGATTTGGCCGGCGCGTAGAAATTGAGTTCGAGTGCCTTGCCTTCGCGGACAGCCCCCAGGTATTCGGCGCCCGAGGCTGTCACTGCGTCTTTGCAAGTGGCGGGGTCCAGCACCTCATCGCAAATTGGAATGAACAATGGAAGTAACAGCGACTCTTTCGGCGGAACGGTCACGGGGATCGTGGTGGTTTGCGCAGCGCCGCCAGCGGAAGAAGACATTGGCAGGAGAACCGTGAGAGGCGCGTCAATCGTTGCCTCGGAGTCGAGGTTTGTGACGCTGATCCAGCCTTGGCCGCTCGTCCTGGCGCCGAGTGAGCCCGTCCCTTCATTACTCACGATCTCGGTGATGATGAGATTGCTCGCCGATGGAGGATTTCCGGCCACTCGAATTGCAGGCTGAATTTTCGCCTCCGTAAGAATCGCTTCGACTGCCTGAATGGACCATGCAGCGACTTCGTGAGCGCGATTTTCCTCGAAACTCTCCTTCAAATTTATCCAGGAATAGAAGTCTATTGAGGACTCGATGACCCGGCCCGCGCCGAACTTCCAGCTCGCGGAGACAACTTCAGAAGGCGCGGCACGTTCCGCGGGCGCTTCGCTCCAAAGTTGTGCGACCGTGTTTCCAACCGGCCTCGACGGAAATACGAAGAGCGTTCCGCCTTGCCGGACGTAATCCACGAGAGCCTCCTGTGCCTTTTCGGAGAGTTGGAATTGACTGCCGAGCGAATCTAGCGCCGGAAGAAAGACGAGCGGGTCGCGCAGAAGCTGGCCGGCAGGTTGATACTGAGGGTCTAATAATTCGCTCGCGAGATGATCGAGCTGTGCGAGGCGTTCAATTTTTTGCACAGTTCCCGATATGCGAAGAATGTCCGGCGGCGCGAGCGCCGTCTGCGAATACGCCCCGATGGGATACACAATCCCGAAATCCGCGCGCTTATGCGACGCCGCGAGTTGCTTGCTCCACTGCTTCATAACGTCGCCATTTCGCTTGACCGCATCCAGACGCCGCTGGCGGTGCCCGTTGGGATCGAGCGCCGCGCCCCAGAGATAAGCCTGATTCGCCCGCGGCACCGAATAGGTCGCGGGCGTTAGCGTGTCTTGCAGTGGAAAGTAACTGATGCCGTGAAGGCCGTTGCCGAGAAACAAGCGCGAGCTTTCGAGGGTGTTTGACGGTGGATTCTCGGCGGCACGATCGTCATCCGCGGGCGCGTACCATCCGGCTTGATACTCGATGAGCGCAGGAGGAAACAGCGGCTGCGTTTTCAGTTCCTCGGTGAAGAATTCAATCGTCGCCGCGTCTTCGGAAGTCAACGAGCGTACCGTCGTCTGCGTTTGTGTATCCGGGCGCATGTACCACTGGCCCATAACGCCGACAGGCTCAGGCAGCGCCGAACCCGAAGCTGCGACACGCATGTCCGTCGGATTGATGAAGAAGGGCACGTTGAGGCCGCCGGACCGCAGCATGTCGCCGAGCGACCTCAAGTAGCGCCAAAAATCCGGACCGATATTGTTTGTCCTGCCCTCGCCTGCATCGTCATCGATCTGGACAAAAAGCAGCGGAGTATTGGGAGGTGCTGGGGGTTGTGTTTTTGAACGACGCGCTTCTGGCTCGGAGGGTGCAGCATTGCCGGCAACGTAAGGCGCGAGTTCATGTGCCACAGCCTCCAGCCACTTCTTTGCGGCCGCCATGTGAATCGGATTGTCGAGCCAGCCCTTCGCAGCCGCTTCGGCGTCGTGCGCGTTGAGGGAGGCAAGAGGCGGATAGCGGCCTTCGAGGAGGTCAATATCGTCCATCGGGTTCGAGGCTGCGTATTCGGGGCGCTTCAGCAGCCAGCCCGGATACCCGCCCCAGCGCCATTCATTTAGGATGACCGGCCCGGGGCGTGCAATCAGCTTTAGATTTTTCTCGGCGATGAGTTTCAAAAGCGCCCGAAGATTGCGGCGCGGGTTCGTCTGGCCGTCAAAATCGAAGGTTCCCTCGGACGGTTCGTGCCAGTTCCACGGGATGTAAATATCAATCGTGTTGATGCCGAGGGCGCGATAGCGGTCGAGCGAGACGCTCCAGAGGTCGCGCGGGATTCGGTAATAGAAAAACGCCGCTGAATGGATGAAAAACGGCTCGCCATCCACATGCAATTCCGGATAGCCGCCGTGCACAACGATTTCAACGCCATGCGGTGTGTCTGACTGGGATGAAGAATCTTGAGGCGCGGATTGCGCAGGCGCGCGAAAAACTAGCGCAATAATCACGACCGGCAGCACCATGGCGAAAATGCGGCGAGGACCTGGAGAAAGAGCCATAGATTTTCGCGTCCGCCGGAATTCAACGGTGGATTCTGACATGAGTTATCGAGAATGTCAGCGGCAACGAAGAGTTGCGGCACGACCGGCGGCGCAGTCTGGTAGAATCGCCCGTTTGCCAAGAGCGGACTTGACTTGCCGGAAACCACAACCGCGAGACTCTTTCTGATTTCCGGAATGGTGCAGGGTGTCGGGTATCGTTTTTTCGCGCGGGGCGCGGCGCAGCGGCTTGGCGTCTCGGGCTACGCAAAGAACCTGAGCGACGGCCGCGTCGAGGTTTACGCCATCGGTTCGCCGGCTCTTCTTGCCGCGCTGCGGGCGGAACTGGCGCGAGGCCCGCGGTTCGCTAGCGTATCGAATGTCGAAGACGAAGAGCGCGGCGTGGATTCGCGCTACGCGGATCGCTTCACGATCGAACGGGACGACTGGTGAAAGGACAAGTGCATGGACGACTTGAAAAAATTAATCCGCGAGATTCCTGATTATCCGAAGCCGGGAATTCTGTTCTACGACATCACGACCATTCTTCGCGACAAGGATGGATTCCGCAGTCTCGTAGACCAACTGTGCGACCACTACAACGGGCGCCAGATTGATGTAGTTGTAGGGATCGAAGCGCGCGGATTTATTTTTGGCCCCGCACTCGCGTATCGCTTGAATGCCGGTTTCGTTCCCATTCGAAAGCCCAATAAGCTCCCTGCGAAGACGGCACAAGTCACCTACCAACTCGAGTACGGAAGCGACAGGCTCGAAATTCACCAGGATGCAGTGAAGCCGGGTGAGCGCGTTCTGATTTCCGATGATTTGCTCGCGACTGGGGGCACGGCGGCTGCGGCCGCACAGTTGATTCGGCAACTCGGAGGCGAAGTAGCAGGCGCGGCGTTCGCGCTCGAATTGAATTTCCTGAATGGCCGGTCGAAACTTCCCGGCATTGATGTCTTTTCGCTTCTGCAATACGACAAGTAGACGATTGAATTAAGATTTTGCGTTGCGTCGTTGGCGGACGGCTTCGAAGAGGACGACGCCGGCGGCGACGGAGACATTGAGCGAGCGCACGGGGCCGGTAGTCGGGATCGAGACGATAAAGTCGCAGCGCTTTCGAGTCAATTCGTGCAGGCCGTGGCCTTCGCCACCCAGGACGATTCCGATATTGCCGGTAAATTTCGCCTCGGTGTAAATCTGCTTCGCCGTTTCGTCGAGGCCGATCAGCCAATAGCCCGCTTCTTTGAGTTGTTCCATCGCGCGTACGAGATTCTTCACGCGTGCCACCGGCAGATGTTCGAGCGCGCCTGCCGACGCGCGTGAGACGGCATCGCTCAAGCCCGCGGCACGCCGCTCCGGAATGATCACGCCCTCGGCGCCCGCCGCGAGCGCGGTCCTCACGATCGCGCCGAGATTTTGCGGGTCTTCGACGCCATCGAGCAAGACGAGCAGCGATTGGCCGGTTTTCTTTTCCAGCAGATCTTCGAGCGCGAGGGCCGCGCGGGAAGCGGCGAGCGCGATGACGCCCTGATGATCGCGCGACATCGCCAGGCGATCGAGTTGAGCACGGTCCTCGAAGCGCACCGGCACGCCGCGTTCGCGCGCGCGGCGAACGATTTCCTCCATGCGCGTGCCATGCCGGCCGATGGCTATGACGATGCGATCGAGAGGACGCCCTGCCTGCAGCGCTTCTTCCACCGCGTGAATTCCGAGAAGGTAACTCATCTCATTCGAGCGCCGCGCAAAATTCGAGCATGCGCTGGCGCGTTCCTTTCACTTGCACGTCAAACGGCAGCGCCGCTGCGGAATCGAGAAGCAAGATGACGCGATCGAGTTCGCCTTCACCGGCGCGTCCAGCGAGTGCCACGCGGATAGGATGAAAAAGTTCGCGGCTGCGATAGCGCGTCTCGGCTTTCAACGCTTCGACGATCGTTCTGAATTGTTCCGAGTCTATTGCCGCGCCGTCGAGAACCAGATTCGCGAGTTCGCGGATCACTTCGCGCGATCCCACCCGCGCCATCACCTCCTGCGCGTCAGGCGTCGCGAGCGTCGCGGATGCATCGTAGTGAAAAACAAGGCTCAGGAGATCGGTGAGCGCGTTCCGATCCGACGCGTGCGGGCCGAGAAGCGAAGCAGCATGTTCCATCCAAGCTGAAAGCTGCGCAGCGTGAGTCTCAGTTGCGGATTCTTGAGCTCCCAGAGCGAGCCAACCGCGCTCTCGCAGAATATCCTCGACATCGCGCGGGACGAATGCGTTTGAGAGAGGCGCGACTTGAGTGCTGGCCGCGTGAGCCTCGTGTGACTCCCGGCTCATGGTCGCTTGCGCGGGCGCGAGCTTGATCGATGCTTCCGCTGAGCTTTCTTTTCAATCTGACGAATTCGTTCTCGCGCATTGGCGGCGGGCTTGATCGCTTCGCCGATCGTCGCCACGGCGTACGCGGCCAGTGCCTCGCCGCGGCCGATTGCGTCAACGCCTTCATTGGTTTTTGCTTTCAAGTTGATTCGTTCCAGCGGGATGCCGAGCGCGCGAGCGAGCGCGGCGCGCATCGCCGGGAAATGCGGCCCGAGTTTTGGCTTCTCCGTTACGACGACTGCGTCCACGTAGACAATGAATAGCCCGCGGGCATTGAGCAGCTTTCGTGTGTGTTCGAGGAATATTAGGCTCGACACGCCTTTCCATTCTGGATCCGTGTCCGGGAAATGCGAGCCGATATCGCCGAGGCCGCCCGCGCCTAGCAGCGCATCGCAAATGCAATGGCTCAATACATCGCCGTCCGAATGCCCGACAGGGCCTTTCTCAAATGGCAATTCTATCCCGCCGATTATGAGCTTGCGGCCTTCCGCAAGACGATGCAGATCGTAGCCGACGCCCGTTCTTGTCATCTGTGACCATTCGGAAAAGATTGAATTTCAGTGAATTCGAACTTCATGTCTTCACGCGCTCCTGCTCGAGGTAGAAGCGCGCGAGGTCCATGTCCGATGGCCGCGTGATCTTAAGATTGCGCTCCGAGCCGAGGACCACGAAAACTTCGCGGCCAATGCGTTCGACGAGCGACGCCTCGTCTGAGGCAGTCACATCATCTTGCTTGGCGCGCGCGAAGGCTTCGCGAAGGATCGCGTATTGAAACGCCTGCGGTGTTTGCGCAAGAACGATTCGCTCGCGGGGAATCGTCGAGGTGATTAGAGCCACATCTTCGGGCAGACTCGCGCGCTTTACTTCTTTCACCGTGTCAATCGCCGGAATTCCCAGAATCGCCGCGCCGCGCGTTCGGGCTTCTATGATAAGCCGGTCGATTTGCGCCGGCGTGACAAACGGCCGGACGGCATCGTGCACCAGGACGATCTCGGTCTCCGGCGCAACTTGGGCGAGCGCATTGGCCACGGACTGCTGTCGCGTGTCGCCGCCATGCACCACACGCGCCGGGCGGCCAAGCCGCGCCTTGCCCACTCGATCTTCGAGCGACGTGAGTTCTTCTCCGCGCGTGGCGAGGATGAAATCGGTAATTGCCGCGCAAGCCGCGAGGCGCCTTAGCGTGAAGATCACAAGCGGCTCACCGCCGAGTTCAAGGAATTGCTTCGGCGTGCCCGCGCCCATGCGCGTTCCGAGTCCTGCAGCAGGAAGAATGGCAGCGATGCGGCTCATAGAGCGGCGGCCAGTTTAACGCACATGTGCGCGCATAGAAACACGCACGGGAATGCGGGGGCTCGAAATGCGATAAGCACTGCGGCTAAGAGCGTGAAGTGTCCGGATAGAGCGGCCGCGGCGGACGATCGGCGGCGTGGCCTTCGACGGCGGCAATCGGCGCAGGCCGCGGTTGATCGCCGCGGTCATCGTAGCGGCCGAAGATCATTTTGCCGGCGGTCGTTTGGTGAACGGAAGTGACGGAGATATCGACCGTCTTGTTGATCATTTTGCGCGCCGCATCCACGACGACCATGGTGCCGTCATCGAGATATGCAACGCCCTGATTGTATTCCTTGCCTTCACGGAGGATGAAGACGCGCATCGTCTCGCCAGGGAGAACCACGGGCTTGAGCGCGTTCGCGAGCTGATTGACATTCAGAATATCGATTCCCTGAAGCGTTGCGACTTTGTTGAGATTGAAATCGTTGGTGATGATTTTCGCGTCGTAGCGTTTCGCAAGCTCGATCAATTTCATATCCACGTCCGCGACGTTTTGGAAATCATCTTCAGCGATTTGCACGTCAATTAGCGGAATTTTCTGGATGCGCTGCAAGACTTCCAGCCCGCGCCGCCCGCGCTGCCGCTTGAGAGGGTCGGCGGAATCAGCGACCAACTGCAATTCGCGGAGCACAAAATGAGGAATGATGAGTGTGCCATCGAGAAACTGCGATTCGGCGACGTCGGCAACGCGGCCGTCAATAATTACGCTCGTATCGAGAACTTTGCACGTGTGGCGCGAATTGCGCTCGTTGCCGAAGAGGCCGCCAAGCGCCTGAAGGTTGAGCATGTCCCCTTTGTTCGCGCCGAGAATCAGGCCGATGTAAGCCATGACGAGAAACGCGGCGAGGCTCACAAATGATCGCGTGCTTTCCGGCATGGACGTGTGCGCGAGCACGAGCGTCGTCAAGTACGCGCCGAGAATGCCGAGGATCGAGCCGGCGGCCGCGCCGATCAGCCGGCGCAGGCTCGCGCGGCGAAGGCGCAGCTCGAACAGAATCACGGAAATTGCGAAGATCAGGCCGACCAGCGATGCCGTCTCGCGCGTGAGGCTGAACGGACGGAAATGAAATCCCGCAGCGACGCAGATGATCGTGAAGATTACCCGGATCGCAAGCATGTCCCAGAAGGTGCCCACCTGAGCGCCTGCATTGCGCGTCGCGGACGATGTTTTCGCAGGAAGATTTTCGGGTTGCCCCACGGATTGATTGCGAGGAAGCGGATTAGAATAGCGAGCCATGCGAACCTCTTATAAAACGATGAATCTTGATAACCGGCGCTGCAAATAACCGCCTGAAAGCGACCGCACTCAATCGAGCTGTAAAAGTTTCTCCCGGCTGCTCGTAAGAAATTTATAAGTAATGTTGCCCGGCAGTATAGCACCAGTGTTTCGAGGCTAGTCAACTCTGAAAGATGTGGGAAAGATGACGGCGGAGACGCTCGTGATGCAGAGAGCGGCGATTTACGCGAGGTAAAAGCGGCGGACGCGACGCCCGAGCGCGCAGAGGAGATCGGAAGTGACGGTATTAATCTCGCGCGCGACGTCGGAAACTTCAATGGAATCTAATTTTTCCTTGCCGTAGATGGTCACGATGTCGCCGATGGCGGCGTTAGGCACCTCGGTGGCATCAACGGTGGCAAGATCCATCGAGATCGTTCCCACGAGAGGAACGCGCCTGCCGCGCAGAAGCACGGAGCCGTTGTTCGTGCGCTGCCGGACGACGCCGTCCGCATATCCCGCGGCAATAACGGCGATGCGCGACGGGCGCTTGGCAACGAATCGCGCGCCATAGCCGACAGCCTGGCCCGCGGCGATATCGCGAAGCGAAATGATTCGCGCGCGAAGCGAAAGGCACGGACGGAGATCCATCTGCGCCATCACTTCCGCTTTCTTTTCCGGCGGCGTGAATCCCTGGTGATAGCCGTAGAGGATCGCGCCGGGACGGACGATGTCGGCCCACGTGCTCGGCCGCGCGCAAATCGCGCCGCTGTTCGCAAGGTGAATCATGCCGGGCGAAACACCGAATGCGCGCAGGCGGTCCAGCGCCTCGCTGAATTTGTTTTCCTGTTTGATGGTTTGATCGCTCGTAAAATCTTCCGCCGACGCGAAGTGCGTGTAAGTGCCTTCGAGCGCGAGTCGCGGGCATTTCTTGAGCGCTTTCACGAACGCTTCCACTTCGCAAGGCTCGATGCCCAACCGGTTCATTCCCGTATTGATTTTCAGGTGGAATGGCGCGCGGAAATTCTTTTTGCGCTTCGCGATTCGGGCGGCAGCGCGATCGAGTGTGCGGAGTTGATCCACCCGCGTTACCGTTGGCGTGAGATCGTGATCGAGCAGGATCTTTTCTTCGCCCGGCCAGAAGCCCGTTAGAACAAGAATGCGCTTGTGGATGCCTGCATCGCGAAGTTCAATCCCTTCGCTCGAGCAAGTGACGCCGAACCATTCCGTTCCCGCGCGAGCCAGCGCCTTCGAGATGGGAACGGCGCCGAGTCCGTAGGCGTTTGCCTTCACGACAGCCAGAACCTTGCGCTCGCGCCCGACTTGCCGCCGGATCACGCGAAGATTGTGGAGGATCGCAGCGATGGACACTTCCGCCCAAATCGGCCGGCCATCAAATTGAATCGTTTTCGCCATTGTGTTTCCGAAAACCTAGAATGCCAGACTCCGGAGGACACGCGCGCGAGAAAATCACGCTGTTGTGCCAAGTCCGCGGTTCAGTAAACAAATTGAGTAAACACCGCGACAAAAGAAATGCAGGCACGATGCCAATTAGCATGTTGGGCCGGTGCAAGACTCCAGATGCAGTGCGGGGCGCATTTAGAAGGACTTGGAGGCAGTTTGTCGGAAGTCCCAGGGAATTCAGACTGTCCGGATTCCTGCGATGCCGTGGCAGGCGCGACACAGACGTGCCGAATCGCGACAATTGATCGCGGGGATTTACTCTTCCATCGCTTCCGGGGCGGCGACTTCAAAGCGCGTCCACCGGCTGTTGAACACGAAATGGACCACGCCGGTGGGGCCATTGCGCTGCTTGCCGATGATGAGTTTCGTTCGGTTCCGGTCTTCATCGGGAGCGTCTTTATCGTAGAACTTCGGACGATTGATGAAGAGTACAACATCCGCATCCTGCTCGATGGCGCCCGATTCGCGAAGGTCGGCGAGCTGGGGATCGCGCTCGTCGCGCTCCGGAGCGCGGGTCAACTGGCTCATCACCAGAACCGGCACCTTCAACTCTTTCGCCAGTCCTTTGAGCGACCGGGAAATACTGGAAACTTCTTCGTTCCGGTTGCTGAAGCGGCCACGAGCCGAGACGAGCTGAAGATAATCCACGATGACGAGTGACAATCCCTTATCGCGCATCAAGCGCCGCGCTTTCGCGCCGATCTCCATCACCGTCGTCGAAGCCGAGTCGTCAATCCAGATCGGGGCCTCGCCAAGCTCGTTGAGCGTCTCCGTGATGCGTCCCCAGTCGTCGCGATTGATATGGCCGGTGCGGAACTTGTGCGCATCAACGTGCGCGCGCGACGCGAGCAGGCGAAGCAGCAAGGATTCCTTCGACATTTCGAGGCTGAAGATCGCCACCGGCGCATTTTTTCGAAGGGCGACGTTTTCAGCGATATTCAGCGCCAGGGCTGTTTTCCCCATCGAAGGGCGCGCCGCGAGGATGATGAGCTCAGAGGGCTGGAGGCCGGCGAGTTCATTGTCGAGTTCCGGGTAGCCGGTGGCGAGGCCCGTGATTCGGCGGCCTTCCGTGAAAATTTTCGAGAGGCGTTCCCAATTTTCCGAGACGAGCTCTTTGACGCCGATCAGGCCGCTGCGAACGCGATCCTCTGCCAGCTCGAAAATCGACGATTCCGCGCGGTCGAGAATCGCGTCGGCATCCTCATCGGCATCGAGCGCCTGTTGTTGAATGGCCTGCGCACGATGCGCGAGGCTCCGCAGAACCGCTTTCTCCTTCACGATGCGGGCGTAGTGCTCGACGTTTGAGATTCGCGGCACGCCGTCCACGAGTTGCGCCAGGTACGCCGCGCCGCCGGCCGCATCGAGCTCGCTGCGCCGATGCAGATCTTCGGTGAGTGTGACTAGATCGATGGCTTGCTGCGTTTCTCCGAGGGTCATCATGCGCTCGAAGATGCGGCGATGTTGATCGAGGAAAAAATCGTCCGAGCGAAGCTTCTCGACCGCCGTGTTCAGCATGTGATTATCGAGCAGAATCGCGCCGAGAATACTGCGTTCGGCCTCCAGATTGTGCGGTAACGGGCGCTCGAGGTTGGAATCGTTGGCCATTTATTCGCTTTATGTTCGCCTAAGTGGTTTTCGAGCGCAAGCTATTTTCGCCGCGCGAAGAAGCGCTGCAAATTTCATCTTAAATCGCGGTTTTGAAAATTGAACGCCGAAATGAGAATCGCATTGTGTGCGCGTGTGCGCCGCGCGTCAATCGCACTGAGCTGTGGATTTCACAGGAGCTGTGCAAAAGCTTTTGGATGGCGAGAGCGTCGTCGGGCTGGCCAGAAATAAAAAGCGCGCCGCGAACGTTGCACGGCGCGCTTCAAATCTTCCTGCGGAGATGGTCTTGAAAAGTTGAAGACTACGCTTCGCGGCTCACCGTCAGCTTCACGGTTGCGGCGATATCGCGATGGAGCTTAATCGGAACTTGATATTCGCCGATGAGCTTAATGGGTTCGGCGAGCTGAATTTTGCGGCGGTCAATAGTGAAGCCCTGCGCCGCCAGCGATTCCGAGATGTCGGCGGTGGTGACGGAACCGAAGAGCTGATCGTTTTCACCGGCCTTGCGGGCAATCGCAAGCGAGACGCCGTTGAGAACCTCGGCCTGCTTTTCCGCATCGCCTTTCTCCGTTGCTTCGCGCTTGGCGAAGACCACGCGCATGCGCTCCAGCCGCTTCATATTACCCGGCGTGGCGAGCATGGCAAGCTTTCGCGGGAGAAGAAAATTGCGGGCGTAACCCGGGGCGACTTCCACCACTTCGCCGCGGTTGCCCAGCTTGTCTACGTCTTCCTGCAAAATAATCTGCATTGTCCTGTCCTCAAGTCGTTTTCAAATACGACGCGTTTCTAGAACTCGGCAGCAAACGGCAACAGAGCGATGTTCTGCGCCCGCTTGATCGCCACTGTGAGCCAGCGTTGGTGCCGCGCGCAGGTGCCCGTCATTCGCCGCGGAAGAATCTTCCCCCGCTCTTGAATGAACGGCGCGAGGATATCCGCCTTCTTGTAGTCAATGTAGTCCACGCGGTCCACGCAGAAGCGGCACACTTTCTTCTTGCGCACGTAGTTTCGCTTGCCGCGTTTGTGCGGGCCGCCCGGCCCTGGACGTCCGCCCGGTCCGCCTCCGGGACCGCCTGGCCCACGGCTCGGGCCGCGATTTCCCTGGTATCCGCCGGAAGAAGGACCGCGCGATGGCCCCGATGGCGCTGATGATGGCGCGCCTGACGGCGCCCCCGATTGAGCCGAGGATGGCGTCGCTGCTGGAGCCGATGCTGCCTGCGTTTTTTCGGCCGGTGCGGATGATTCCGCCGGAGGCGCTGCCGCCGGCGGTTGCTGCGGTACGTTTGGATCAGCCATTCGATTTCTCCTCTATCCAGCGGCGGAGGCGGTTTGCTCTCCGGCCGGGGGCGCCGATGTCGGCGCTGGTTTGCGCGGCCGGCGGGCGGCGCGGCGCTCGCGATGCTTCGCGAGCTTCTGCTGGCGCTTCATTTCTTCATCAATGCGGATGGTCAGATACTTGATCACCGGATCCGCGACTTTCAAGCGGCGCTCGAGCTCTTTGATCAATTCGCCGTGATTCGAGCGAATCGACATGTAGACGTAAAATCCCTCGCGAAGCTTGCGGACGCGATAGGCCATCCGCTTGCGGCCCCACTTCTCGATCTTTTCGATCTTCGCGGACTTGTCGGCGACAGTGTGCTCGAGCGTCGCAACGAGCTTGTCCACTTCCGCTTCGGGTGTATCCGGGCGGCAGATGAAAATCAGGTCGTACAATCTTTCTTCCATGTGTCCTCTATTCCGATATTCCGACTATTCCTGCAAAATCTTCTCGCCGCTAATCGGACCCCGAGGCTGGAGCCTCGGGGCTCTGAAACTTAATAGCGCGCGTAAAGCGCGGCAAATCGTAAAGCTCGCGCGATGCGCGGCCAACCTTGAATCTCGCGCTATGCTTCGGCCGGTGGCGCGACACGGCGATTGAATCGAGTCATCGCCCGCTCGACGCCTACAGTCAAAATTAAATCCACAGCTTCGGCAGCGTCTTCCGCCATTTGAGCGGCGATTTTCCGTTTGTCGCGGCTCATCGGGCACAAAACGTAGGCGGCCAGATCGCCCAGCGGATGTTCCGGCTGAACTCCCATCCGCACACGCGAGAACTCTCCGCCGCCGACAGCGCCAATCACCGACTTCATGCCGTTATGCCCGCCGGCTGTGCCGCGCTCTCGAATTCGCAACATGCCCCACGTCAGCGCGACGTCGTCATACAGAACAATCAAGTCCGACGGGCCGCATTCCAGCCGCTCGAGCAGGCTCTGCACGGCGATGCCGCTCAAGTTCATCATCGTCTGCGGCTTTGCGAGCACCACTTGCTGCCCTGAAATCTCACCGCGCCCTACAAAAGACTTTGCCTCCGGCCGCGTCACCCGGATTCCCGCTTTTTCAGCGATCTGATCAACCGCCAGGAAGCCCAGGTTGTGCGGCGTCCACTCGTATTTCGGGCCGGGATTGCCGAGGCCAACGATCAGTCGCATGAAAGAGCTCAATCCGATCTCGCCAAAATTCGCGCCGCCGAAACTCACACCGCGCAAAAGACCGGCTACTTCTCCTTGGGCTTCTTCTCCGTCTTTTCGGCCTTTTCTGCGGGCGCAGCGTCATCGCCCTCTTCGGCTTCCTTCTTGCCCTTCTTGATGACTTCCGGCTCAGCCAGCGCAGCTTCGGCAGTGACCGCCGCTTCCGCCACCGGCTCGGCTTCGGCCTTCAACGTCACAACGTGGAACAAGACGCGCGTCGGATCGGTGACGAGTTTGATCTTTTCCTTGTCCATGGGAACATCGGCCGCGCGAATCTGCTTGCCGATGAGAAGTTCGGTCACATCAACCTTGAACTCTTCCGGGATGTCGGCGGGCAAACATTCTACTTCCACTTCGCGGGTGACGGTTTCGAAGATGCCGCCCTGCACCTTGACGCCCTGCGGTTCACCGAACGGGTGAACGGGAACTCTGACGCGCATGCGAACGTCCATTGCCACGCGCAACAGGTCCACGTGAATGAGCAAGCCGGTGACCGGGTCGACCTGCCAGTCCTTCACGATGGCCTGCTCTGCATCTCCGCCGGCAAGGTTCACCGTGAAAATCGAGTTGTGGCCCGTCTCCGACCGCAGAATTCGGGTGAGCTGCTTCGTGTTCACCGAAAGCGAAATTGAGTTTCCCTTCCCGCCGTAGAGAACTGCGGGAATCATGCCGGTGAGCCGTTCGCGCCGCGCCGGACCTTTGCCACGCGTTTCGCGCGCGGCGCCTTCAACGACAAATTTCTCCATACGTCCTTCCTTCGTGTCCTAGATGAAGAGCTCGCTGATCGAGGTCTCTTCGTGAATATTGCGAATGCCGCGAGCGAGAAGTTCCGACACGCTGAGCACCGTGATATTCGGGATTTTCCGCGCCTCCGCAGAGAGAGGAACAGAATCCGTTACTACCACTTCATCAATCGAAGACTTCGTGATGCGCTCCACCGCGGGTCCCGAAAGAACCGGGTGCGTCGAAGCGGCGAATACTTTGGTCGCCCCGTTGTCGAGTAATGCTTCAGCCGTTTTCACCAGCGTTCCCGCAGTATCAATAATGTCGTCAATTACAAGCGCCGGCCGGCCCGAGACGTCTCCGATCAGGTGCATCACTTCGCTCACGTTCACGTCAATTCGGCGTTTATCCACGATGGCCAGCGGCGCGTCCATTTTCTTCGCGAAATATCGCGCCCTCTCAACGCCTCCGGCATCCGGCGATACTACAGTGAGCGGGCCGAGACCCTTCCTCTTGAAATATTCCACGATCACCGGCGCTGCGAACAAATGGTCCACCGGAATATTGAAATAGCCCTGAATCTGCGGCGCGTGCAAATCGAGCGTCAACGCGCGGCTCGCTCCCGCCGTCTCGAGCAAATCCGCCACGAGCTTGGCCGAAATCGCAACTCGCGGCCGGTCCTTGCGATCCTGCCGGGCGTACGGGTAATACGGAATCACCGCCGTGATGCGCCAGGCCGACGCGCGCTTGAACGCGTCAATCATCAGCAGCAACTGCATCAAGTGAAAATCCACCGGATGCGAGCACGGCTGCACGACGAACACGTCCGCGCCGCGCACGTTCTCTAGAATCTGATAGCGAGTCTCGCCGTCGCTGAACCGGCCGTGCTCAGCCCTGCCGAGTTCGACGCCGAGATACTGGCAAATCGCATTCGCGAGCGCAGGGTTCGCACTGCCGCAGAAAATTTTGAATCGATCGTCGATCAACGATTAACCCTCAGGCGTAAACCGGCGAGCGCAGTGCCCGGACGTATTCTTCCCTGGCAAGAGTTTCTACCACGAAGACCTGGTCTTCCGGGAAACTGACCGCGGTTCGGCGCGCCTGCGCTGGGCTCCGGAATAATCCGAACACCGCCGACCCGCTACCTGCCAGCGCGGCTCTTGCAGCTCCTCGCTGAAGCAAGCCCCTATGGATTTCTCCGAGTCGGGGATGGCGGCGGAAAACCGGAGCCTCGAAATCGTTTTCGAGGGCGGTGTCCCGCTGGCTCCAGCACAGAGCGCAGAAACTAAAGATTTTACGGGGCGTTTTGCGCTTTGTCAATTCCAAAGAAACCCACTTGAAAGCGTCGCGCGTGCTCACCGCGATGCCTCTAGGCGAAACGACAACGGCCCAATATTTCCGCCCATCCGGTAGCGGATAAATCTCGTCGCCCCGGTTAACGCCGAGAGACCGGCCGCCAAAAAGAAAGAACGGAACATCGGCGCCGAGGCCGGCAGCAAGCTCGATCAGCCGCGCGAGCGGGAGCTTGCGGCCGGTTAACCGCAGCATCGCGAGCAGCGCCGTTGCGGCATCGCTTGAGCCGCCGCCGAGACCCCGCGCCACCGGAATCAATTTCTCGAGGCGCGCGTGAATGCCGCCGCGGAAATCGAGTTCGCGCCGCGCCGCTTCGATCGCGCGATACACAAGATTCTCTCGCCCCGTAGTGAGAGACGGGTCGTCGATTTCAAGCGTGATGCCCCGGCGGCGGGATCGCGTCAGCTCGAGCGTATCGTGAAGCGCGATGGCCTGAAAAATCGTTCGCAGCTCGTGATAGCCGTCGGGGCGGCGACCCAGAACGTGCAGGCATAGATTGATCTTCGCGAACGCCGGCAGGCGCACCGAATTTTTCATGCGGGCTATGTTATTGCGGTTTGGTGTCGGTCGGTGCGGGTTTTTCCGCAACCTTACTGTGCTTGAGGTTTTTCAGCCGTTGGTCGAGCTCGCTCACTTTGTCCGCTTCGTAATCCGCGGGAAGCGCGTGCTGCCATTCGGCGAGCGCCTTCTCCCACAATGCCGCGGCGCGCTCGGTGCGGCCCATCTTGGCGTAAACATCGCCATGATGTCCGAGAATCGTCGGATCGTGCGCCGAGCGGTCCACGGCCTTCTTCAAATATTCTTCGGCTTCGGCAAGTTTATTCTGTTTGTAGTAGACCCAGCCCATGCTGTCGAGATACGCGCCGTTCGATGGTTCCTGCTCGAGCGCGTGGTGGATCATGGATGTGGCCTCTTCCAGGCGCACGCCGCGGTCCGCGAGCTCGTAGCCGTAATAATTCAGTACGGCGGCGTTCTTCGGGTCAGCTTCAAGGGCTTTCTTGAATTCCGCTTCCGATTGTTCGTATTTCTTCTGGCGTTCGTAAATCGCGCCGAGCATGAACCACGCCGCTTCTTTCTCAGGCGCTCCGCTGGCGAGTTCCTCGGCCTTCATGGCACTTTGTTCAGCGTCCGCGTAGCGCCGGCCGCGCTCTTCGACCTGCGCGAGATCGAGATAGACCTCCTGGTCCTCGGCATTGTGCTTGAGAAGGCCGCGCAGAACTTTTTCGGCCTCGTCGGTTTGGCCCTTTTCGCCGAGAAGGATTGCGTAGGTGACGGTCATGCCGCGATCCTTATCGTTATCCTTCAAAGCTTTCTGTGTTTCGGAAATCGCGCGGTCAATCTCGTGGCTCTCGCGGTAGGTGTCAATCAGGAGCATTTGCGCGCGCTTTGATTCTTCCGGCCCCAGCTTTCCAAGCTCCTCGTAGCTGCGTTCCGCTGATGCGTAATCCTCTTTCTCACGGTAAATTCGGCCCAGTTCTTCGTAGAGAATCGCGAGTGCGTTGGGACTGCTGGCGCTATCTCCTTGTCCTGTGATTCCGGCGATTGCATCGGCGAGGACATGCGCGGCGTCGTCGAATCGCCCTTGCGCGTCATAGAGAAGAGCCTCGTTGTAGGTAACTTCGAGATTGCCGGGCGCAAGCTGCTTGGCGTGGACGATATTGCTTTCAGCCAGGTCGAACTGGTTCAGGTGCCTGTAGATCTGCGAGAGCCGCAAATAATTATCCGGGTTTTCCGGCTCGAGCTCGGCCAGCCGCTTGTATTCCTCGAGCGCCTGCGGAAATTTCTCTTCGGTCAGCAATGCCTGCGCGAGACCTTTGCGATGGGACGCTTCATCCGGATCGCCTTCCACGGCCTTCTTGTAGGCCTCTTCCGACTTCGCGTACTCGTGGGTTTGCGCGTAAGCATCGCCGAGCAAATCATAGAGAGTCGAGGACGTGGATTCTGCTGCCGCCTTGTTCAAAAGCTCGATCGCGTCGCTGGCGCGGCCCTCGTCCATCAGCAACTGGCTCAACTGTTCGAGGCCGCCTTCATTGGTCGGATCCCAGCGCAGCACTTCGCGCAGCGTCTGCTCGGCCTTGTCGTGC
>Ga0182015_10002295_pt1 | contig 23493 bp, 22 predicted proteins | sample 712P3MmetaG_FD_120478 | JGI IMG/M metagenome (GOLD analysis project Ga0182015, IMG submission 120478) | Permafrost microbial communities from Stordalen Mire, Sweden - 712P3M metaG | ecosystem: Environmental > Terrestrial > Soil > Wetlands > Permafrost | place: Sweden: Stordalen | collected...
GCGCGCGCGCGCGATCGCCTCGGCCACGCTCGGCGACGTGCGCGCCGCAATGGGGGTCGGCCCGCCGGCGTGAGCGTCGGGCGGCGCGATGTTCGCAGCGCTCGGTCTCGGTTGCGCTGAGCACCGAGGGGCGGTGTTCGCGCGCTCGGTCGCGGTCGCGCTGAGCACCGGGGGGCGGTGTTCGCGCGCTCGGTCGCGGTTGCGCTGAGCACCGCGGGGCGGTGTTCGCGCGCTCGGTCTCGGTTGCGCTCAGCATCGCGGGGCGGTGTTCGCGAACTTGGTCGCGATTACGGCAAGGTGTCGGGGGGCCGCGGTAGCTTTCGCAGCGTGTACCTCGCGGAGCTCGAGCTCGATCTCGACGTCTTCAGCGGTCCGTTCGACCTGCTGCTGACGCTGGTTCTGCGCGAGGAGGTGGACCTGCGAGAGCTCTCGCTGGCGGAGGTCGTGGTCGCATACCTCGATCATCTCGACGCCCGCGGCGAACTGGACCTCGAGGTCACGACGGAGTTCATCGTGCTGATCGCGGCTCTGCTGGAGCTGAAGTCGCGCCTCCTGCTCCCGGGCGAGGAGCTCGAGGAGCTGCTCGAGCTGGAGCCGGGGGAGGCTGCCGAGGAGCTGCTCGCCCGGATGCTCGATGCACGCCGTTACCGCGCCGCGTCCGCGTACCTGGGGGAGCGGCTCGCCGGAGAGCCCGCGGTGCGCTATCGCGAGGCGCCGCTGCCCGTCCATCTGCGCCGACGCACGCTGGAGGACCTCGAGGCGGTCCACTGGGATCCCGCCCTGCTCGGACGCGCGCTCGGCGGCCTGCTGGCGCTGCCCGCGAAGCTCGATTTCAGCCACATCAGCGTGATGCGCGTGTCAGTCGCCGAGCGCGTCGCGCACCTGCGCGGGCTGTTGCGCTCGGCTGTTGCGCTCAGTTTCGACGACGCCGTGCGCGACGCCGACCGGATGACCGTCGCGGTGACGCTGTGGGCGCTGCTCGAGCTCTACAAGCGCGGCGAGGCGAACTGGGAGCAGCTGGAGCCGTTCGGTGAGATCACGGTGCGCCGCGGCGGGCAGGCCGTGGGCGAAGGGCGCTCGCGTTGAGCGAGCTGGCGCGAATCCTCGAGGCGCTCCTGTTCCTCTCCGGCGACCCGGTCGGCGTGGCGGAGCTGGCCGAGGTGACCGGGGAGAGCGAGGGGGCGGTGGCGGGCGCGATCGACGAGCTGGCGCAGGCCTACGCGCCGGGACTGCGGGGCCTGCTGCTGCGCGCGGTCGCGGGTGGCTACACGCTCGCCAGCGACCCGCTCGCCGAGCCCGCGGCTCGGGCGCTGCTGACCAAGCCGCGGCTGGCCGCGCTCACCCCGGCGGCGCTCGAGACGCTTGCGATCGTCGCCTACCTCGCGCCGGTCTCGCGGCCGGAGATAGCGCGGATCCGCGGCGTCAACGCCGACTCGCCGGTCGCCTCGCTGCTCGACCGCGGGCTGATCGAAGAGGGCGGGCGCTCCGAGTTCGGCGCCGTGACCTACCGCACGACGACGCTGTTCCTGAAGGTCTTCGGGCTGGCGAGCGCCGAAGAGCTGCCCGACGTCGCCCAGTGGGATCCGACGCCGGAGGAGCAGAGCGCGCTGCGCGATCGGCTGCTCGCGGCCGGCGAGGCCCGCGCCGGGATCACCTCGGAGTAGCGGCCGGGCTCACGCCGCCGCCTGGGCGGCGAGCTGGCCGCAGGCGGCGGCGATCTCACGCCCGCGCGTCAGCCGCACGGTGACCGGCACGCCGCGGGATTGCAGTGCGCTGCGGAACGCCGCGATCGCGTCGCGCCCGGATCCCTGCAGTTGCGAATCGGTGGGGTTGTACGGGATCAGGTTGACCTTGAACGCCTCACGCGGCGACAGCAGCCGCGCGAGCTGGAGCGCCTGTTCGAAGCGGTCGTTGACGCCCGCAAGCATCACGTACTCGATGAACACGGTGCGCCGGCGGATCGCGTGGTCGGCGCGGCAGGCGTCCAGCACGTCGGCCAATGGATAGCGGTCGTTCACCGCCATCAAGGCGCTGCGCAGCTCGTCCTCGGGGGCATGCAGCGAGAGCGCGAGGCGGATCGGCAGACCGGAGGCGCTGAGGCGCTCGATGCCCGGGATCCAGCCGACGGTCGAGATCGCGGTGCGGCGGTTGGCGATCCCCATGGCCGGCAGCAGCGCGCAGGCCTCGAGCACCGCGTCGAGGTTCATCATCGGCTCGCCCATGCCCATGAACACCGCGTGATCGACCTCGCCCTGGCGGCGGAAGTGCAGCGCCTGGTCGAGGATCTCGTCGGCGCTCAGGTTGCCGGCGAAGCGCATCCGGCCGGTCGCGCAGAAGCTGCACGTCAGCGGGCAGCCCGACTGTGACGAGAGACACAGCGAGCGCCGCCCGTCGCGGTAGCGCATCAGGACCGTCTCGACGGCCTGGCCGCGCCCTGTCCTCAGCAGCGCCTTCACCGTGCCGTCGCTCGCGCGCGCTTCGTGCTCGAGAGCGAGGGTCGACAGCGGCACGTGCTCCGCAAGCTCGGCGCGAAGCGTCGCGGGCAGGTCGGTCATCTCGGCGTAGGAAGAGGCGCCCCGCGCCAGCCAGGCCCAGACCTGGCGAGCGCGATACGGCGGCTCGTCCCGGCGGGCGAGCGTTTCGCTCAGCAGATCGCGATCCATCGACCTATGGTTGCAGCGATGCGCCTCGCCAAGTTCCTCGCCCACTCAGGCGTCGCCTCGCGCCGCGCCGCGACGGAGATCGTCCGCGGCGGCCGTGTGCGCGTCGACGGCGTGCGCGAGCTCGATCCGGCACGCGAGATCGACGGCCAGCGTGTCGAGCTGGACGGCCGCGCGGTGACGGGTCTCGAGCAGCGCGTCGTCTACGCGGTGCACAAGCCCGCGGGCGTGGTTTCGACCGTGCATGACACCCACGGGCGCCCGACCGTCGTCGAGATGGTCAGCGACACGCGGCGCCTTTACCCGGTCGGGCGCCTTGACGCCGACAGCACGGGCCTGATCCTGCTGACCAACGACGGCGAGTTGGCGAACCTGCTGGCCCACCCGCGCCACGAGGTGCCGAAGACCTATCGCGTGCGCCTCGGCGGTGGACGTCCGAGCCCGGCGGCGCTCGCAGCGCTGCGCGACGGTGTGGCGCTCGATGACGGGCGGACCGCTCCGGCGCGGGTCAGGCGCATATCGGCGAACGTGATCGAACTGGAGCTGCGCGAGGGTCGCAAGCGCCAGGTGCGGCGGATGTGCGAGGCCGTCGGACACCCGGTCCTGGAGCTGACACGCGTGCGCTTCGGCTCGCTGGAGCTGGGCGGGCTCGAGCTCGGCGCCGCACGGCTGCTCAGCGAGGCCGAGGTCAGCGCACTGCGAGGCGGCGCCCGACGGTAGGCTGAGAGCCGTGAGTGAGCGGCTGTACGCGCTGCGCGGCGCGACGAGCGTCCCGGAAAACAGCGCCGAGGCCATCCTCGCCGCCACCGAGGAGCTGATGCGTGCGCTGATCGCACGCAACGAACTGGCGATCGAGCAGTTCGTCAGCTGCATCTTCACGGCCACCGATGACCTGAACGCCGAGTTCCCGGCGGTCGCCGCGCGGAATATCGGCTTCGAACGCGTGCCGCTGATCTGCACGCGCGAAATCGACGTCCCGGGGGCGCTCCAGCGCGTGATCCGGGTGCTCGCGCACTACCACGCGCCGGTCGGGCACGTGGCGCGGCACGTATACCTCGGCGAGGCCCGCAGTTTGCGTGCGGACCTCGATGCCGCACAATAGAGGCATGGCACTCGAGTTCAGGGCAGCGGTCAAAGCGATCCCGGTCTACCCGGCGGCGGCGGGCTATGCCGTCGCGGGACCGCTCGTGCGCCTGGCCAGCAACGAGTCTCCCTACCCGCCGCTGGCGGAGGTGGTTGCGGCGGCGAGCGCCGCGCTTGCGGGCGTCAACCGCTACCCGGACCCCACGAGCGCCAAGCTGCGCGGCGCGCTGGCGGATCGCTACGGCGTGCCGGCCGAGCGCATCGCGGTCGGCAACGGCTCCTGCGACATCCTGCTGGCGATGGGCGAGGCGCTGCTCGAACCGGGAGCCGAGCTCGTCTACGCCTGGCCCTCGTTCTCGGTCTACCCGCAGCTGGAGGCGGCCTCGGGCGCACGCGGCATCCGTGTCCCGCTGGACGCGCGCGAATGCCACGACCTCGACGCGATGGCGGCTGAGATCACGGTCGCGACACGCCTGGCGATCGTCTGCAACCCAAACAACCCGACGAGCACGGCGATCAGCCTCGAGCGCGTAGCGGCCTTCGTCGAGCGCGTGCCCTCCAGCGTATGCGTGCTGATCGACGAGGCCTACTGCGAATTCAACCTGCTGGACGACCCCGACAGCTCGATCGCCCTGCTCGATCGCCATTCGAACCTCGTCCTTCTGCGCACCTTCTCGAAGATCTACGGCCTCTGCGGGCTGCGCGTCGGATACGCGCTGTGCGGCTCGCGCGACCTGCCCGACGCGCTGAGCGCGGTCCGCCAGCCGTTCTTCCTCAACTCGGCGGCGCAGGCCGCCGCGTTCGAGGCCCTCGCTCACCAGGACGAGGTGGCTCGGCGGGTCGAGCGCGTCGCGGTCGCGCGCGTACAGCTGGAGGACGGGCTGCGGGAGTTGGGGCTTGCGCCGGCGCCCTCGCAGGCCAACTTCTGCTGGTTCTCGCTCGGCGAGGAGCGTGACGAGGGCGCGATCGTCGAAGGGCTCGCTCGCGAGGGCGTGCTGGTTCGCGCGGGCAGCGCGCTCGGCGGTCCGGGAGCGCTTCGGGTCACCTACGGCACGCCGACCGAGAACGAGCGCTTCCTGGAGGCACTGACCGCGCTGCTGTAGGGCGGGTTGTGCGCCGGGCGGGTGTGCGTCGTGCCGGCGGCGGGGTGCGCGGAGTGCGCGGAGTGCGCGGAGTGCGCGTGGGCGCGACGCGGGGCGTGCGGTCTCGCCCTGGACGGATGTATTAGACGGCGACCGTTGCCCGGATCGCTGGCGATCTGCTACACATTGCGCAGGATGTGCGATGCAGCCGACCGATCGTTGACAGCCGTTGGCGCCCCCGGCGCCACGCTGGTCGCTGCCTATTCGTACGCCTACCCGGCGTCCTGGCGATTTAGCTAGGCGTCCGGACCTGCGCCCGCTGCGAGCGGGCGCCATGGCCTCGACAGAACGGCCCCAAGGGCCCGGACGCCGCCTCCACCGCCGCGAAACGCACCTTGCAGGTGCTTCGCCGGCTCCCGTCTACGCTTCCATCCGAACTTTTGAAAGGACTCTTCAGATGATGATCGTTATGAAACCGGGCGCGACCGAGGAGGAGATCGAGCACGTCCTCGCCCGCGTTCGCAGTGTCGGCGCCCGCGCCCACATCTCCAAGGGCGAGGAGGTCACCGTCATCGGTGCGATCGGCGACCGCGAGCATGTGGCCCGGCTCGAGCTCGAGGGCGCCCCGGGCGTCTCGCAGGTCGTCCCGATCCTCAAGCCGTACAAGCTTTCCTCCTCGCAGTTGCGGGGCGGCACGCGCTCGGTATTCGAGATCGGCGGCCGCCGGATCGGCGGCGAGCACTTCGCGCTGATCGCCGGCCCGTGCACGGTCGAGTCGCGCGAGCAGGTGCTCGAGACGGCGCGGATCGTCAAGGAGGGCGGAGCCGCGATGTTCCGCGGCGGGGCCTACAAGCCGCGAACGTCCCCGTACGCCTTCCAGGGCCTCGGTCAGGAGGGCCTGCGGCTGCTGGCTGAAGCCAAGGAGCAATACGGCATGCCGATCGTCACCGAGCTGATGGACGTGCGAGACCTCGAGGCGGTGCTCGAGGTCGCCGACGTGCTGCAGATCGGCGCGCGCAACATGCAGAACTACACGCTGCTGGCGGAGGTCGGCCGCAGCGGCTGCCCGGTGCTGCTCAAGCGCGGGCTCTCGGCGACGCTCGAAGAGTTGCTGATGGCCGCGGAGTACATCCTCAAGGAGGGCAACGAGAAGGTGATCCTCTGCGAGCGCGGGATCCGCACGTTCGAGACCGCCTACCGTTTCACGCTGGACCTCATGGCGGTGCCGGTCCTGCGACAGCTCTCGCATCTGCCGGTGGTGGTCGATCCAAGCCACGCCGCGGGCCGGCGCGACCTGGTCGAGCCGCTCTCGCTCGCCGCCGCGGCGGCCGGCGCGGACGGGATCATCGTCGAGGTGCACCCGAACCCGGACGAGGCGATCTGCGATGGGCCGCAGGCGCTGCGCGCCGACGCGTTCGCCGAGTACGCGGCGCAGGTCGAGCGCGCGGCATCCATCGCCGGCAAAGCCTTCAGCACCGCGTGAACGTCGCCGTCGTCGGCGTCGGGCTGATCGGCGGCTCGATCGGGCTGGCCGCTCGCGAGCGGCTGGGCGCGCATGTCGTCGGCTTCGACCCGGACGGGGGCGTCGGCTCCGCCGCACTGCAGCGCGGGGCGGTCGAAAGAGTGGCCGCGAGCGTCGCCGAAGCGGTCGCCAATGCAGAGCTGGTGTTCGTCGCCGCGCCGGTTGGCGCGCTCGCGGAGACTTTGGACGCGGTGCTGGAAGCGGCGCCCGCCGATTGCGCCGTCAGCGATGTCGGGTCGACCAAGCGGACGATCGTGTCGGGGCGCACCGATCCGCGCTTCATCGGCGGGCACCCGCTCGCCGGCGCGGAGACATCGGGGGTCGAGCACGCCCGGGCCGACCTGTTCGAGGGAGCGACCTGGTACCTGACCCCCGGAATCGAAACATCCGGCGCGCTGTATGAGCGTCTGCACAAGGCGCTGGTCGGGATCGGCGCCCAGCCGGCGGCGATCGACGCCGCGGTTCACGATCGCGTGATGGCGAGCGTCTCGCACCTCCCGCACGTCTTCGCGAACGTGCTGGTGGCGCAGGCCGCGCGAGCGCTCGGCGACGGCGCCGAGGTGCCGGCGACCGGACCGAGCTTCCGCGACGCCACGCGCGTCGCCGGCGCCAACGCGACGATCTGGCCGGACATCTACCTGTCCAACAGCGACGCACTGATCGCGCTGATCGACGAGACGCAGCAACGCCTCACGGCGGTGCGCGATGCACTCGCCGCCGACGACCGTGACGCGATCGAGCACTGGAACGAGGGCGCGCGCGTCGATCGCGATGCGCTCCTCGGCGCCGGGTTCGCCGGCGGCTCCCTGCACGAGCTGCGCGCGGCGGTGACCGATCGACCGGGGATCGTCGCCGAGATCGCGCTGGCGCTCGGCCGCGCTCAGATCAGCATCGTCGACATGGCGCTCTCGCCCTCGCGCGACGGCGGCCAGGGCGTCGTGGCCCTTTGGGTCCGCGGCGAGGAGCAGGCGCAGAGAGCCACCGAGCTGATCGAGGCCCTGAACATCCCCGTCGCACGCGCGTGAGCGCGCGAGGCCCGGCCGTGGACGCGATCAGAATCGAGCCGCTGCGCGAAGCGCCCGAGGCGACGCTTCGCCCGCCGGGCTCCAAGAGCATCACCAACCGCGCGCTTCTGTGCGCCTCGCTCGCCGAAGGCACCAGCGTGCTGCGCGGCGCGCTCTTCGCGCAGGACACCGAGGCGATGATGGATGCCGTCATCGCGCTCGGCTGCGAGCTTGAGAGCGACCCGGCGAGCGCCACCATCGTCGTGCGCGGGACCGGCTCGCGGCGCCCGGCGAAACCGCTTCGCATCGACGCGCGCCAGTCGGGGACCACCTCGCGCTTCGTGCTTCCGGTGGCCGCGCTCGGCGCGGCCCGCGTAACGGTCGACGGTGCCGCGCAGCTGCGCTCGCGGCCGTTCGGCCCGCTGATCGACGCGCTCGAGCAGCTGGGTGTCAGCGTCGAGGCGCTCGAGCAACCGGGTTGCCTGCCCCTCGCGGTCAGCGGCCCGGCGCGCGGTGGCGACGTGCGGGTCTCGGGCCACATTTCAAGCCAGTTCCTCTCCGGGCTGCTGATGGCCGCGCCGCTGATGGATCGCGGCCTCAACGTGGAGCTGACCTCGCCGCCGGTGTCGGCGCCCTACGTGACGATGACGCTCGCCGTGATGGAGGCGTTCGGTGTCGCGGCCGACGGGCTGCGCGTGCTCCCCTCGGGCTACGTCGCGAGCGAGCTTGAGATCGAGCCTGACGCAAGCGCCGCCGCCTATTTCTTCGCCGCCGCGGCGATCAGCGGCGGGTGCATCACCGTCGAGGGGCTGGGAACCGGGTCGATCCAGGGCGACGTCGCTTTCGTCGACATCCTCGAACGGATGGGTGCGCGGGTCGAGCGCACACCTGAGCGCACCACCGTCCGCGGCACCGGCACCCTGCACGGGGTCGAGGTCGACATGGCCGATATCTCGGACACCGCCCAGACCCTGGCAGCCGTCGCCGCGTTCGCCGACACGCCGACCACTGTCACCGGCATCGGCTTCATCCGCGCCAAGGAAAGCGACCGCATCGGCGCACTGGCCACGGAGCTGAGAAGCGCCGGCGTCGACGTGAGCGACGACGAGGACGGTTTCACGCTGACCCCCGGGCGCCTTCGCCCGACGCGCTTTCATACCTACGACGACCATCGCATGGCGATGAGCCTCGCTCTGCTCGGCCTGCGTGTCCCCGGGATCGAGATTGAGGACCCGGGCTGCGTCGCCAAGACCTATCCCGGCTTCTTCGACGATCTCGCTTCGCTGGGGCGTTAGGAGCTCTCGCCGAGGGCGAACCTGACCCGCGGCGGCACGGCTATCGTGCGGGCATGATCGTGGCGATCGACGGCCCCGCCGGAGCCGGCAAGTCGACGGTCGCACGCGCCGTGGCCGCAGCACTCGGCTTCGGATACCTGGACAGCGGCGCGCTGTACCGCTGCGTGGCGCTCGCGACGCTCGAGGACCCCAAGCGCACCGCGGCGGGCGTCGCGGCGGACCTCGACGTGTCGCTCGGCGAGCGGGTGCTGCTCGCCGGGCGCGACGTGACGCACGCGATTCGCAGCCCGACCGTCTCGGCACAGGCGTCGATCGTCGCGGCGGACCCCGCCGTCCGCGTCGCACTCGTGGCGCGCCAGCGCGCGCTGCTGGCGAGCGGGGACTGGGTGGCCGACGGACGCGACATCGGCACCGTCGTCGCGCCCGGCGCGGAGGTCAAGATCTTTCTCGACGCCAGCGCGCAGGAGCGCGCGGCGCGCCGCGCGCTCGAGATCGGCGCTGATCCAGCGGAGGTGGAGGCCGAGATGAAGGTACGTGACGCCCGCGACCGCGAGCGCGATCACTCGCCGCTGCAGGCGGCGCCGGACGCGATCGTGCTGGACACCGGCGGGCTCGACGTCGACGAGGTCGTGGCGCGCGCCGTGGAGCTGGCGCGCCAGGCACAGGCCGGGGCAGGCGACTGATCTGGGCCACACCGGGCTGCCGTGCGTGGCGGGCGGCGCACCGACCCTGGCTATGCTGGTCTCATGATCCACGAGCCGATCGCCGCCGCCGCGCAGTCGCATTCACCGCTCGCGCGCCGCGCACGCCTGACGGTCGCGGACGACGCGCCGGTCGCAGCGGCGCCGCACACGAACTCGGCGCCCGCGGGTCGCTGAGCGATGAGCGGAGGCGAACGGGCCGTGAAGGTCGCTGTCGTCGGCTACCCGAACGTCGGCAAGTCCTCGCTCGTCAACCGACTGACGGGATCGCGCGAGGCGATCGTGCACGAGCGCCCGGGCATCACGCGTGACCGCAAGGAGCTCGAGTGCGAGTGGAACGGGCGGACCTTCACGTTGATCGACACCGGGGGAGTCGACTTCGCCGACGAGGATCCGCTCGCCGGCTCGATCCGCGACCAGGCACGCGCGGGTCTCGCCGACGCCGACCTGGCGTTGCTGGTGGTGGACGCACGGGCCGGGGCGCGCCCCGGCGAGCACGAGATCGCCGACCTGCTGCGGCGCGGGCGCATACCGGTGCTGGTGGCGGCGAACAAGTGCGACACCGTCGTCGACATTCCCCTGGCCGCCGAGTTCCACGCGCTCGGCCTGGGCGAGCCGGTGGCCGTCTCGGCCGCCCAGGGCCTCGGAACCGGAGATCTGCTCGACCGACTCGTGGCGATGCTGCCCGCCGTCTCGGAGCGCACGCCGCAAGCGCCGGACACCGTCCGCCTTGCGGTGATCGGGCGCCCGAATGTCGGCAAATCCTCGTTGGTCAACCGCTTCGCTGGTGAGCAGCGCGTGATCGTCGCTGCCGAGGCCGGCACGACACGCGACGCGATCGACCTGCCGCTGCTCGTCGACGGCCGCAGCGTCGTGATCGTCGACACCGCCGGGATGCGCCGCCAGTCGAAGGTCAGCGAGTCCGTCGAGTACTACACGACGTTGCGCTCGCAGCGCGCCGCTGAGCGCGCCGACGTCGCGATGGTGGTCTGCGACGCCGGCGACGGGGTCACGGCTCAGGATCTCCGTGTCGCCGATCTGGCGATGCGCAGCGGTTGCGCGACGCTCGTCGTGCTGAACAAATGGGACGCCCAGGGGCCGACCCTCGACCTCGAATACGAGCGGGCCCGGGTCGCCGAGAAGCTGCGGCAGCGCCCGCGCGTGCTGACCGCTTCGGCCGCGACCGGACGCAACGTCCCGCGGCTGCTCACGGAGTCGATCACGCTCGGCGACCGGCGCGCCGGGCGAATCCCGACACCGGAGCTGAACCGCTTCCTCGGCGAGACGGTGCAGGCGCGCCAGCCACCAGCCAAGCAGGGACACCGGCTGAAACTGATCTACATGGCACAGATCGGCACCAGCCCGCCGCGCTTCGCGATCCAGGTCAACTCACGCTCGAGGGTCACGCGCGACTACGCCTACTTCCTGGAGAACCAGATGCGTGAGCGCTACGCACTTGACGGCGTGCCGCTGATCATCGACTTCGTCGAGCGCGGATCGCGTGCCGGTGGCGGCGTCCGCGACCGGTCCGCCAGGCGGCCTGAGCCGGTGCTTCTGGCCGTGACGGACGACGCCGAAGACGACCGCCTCGCGCTCTAGTCTGCGACGGTGGCCTCGATCGCCCAGGTCGAGCCGCTCACGAGCGCGCGCGCGCTGCGTGGGCCGTTCGATTACGCCCTGCCGGAGGAGATGCGCGACAGCGTCGGCGTCGGCTCGATGCTGGTCGTTCCGTTCGGGCGCCGCGAGCTGCTGGGCGTCGTCGTTGGGTTGAGCGACGCCAGCGCGGTGGCGAGCGAGCGGCTGCTCGCCCCACGGCGCGCGGTCGAGGCCGACGTGCCGGCGGACCTCGTCGAACTTGCGGGCTGGATCGCGCTCGAATACTGCTCGACGCCCGCCCGCGCCCTCTCACTGGTGCTGCCGCCCGGCGCCGGCAGCGGCGTGCACAGCCTGGCCCGCCTGGTGGCCGAGCTGACCGCGGCCGGGCGCGCCGCGCCGGCGTCCGGTGTGCGCCTGACGGCGGTGCAGCGGGCTGTACTCGAGCGGCTCGCGCCGGCTGGCGCGACGCCAGCGGTCGCGACCGGTGCAGCTCACGGGACGTTGCGGCGCCTGGAGGCGCGCGGACTCGTGCGGTTGAGCCATCGCTCGCTGGCCCGGGCGCCCGAGCACGTTGCCGTCGGGGCGCGCCGTACCGGCCCGCTGACGCTCGGAGGCGACCAGCGCGTCGCGCTGCAGTCGCTGTCGGAGGCGATCGAGGCGCGGCGGTTCGAGGCGCTCCTGCTGCATGGGGTGACCGGTTCGGGCAAGACCGAGGTCTACCTGCGCGCGGCCGAGCTGACGCTGGCACAGGGACGCGGCGTGATCGTGCTGGTGCCGGAGATCGGGCTGACCCCTCAGACCGTCGGGCGTTTCGTCGAGCGCTTCGGCGACACCGTCGCGGTGGCCCACTCGCGCCTGGGCGCCGGCGAGCGCTACGACGAGTGGATGCGGCTACGCCGTGGGCAGGCGCGCATCTGCGTCGGTCCACGCTCGGCCGTATTCGCCCCGATCGAGGACATCGGGTTGATCGTCGTGGACGAGGAGCACGACTCCTCCTACAAGCACGAGGGCGACCCGCGTTACGACGCCCGCCACGTCGCCGAGCAGCGCGCGCGCCAGGCGGGGGCCGTGCTGGTCGCCGGGAGCGCGACGCCGCGCCCGGAGAGCTACGCCCGGCTCCGGCGGCTCACGCTGCCGGGGCGCGTCGACGCCAGCGCGCTGCCGGCTGTCGAGGTGCTCGACATGCGCGCCGTCCCCGGGGCTCTGCACGAACGAACCGCCGCCGCGCTCGGCGAGCTGCGCCGCAGCGGCGGCAAGGGGATCGTGCTGCTGAACCGCCGCGGCTGGTCGAACTTCCTCTCCTGCCGCTCGTGCGGCAAGGTCTGGGGCTGCCCGGAATGCGACGTCGCGCTCGTGCTGCACCGCGCCGAGGGCGTGATCAGCTGCCACCACTGCGGGCATCGCGAGACTGCGCCGGACCGATGCGACGCCTGCGGTTCGTCCAGTGTGGCCCGCCACGGCCTCGGCACAGAGCGTCTCGAGCACGAGCTGGTGGCCGCGCTCGGTGGCGGCGACTACCCGATCTTCCGCCTCGATGCCGACGTGGCCGGCGCCAAGGGGCGGGCGGCCGCCGTGCTCGCGCGCTTCGAGCGCGCGGACGCGGGCGTGCTGGTCGGCACGCAGATGGTCGCCAAGGGACACGACTTCGACGGTGTCGCCCTCGGCGTCGTGCTCGACGCGGATGCCACGCTGCGCTTCCCGGACTTCCGCTCCGAGGAGCGGACCTTCGCGCTGGTTGCGCAGCTGGCCGGGCGAGCAGGTCGGGGCGGGACCTCGGGCCGCGTGCTCGTGCAGACGATGGCGCCCACGGCTCGCAGCATTCTCGCCGCAGCCCAACACGACAGCGCAGGGTTCCTCGCCGGCGAGCTGATGCGCCGTCAGGCGCTCGGCTATCCGCCCTACGGCGAACTGATTCGCATCGTCTGCTCCAGCGCCTGCGAAGGGGTCGCGCTGGAGGCGGCGCGCGAGCTGCGCTCGCGTCTCAGGCTCGAACACGCGCAGCTGCTCGGCCCGGCACCGCTGTTTCGCCTGCGCGGTCGCGAGCGGGCGCAGATCGTCGTCAAGGCCGCCGAACGCGCCGCCGCCGTGGCGGCGGTCGGCGAGGCCGTCGCGGCTCCGCTGCATCGCGATGCAGCCGTCAGCGTCGACGTCGACCCTCAGTAGTGCCCGACGGCCGCGCGCGCCTGACGCCGGCGCCTGGAGACCCTGACGGGATCGACCCCTAGACTGGAGTCATGGCTGAAGAGCTGCTCGACGTGGAGGAAGAGCTCGCGGAAGAGTCCGCCCAGGAGCGCGAGCGCCGTGAGACCGCGCTGGCCAAGATACGCAAGCTCGGAGACCCGGTGCTGCGAACGCGGGCACTCGAGGTGTCGGCATTTGACTCACGGCTGCGCGAGGACGTCGACTGGATGCGCGGCCTGATGGATGACGCGCTCGGCATCGGACTGGCGGCCACCCAGGTGGGGATGCTGGCGCGTGTGCTCGTCTACCGCGTCGAGGCCGACAGCCCGACCGCGGCGCTCGTCAACCCGCGGATCGAGTGGCAGAGCGCCGAGACCGAGACGCTGGAGGAGGGCTGCCTGAGCATCCCCGGCATCCGCGTGGACGTCGAGCGCCCGCTTCATCTTCGTGTCGCCGGGGCCGACGAGCGTGGCGAGGGCGTGACCGTGGAGGCGTCCGGGCTCGAGGCGCGCGTACTTGCGCACGAGATCGACCACCTCGACGGCGTCCTGATGCTGGACCGCGCGAGCAAGGCGCAGCGTCGCGAGGCGATCCGCGCATGGCGCGATCGCCAGCTCGAGGCGTGAACACCGTCTACATCGGCAGCTCGGAGTTCTCCCTGGCGGTGCTCGCCGCGGCCGGACGCCATCTTTCCCCCGACCTTGTCGTGACCCGCGCGCCGGCCGCCAAGGGGCGCGGACGCAGGCTGGCCCCGACGCCCCTCGCGGACGGCGCCCGCGAGCTCGGCCTGACCGTCATCGAGCGCGCCCGGCTCGCCGACGCGGCCGAGCAGATCGCCGCCGCGGCACCCGATCTGCTCGTCCTGTGCGCCTACGGCGGAATGGTGCGCGAGCCGCTGCTCTCGCGCTACGAGATCCTCAACGTTCACCCCTCGCTGCTGCCGCGCTGGCGCGGTGCGGCGCCGATCGAGCGTGCGATCCTGGCCGGCGACCTGAAGACCGGCGTCTCGCTGATGCGGCTGGTCGCGGAGCTCGACGCAGGCCCGGTGTGCGCCAGCGCCGCCGTCGCGATCGAGCCCGACGACGACTTCGCGGCGCTCAGCGCGCGGCTGGCCGCACTCGCCGGCGAACTCTTGACGTCAGCCCTCGAGCATCCGCGCAGGTATGTAGAGCAGGACGGCGCCGGGGTGACGTACGCCGAGAAGCTGACCGCGGCCGACCGCGAGCTCGACGGCGGCCGCCCGGCGCAGGAGCTCGAGCGCCGCGTGCGAGCGCTGCACCCGCACGTGGGTGCGCGGCTGCCAGACGGCCTCGGCGTTCTGAGTGCCACGCTTGCGAACAGACCGACGGCGGCGGGGATCCTGGCAGCCGATGGGGGGCGCCTCTACTACGGCGCCTCGCCGGGCACCCTCGAGTTGCTGCGCGTTCAGCCGCCGGGCAAGCGCGCGATGGACGCCGCGGCCTACCTGCGCGGACATGCGCTCTGACCGCCCCGCACATGCCGGCTGAGGCTCGCACCGCCGCCTACATCGTTCTGCGGCGAACGTTCGAGCACGGAGCGTTCACCGACCGTGCCTTTCACCGCGCGGCGATGGGACTGCATGGACGCGATCGGGCGTTCGCGATGCATCTCGCCTACGGCGCCGTTCAGCGGGTGCTGACGCTGGACCACCTGATCGAGCAGTGCTCGGGGCGGCCTGCGGCGAAGATCGACGCGCCGCTGCTGGCCGCGCTGAGGCTCGGCTGCTACGAGCTGTGCTTCGCCGGCAGCGCTCCCCATGCCGTGGTCAACGACGCGGTCGAGCTGGCCAAGGGCGCACATGGACATGCCCTCGTCAACGCGGTGCTGCGCCGCCTCTCCCGCGAGGGACCGGCGTTGATCGCGGAACTCGACGATGATGTCCCGGCCGCGGCCTCGATTCGTCACTCGATGCCGCGATGGATCGTCGAGCTGTGGTGGGAGGCGCTGGGACCGCAGGCGGCACGTGCCCTGCTCGCCCGCGCCAACGAGCCGGCCGAGAGCTCGCTGCGGGCCAACAGCCTGCGCACCGATGTCCCCGGCTTGGTGGCGGCGCTCGGCGCGGAGGGCGTGCGGGCGAGCGCCGCCGCAGATCCGCCGGAGGCGGTCATCGTCAGCGGCGCCTTTGACGCTCACGGCTCCGCGCTGTGGCGTGCGGGGATGTTGATGCCGCAATCGCGCGCGTCGATGCTGGTCGCGCCCTGCGTCGCCCCCACCGCCGACGAGCGTGTGCTCGACCTGTGCGCCGCGCCGGGCGGCAAGACGACGCACCTGGCCGCGCTGATGGCCGGGCGCGGCGAGGTTGTCGCCGTTGAGCGTCACGCCGGGCGTGCTCAGGCGCTGGTGCGCACCGCCGCCCGGATGGGCGCCGTCAACGTGAGCGTCGAGACCGGCGACGCCGGGGCGCCGCGGCGAGCGGGCGAGCGCTTCTCGCGCGTGTTGCTCGACGCGCCCTGTTCGGGGCTCGGCACGCTGCAGTCGCGCCCGGATCTGCGCTGGCGCGCCTCGCCCGCCGCCGTGCAATCCCTCACCGCGGTGCAGGCCCGGCTATTGTCCGCTGCGGCCGCCGCGTGTGCGCCGGGAGCTACGCTCGTCTACTCGACGTGCACGATTTCGCCGGCCGAGAACGAGCACCAGATCGCAGCCTTCCTCGATGCCCACCCCGAGTTCGTACCGACCGATCTTCAGGCCCGCCACCCGGCCTGGGCCCACCCCCACGCGGCCGACCAGCTGCTGGCGCTCGGGCACGTCCAGGGCAGCGACGGCTTCTTCATCGCGGCGATGGTGCGGACCGGCGGCTGAGCGGAGCCCTGCTCGATGAGCGACGCGGCTCAGCTGGGCACGGCCTGCCCCAACTGCGGCGAGCCGTGGCTGCGCCCGACGAACCTGCCGGGGCGCTACCGCTGCGTGTACTGCCTGCACCGCTTCGAGCTGGTCTCGGTCTGCCCCGACTGCGGCGAGCATTCGACGATCGTGCGCATGGCCAGCACCGCGATCGTGATGTGCAACGTCTGTGGTGGCAGCATGCTGAGAGAGATATGACCCCGGCGCTCACCGGTCCGCCGCGGGTGGCGCCGTCGATCCTCTCGGCGAACTTCGACCGGCTCGGCGCCGACGTTCAGGAGGTGCTCGACGCGGGGGCGAAGGTCATCCACGTCGACGTGATGGACGGCCATTTCGTGCCGCCGATCACGATGGGGCCGCTGGTTGTCGCGGGGCTGCGCGAGCGCGTCGCGGCCGCGGGCGCCCGGATTGAGGCGCATCTGATGATCGAGCGTCCGGAACGCCAGATCGACGAGTTTGCGCGCGCCGGCGCGGACCTCATCACCATCCACGCCGAGGCCACGCCGCACGTTCACTACGCGATCTCGCAGATCCGCGACGCCGGAGTCGCGGCGGGCCTCGCGGTCTGTCCGGCCACCCCGCTCGAGGTTTTCGGTGAGCTTCCCGGCATGCTGGATCTGGCCCTCTGCATGACGGTCAACCCCGGTTGGGGCGGCCAGCGCTTCATCGAGGCCTCGATCGAGCGGATCGAGCGGCTGCGAGCGATCGTCGGCGAGTCGGTTGCGATCGAGGTCGACGGCGGGATCGAGACGGACACCGGCCCGCGTTGCCTGCGGGCCGGCGCCGGCGTGTTCGTCGCCGGAAGCGCGGTGTTCGGCTCGGGCGATCCGGCGGCGGCCTACGTGGCGCTCGCCGACGCAGTCGGCGATCCGCGCCGGTAGAGCACCGTGAGAGCGAGCGCGAGCGCTCCGGCGGCGCCGGCGTAACCGACCTCGGTGCGCAGGATCTGGTCGGCGATCACGCCGCTCAGCATCCAGACCACGAAGAGCAGGGCCGCGAGCAGCCACAGCGCGGCCGCACGGGAGGCCTGACCGCGCGCGAGCGCCGCCTGGTTGAGGGCTCCCGCGGAGAGGTGAAGTCCCATCCCGACCGCGATCAGCGCGAGGCCGAAGCGGCTGTATGCGTAGCTGTTGTGGAAGAGGTGGTGGAGCACGAACGGCCCGATCGCCAGCAGACCGATCGCCACCGCGAATGCGAAGCCGGCGATCGCCAGCACCGTCAGGCGGATCGCGCGCGCGAACGCGGCGCGACCCTGGGTGACCTCGAGTCCCGCCAGATGGGGCAGCAGCGAGGTCTGGATCGCCTGGAAGAGCTGCAGCGGTGCGCGCGTGATGAGCATCACGTTGAAGACGATGCCGGGCAGCGTCGAAGTCGACCCGCTGGTCGCCGCGATCGTCAGCACCGCTGCGTTCAGCAGCGTCTGCTCCGCCAGCTGGATCCCCGACACCGAGATCGCGAAGCCGCTCCCGCGGCGGATCGAGAGGTCGCTGACGGCCTCCTCGATGCCCTCCGCCGCCGGTCCATCGAGCGCCGCGTCGCCGACGGCCGGCGCACGGTCCTCGCGCGCCGCGCGGCTGGCGAACGCCGCGGGTACGACCACGAGGGAGACGAACGGCGCGGCGGCGATGCCGATCGCGATCGCCGACTGCCCGTGAGTGATGCCGACGGCTGCGGCGATGGCGAAGGCGATGCGCGAGGCCGACTCCATGAACACGAGCCCGCCGTAGAGCGCGAAGTACTTGTGGCCGGCCAGCCAGCCGCGCGCGAAGTAGCTCGCCGCGTAGGCGACGATCCCGACGACGAAGATCCAATAGAGCGTCGTGGAGTCAAACAGCTGGTGGGCGAGCTCATTGTGCAGCGGCAGCGCGACGGCCAGGAATACGAGCGCGAAGCAGCCCTGGATTGCCATTGGGACGCGCATCGGTGGTCCGGCGATGCCGCGGGCGCGGTGATCGGCGATCGTGCGCGAGAGCAGCTGCTCGATCGGCCGGTAGATCACGCTGATGATCACGAACATCACCGACCACAGCACGTCGAGGTGTGAGTACTGAAGCGACGTTTTGCCGTTGCGGTCGAGCAGATGGCCCGCGAGCGCGAAGTAGGCGAGCGTCAGAACGCCGGTCGAGGCGATTCCGATCGAGAGCATTCGCGCGCCCCTGGCGTACGAGCGGTCGGGCTCGGCAGGGGGCACGGCGCGTTGTGGTTCAGGCAAGGCGGGCGGCCGTCAGACTCGGAGGAGCACCATCGTCCAGGGGAACGGCGAGCGAGTCTCGATCACCTCGCCGTGGCGGGCGCACAGCGCCACGATCGCCGATTTGGAGAAATGGTTCAGGTGACCGGGGGTGTTGCCCAGCTGGCCCCAGTAGGCGCCGCGCGCGATGTTCACCGCGCGCCACAGCGGCTCGCGCGGCACCGAGACCAGCACATGGCGGGCGGCGCAGCGGGCCATCTCGGCCAGCGTGTGGTCCGGATCAGGGACGTGCTCCAACACCTCGATCGCGCATGCGAGGTCGAACTCGCCGGCGCCGAAGGGGAGCGCTTCGGCGCGCTGGGCGATGTAGGTGAGGTTCGGCGCGGGACGCGTCGCCCATTCGGCGGCCAGGAGCGGATCGTCGAGATCGATGCCCACCACCCGCGCGGGTGCCAGCGCCACCGCCCAGCGGTGGGTCAGGACGCCCTCGCCGCAGCCGACGTCGAGTACCGACGCGGGTTGCGTGGAAAAGAGGAGGTCGTCGATGTTTCGCTCAAAAGCTCGCATCAGTCCGCGCGCGAACGGGTTGCGCGCGTTGTATTTGTCGTAGGTGTTGCCCGTGACGGTGCCGTCGGCGGAGCGGGTGACCGCGGTCACGAATCGGCCTCGCCGGCGCTCGCGGCCGCGGGCGGCTGTGCCCGCACCGGTCGTCCGGCCTCGCCGCGCGTCTCACCCGCGGGCGGCGTTTCGGCCGGCGTGCGCTGGCCGAGCGCCTCATAGTGCGACGGCTTGACGCCGAGCTGAAGTTCGATCCGTCGCACCCGTTCGTGCGTGCGCTGGATCATCGTGCGCTGAGCGCTCAGCAGGTCGCCGATCACGCCCAGCGCCGCGAGGACGACGCCGGCGTTGAACAGCACGGCCCCGAGGATCAGCGATTGCACGTGTCCAGAGCCGTTGCCCTGGATGTAGGCCACCGCGAAACGGACCCACACGCCGAATGCGGCCAGCAGCAGGATCGCCGCCGCCGTGAGGAACACGCGCAGCGGCTCGTACTGGGCGTAGATGCGGAAGATCGAGACCGCGTTGCGACGGACGTAGGACCACATCGACGGGAACAGGCGCGACTCCCGCGTCACCGGATTGGTGCGGATCGCCACGTGATCGAGCGCGATCAGCTGCTTGCCGGACTGGATGATCGACTCGAGCGTGTAGGTGAAGTGCGAGACGATCAGGATTTGCAGCGCGGCCTCGCGGTTGTAAGCGCGAAAGCCGGAGGTCGTGTCCGGGACGTCGGTCGAGGACGCCGCGCGCACGACCCGGGAACCGAGTCGTTGCAGACGCTTCTTGAGCGGCGAGAAATGCTCTATCGACAGCACGTCGCGATCGCCGATCACCATGTCGGCGCTGCCGGCGATGATCGGCGCGACGAGCTTGGCAATGTCGGCGCCCTGGTATTGGTTGTCGGCATCGGTGTTGACGATCACGTCGGCGCCGAGCTTGAGCGCCGCGTCCATACCGGCCTGAAAGGCGCTCGCGAGCCCCTTGTTGTTGGTCAGGCGCACGATGTGCTCGACACCGTGCGCACGCGCGACCTCGATCGTCTCGTCGGTCGAGCCGTCGTCGATCACCAGCCACTCGACGGTGTCAAATCCGGGCAGCTCGCGCGGCAGGTCGGCGAGCGTCGCCGGCAGTTGCGCGGCTTCGTCCTTGCAGGGAATCTGGATGATCAGCTTCATCGTGTGCGGTGCCGTCCGCGCGTTCCGTCCACGACGGTGCCGTAAACTGGCCGCCCAGTATCCCAGAGAAGCGAGGGGCAGCCAAGTCCGCCGGCAGCGCTCGACCTCTGCGGATCCTCTCCTTTCGATGCCCAGAGGCTGCCTCAATACTGCGCGCGTGGCGCCGGCGAGTGCCGCGCCCGCGCCGTCGCTGCGGGCGCTCGCTGTGCGCGAGGCGCGTTGAGCGGCTCTGCGGGCGCGACGGCGGCCGCGCCCGCCGGCAGGCCGGCTTGGCTCGGCCGGCTGCTGGCCGTGCCCGCCGCCGCGTGGGCGCGGCTTTCGTTCGGCGTGATGTGCGTCACCGCGCTGGTCGGCTTCCTCGCGATCCCGACCTACCCGATCTACGACACCGAGTACTACCTGCTGTGGGGACGCGAGATCGCCCACGGGCAGCTGCCGTCCTTCACTGTCTACGAGGCGCCGACCGAGCATCCGCTGGCGGTTGCCTGGGGGACGGTCATGTCGATCTTCGGCAACGCCGCGCTGCGCCTCTCGGTGCTGTGCGCGATCGGCTCCTTCCTGCTGCTCGCCTGGGGTGTGTACCGGCTCACCCGCACGGCGTTCTCACCGATCGTGGCGGCGACGGCGGTCGCGCTGCTGCTCACGCGTTTCAACTTCATGTTCCTCGCCGCGCGCGGATACGTGGACCTGACCTACTGCGCGGCGATCGTCTGGGCGGCCGCGTTCGAGATCGAACGTCCGCGGCGCGGCACGCTCGTGTTCGTCGTGCTGCTGACCGCCGAGCTGATCAGACCGGACGCCTGGCTGCTCGCCGGCCTCTACTGGCTGTGGTGCGCGCGGAAAGCCGATTGGCCCCAGCGGATCCGCTGGGCGATGATCGTCGCCGCCGGGCCCGTCATCTGGGTGGCGCTCGACTGGATCGTCACCGGCCAGCCGCTGCACTCGCTGACGAGCACCCAGAACACGGCCGTGGCCCTCGGACGAACGGTGCCGCTGGCGCAACTGCCCGGGACCCTTTCGCACTACCTGATCCTGCTGACCAAGTCCGCCGTGGTGGCCGGCGCGATCGGCGGCGTGGTGCTGTCCGCCTGGCTCGTGCCCCGGCGAATGCTGGCGCCCTTCGTTGTCCTGCTGAGCGGCATCGGCACCTTCGTCGTGATCGCCGGCGCCGGGCTGTCGGTGATCGATCGCTACCTGATGATGCCGGCGGTGATGATCCTCGTCTTCTGCGCCTTCGCGTTGAGCGGCTGGACGATGCTCGAGCGCGGGCTGCTCCGCAGGGTGTGGGCGGTCGGCGCGATGGCGCTGGCCGCAATCGGCATCTACCTGGCTGCGAGCACACTGAGTCTGAACAAGATCGAGACGGAGCTCGGCTTCCGCGACAGCGGCCAGACGTCGCTGGTCGCGATCCTCGACAACGCCAACGTCCGGCGCGACCTCGCATGCGGGCCCGTGTCGGTCCCCGACCACAAGCTGGTGCCAGACGTTCGGATCATCCTCAACCTGGGTCGCAACGGGGTGATCGACCGCGGCGACGCGCGCTACCTGCTCGACCGCGGCCAGGCGTCCCTTTACGACGCGGAGCAGCACGGTGTGGCGCTCTACCCGCTCGGTTTGGCCGTGATCCGCTACGCGCTGACGAGCCCGAATGACAGCCCGCTCGACCAGGTGCCGCTGCCGGGCTTCCGCGTGATCGCGCGCACGAGCTACTACGCCGCCTACGCACGCTGTTGAGCGGGCTGCGCCGGCGCTGGGACCTTCGCTACGGCGCGGCGCTGGCGGGGGTGCTCGCCGTTGCCCTGGGCCTGCGCCTGTGGGGAGTTGGCAGCGGCCTTCCGTGGGTCTACAACGTCGACGAAGCGCAGCACTTCGTGCCGCTCGCAATCGGCATGTTGGGCGGAAACCTCGACCCGGGCGGCTATTTCGGAAACCCGCCGGCATTCACCTATCTGCTCGCCGGGCTGTACAAGCTCGTGCTCGGAGGTCGCGCGGCAGGTCTCTACTACTCCGATCACTCGACCGAGGTGTGGTTGATCGCACGCGTCGCATCGGGCGTGCTCGGGACCATCGCCGTGTGGCTGCTCTACCTCGCGGGAGCGCGCCTGTTCGACCGTCGTGCCGGCCTGCTTGCGGCCGCGGTCATGGCGGTCGCGTTCCTCCCCGTGTTCTACGGCAAGCTCGCACTCAACGACTCACCTACGCTCGCGCCCGTGTGCCTGTCGCTCTGGGGCAGCGCCGGAATCGCGCGTTTCGGGCGCGGGCGGGATTTCGCGATCGCCGGGCTGGGGCTCGGCCTGGCGGCGGCGACCAAGTACACGGGCGGGATCGTCCTTGTGCCGCTGGTCGTGGCCGGCGTGTCGCGCGTCTGCGCCCCGACCGGACGCTGGCGGGCTGTGCCGTGGCTGGCGCTGGCCGGTGTCGTCGCCCTCGCCGCGTTCATCCTCGCGAACCCCTACGCGGTGATCGACTACCACAGCTTCATCAACCAGCTGGCGCGACAATCCTCCGAGAGCGAGAACGACGGGAAGCTCGGGCTGACCTACGGCAGCGGCGTTTTCTACTACCTGTGGTCGATCACCTGGGGGGTCGGCTGGGTTCCCGCGATCGCGGCAATCGCCGGCGCCGTCGTGCTCGCGCTGCGCCGCCAGTGGTGGACGCTCGTGCTGCTGGTCCCGGCCGTGCTGGCCTACCTCGCGTTCATGGGCCTGCAGGGGCGCTACTTCGGGCGCTGGGTGCTGCCGATCGTGCCGCTCGTCTGCCTGCTGGCGGCGGCCGCCGCGACCGGCGCCGCGGACCTTGTTGCGCGTGCGCGTCCACGTCTCGCCGTCCCGCTGCTGCTCGCCGCCGGTGCCGTGCTCTGCGGGCAGGGCCTCGTCTACAGCATCCACTCGGGACTGGTGAACTCGCGCGCGGACACACGCGCCGCGGCGCGGTCATGGATGCTCGCTCACGTCCCGCGTAAGGCGAGGATCGTCGTCGAGCCGATCGTGCCCAACTCGAGCCGCGCGCCGAACAATTGGGCCGGGCGCTGGGCGCCGTTCCCGGATCTCCTCACGCACCGCGGGCCGCGCGGGATTCTCTACGTCCTGGCCGGCCGCGAGGTGACGCTCGAGAACTACGAGCGCACGCTCTCGCCGGCTCTGGTCGGGCTCTACCAGCGCGACGGATACTGCTGGGTGGTGACCGGCTCGACCGAGCAGGGCCGCGCGCTCGTCGACGCCGCTGCGGTGCCCGCCGCGGTCGCCTACTACGCCACCCTGGCCAAGGACGGGACGGCGGTGTTCAAGGCCTCGCCATACGCGCGCGGCACATCCTCGCTGCCGTTCAACTTCGACTGGTCCTTTGACTACTACCCGGTCTCATACCTGCGCCCGGGACCGGTCGTGACGATCTGGAGGCTGCACGGGGGGGCTTGTGCGGCCCCCCGGCGCGGCCGTTCCAAGCGTGCCGTCAAGCGCCACCGCGCGAGCTGAGTGCGAACCGGGCGCGGTGCAGGCGCGCCGTATGCTTCAGGTGGGATGCAAACCTGCACAGAGACCGACCGGGCGCATCTGGCGCGCGCGATCGAGCTCGCTCGCAA
>Ga0182015_10002296_pt1 | contig 23485 bp, 18 predicted proteins | sample 712P3MmetaG_FD_120478 | JGI IMG/M metagenome (GOLD analysis project Ga0182015, IMG submission 120478) | Permafrost microbial communities from Stordalen Mire, Sweden - 712P3M metaG | ecosystem: Environmental > Terrestrial > Soil > Wetlands > Permafrost | place: Sweden: Stordalen | collected...
CCCGTAGGGCCGACTGCCAGACGTCAGCCCAGTCCGGCAGGGCTGGGACGTCGATCTGTAGGCGCGGCACCAAGCCTGGATTGGGTGTGCGATCTTTCGGTTTCGCCCGGCCCGTAGGGCCGACTTCCAGACGTCAGCCCAGTCCGGCAGGGCTGGGACGTCGATCCCAGGATCGTCCGAGCGCCGTAGGCGCGGCACCAAACCTGTCACCCTGCGCGAAACCCTCTAGACACATGAGCCATTCCTATTCCAACAATTATGTCCACGCGATCTACAGCACCAAAAACAGGGAAAATCCGATCCCCGCGGAATTCGAGAAACGAATCCTTCGCAACTCGATAAGGTAACCACCTACATCCGCAATCAGCGCGAGCATCACAAGAAGGTGACGTTGGAGCAGGAGTTCCTGGCACTCTTGAAAAAGGCCGGCGTACCCTACGACCCCAAATACGTGTTGGGATGAATCGAGTGCCGCGCCTCTGGCGCTCCGGGATGTTGGGGTTCCCCCTGATACCCAGCCCTGCCGGACTGGGCTCACGTTTGGCTTCCGGCCCCTATGGGCCTGCTTCTTTCGGCCCCGAACACATCGGCCTTCCATTATCCGTATCCGCTGCTGCACCGCCGCGAACTCGTCATCCCCAGCCCATACCATACAGCGACACCTTCACCATCTTGCGGGACTGGACCTATTTTCCGGCAACCGCCGCGGGCTTGATATCGGCAGCTGATTTGGGAAGGTCCTCGGCAGCGCCTGAGGCGAGCTGATAAAGCGTGGGTTCACCTTCCCGCTTGGCCACAGAGTTGTTGCCGGATTTCGAGATCGACACCTCTTCCACCTGCTTCCCGTCGTCGGAAGTCACCGTAGCCTTAATGTCCGGATGGACAAAACCGGAGCTGACGAAGTTTGTGGCGGACAGGTCACGCAACTTCGAAACCAACGATTCGACGCCGCTTGCGTCCACTTTTTTTCCGTTGGATGACCAGTCATGCCCACTGCGGGTGAGGTTCCAGGACTGGGAGCCGGTGTGCAGCTCAATCTTGTTTGGTTCGTTGAAACCAAACTCAAACAGCTTTTTGTCGCGCAGGTCATTCAGGCTCTTGTTCAAACTGCTCTTGTTATAGCTGGCAATGGCGAAAACCCTGGGATCGCCGGTCAGCACCGCGTAGGCATCCCCGCCCGCCGGCGTATCGTCGCCCAGCAGCAGTTGCCGCACCTTGCCGTTCTTCCCGGTAATGTCCAGTTCGACAGAGGCCGGGTCCAATCCGTATTGCTTTGGATCGGAGGTCTTCTCCTCGACCACGCGGTCCGCGTTGAGACCAGACAAGGTCGAGAACACACCGGCCACCGCCTCCTGATCGGCGCTGTAGGCCTTGGGCGCGGTGATCTGCCATTGATCCGCTTTCGCCTTTACCAGCGTGACTGGCTCCGCATTCCTCTGCCTGATCGTGAGCTGTGTGACGTCTGCCCGATCGATTTTGAGGATCGCCGGCGCAGCAGAGGCCGATGTGCTGGCACTATTTTCCGGTGCCTTACGGTGCTGCGACCAGTAAAGAACACCGCCTAATATGCCGAGGGTGACGACTGCAATGATCAGACCGCGAAAATTCATAAGGCTAACGAGGCTCTTATCTTCTCTTCCACCAGACGAGAGTTCCGGCGATGATCACCATGAGCGGCAATACGAATTGACTGGTGACCCGCACCAGGTTCAACTGTGCCCGTGTCATCGTGATCCGGCGGTCTTCCTGCTGTTTGGGGCGGATAGAGATCAAGTCTTCATCGGACGAAAGCCAGTTCACGGCGTTCAACGCCAAATCGGCATTGCCATTGAAACCAATGAACCGGTTAGCCGCCCATGATGAGCTGCCGGCTACGACAAAGCGGCCCTGTGAGTTCTGCTTGCCGGTGTTATATGTGCCCGCGGCCGCAATCGTCAGCGGTCCCTTCTTATTTTTAGGGTCCGCGAGACTGACTTCGGGGGAACTCAGGTTGTTCGTGGCCAGGCTGCTGCCCGAAGAATCGAAGAGCTTCTGAACGCTTGTCTTGCCGGTATCCTTGATCTCCATCGAGCGGGAGAGGGGGAATCCGACGGCGCTTCCCCGCATGTCCGCCACGATGGGCTGGGTGCTGTAGCTGGTTACAAGCGCGACCTGGGGACCAAGTCCTGCAATCTGTCCCACCGGGTTCAGATCGAGAATCATGTCCTTGTCCAGAGTGACGCCCCAGCTCTGCAGCAGGCTGGTAAGCGCATCATTTTCGGCGATTCCAGAAGGCCCGAACTGGATTGGCGGATCGAGCATGAAGAACGCCCGCCCGCCGCCTTCGACGTAGTTCCTGATAGCGTCCACCTGCGGCTGCTGGTAATCGTGTGTAGGACCGGCGATGACCAGGGTCGTGCAGTCCTCCGGCACCACGGCCTTTTGCAGCAAATCGATGGGCTTGGTCTGGTACTCATCCTTGGATAACAGATCCTTGAAGCGTGACAATCCATCGCGCTCGGAGTTGTCGATTTGATGCTCTCCGCTGCCAGTCACAAAACACACGGTGCGTGTGTTGCCCTTGAGATCGCGGATGAAGGCTCCGGTAATGCCCTCCTCCGTCATGCTTTTCGCGGTATCTTTCTTCGCGCCGACCTGCACCACGGCAGTACCGAAATCGCGGATCCCGGCCGCGCGCGCTAACTGCGGGTTCTTATCCGGATCCACGTACTCGATGCGCACCTTGGGGGAGAGGTTCGCATATTCATCGAGCAGATCCTTCCCCTCCTGAAACCGCGTGCTCTGGTTGAAGTAGGTGATGGTCCCAGGCTGTTTCAGCCCGGTGACGATTTTCCTGGTCTGCTCGGAAAGACTGTAGCGTTTGTTCGACGTGGTATCGAAAGATTTGTTGTAACGGTCGGCAAGCATGTTCACGACGACCACCGCGGCGATCACCACCAGAATATAAACGGCTGCGTAGGCTCCGTATTTTGTCTGTCTTGCTCTTAGCCACTGACCCGCCATCTACGACCTCCACCGCAGGGATTCCATGGAGCGCGCAGTGAAAAAGAGCCCGAGGAAGATCCCGCTGAGATAGAAGATGACGTCTTTTGTTTCGACCACGCCTCTGGCGAAGGAGTCGAAGTGGGTGATGACCGAGAGATAGGCGAGCACCCGTGCCCAGGTTGCCGATTCGTATCCGCTTGACCACTCCAGCACCCACAGCAAGAGGCAGACGCCAAAGGTGGCAGCGCCGGCAATGATCTGATTCCTGGTCAAGGTGGAAATGAAGGTTCCCAGCGCAAGCAGCGTGCCGGCCTGCAACAGCAGGCCCAGGTAGCCCACCGCCAGCGGCTTCCAGTCCGGGTTACCGTAGTGGAAGAGAAACGCAAAGTTGACCGCGGTAAAGAGCAGCAGGCAGGAGTAGAGGATCATTGCCGCCAGCCATTTTCCCAGGATGATTTCGGTGTCGTGGATAGGAGAGGTGATCAGCAGTTCAATCGTTCCCGAGCGCTTTTCCTCGGCAAAGAGGCGCATGGTGATCATGGGGATAAAGAAGAGTCCCACGACGCTGACATTGGAGAGCAGCGGCCGGATGATCTGTTCGTTGACGTTCATCGGGGCCATCTGCCCGCGCAACTGCATCTCCATACCCGCGATTACGAAATAACCAAGGGCGTTCCAGAAGAAGAAGCCGAAGATCAGGCCAAACATTGTCAACAAGAGATAAGCGATAGGAGAGACAAAATAGCTCCCCAGTTCTTTGCGGCAGATGGTCCAGGTATTTCTCATGGTTGCAACTCGTTCGGGGTAGTTTTCTCAGCCTCCGCCGGAGCCTCGCTCCCGGTGAGCTGGAGAAAGATCTCTTCCAGACTTCTGGCGGCCGGACGAAGTTCATTGAGATCCCAGCCCGAATCGACCACTGCACGCGCCAGGTCACCTCTTACCAGCTGCCCCTTTTGGCTTTCCACCTCAAAGACCATGCCGTGATCTTTGCGATCGGTGCACAGCACCCGGGTGACGCCTGAGACGGCTTCAAGTTTTTGCTGGACGAGAGGCTCTTCAAGATGTCCGTCGCGGCCCGCCACTTCAAGCAGCAGAGATTCGGCGCCGCGCGTGCGCGCCTGCAGGTTACGCACCGAATCGGTCGCCACCAGCTTGCCTTTGTTGATGATGATGACCTGCTCGCAGGTCTGTTCGACCTCGGGAAGAATATGGGTGCTGAGAATGATGGTGTGGTCGCCGGCCAGGCTCTTGATCAGGTCGCGCGTCTCATTGATCTGCTTGGGATCGAGGCCCGCGGTTGGTTCGTCAAGGATCAGCACCTCAGGGTTGTGAATGATTGCCTGTGCGAGCCCGACCCGCTGGCGATAGCCTTTCGAGAGCTTCCCCAAAAGCTTGCTTTTGACATCTCCCACGAAACAGCGGTCGCATACATAGTCGACGCGCTTTTCCAGGTCCGCGCCCGACAGGCCCTTCAGTTTGCCGACGAACCGCAGGTACTCGGCCGTCTCCATCTCAGGATAGAGCGGCGGCATCTCCGGCAGATACCCGATTCGCTTCTTGACCTCAAAAGGCTGTTTGAGAACATCGAAGCCCGCAACCTCAGCCGTACCCTCCGATGGGGGAAGGAAGCAGGTAAGAATGCGCATGGTTGTGGTCTTGCCGGCGCCATTGGGGCCGAGGAATCCAACGATCTGGCCCTTTGCCACGGAGAAGGAAATGTGATCGACGGCAACTGCGCGCGCGTACCTTTTTGTGACGTCTTTGACTATGATCATCGTTGACTAAGAACTTTGACGGTATTCATCGAGAATGGTGATCGACGCGATTTTGCAACTTCTTGACATGCCAACCCATCAGTCCCTTAAAACCATCCTAAAAAGTAGGCTCTCCCCATGTCAATTCCGTAAGACTGCTCGCCATACCGCAGCATTCGGCTGGTACGCACCCCCTATCCGGCTATCGTGATTTCACCGCACAGCAATGCTGAAAGCAAGGGTTTGAATGAGCGCCGCTGCCGCCGCAACGCTGACGCAGGAAGACCATGACTGGAAGCCCAGGGCGAATCCATGGCTGATCGCCTTTGTCGTGTCGCTGGCGGCATTTATGGAAGTGCTCGATACCAGCATTGCCAACGTAGCCCTGCCGCATATAGCCGGGAACCTGGGCGCCAGCCAGGACCAGAGCACATGGGTTCTCACGTCCTATCTGGTCTCGAATGCCATCGTTCTGCCGATCAGCGGCTGGCTGGTGAGTCTCTTCGGGCGCAAGCGGTTCTTTATGACCTGCATCGTCATCTTCACCCTCAGTTCTCTTTTCTGCGGCATCGCGCCCAGCCTCGGGATCCTGTTGATCGCACGCGTGATTCAGGGTGCGGGTGGGGGCGGGCTGCAGCCGATGGCGCAGGCCATTCTCGCGGACACTTTTCCCCCCCGGCTTCGCGGGCTTGCCTTTTCTTTGTATGGTGTTACGGCGATCTTCGCCCCCTCCATCGGTCCGACGCTCGGGGGCTGGATTACCGACAACTACACCTGGCGCTGGATTTTCCTCATGAACCTGCCGGTGGGCATTCTGGCGCTTCTGCTGGTCTACCAACTGGTGGAGGATCCGCCGTATATGGCCAGAGCGCGGGCTCTTGGCCGGCGTGCTCGCCTTGACTACATTGGTTTCTCGTTGCTGGCCCTCGGCGTTGGAGCCTTGCAGATCCTGCTCGACAAGGGGCAGGAAGACGACTGGTTCGGCTCCAACTTCATCGTCACATTGATCGTAGTGGCCAGCGTCTGCCTGACAACCCTGGTCGTATGGGAGCTCTATCAGAAGGACCCGATCGTGGACGTGCGCCTCTTCGGAAATTTCAACTTCGCTACTTCCAGCGTCATGATGTTCGTCGTTGGCGGCATGTCCTTTGCAACCACGGTGCTGGTGCCACAGTTTCTGCAAGTCAACATGGGTTACACCGCAGAGGCGGCGGGAATGGTTCTTTCCGCTGCCGGCTTTGTGCTGCTGGCGGCATTACCTTTCATTGGAATGCTGGCTGGCAGGTTTCCAGGCCGCGATCTCATCGCCGTGGGATGGCTTCTGCTGACCGGCAGCATGTACCTGTCGACGCAGCGCATCGATCTACTCATTAGCTTCGGATCGGCCACCTGGTTGCGGATCGCCCAATACGCGCCTCTGGGCCTGGTCTTCATCCCCACCACCGCCGCCGCTTATTACGGCATGTCCAAGCAGAAGAATAACGCCATTGCCGGGTTGGTGAACTTTATGCGGAATATCGGCGCCAGTGTGGGAACGTCTGTGGTCACGACGATGCTTGCGCGGCGCAATCAATTTCACCAGGAGAGGCTTGGCAGCAATATCACGCCGAGCAATCCGGTCTTCCGCAGCACACTCAACGGCCTGGCGCAACAATTGCGGCAGGGTGGTCTCAGCACACACGATGCAATGAATGGGGCCTACGGGCGTGTCTATCAGACTTTGCAATTGCAGGCTTCCACCCTGTCTTACATCGACACATTCTGGCTTCTCACTCTGGCCGCCGGCGCCATGTTCTTCATGACGTTCTTCTTGCGGAAGAACGACCCGCGTGGCGGCGAGAAGGTCATCGCTCACTAAGCTTGCATTTCTCATCAGGAGAGCCGCATGGAGTTTGTCTTGAAAGAGAAGGCACGCCCGCGAGCGGCAGCTTTACCGTGAGTTGAGCCCCGCCCTCGCGACGATTTGCGGCGATCACCTTGCCGCTGTGAGCACCGGCAACAGCTTTGACGAATGCAAGGCCAAGCCCTTGACCAGCCGAATCGCTTCTTTTGACGCGAGGCTGAAACAAACTCGAACGAATCTCAGAAGGGAAGCCAGGCCCATCGTCCTCGAACACGACCAAGGCGAATTCGTCCGCGGCGCTGAGAGTGATCGTGACCGTGCACGATGGCGGCAGATGTTTCAGCTCATTGTCAAAAAGGTTCGCAACCATCCGATGCAACAGCGCAGCGTCCGCGGATACCTCGACCGGTCCCGCGCTACGCAGCTGAATTCTCAGTCCCTTTTCAGACATGCAGGGTTCATACAGCTCGATCATGACCCGCAGCAGTTCATCCAGATCGATGGTCGTGCGGTCCAGCCGCAACGCGTCCACCTGGGCTTCCGCCACGTCCAGTGACTTGGTCAGAATCTCCGTCAGCCGATCGATCTCATCGATTGCAGAGACAAGCAGCTCCGCTTCCTGGCCCTTTTCCCCGGCGGTCAACGAAATCTCCAGCTTCGCCCGAATGGCCGTTAACGGGCTGCGCAGATCGTGCGCCAGGGAATTCGTGATGGTATGCAGTTGATGAATCGATTTCTCGATCCGGTCCAGCATGCGGTTCAAAGTCGACGCCAACTGCCCTATTTCGTCGTTTCGACCGCTGCTCGGCACTCTCTTGCTCAGGTCGGACTCGCCAATCCTGGAAGCAGCCTGGGTAATCTCACCCACATCGAACAGCATCCGCCGCGTGGTGAAAAACACGATCGCGAATCCCAGCACAACATTCAACAGCCACAGGAGCAAAAAACGAACCCTGAGATTCCGCAGCACCCGCAATTGGTCCCGCTCCGAGAGGCCGAGATAAATATGGCTCCCGTCATTCATGGGCACGGCCGCCACCCGGAACGGGGTCTTCGAATTCTTCACATGCAAATCGAAAGGAGTATCAGCCACAATTTTGTTACCGAGGATGGCATCGAGCTCCTGCCGGCCATCCCCGGCTCCCACCCAAAGCGCCGGCGACCCATCTGCAGCTGTTTGCAGGAAGAACACTGAGTCATTGGAGCCACCTCTCGAACGCCCTTTGTAGGGCACCTCCCGGCTCGCGAGCTCGGCGATCTCCCTTACGACGCGGCCATACAAACGATCCTTTGGCGTCCTCCCCGCCACATCGCTCAGGACTTGGACTTCTCCTGACAACCACGCGTCGGTCCTTCTCTGGATGTCATGGGCGACGAAGCCGTGGAGAAAGATAAAGACAACCATGGAGCCGCAAGCAAACGCCAGCGCACCCCACAGCGAAATGCGCCAGGCGGCGCTCCGCGCTAACGGCTTACCGGTCCTTGAGTACATAGCCGACACCTCGCAGGGTACGAATCAGCGGCTGGCGCCCTTCCGTATCCACTTTCCCGCGCAGACGATAAATGTGTACATCCACTACGTTGGTATCTGGCTGAATTCGCATGCCCCACACTTTGTCGAGGATCATTGACCTGGTCACAACACGCCCCGGGTTGCGGCAAAGATACTCCAGCAGCGTGAACTCCTGGGCAGTCAGATGCAGCACCTTTCCGCCGCGCGACGCCTCCCGCCGCAGCAGGTCCAATTCAAGATCGAGCACGCGGAGGCAAGTCACTTCGCTGCTGGGTGAATTCCGCTTGAGCAGGTTGCGCAGTCTTGCCAGCAATTCCGCTAGCGCGAACGGCTTGGTCAGGTAATCGTCTCCGCCCTGTTCAAGACCGCGCACGCGATCATCCACGGAGCGTCTCGCCGAGAGGATCAACACCGGGGAACTCACCCCAAGCTGGCGTAGCTGGAGAATCAGGCCTATCCCATCCTGATCGGGCAATCCAAGATCGACGATCAGAACGTCGTACTTTTCCTCGGCCGCGAGGCATAGAGCCGTCTTGCCATCAGCCGCGGCATCCACCTGATAGCCAGCCTCTGCCAGAGAATGCTTCAGGAAGCTTTGTATCTCCAACTCGTCTTCAACCAGCAGGAGTTGCATGAGGCGATCTTAGTGCATTCTCTGATTGAGTGACCGCTCATCGCGCACGTGCTGCCACCTGGTGCGAGATCAAGATGAACATATCGTCATCTTGGCGTTTTGCAGCGGTCATTTGCGCCCCTTATATAAGAGACATGGAGCCTGATTACCATCGAACGAAACGGACCGTTTCAGAAGTCCAGCAATATATCCGTTGCGTTCTCGATAACATCATGCCGCTTTTCAGGGGTGATATGGCAAGCTCAAGGCGCTATTCCGCATGGTGTTCGAAGGTTTTCATCGGGACAATGGGGTTCACCATTTTCTTCGCCATATCCCCTGTTCTGGCAGCACAGAGTAGGGAGCTGACGGCGGGCGAGTCAACGATGAAGGTGGCTTCCGCGGCCTTGCCCGACGCGCCGACCCCAACCGATGCTGTGCTTGCTGCCGATGATCTCTCATCGCCGTCCATGGATTTTTCCAGCAATGACTTGGATCAGCAGACCAGCCCGGGTGGAACACCGGCCGCCGGCACACAGGAGTCCCATCAGAATCCTGCCCCGCCATCGCTTGAAGATCTTGGCATGACTCCCGAGCAGACCAAGGCAGACCCCGATACGCAGGCCAGGCTGGACCGGCACACCCGCATGCTCAAGATCCACCAGCGGCTCGGCCTGATGACTCTCGCTCCGCTGGCCGCCGCCTGCATTAGTTCAGCCGCCGCCCCGCCAGACCCTCGCAAGGGGAAGGAGAACACCGTAGGCCGCGAAATCCACGTTGGTCTCGGTTCACTTTCCGTGGTGATGTATGGGTTGACTGCGTCTTACGCGATTCGCGCGCCCCGGGTAGGGAATGCGCCCGCGCGCGGCGGCATCAAGGTGCACAAATACCTCATCTACGTTCACGCCCCGGGGATGATACTCACCCCAATTCTCGGCGCCATGGCCTTCAGCCAGGCATCCAATGGCGAAAAGGTCCACGGCATCGCCTCCGCCCACGCCGCAGTTGCCTGGACGACCGTCGCCTCTTACAGCGCGGCAATCGTCGCCGTCTCGTGGCCCATCCATCTAAAGTTCTAAACCCCAGGGCTGATCTATGAGAGAGAACCGCCTGCTCGTGTTCCTGCTGCTTTCGTTGACCGCGTTCGCGCAAGCGGACCATTCATGGATCCTCGATCAATCCACCCTGACCTATCACATGTCTCATCCACTTCATGAAGTCGATGGAGTCAGCCACGCGGCCAAGGGTAAAGGCGTTTGCCACGCCGGCGAGTGCGATTTCCTGCTCGCTGTTCCCGTCAAAAGCTTTGACTCCGGGGACAGCAACCGTGACCTGCACATGCTGCAGGCCACGCGCGGCGCCGAGTTCCCCATCGTCACTGTCCGCTTTCGTCTACCGGAAGCGGCGCTTGCTGCTCCCACGCTGGACTGCGACCTAGAAGTCCAGTTCGCCGGCAATACCGCGCATTATTCTCATGTGCTTTTCAAGCAGGTCATTGAGGGTACAGAACACCACATTACGGGAACGGTGCCGTCGACAGTGTCTGACTTCAAGATTGATCCGCCTTCGTTCTTCACTGTCCCCATCAAGAACGAGATTCCCGTTCGGGTCGACATGATCTGGCACCTTTCCTAAAGAGTGGTCAATGGGCCTTCGGTCCACCCAAGGGGATGAAACTTCTATTCAGCAACCGCTCTCCATGGAAGCTCCGCCCTCCCCTTTGTCATCCCGACCGGAGCGAAGCGAAGTGGAGGGCTGCAGTTCTCTCAACCGGCATTTGATTTCGGACCGAAGCTCCGCCCTCCCCTTTGTCATCCCGACCGAAGCGAAGCGAAGTGGAGGGATCTGCAGTTCTCTCAACCGGTATCTGATTTCGGGCGGAAGCTCCGCTCTCCCCTTTGTCATCCCGACCGAAGCGAAGTGGAGGGATCTGCAGTTCTCTCAACCGGTATCTGATTTCGGACCGAAGCTCCGCCCTCCCCTTTGTCATCCCGACCGAACCGAAGTGGAGGGATCTGCAGTTCTCTCAACCGGCATTTGATTTCGGACCGAAGCGTCGCCCTCCCCTTTGTCATCCCGACCGGAGCGAACCCGGATTTCCTGCTGCGTGGCACCACCAACGGCCGCGTGTGCGGCTTTCCGTAAAGAAACCCGCATTGAAGCTCGTGGAACCGACTAAATTCAACAGGAAATCCGGGGAAGCGCAGGGGACCTGCGGTTCCGCGGACCTTTACTGGAAATGTTTTTCGACAGAGCGAAGCGACCGTGGACGAGCCCTCTTTCGCATGGGCTCAACGGGCCTCCGATGGTACTTGCACCCTGTCCCCGGAGTGAATGGCATCGGTTGCTGTCCTCACCACCTGGTCCGCGGCTTTCAAATCTCCAAACACTTCGATCTCGCCATGGACGGTCTGTCCCGTTTGGACGGTCACCCATTCTGCGGTTCCATCTCTGACCCGTATGACAAAGGTATGCTGCTGGTCGCTGGTCACCGCTGAAGTAGGAACGAACAGCGTGGCGTAGCTTCGCTCCAGGGGCCAGGAAACGGAGGCGAAACTACCGGGCGAAAGCTTGCCGTCGCGATTCAGAACGTCGAGTTCAACAGGCATGGTTCGCGATGTCTCATCTACTGCGCGCGAGATGCGCTTGATCGGAGCCTTGAAGGTCTGGCCGGGATAAGCCGGAACCGTGAAGGAAACCTGCCGGCCTACCTTCATCTCGCCCACCTGCGCTTCAGGGATCGGCGCGACCAGCCGCAGCCGCCGGTCGTCCACGATTTGGAGTATGGGTTGAGTGGTTGCTTGTCCGGATGCTGGGCCAATCAGAGCTCCCGGGTGCAGATTGCGCGTCGTCACCACCCCATCGAAGGGCGCCGTGATGCTGAGATACGACTCCGTTTGGCTAACGCTGCGCACCGCATCGCGTGCCGCGGCGATATTCTGTTCTGCCGCTTCCACCAATCCCTTGTCGCCGGAAACCGTCTGACCGGCCACCATGACATCGTTTTCGGCGAGCACACCCGGAGTCTTCGCCGCGGCCATCATGTGCAGATAGGTGCCGTTGTCAGACACGAGCCTGGCTTGCGCGGTAGCGAGCTGAGACTGGGCGGCGCGGACGTCGGCTTCTGCCTGTGCGCGCTGGCTGCTGAGTTCCGGAGCGATGAGACGGACGAGGAGCTGACCGCGCCGGACGCGCGAGCCGCGGTCAACGGTCACGGTTTGCACAAAGCCAGTGACCTTGGGATAGATATCCACCGACTCAAAGGGCACCAGCTGGGCAGGCAGGCTGATGGTCGTTTGCAATTTACGCGACATAACTGCAACTGTGCTTACTGTTGTAGGAGCATTCGGCCGCGGCGCGGCTGTATTTCCGCCTTGGCCGGAAGGCAGCGTGTTGCAACCGAGGGCGGCAAGCAGAAGGGCAGTAGAAGCAAGCAACGACCGTGTCATCGCGCGGCCTCCGTAGGCTGTTCGAACCATCGGCTCTCCGGGTCCTCTGGATCGAGAGAGCGTGAGCCGATCCTGGCGTTGCGTTGGGCGATTCCAAAAACCATCGGGAGCAAAAAGAGAGTGGCAAGAGTGGCGGCCAGCAAGCCACCGATCACCGCGCGGCCCAGGGGCGCGGTCTCTTCGCTCCCCTGGCCAAAGGCAAGTGCCATTGGGATCATGCCGGCGATCATAGCCAGGCTGGTCATCAAGACTGGCCGCAGGCGTTCGGCTGCGGCGGCACGCGCCGCTTCATGAGAAGCAACGCCCATCAAGCGATTCTGCTCCGCGAAGCTCACCAGCAGAATCGCGTTCGCAACCGCGACACCGACGGCCATAATCGTCCCCATGAAGCTCTCAAGATTGAGCGTTGTGCCGGTGAGCAGCAGCATGAGCACCACCCCGGCCAACACGGCCGGGACCGTCGAGAGCACGACGAAAGCGAGCTTTAGTGATTGAAAGTTTGCCGTAAGCAGCAGGAGGATGACGCCAATCGCTGCCGCCAGACCGATGGCAAGTTGGCCGAAGATCTGCCCCAGCGCGCTCACCTGTCCGCGTATCTCGGTCTTCACTCCGCGCGGCGGCGTTCCGGCATCGGCAAGCGCGCGCGCGATGGCCTTATTGGCAAGGCGAAGATCGCGGCCCGCTAAGTTGGCGGAAAGCGCCAGCATCCATTGGCCGTTCTGCCGGTCAAGTTCGCCCGGAACGGTGGTGGAGCGAAGGTCAGCAAGTTGATTCACCAGCGGCTGGGCCCCGCTTGCGCTGCCCACGGGGACGTTGCCGATATCGGCGAGCGAGGTCATCATCGCCTGCGGCACTTGAACCTGGACCTGGTAACTGACACCTGACCTCGGATCGCGCCAATAGCTGGGAGCGACAAAACGGCTGGAAGCGGTAGAAGAGACAATCGCCGCGCCGACATCGTTCGCGGTGGCGCCAAGCTGACCAGCCATAGAGCGATTCACGCGAATGTCGACGGTTGGATAATGCTGCGGTTCCTCATACTCCAGATCGCGAAGGGCGGGGACGGTTGCCAGCTTCTGCCGCACCCGTTCGGCGTAGCTGGTCACGTCCGCATACTGCGGACCGGTGATCGTCACTTCGGCCAGTGACGACGAGCCGAAGCTGAGGATTTGGCTGATCAGATCGCCCGCATCGAAGGAGAAGTGCGCCTCTGGAAACTGCCGGGGAAGTTTTTGCCGAAGCTGCTCTTCGAGGTCTGCCAGCTTCAGCGCCGCTCCATGCTTGAGGCCGACATTGATGATCGCCTGCTGGGGGCCGCTGGTCCAGAGAAAGACGGCATTGATCGGGTACGAAGAGCCCTGTGTGCCGACGTATCCCAAACTCAAGTCAAGATTCTTTTCCCCGGCGGCATTCTGGATCGTAGCCAGTACCCGGCGCACCAGCTCCTCCGTCACCGCCACGCGCGTACCGTCTGGCGCGTCGACCCGAAGACGAAACTGTGTCGAGGCAGCCGAGGGAAAAATCTCTTCGGCGATGTGCGGGGTGATGAACAGCAGCACCAGCAGGGCGACGATCCCGTAAGCGCTAAGCAGCAAGGCTGGAACCTTCATCGCCCGTTCGAGGGAACGCTCGAATCGATGACGGAACCGATCGAAGCTGCCTTCCCGGTTCTGTTCTTGCTTCTGCTGACTGGTTTTTTGCTTCAGCATCCAGTTCGCCAGCACCGGGACAAGAGAGCTGGAGAGGAGGTAGGAGGCGCCCATGGCAAAGCCAACCGCAAGTGACAAGGGCAGAAACAGAGACTGCGCCGGCCCGGTCATGAAGAACGACGGAAGGAACACAGCCATGACGCTGAGCATGGCGAGCAGGCGGGGAGTTGCCACTTCACGGCTGGCAAAAAGAACTGCGTCAGCCGTTCTCTCGCCGCGATCCAGATGAACGTGAATGTTTTCCAGCAGGACCGTCCCTTCGTCCACAAGGACGCCGACGGCAAGAGCGAGGCCACCGAGGGTCATGATGTTGATGGTTTGCCCCGTAAGTCTGAGCAGAACGACGGCCGAAAGAAGAGCGAGAGGAATCGTAATCACGACGATCAGGGAAGATCGCCAGTCGCGCAGGAACAGGAGAAGCATCAGCCCGGTGAGAGCGGCTCCGGCGATGCCTTCACGCAAGACCGACGTCAACGCATCGCGAACGAACTGCGATTGATCGAACTCATAAGTGATCTTGATGTCTTCCGGCACAAGCGACTGAAATCGTGCAAGATTTTGACGAACCTCCTCGACGACGGTAAGGGTAGAGGCGTCCGGCCGCTTGGTGACCGGGATGTAGATGGTTCGCTTTCCGTTCAGCAGAGCGTAGCCCGCCAGAAGGTCGGATGAGTCGGATACGCTTCCGACATCCCGGATGTAAACGGAGGCTCCCGAGCCCAGCCGGAGCGGAATACTCAACAGGTCACTGATCTGAGTCACGGTTGCATCGGTCGTGACCAGGGTATGTGTCGTCCCGATGTCAGCATTGCCTGCAGGTTGGATACTGTTGCCGGAAGTCAGAGCCTGGACGACGTTGTCAGGCGATAGATGATAAGCCTGTAGTTTCCGTGGATCGACGTCGATCACGATCGTGCGCTGATTGCCTCCGAAGGGCGGAGGGGAGGATACGCCGGGCAGCGTGGCAAAGACTGGACGCACGCGATTGAGGGCCAGATCCTGTATCTCGGCGAGCGTTCGGGATGGACTGGAAAAGACCAGGTAGCCCACCGGCAGGGTTCCCGCGTCATAGCGGATGACAAACGGCGACACCGTTCCGGGTGGCATAAAGGCCCGGGCGCGGTTGACGTAGGAAATCGTCTGCGCCAGCGCATCGCTCATATTCGTGCCGGGATGGAAGGTAAGGCGGAGGAGAGCGGTTCCCTGAATCGACTTCGCCTCCACGCTCTCGATTCCGTTGATGTACAGGAAGTGATACTCGTAGTAATACGAGATGAACCCCTCCATCTGCTGGGGACTCATGCCTCCGTATGGCTGCGCTACGTAGATGACCGGCAAATCGAGGTTGGGGAAGATATCGGCCCGGGTCCGCATGATCGCCAGAATGGACGCGAGCGCGAGCGCCACCACAAAGACGAGAACCGTGATCGGCCGGCGGAGCGCAGCGCGAATGATCCACATAGATCGTTACTTACCCTTCCCCTGGCTCTGGATCATCTCTAGAAATGGCTGCAAATCGCCTTGTGCCGCCGCGATACCAAGCTCCGCCCGCCACACGCTAAGCCGCGCAATCGCGTCGTCGGCTTCGGCCTGAGCAAGCACCCCTTCCGCGGCGGCAACGTCAACCACGGTAGCCAAACCGGAACGATATCGAGTTTGCTGTTGCTGCTCGCTTGTCTGCGCGGCGGCCAGCTCGAACGGAGTGTTAGCCGCCATCCGGCGGGCGCCCGACAGGGTGGCGCGAGCCTGTTCCATTGCAGCGGAAACGTCATCGAGGGATTGGCGGTAGCGGGCGTGCTCCGCCTGGACATTCGCTTCCTGAACCTTCTTCTGCTCTCGTAGACCGAAGTAGTCGAACGCCGCAAACGTGACCTGAACGCCTGCGGCCCAGTTGAAGGCGTCGGGCGCAAGTCCCGCAGTGCCCCCGGGAAAGCGTCCGCTCGCGTCCGTCCCGGCGCCTCGTCCGGAAACCGCCCCCAAGGTGCTGAAGACGGGGACGAAGCTGCGCTCCAGAAAGCGCTCCTGCGCTTCCTGCTGTAAGGAAAGCGCGCTCTCCTCAAGGACCGCCGGATGGTTCATCGCCGGAGTCAAACCGAGGTCGGATGGAGGAAGAGAGGTAAGCACCTGGGACGCATCTATCTCCAGTTGTGCGCCGGTGGTCTGTAAATACTCTGCCAGGGCAGAACGCCGGACTGCCTCCTGCGTCTGTCCTTGAATCAGCTGATTGCGAGCGACCGCAAGCTGAGCATCCGCCTGGGAGGCATCGGCGCCCGGGCGGAGCGTGTTGTCAACGAGCACATGGACTGCTTGCTGGAACGTTTCATTCCGCCGCACGTTGGCCTGCGCGACGATCACCAGCTGCTGCGCCGCGGCAAGGTCGAGAAACGCGCTTCCGGCGTTTGCCGTCACCTCAAGCGTGGTGAGCGTGGCTGCTTGTCTTGCAGCCTCGCTACCATCGCGCGCAGCGTTGACCTTCGCGCTCCGCGCTCCAAAGTCGAATGGCTGCCAGCTCAGTAACGCACCCCCGCCGCTGCTCCAGGCACTGCGCGTGTTATCGGAAGCGATGACGGGTCCGGAGATGTTGGGGATCACTCCTTGTGGCAGGAGAAGGCCATAGATGTTGTTTGCCGTGGCTCGGTTCGTTTGCCAGAGAAGGTCAGTCCGGGGAAGATAGGCTGTTCGCGCTACGCCGACGGCTCCCTGCGCCGCCCTCTGCTGCGCCTGCGCGGCTTGGATGGCCGGATAATTGGCTCTTGCTGCCTCGATTACCTGTGTCAGGTTCAGGGCTGCATTCGCTCCGGAAGCCTGGGCAAAGGATGACGTGAGACTCGCCACCGCACAGAGGAGCGTCGTGCCGACAATGCGCAGGAGGGCGGGGAGAGGTTTACGCATACAGAACGTTCCGCATCGAGAGGCTACTGCGGCATGCAGGGATCATATCATCGAAGTTCGATACAATGATTACAGAGACCTTCGGCGGGGGGTATGCTTTAGATGTGACCACACGTCATCGGGAACTCTTTGTCGGACTCATACGGCTTCACGTGCTTGTGCACGCCTCTCACGAGCCGATTTTCGGGCTGGCCATGATGGAGGAGCTGACGCGTCATGGCTATCGCATCGGTCCCGGAACCCTCTATCCGCTCCTCCACGGGTTGGAGCGTGGTGGGCTTCTTCGGTCGGAACTGAAGAATGTATCAGGGCGAAGGCGAAGAGTGTACAAGATCACCGCAGAGGGAAGAAAAGCGTTGGATGCGGCGAGGGTGAAGGTCGATGAACTACATCACGAGCTTCACGAAGCGCATCCAAGAAAGATTTCAGATTTGAAGTAGAGGGCGGCTAGGGCATCCCAGCTCCCGGCCCCCTGGGCATCACACACCTTCTTACCGTCACCGTGGTTGATACGTGTACCACTTGCAATTCCCCCAAAGCAGCCGTATATCTTTGCTCCGATGTGGGAACAATTTGCATCGCGTACCGTCCCGAAATGGTCGCCTTTCCTCAAAATGTCTCTGTCAGACTGCTGAAAAGAGCTTTCTCCCCCGAATGATCTAAGTATGAGTCGCTCCGGCAATTAGCCAGATTTCTGCCAAACGAATCGAGAATCGAGAACGAATTGGAGATGCCAGGGGCGTCCACAGGACCTGTGGAGAAACCGCGGGATAGTCTTCCACGTTTGTTCTGCGAGCTCGACTCCCTACTTCGGATTGGGCCTAGCTGAGATTTACACCCCGAAGTACAAAAATGAGGTTGTGGAGTTGTTGTCAGGCGCATAGCGTCTAACCCTCCGACCAGCCCAGTGAACCATTCGCTGCACTTAGTCGACTCCCCGCTGACAGGACGCAGCGGACGAGCCCTATGCAACTTTGATCGAACTTAGCAAAGGGGAACCTATGAAGATCTTCGGCTACGTAATCCTGCTGCCAATACTAGCGGCGCCTGCCTTCGCGCAGCGCGAGTTCACCATTCCGCCAAATGCCATTTCGTCTGGCGATTTATCCGGCTCAAGCCACTGGACGTGGGTCCATGACTCAGGCACACCGGGAGAATCCGTCGGATCGTCGGCGTATCCGGTAGTCAGCCCGTCTCTGGACCAGGAGTCGAGAGAGTTTTACATGTCTTACTCACACGAGGGTGGGGAGCGTTACTCTCTGACCTTCGCTCATGATACAGAGGCCACACACTTTATTTACGATACCTATGTTTATATCGTTGATCCGGCGCAACTGGCGAATTTGGAAATGGATATGAATCAGGTGATGTCGGACGGAAAAACGGTGATTTATGCCTTTCAATGTTCTGCCGATTCGGGAACGTGGGAGTTCTCGACAATCGCGAACAATCATCCTCACTGGCATTCCAGCGGCCTTCCGTGTAACCCCGAGAAGTGGGCTGCAAACACATGGCACCACGTCCAGATTGCTTCGCATCGCAGCAGCACCGGCGTTGTGACCTATGATTGGGTGAATCTGGATGGAGTCTGCAAGGAGCTTAACAATGCGACCGGCAATGGGGCGCTCGATCTGCATTGGTCGCCGGGAGACCTCAATCTAAACTTCCAGATGGACGGTGCCAGTAAGTCCAGCGGATCGGTTAAGGTCTACGCTGACGAACTGACTATCTACTACTGGTAACGTGAGTAACTATAAGTGAAGTCATGGCCGCCCCTTACCAGGCGGCCATGACTCGTTGAAAACAGTTTCATGAGCCGGCACGGATTATTGACCACACTCCGCCAGCGGTGCAAGATTCCGGCCGTAGTGGCGGAGGGCGCTTTCGAGTGTGGCTGCGGTGTGCGCCCAGGTTTCATCGGAGGCGTCCACATGTCCGTGCGCGCCGGTGAAGAGAAGTGCTTTGATGCTTCCGCAAACCTCGATCCGCTCAGCCGGGCGCCAGGGCGCCAATTTCGCCAGCAATTCAGGATCGCCATAGAGAGGCGTGCCATCCACCGTCACCAGCGTGACCTGCGAGGCGGTGGCGTGGGTAAGCGTCCAGTAGGCGTCGTGTTTTGCAGGGCCTGTCTCTGGACGAATGACCAGCAGGTCGGCATAGTGGCCGGGTTGTAGGGCACCGAGACGATCGGTTGCCCCAATCAAGTCAGCAGGGGTTGAAGTAGCCATGGTAACCAGTTCCCGATCGGTGAATGGATGAGGGGTCTGGGTGTCGTTCCAGGCGGCGGCGTAGTTCAGTTCGGCGAGCAGACCGTCGCTGCCGGTGGGGCTCCAATCAGGAGCCAGCGCGATCTTAACGTGTGCCGCCCTGGCAGCGGCCACATCGGCGGTACTGCCGTAAAGCTCGAGATTGCTGCGTGGCGACCAAATCAGGCTGACTCCATGACCGGCCATCTCGGCGAAGTTGTCAGGTTGTAATGCGACGCCGTGAATGAGCGCGACGCCGCTCACCAGCAAACCCCGGCCTTTCAGCATTGCGAATTCTCGCGCTGCGGACGCATCCTGGTGACTGCCTTCGCTGAGGTGAATCAAAAAGGCATGGAGCTGATGGGTTGCGAGCTGCCGGCGAATCGGGGCCAGATCACCTTCGGCCATCTGCAAGGGAAACACGTTGTACGCAACATGCCACTCACCTTCGGTATCGAGATTATGCGCGAGCCCCTGGCTGCAGGTATCGGCCAAGCTGCCGACCGTAGAGGTCTCGCCTTCGGAGAGTGCCTTGACCTCGGCATAGCGCTCCATCTCGCATTCGAGGCCGTCGGATACCATCGCCTCATGCGGGGATTCGAGCAGCGTCTGGTAAATCGGCTTCTGTTGCCAGTCGTAGCGGTTGCCGAACTCCTGGATCGGATGCCAGCGAGGAAAAACATTCCACGTGAGATGGTTATGCAGGTCGATCAGGCCGGGCGCGACGACACCATGGGTATCGATGAGAGTTTCATTCGGTGGAAGCTCCACATGCGTCCCGACCGCGACGATCTTGCCTTGGCGGATGAGGATCGTCCCGTTTTCGACGATGCCGTCCGGCGTGACCAGGGCGCCGCGCAATGCGTAACTGGCAGCCGGCGATTGTGCCAATGAACCGTGGAAGTCGAACAGGCACACCAATAAACCCAGCGGCAACCACGTTCGGAGATTCCTCATCAAGAACCAGATGACATTTGCCATGTAATCCATCGAAGATCTGCTTCCGGTTGAGCCGCGATGCGATATTCTCTAAGATCGTCGGCGAACATGGACAATCGAAAGCGAACATCGTGTGGCCGATTATAGCTTTACGCGTCAAATCCCAAAGCAAGGGGTACCAGCGGCGTACTCTGCGCAACCCGGTAATTTCTTATGCCAAAACGCAGCGCAGGTCTGCTGATGTATCGGCGGCGCAATCGCGATCTGGAAGTCTTTCTGGTGCACCCGGGCGGCCCGTTCTGGGCCAGGAAGGATCTGGGAGCATGGTCGATTCCCAAGGGAGAATATGTAGAAGGCGAGCAGCCTCTCGAAGCGGCCAGACGTGAATTCCAGGAGGAGACGGGCTTTATCGCACTGGGGAGTTTTCTCGAGCTCGGCGCGGTGACACAGGCAGGTGGCAAGGTCGTCTCTGTGTGGGCCTTTGAAGGCGATTGCGATCCCGGCAATCTGGTCAGCAATCGCTTTCAACTGGAGTGGCCGCCACGCTCCGGCCGTCTGATCGAGGTTCCGGAAGTGGATCGTGGAGGTTGGTTTTCCATCAGCGCCGCGAGGGGACGCATTCTGAAAAGCCAGGCGCCTGTTCTCGATATGCTGTCGCAGAGGTTGACCATTGGGGAGTAGGCGAGGTTTCCTCATAAAGACACGCACCCGAAAAGCCAGAGCGCGCTTTACACTTTCCTTGGTATGCGCCTCTTTGCTGGGATTCCACTCGCGCCACCGGTGATCGATGAACTCTCGGCGATCTCGGTGCGGCTTCAATCCAGCGCAGACGGGCTGCGCTGGTCCGCACCGGACTCGTGGCACATCACGCTGCAATTTCTCGGCAGTACCGGCCAGGAGCAACACGAATGCATCGTCGCGCGACTGCGCGAGCTGCGCTTACCGCCGGTTCCTATCCAACTTGAGGCGATGGGCTTCTTCGACCGCGCAGGAATTTTCTTTGCCGGTGTCAGTCTTACGCCCGAACTGCTCTTTCTCCAGCAACGTGTCGCCGCGGCGACGGGACTTTGCGGGTTCATTTCCGAGACCCGTCCCTACCATCCCCACATCACTCTCGCACGCAGCAAAAGCAAAGGCCGGGCACAAGGGCTCGGCGAACTGAAAACAAGGATCCACCGCCAGCCAAGTTTCACCAGATTTGTCGCTGAGGAATTCCTGCTCTACGAAAGCCTAACCAGACCCGGCGGCTCTCAGTACGAAATCCGCGAGCGTTTCGACCTGGTGGTGGACAACTGAGAAGAATCAAGTTCTCGATTAAGCCGCGCAGCAGGAATCACCACGAGAAGTCGGGTGCCCCATCCTTTGCGCTCTTTGCAAAGGGTGGGATACGCGACCGTTGGTTAGTGCTCCTTATAGGTTTGAGGCTCCAGGATCTCGCTCAGGTAGTCATGGGTTCCAGGGATTCGCTCCAGATGGGGGTAACGTACGCCCCCGGCATATTGAATTTCGCGGGATTCAACCGAGTCAAAGTTGCGAACAATCAGGGAAATCTTGCCGTTTCGTGGATGCGCGATCGATTCGTTCAACGCATCGGCGGAGTAAACGCGGCCGTCTACCGCGAGAATCGTCATCTGGGGGCCAAGGCCCGCGTCGTAGGCCGGTGTCCCAGGCAATACGTCGGCGATTGTGCCGTCCTTCTTGACGTCGATCCCAATGGAATGCGACGCATAAAGATCCGGAGCGGTGGTAGCCTGACCGAAGAAAGGTTCGTTGTTGGGCGTCGCGTTATAGACCAACCGCCAGCCGGCAGCTTCAAGGCCGTCTGTCGGCGGCTTATCGTTCACTTGGTAGACGCGCGTCTCGAAAAACGTATGCCAGTCAAATGGGCATATTGCGGAGAGCGCCGCTTCGACGTCCTCTCGGGTGTATGGAACGACGATCGGCTCGGTGTCACGCTGCCCGAAGAAGGTACGCAAGAAATCGTCGAGCGAACGACGACCCTGCGATTGTTCGCGGATGATGGTATCGGCGCGCAACCAGATGAGCGCGCCTTCGTCGTAGTAATCCTGACTGCGGCGCAGCGAGCGCCATCCGCCCGTGACGGAACGCAGTACCCAGTTTTCCGTCGCCGTGTCGACAAGAGCCGTGGAAGCGCGACCCGGCTCGTGCGCAAATCCGGCAGCCGCCACCCCCAGATAATCGCGCATGTACGCGGCGTCATTGAAGCCGGAGCGCGTCGCCAGCAGCATCCCTATATATTCGTTCAGCCCTTCATACACCCAAAGCAGCGTCGTGCGCTCAGGACCTTGGTAGTTAGGCTTCGAGTACAGTTCCGCCGGACGCCGGTACTTTCCGTCCCAGGAGTGCGATTGTTCATGGGCGAGAAGCGGCCAGCCGTACTTTTCCAGTTGATCTTTCTTTGCCAGCCCGGCGTCACCGATTGCGTCGTACGGTGAATCCTCGTGCTCCAGTCCGTCGAAGGGCACCGCTTCACTTTGCGACACGAGAAGGTGTAGGGTCTGCCAGTGGCGGAAGCCGAACATCGCCCGATCCTGGTCGACCAGCTTACCAAACAGAGCGGCTGCGTGCGCGTCGTCCGCCTTGTCGACAGCGGCCTGGCTATCGCCGGTGAGGTCAAGCTCCGCGGGCCAATTCGATGTCAGCGGCATGGCGCGGAAGAACTCGCCAGCCAGCACTGGGGAATCGATCAAGCGTTCAAGCGAAACCGGCGCAAACTTCACCCGCGTGCCGGTCTGGTTCGCAACATGCAGAGAGCTACCCTGTTTCCAGTTTGGAGGCAGAAGGATCGACGGCTCGATCATCAACGTGCGCTTGTCGATGTCGCGGGGGTACAGAACAACCGTGTTCCACGCCAGCAAGACCTGGTGATCCGAGATCGTGTTTTCCAGCAACGCATCAAAGTCGACGGTCAAAGTATTGGTGCCGGCCGGCACTTCAACGTGAATGGTGTAGATGTCATCGGGATCGCGTGTCCACGGCAGGGTTAAATTTCCGGAACGGATCCGTAGCGCGGCGAATTGTTCAATCGGGCCGGTCGGTCCGTGTTCGCCCGGAATCCAACGCGGATACGCAAGCGCCAGAGCGCCAGGTTGGACTCGAATCTCCTCGCGCACAAAACTGATTCGTCGTGCGGCCTGTGTTTCGTCGACCAATAACGTCATGGCAGGCATTGATACCTCCTGCGCAAGCACACTCGTTGCGCAGGCACTCATGGCAAGCAATGCGAAGACAACATACTTTGGAGAGAGCAGGGCGATCATGCACGTCCTCTAGTGTAGTGCGTCACACGGATCGATGTTTATCTGTCCGAGACGCGAAGCAACCAGGACGACCCGCAAATGATCGGGTGCCCCATCCTTCGCGCTTTCCGCGAAGGGTGGGAACAAAAACCTTCACTTGAGTGGATCGTCGAGCGCGGCCGGTTGGGGTCTGCTTTCCCACCCTTCGCAAGAAACGCGAAGGATGGGGCACCCGATCATTTGTGGCAGGGCAAGAAATAATCGCCTCTATCTGTGACGCAC
>Ga0182015_10002297_pt1 | contig 23482 bp, 24 predicted proteins | sample 712P3MmetaG_FD_120478 | JGI IMG/M metagenome (GOLD analysis project Ga0182015, IMG submission 120478) | Permafrost microbial communities from Stordalen Mire, Sweden - 712P3M metaG | ecosystem: Environmental > Terrestrial > Soil > Wetlands > Permafrost | place: Sweden: Stordalen | collected...
CGATGAGAAGCGCCGGGAGGATGCCCGCGAGGAACAGCACGGTGACCGGCTGCTGCGCGACGACGCCGTAGATGATCAGCGGGATCGAGGGCGGGATAACGACCGCGATCGCGCCCGACGCTGCGATCAGGCTGACCGCAAAGCGTTCGTCGTACCCGTTTTCGCGCAACGCGGGCAAGAGGAGGCGTCCGACCGCCGCGACGGTACCGACCGCCGATCCGGACATCGCCCCGAAAAGTTCGGAGGATGCGATCGTGGTCAGCGCGAGCGAACCGCGCACGCCGCCGACGATCGAGATCACCCACACTATGATGCGTTTGGCGATCCCGCCGCGACCCATGATCTCGCCGGCAAAGATGAAGAACGGGATCGCCAACAACGGGAAGCTGTCGAGGCTTCCAAAGATCGTCGTTTGCACGATCGTCGGCGAACCGCCGAGGATGAACGAGAGCGCGATCAGCGCGGTGATGAACAGGATCAGGTAGATCGGGAACCCGACGAATAGCAAGACGAAAGGCACCAGAATGAAGGTTGCCGCCGTCACGGCTCGGGCACCACCGGCGCAGCGCTTTCGGCGCGGCGCGTCACCAGCATCGCCAAGCGCGCGAGCGCGCCGAGTGCGAGCAACGTCAAGCCGATCGGAACCATCGCTTGCGGGATGAACAGCGGCACGTTCGCCGCTTGACTGCGCTCGTCGAATTGCGCGAGGTGCTCCACGATCGGGACGCCGAGCGTCACGAGGATCGCAACGACGGCGATCGCCGCAATCTGAGCCAGCGCGCGGAAGCCGTCCCGCAGGCGCGGCGGAAAGCGGTCGATCACGATCTCCATATTGATGTGCGTGCCGTCGTAGGCGACCACGCCCGCACCCAAGAAGACGACCGCGACCATCAGGAAGTTCATCACCTCTTCCGCACCGACGATCGGCGCGCTGAGAAACTTCCGGCCGATCACGTTGGCGAAGTTCAACAGCACGCTGACGACGAGCAAGACGGCGATCACCGCGCGCATCACGCGCATGATCGCATCTACGCAGCGGACGAAGCCGGCCAAAATCGCCGTCATGCGCGTACTAGCGCGTCGAGATCAGGTCGCCCAGCGTGACGCTCTTATCGAGCATCTTGTACTGGGCGCCCGCGTCCAACACCGGCTGCACGATCGCCGCGCTGAGGCGGCCGGCAAAACGCACGTGCGACTTTTGCGTGTCGATCTTCGTGTACTTGAAGAGGATCTCGGCGGCGCGGGCGTGGTTAGCGTTGGCCCAGTCGGCCGTCTCCGCCATCGCGGCCGCGAACCTCTTCGCGACGTCGGGATTCTTCGCGAGCCAGTCGCCGGTCGCAAACCAGCCGGTGATCATGAATGTTTTGGCGATGCTGTCATAGTTGTTGCCGAGGATGCGCACCGTGCCGGCGGTGACGGCAGCGGCGAGCGCCGGATCGGGCAAACTCGCGGCGGCGACCGTCCCGCGTTCGAGCGCCGCGACCATCAGTGCCGGCTGCAGTTCGACGTACTTGGCCGAAGCCGAGTCGCCGCCGTTCTTATCGAGCCACGCTTCGAGCGAGAGCTGATCGAGGCCGCCGAGTGAAACGCCGGCCAGAATCTTACCCGTGAGGTCCTTCGCGTTTTGGACGGGGCCGTTCACGGACACGGCTAGCGCCGTCGTCGGCGATGCGCTCGAATAGATCGCGCCGGGCGCGAAAATGACGAACGGCAGGCCCTTTTGGCGAGCGGTCGCGAGCGAGAGCGTATTCGAGTCGCCGATCTGCATCGCGCCCGATGCGACGGCCGACGCGACGGCCGCGCCGTTGGCGAGCGTCTGAATCTCGACGTTCAGTCCGGCCTTTTTAAAGAAGCCCATATCTTGCGCGTAGTAGACTTCGGCATCGGTCTCTTTGCCGGCCGTGCCGACAACGATCGAGGGATCGTCGGCGCGCGCCGTCAACGGCGCAGCGGCGCTGCCGAGCAGCACCGCTGCTAGGGCCAGGGCAAAGAGGGTCGTCTTCATACGGCTACGGTCGAACGCAGTTCGGGGAACTCGGTCAGCGCCGAATTCCAGAACGCCTCGATTTCGGCCACGTGTTTCGGCGGAACCGTCCCGAAGGGCGGGTAGGTGAGGCCGCAATCGAGACCGATCGCGCGCAGCGACGTCTTCGATACGGCAACCAGACCGTGACTCACCCACTGCGCCGGCATCACGCTGAGGAGTTGCTGCACGCGGATCGCGCGCGGCAGATCGCCGCGGTGAAAGGCCTCGACCAGCAGCGCGGCGAGCGCCGAGCCCGGCGGCGGCATCGTCCCGCCGGACGCGCCGAGGATCAGCGTGCCGAGCAAGACTTCCAAGGTCGTGAAGATGTGCGCGAGATTGCGCGTGGTCGCGCCGTGCAGCAGCACGGCAAGGAAACGCTGATTGCGCGAGCTCTCCTTGAGGGCAACGACGTTGTCGAGCGCCAGCACCTCGAGCAACCCGGCGACCGGCATATCGGCGCCCGGTCCCTGATTATGGTACGCCACGACCGGCAGCGGCGTGGCCGCGGAAATCAGCTCGAAGTAGGCCACGATTTCGGCGGTCGTCGCGGGGCCGCCTGACGGCCGGTTCGGCAAGAGCAACTGCACGGCAGAGGCGCCGAGATCTTGCGCGTACTCGGCGAGCGCAATCGACGTCCGGTAGGACGCGTGCGAGACGCCGACGAGCGCCGGCACGCGGCCATCGATCATGGCGATCGTTTCGCGGATGAGCAATCGCCGCTGATCGTCGGAGAGGTACTGGTACTCTTGCGCTTCGACGCCGGCAACGCAGATTGCCGCCGGACGCGACGACGCGATCACGTAGTCGATCTCGCGCGCGAGCGTGGGATAGTCGACCTCACCGCCGCTGGTGAACGGCGTGATCGGCGGGACGACGTTCCCCGGCAGTTTCCAGTCGAGCTGCGGCGCCATCGTGCTAAACCTGCGCCACGACGCGGCAGTGCGCGGCGTCGGAACCGGTAATCTTCAACGGGAATGCCCAGATCTGAACGCGCTTGCCGGCGAGGCTGGAGAGATCGCCGAGGTTCTCGACGATCAGCACGTCGTTGCCCAAGAGCGTGCGGTGGATGGGATACGCGAAATCCGGCGGCCGCACGGAAACCGGCATGTCGACCGTGATGCAGTCCAGTCCCAGCACCTTGACCTTTTTCTCAACGAGATGATCGGCGAGATCTTGCGTGAGATACGGGTTGAGGTGATAGCGTTCGTCGTTGCTCGCGGCGAACTTCGCGAAACCCGTATCGAGGAACACGATGTCGCGCGCCTCGATCTCGACGCCGCTCTTGCGGACGTCGGCGAGACTGATCGGCTCGCCCGGTTTGGCGGCGACGGGAATGACGACCCCGGTTCCGCACACGTCATCGAGCGCCACCTGATCGATCGTCTTCGCTCCGGCGAACGCATGCGCCGGCGCGTCCATGTGCGTGCCGATGTGCGTCGCGATGCTGACGTTGCGAATCTCCAGCGCATGTCCGTCGGCCAGCGCGCGCAACACGTCAACCTTGACTTCGGGCAGAAACGGAATTTTCATCATGCCCTCGGCGATGCCGACGGACAGATCAACCAACATGATCGACGGTATCCACGCCTTCGATGTTCTTGCGGCGGCCGGCGAGCTTCGTACCCGTCTCCGCCCACCGTCCTTCGACCGCAAGCTGCGCTTCGTCGTCGAGTTCATCCCACCAGTCGCCGAGCGAATAGCCGTGCCAGGGCACTTCCGGCCGCACCGGCGGCAGACCGAGCTCCTTCCACAATTCGAGGCCGCGTTCCATAAACTCACGCTTGGGAAGCGAGATCGGCGGATACTTCTCGCGCAGCGTCGCGTCGATCAGCATGATCGAGTTGTCGATGGCGGGGATGTGGCGGAATGGCGGCGCGTGCCCCTTATCGTAGCCGCGCACGATCTGCACGTCGAGGTGCGGCGTCATGCGGTACGCGAACGACCACATTACGGCGTCGAGGTTTTCGGGATCGATGTCTTCGCTCACCGCAACGATCATTTTTCCGACGCCGACTTTAAACGACGACGCCGCTTTGAGGGCGCGCCAGACGTCGCCGTCGTCGGGATCGCCGAACTGCAGGAAGATCACCGGACGGATATTGGTCAGCGCCTCGTGCATAACGACGCGCTTGACCGATTTTATGCCGCACGTGCGCTGCAAGAAGTCCAGAAACATCGGTTCGTATGCGACGCGCTTGATCGTGCTCGATTCACTCGGCGTCACTTGACTGATGAAGGACGTGACGATGAAGTCCTTGCGATGCGTGATCGCGGTAATCTCGACGTTCGCGCTCATCGACCGCGGGTGAACGAAGCCGTGAGATTCGCCGAACGGGCCTTCGGGCTCCAGGTAGTCGGTGCGCAAGTAACCTTCGATGACGACTTCGCAGTCGGCCGGAACGTCGAGATCGATCGTCTTGCACTTGACCATGCGGATCGCTTCGCCCGCTAGGCCGCCGGCGACGGCAAACTCATCGGCTTCAATCGGCATGCGCTGCACCGACGTGTACGATACGACCGGCGGAGCGCCGAGGACGATCGCGATCGGCAGATGCTCGCCGCGCTTGCGCATTTTTTCCCAGTGCACTTGCGAATCGTTGCCGAACGGCACGAAGAAGCAGCCGACGGTCAACGGACCTTTGAGTTGTCCGCGATAGTTGCCGCAGTTGCGTACGCCCGTGTCGGGATCTTTGCTGATGTAATGCGCGCTCGAGAAGTACGGTGCGTTATCGTAGCCGGGCGTCGAGATCGGGATCGGCAGGTGCGTCAAGCCGCCCCACGCCTTCAGTTCTTCGCCCGTGTGCACGACTTCTTGGCACGAGCCGCTCGCCACAACGACCGGCTCGATCGGATGCGCGAGCGCGTGCGTCCAGACCTTACCGATGTCGTCGAGTTTCGCGCCGATGCCGACCGAATAGATCGCTTTCGAGCCGGCCAGGCCGCCGACGAGCACCGCGTTGTCGTACCGGCGTCCGGTCGAGTCGGTGACGTTGGTGAACAGAAACGCTTTGCGCTGCTCGTCTGGGATGCCGCCGCGATACTGCCAGCGCACGAGCGGATGCATCTCCGTGTCTTTGTTGACCGGTTTGTCGATGCGATAGAGCAAGCCGGCGCGATCGAGCGCGTCGATATGGTCGCGCAGATCGTGATAGGTTTGCGGCGGGGAAGCGATAGCACTCATGATGTGACCTTCGGGCGGCGTGCCCAACGCATGACGGCGCCGACGCCGCGCTCCATGTCCGGTCCGAGATCGTCGGCGTAGGTGGAAAATTCGGCGAGGGTCACCTTCATCGCGATCTCCGCCTCGAGCCGCTCGCCAAGGTGCGCGAGCAGGCGCGTCGCTTCGGCATCGAGTGCGGCGGCGGCGACGACCGAACTGACCAGTCCCATCTCGAGGGCGCGTCGGGCATCAACTTCATCGCCGGTCATGACGAGATAGCGCGTCGCTTTCTCCCCGGTCTTACGGCCCAGGTAACTGGCGACCAGCGACGGCGGCAAATTGTAGGTGATCTCCGGGAAGCTGCAACGCGTCCCCTCGGCCGCCACCACGATATCCATGTGCTGGAGCAAACCGAGTGCCGCGCCGTTGGCGTAGCCATGAATGAAGGCCACGGTCGGTCCGGTCCACCGGGCGATTCGCAAGTTGAGCCGGACGAGTTCGTTCAGCGCGTGAGCGGCGGCCGCGGGGCCGTCCGGATGCCCGCCCGGCGAGTGCGGGCGGCCCGCCGAAAAGCCGTCGCCGTTACCCCGGAGTGCGAGGATGGCGTTGGGGTCTGCGCCGTCGAGAGCGGCATGAAGCTCTTCCACCATGCCGTCGTCGAGCCGGTTGCGATTTGCGGGATCGTTGAAACGTACGACCGTCGCGCTTCGCGTGCGTTCGAGGAGAAGTCGCGCTTCGCTCATCGTCGCTCGCCTTGTGCCGGAGAGCCCCCGGCTCCTTCGCTGCAACGCGTTTCCGGCCGTCCGGGTCGAAGGAAACAGCCGGTAAAGGGGGGACAAAAGTAACAATGCTCGAGACGCCGACCCGCGCACCGTGGACGCGTGTGCCCTATCGTTGGTACACCGATGCCGGCGTCTATGCGCGCGAGCAAGAACGCATTTTCCGCGGCAAGTCGTGGAACTATGCGGCGCTCGCCTGCGAGATCCCGAGCCACGGCGACTTCAAGACGACGACGATCGGAGATGCACCGATCGTGCTGGTGCGCGAGAAGTCCGGCGCGATCAACGCCTTCGAGAATCGCTGCGCCCATCGCGGCGTCGCTTTCTGCTATACCTCGCACGGCAACGCAAAAGCGTTCCAGTGCCCCTACCATCAGTGGACCTACGATCTGAGGGGGAAGCTGATCGGCGTTCCGTTCCGCAACGGCATCGAAGGGCTCGGCGGCGGGATGCCGGCCGACTTCGATCTCGCCGACCACCCGTTGACGCGCATCAACGTCGCCGAACGTAACGGCGTGGTTTTCGTCAGCTTCCACGACGGCATGGAGCCGCTCGAAGACTATCTCGGCCCCGCCATGGTGCCGTACTTCGACCGGCTCTTCGACGGCCGCGAACTGAAGCTGCTCGGCTACGAGCGCCAGGTGATCGAGAGCAACTGGAAGCTCTACATGGAGAACCTCAAGGATCCATATCATGCGAGCTTGCTGCACGTCTTCTTCGCAACGTTCGGGCTCTTCCGGTTCGACCAGCCGGCATGGTGCACGATGGACGAAACCGGCGGCCATTCGGTGATGGCGGTCTCCGCACGGAGCGCCGAGGCAACCGAAGCGACGAAGGGCATGAAATCGTTCCGCTCCGATCTGAAGCTGGCCGGCCCCGAATTGATTGCGCCCGTTCCGGAATTCCCGGGCAAAGCGATCGGCGTGATGCAGACGCTGTGGCCGAACCTCATCATCCAGCAGCAGTCCAACACGCTCGCGACGCGGCAGATCGTCACCAAGGGCCCGAACAGCTTCGAGCTGCATTGGACGTTCTTCGGTTTTGCGGACGACGACGAAGAGATGACCGCGCGCCGGCTGCGCCAGGCGAACTTGGTGGGCACGTCGGGCTACGTTTCGATCGACGACGCCGAAGTACTGGAGTTCTCGCAAAAAGGCGCGGCGCCGTATCCCGACAACGAGGGCGTCCTCGAGATGGGCGGCATCGAAACCACCGATCAGGAACACCACATCACCGAAGTCCCCGTGCGCGCATTTTGGCGCCACTACCGCGACGTGATGGAAGCGTGAGCGTGACCAGCGCCGAAGAGCGCGACGTTCGGCGCGTGGAAGAGCTCTACTTCGACTACGCCCAGGCGATCGACGAAGAAGTCGAGCGCTGGCCCGATCTTTTCACCGCCGACGCGCGCTACCGCGTGACCTCGCGCGAAAACTTCGATCGCCGGCTGCCGCTGGCCGCGATCTACTGCGAGGGGCGCGGGATGATCGTCGACCGCGCGATGGCCGTGCGCAAGACGACGGTCTACGCGAAGCGCTTCATGCGGCACACGATCACCAACGTCCGGGTGAACGATCCCGGTGACGGCAACTTGAGCGCCGGCGCCAACTTCGCCATCTACGAAACGTTCGAGGACACGATCACGCGCTTGTTCGCCGTGGGGCGCTATATCGATACGATCGTGCGGTCGGGCGATGCCCTGCTCTTTCGCGAGAAGCTGTGCGTGCTCGACAGCAACCTCGTCATCGGTTCGCTGATCTACCCGATCTAGTGAATTCGCTTCCGCCCCTCGAAGCAGCCGTCACGGGCCGAAGGTATCGATTTGGAAACACGTCCCTGTTAGGTTGGGGATGTTCCAGCTGTGAACCGAGAAGGTCATGAGCTTGGTCGGTCCGGATACCGCACTCGTCAGAAGGGCGGCTCCGGGGCCCGTAAAACTTGGTGTCGCAATAGCGCCGTTGAACTTTATCCAAAAGATCGCAGCTTGAAAACACAGCGAGCTCGGCTCGCTCGCGCGGACCGCACGATCTTCGAAGGCACATTGGCCCGGCTGCAAGCCCGACGACGCGGGTCCGTTGCTCCGCTCGAAGCTCACGTCGGCAAGATTTTCCCCAGGGGCCACCACTGCCGCGTTCATCGAGCCGATCCGACAGGTCATCGGATAGTCTTGTTGGGCACTCGCCGGCACCGCCGCCGCAAATGGCAAACCGACGGCTAACAGTGTGGTAAGGATGATCGACAGTCGCATTACCACCGGAAACTCCCTCCGTCACATAGCTAACGACGCTCACACCTTTGCGCTGAACGCGTACTCGAGGCCGAGGCGGTAAGGGTCGGGTAGAGCGCGATGCGAACGCCGAGTTGCGAATACTCCTCGATCGTCGGCGCCGGCTCGTCCGTGCCGCCCCAAATCGTGAGCACCGGACCCGGCACCTCGCGCGCGGTCACGCGGAGTTGCGCGCGCGTTTGGGCGGAGTTTGAGCCTGACCAGATCGGCTCCGCCGTCGCTGACGTAGGCCACGCAGCGCTCCACGGTTGACTCGAACGTACCGCCTTCGGCGCCGAGTTCGTCGCAGCGCGCGCAGATCACGAACGACGGATCGATCTCGTCGCGCGCTTCGACCGCGGCGCGGATCTTGCCGACGGCTTCGCCGAGCGGGATACAGCGCCGTCCGGCGAGGGTACCCGATTTCTTCGGCGACTCCTGATCCTCGATCTGCATCCCGGCGACGCCGGAGCGCACGAGCTCGCCGACCGTATAGTGCACGTTGACCGCGTTACCGAAGCCGGTGTCGGCATCGACGAAGATCGGGATCGTCGTGCGCGCCGCGATGTGGCGGACGTGATCGACGACATCGCGTAAGCCGATGCGTCGGCATGGCACGGGCATTCTCGTAGGCGTTCGCGGAATGCCTCCGCCCGCGGCGAAAGCTGCGGCGATGAACGAACGTGACGTCGATGTCGTCGTGGTGGGGCATGGTGCCGCGGGTCTGGCCGCCGCGCTCGCTGCCGCGGAGGCGGCGGGCAGCGGCACGCCGCGCGTGCACGTCATCGAGCGTGCGCCGCAGGCGGCGCGCGGCGGCAACACGCGCTGGAGCCCGTCGTACATGCGTCTCGAAGCGCCGGATCGGCTTGCGCCGCGCTTTGAGGAAGACATGCTCGAGACCTCGGGCGGCCGTTCCGATCCGGCGTATATTCGGCGCCTCGCCGCCGACGCGACACCGGTGCTGGCGTGGCTGGCACACTATGGCATCACGTTCGATCGGCCGCCGAACTACTTCCTCACTGCCGCGGCGCCGCGCATCCAGCCCGTCGGCGCCGGTGCGGCGATCGTCGAGCATCTCGCACGCGCCGCGAGCAACGCCGGAGTCACGTTCGCCTACGAAACCGACGCGCACACGATCGAACTCTCCGCGGACGGGAGCGTCGCTGCGCTCCACGTGCGCGCGACCGATGGAGCGGCCGAACGCATCGGAACGAAGGCCATCGTCTTGGCCTGCGGCGGCTTCGAGTGCGACCCCGTTGCGATGCGCGAGCATCTCGGCGCGGGCGCCGAGAGCATCCGGCCCATCACGGCGGGGACCGCGTACAACACGGGCGGCGGAATCCGCATGGCGATCGCCGCCGGCGCCGGCACCGCGGGCGATTGGAACGGCGTCCACGTCGAACCGGTCGACCCTCGCAGCGACCGGCCCGAGGCCGTCGTCCTGATCTATCCCTACGGCATCGTCGTCGACCGGAATGGCAAGCGCTTCTTCGATGAAGGCGGCGGGCGCGTCGACGAAACGTGGGAGACCCTGGCGCGCACGATCCACTTCGAGGTGCCCGGGCGCATCGCGTACGCGATTTTTGATGCGTCACTGGCTGAGGTTGCGGACTACGGGCGGGCCGTATGCACCGATCGCGAGCCGATTCGCGCCGGCACGATCCGCGAACTCGCGGCCACACTCGAGATCGATGCGGATGGGCTCGCGCAGACCGTTGCAGCATACAACGCCGCCGTGCCCACCGACGCCGCATCATTCGAGGCAACGCGCGTCGACGGGCTCGCCTCGAGCGGCCTAGTGCCGCCGAAATCCAACTGGGCGCGCCGCATCGAGCGTGCGCCGTTCCTTGCCTATCCACTGGTCTGCGCGATCTGCTATACGTTCGGTGGGATCAAGACCGACGCCGAGGCGCGCGTGCTGGGCGCCGCCGGCCCGATCCCCGGGCTCTTCGCGGCCGGCGAAATCACCGGCCAGTTCTACGGCAAGGCGCCCGGTGGAACATCGGTCTTGCGCGCGTTGGTATTCGGCCGCATCGCGGGCAAGCGCGCGTTAGATTGCCGCACGAACGGGTAACGCTGCAAGTACTTATCCCAGAAGGCCACGTCCGTGCTCGAACGGGTCGGTCACTTCATTGAAGGCGCTTGGATCGATGAAGTTACGGCTCAGCGGCGATCCGGATCTCGTGACGCGCGTACTCGAACGCCAACAGCATGAAGCCGGCAAACATGATCGTGCTGCCGCCGACCCACATCAGTTCGCCGCCGGCCTGCTGATCGGCTAATGCACCGGCGCCGCAGATGCGCACGTAGTGCGCGTAGAGCGGGAAACGGTTCGTGTACAGGACGAAGCCGAGGAAGCCGGTCAACGGCATCGCGAGGAACACATACCCCAGCCGCGCCGCGTGGCTGAGGCGTTGCGGATCGAACACGGGGGCCCACATCAAGAAGCCGGCGGCGAGGAAGAGCAGCTGCACGAGCGCAAAGAGCCACGCGCTTTCGAGCGACGCTTCGAAGAGCGGACCGAAGTGAATGCCCCAGATGATCGCCAGCGACGCGAAGAGCGCAAGCGGCGCCGGGACGATCCGAAACGGCCGCGCCAGCAGCGGCATGCCGAAGAGCACGAGCGGCGGGACGAGGTCGGTATGGATCAGATGCTGCACCATGTGACCGACGAGCGAGCGGTGCGCCCAAACATCGGGCGCGGGCAGCACGGTCGCAACGGCGACCGCGATGCCCGCTAACAGGGCGTACGGGCGGCGGACGATCACGGTTTGAGCCGGAAGATTCCCACCGCGTCGCCGCGCTGGTAGTTGAACTGAAAGCTGCCCCCGGCGGCGACCGCAACGTACTGCGTACCGTTTACCGCGTATGAAATCGCCGGCGCGTTCACGCCGCCGACGAACGCGTACGACCAGAGCTGCGCACCGGTCTTGGCATCGAACGCATCGAACGCCCCGCTCGCTTCGCCGGTGAACACGAGGCCGCCGGCGGTTGTGAGCGCGCCGCCCACCATCGGATTGGGCGTGGTGTGCTGCCACGCGATGCGCCCGGTGTTGACGTCGATTGCCGTGAACGTCCCGGTCTGGACCTTCGGTTTCTGGGTGTTCGTGAAAACGCTGCCGGTATGCATCATCCCCGGTTGATCCGACGTTCCGCTTGCCGTGAAGTCCATCAGCTGGTTGATGCCCAACATGTAGACGTAGCCGGTTTGGGGCGAATACGCCGGCGGCGACCACTCGGACCCGCCGTTTGCGCCCGGCAGCACGTGGTGCACGCCGAACATGTCTTTATTCTGTAAGACGAACGGCTGCGAGCGCCGGATCGGCGCACCCGTCGCACGGTTGACGATGTAGAACCAGCCGGTCTTGCCGGCTTGGCCCGCGGCGGGAATCGTGCGTCCGCCGGCATGGACGTCGAAGAGTACGACATTGCTCGTAGCGTCGTAGTCCCACAGGTCGTGTTTGACTTCCTGATAGTACCAGCGCATTTTGCCGCTGTGCGCGTCGAGCGCGACGATCGAATCGGTGTAGAGATTGATCCCGGCACGCGTCGAGCCGTCGAGATCCGGGTTGGGGTTCCCGGTCCCGAAGATCAGGAGTCCACGTTGCGTATCGAGTGCCGGCGAGGTCCAGACCGTTCCGCCGCCGCCCCTCCACGAGTTGCCGGCAAACGTTTTGGGATCGGTCGAATACCAGCGCCAGCGTTGCTTACCGGTGCGCGCATCGTAGGCCGCGACGAAACCGCGGAGCGCCCATTCACCACCGGCGCTGCCGACGATCACCATGCCGTCGAAGATCTGCGGTGCCATGCTCTCCGAGTAGCCGGCGTTCGGATCGGCGAGGCGCGTTTCCCAGCGCTCGCGCCCGGTGCGTGCATTCAGCGCGAGGAGCTTGTCGTCGAGCGTCAGCACGTAGAGGTTGCCGTACGCTAGCGCCGGGCCGCGATTGTTCGGGCCGCAGCAGATCTTGAACCGGCCGAGCGGATACGTCGTGGTCCACAGCTTCGCTCCGGTCGCTGCGTCGAGCGCCATGATCTTCATGCGTCCCGCAACCACCGGCGTCGTGAGATACATGATCCCGTCGACTACGATCGGCGTGACCTCGAAGCTCTCGAACACGCCCGTGTGCACGATCTTCACCGGCACCAGCGTCGCCACGTTGGACGCGTCGATCTGGGTCAATGGCGAATAGCGCCAGTTGCCGTAGGTGCGCCCGGGCAGCGGCCAATCATTCGCATTCCCCTCGGCCGAGCGTAAGAAGCGATCGTCGATGTCCACTTTCGCGCCGGCCGGAAAAGGCCGGCCTTCGATCGTGCCGGGACTGGCCGCCGCGGCGGGGTTGGGGGCCAGCTGAGGATACGGCAACAGCGGCACGTGCGCGAGGGCCGTTTTGGTCAGGGGCCGGCTACCCGGCGCGTAGCCGTTCTTGTTCAAGATGTAGGCAAGCACATCGAGGTACTGCTGCTCGGTCAAACTGCCCGGTGCGTTCATCGGCATCCCGCCGCTGATGAACGTGAATAACGACGGCGTCGACATCCTACCGGTCGTCATCGACTGCCCGAAATTCGGACCTTGCAACGGCGGCCCCGACACGCCTTCGAGCCGCGCGCCGTGACAGCTCAAGCACTCTTGAATGTAGACGAACTGCCCGCGCGTCGCCTGATCGTGCGTGTAGTGCCCGGAAGGTGGCGGCGGCGATTGCGCGCCGGCGCTACAGAGCATCATCACGCCCGCGGCCAGCACCGCAGCCGAGCCGGCGAGTTGCATCCGAGCACGCGCTCTCACTTTGGCCGTCCTCCCGTCTCACGTCGATCGTGGCGCCAATAACCGAACACAAATACGATCAGTACGACGATGGCCACGTAACCGAGCGCGCCTTCCGGAACCGGTCCGGTCGAGCGGAACGGCGGGCCGCCCGACCCCGGCTGCATCGTTTGCATCGCCATCACGTAACCGGCCAGATCGTCGAGATCCGATTGCACGAGTTGCCGCTCGCCGAACCGCGGCATCTCGCCGGGGCCGGCGCGAACCGCATCCGCAACTTCGTCGATCGTTGCTTGATGCAGGGCCGGCGCCCAGTCGGAGCGCCCGATGCTGCCGCCGTTCCCGCCGACCGCGTGGCATTGTTCGCAGTTGATCTCGTAGAGCCGGTGACCGTGCTCGAGGTCGCTCCCGGAGATGACCTCCGGAAGCGGCGGACCGCCGGCGACGACCGGCGCGAGGTAGGCTTCGAGCGCGCGAATCTCCGCTAACGGCAATTGCTGGCCTGCGCGCTCGTCGCGGTGTGCGACTTGAACCCACGGCGCAGCAGCCGGCATGCGTCCCGTGGTCAGGTAGAAGTCGACCTCCGCCAGCCCGACGTGATGCAGCGACGGTCCGTCCGGCGAACCCCACTGCTGCACGCCGTGACACGACTCGCATTTCGTCACGTAGATGTCGGCACCCGACGGCGCCGTTCCCAGCATGGCGAGCAATACCGGAAGCGTGAGGATCAGCATGACGTCATCCCGCTTGCGGCTCCTCTTCCTCGTAGCCGCCGTGCGCGTTGCGCACCAGCATAACGGCATCCGGCGGTGGCTCCGCGCCCTCGGCAGCGCGGGCGCGCACGTCCATCGCGATGCGCGCGGCAAGCAACCCGACGACGATCGGACCCAACAACAGCGCGCTGCGGTAGAGCCAGACCAGCGTATCGAGCCGCACGTGCAGCGTCGCGGCGGTTTGGTCGTCGCCGGCTGCAATCGTCAGCAGCAGCCCCTCGAAGATCAGCGCCGCGCCGACGCCGACGCGCAGCGGCACCTGCGTGGGCTTCTCGAGGACGTCATGCGGCGCGCGGTCGCCCGTCAGCCGTGCTTCGATGAACGGCCACAGCAACAAGAAGAGAAACGTCACGCTCGGGAGGACGAGCCCGGGCCAGAACACCGGTGGAATCGGATGCCCGGCAATCCGGATCTCCGTGGCGGGTCCCAAACGCAATGCGCCTTCGAGAAACGCGGCGTACCAATCGGGCACGGCGCCGTTCATCACGATCCACGGACGATAGGGGCCGTAGTCGCCGACCGGATTGATCTCGAAGAACGTTGCCAGCAGCGCCAGCACGGCGAGCGTCGCCCCGAGGGCCGCCACGGTGCGCAGCGCATAGTCGGGCCAGAAGCGCCGTCCGACCACGCGATTGGGATCGCGCACGAACTGCGTGTGCTTCTGGTAGACGAGCAATCCGAGGTGCAGCGCGATCAGCGCCCCGATCGTGACCGGCAGAAAATACACGTGCAGCGTGTAGAGGTGCGTCGTCAACTGCGGCCCCGGAAAGTCGTCGCCGCCGGCGAACACGCCGGCGGCCCAGCGGCCGATCAGTGGAATCGAAAGCGCCACACTGTACGCAATGCGCAGACCCGTTCCGGAGAGACCGTCGTTCGGCAGCGAGTATCCGGTGAACCCGGTGAAGGATGCGAGCAGCAGCATCGTCACGCCGACCATCCAGTTGAGTTCGCGCGGGCGCCGGAACGCGCCGGTGAAGAAAATCCGGCTCATGTGCACGAGGATCGCGGCCACGAAGCACACGGCGGCCCAGTGGTGGATCTGGCGAATCTCGTAGCCGATCGGATGGTTCCGCGCGGCGAGTGCGAGCACCGAGCCGTATGCGTTTTGCGCGCCGGCGTCGAAGGCAAAGGTCAACCAGACGCCGGTCCCGACCAGCACGAGAAAAAAGTAGAGCGCGAATTCGCCGAGGTAGAACGACCAATGGTCGGGATAGATTTTTTTTAGCGCAACGTGCAGCAGCGCGTTCGTTCCGAAACGTTCGTCGAGCCAGCCCACCGTACGCCGGACGATCACAGCACGCGGTCCCAATCGTCCGGACCGACCGGCCCGTCGAAGTCGCCGCGTGCGATGAGGTAGCCTTCCCCGTCGGTGTCCAGCGCGAGCGCCGGCAGCGGCCGCGGCGCCGGGCCGGAGATATTTTTCGCCCCGTCTTCCACGTCGAAGATCGACTGGTGACACGGACAGATCAGTTGGTGCGAGGCGCGCCGGTAGAGGGCCACCGGGCAGCCCGCATGCGTGCAGATCTTCGAGAAGGCGCGGTAGCCGCCGTCGTCCCCGCGGATCAGCACGGCCGGCGCTTCGGGCAGTTCCGCCGCACCTTGGGGAAACACCGTCTCGATGCCGCCGTCGACGAGCCGGTCGTGCGGAATCGGCTGGTTGTTTTCGTCGACCAGCCGGACGCCGGGGCCCCAACCGGTGCGGGCTTGGCGACCCGGTTTGCGCGCCAGCGAAACGAGCGGGACGAGCCCCAGCACGGCAAATGCCCCGAGCGCCGCAAACCACATCCGCCCGAACACCGGCCGCGTCACGTCCGCCGGCAACGGCCGGGGATGCGTCGGGCCGTGCGGCGCGCGCGGCTCCGTAAGATCATCCCGCGCGCGCAATGCGCTCGCTGCCGCTCCGGCAGCGCCTGCGAGCCCGATGAACGCAACCGCAAGCGCGCCGCCCAAGGCACTCGGCGGCGCGCCGAACGCGGCGGCGAGCGTCGCGCCGAGTGCGCCGGCGATCGTGAGCGTCAGAAAGATCGCGACGATCATCGAATCATGAAGATCGTCGCGTAGAGCGCGAGCCAAACGACGAAGACGAAGTGCCAATAGTACGCGACGGCTTCGACTGCCGCATGGTGGTCGCGCGTGAATGCCGGCATGCGCAAGAAGATCGCAACGGCGGCCAGCAGCGCGACGCCGGCGGCCACGTGCGCGAAGTGGGTTCCGGTCAGCACGTAGTAGATCGTTCCGTAAGCGGAGCCGTCGATCGCGAAGTTAGCATGGTCCCAATCGCTCCACTCGAGGCCGAGAAAAGCGACCGCGAGAGCGATCGTGAGGACGAGCATCGTGCGCGCGGTCACGCGTCCTCCGCGCAGCGCTGCGGCCTGGGCGACCGTCATCGTCACGCTGCCCGCCGCAAGCAGCACCGTACCGATCGCCATGCTCGTCGCATCGAGTTCGACGCCGGCCGGCGGCCACGGCGCGGTCAATCCGCGCAAGTAATAGTACGCAGCCAGCAACGCGGCGAAGACCATCGATTCCGATGCGAGGAATACGACTGTCCCAAACACGAGCGGGTGCGCCCGGAATGCAACTGATCGCATGAGCGCACACTACCCGGGTTGGTTGGTTGCGAAACCGGGTAGTGAGATGACGTGCACGGTCCGAGTTGGCCTGTGGTCGGCAGTACGCAGGCATCAGCGCTTGCGCAAGACTGGCTGATCTTTACGTGCGGCGCCCTCGGCCTTGCGGCGTTGGTGTGGGCGCTCATTATTATCGCGGCGATTCGTTTCCGCCGTACGGAACGCAATCCCGAGCCGCGCTCGCAGAAGGCCAACAACACGCCGCTCGAAATCGCCTGGACCGTCGCGCCTCTGCTGCTCGTCGTCGGCCTCTTCGCCTATACCTATCACATTGAAGCCGGCGTCGAAGCCCTCGCGGCGGACCCGCCCGTCGCGGTAACGGTGAACGGTTTTCGCTGGGGCTGGACGTTTGCGTACGCCGGCGGACCCACGATCAGCGGTACCTCGCAGCATCCGCCGGAGATGGTGCTACCTGCCGGTCAGACGGCGGCGATCGCGGTGACGTCGAGCGACGTAATCCACTCGTTCTGGATTCCCGATATGCTCTTCAAACGTGACGCCGTCCCCGGCCGCGTTTCGACGTTCGATCTCACACCAACCAAACCGGGAACCTATCTCGGCCGGTGTGGCGAGTTCTGCGGCCTCAACCATGCACTCATGACCTTTACCGTGCGGGTCGTGTCGCCGGACGAGTACGAACGCTGGCGTACATACGAGGCGACCCAGTGATCGCCGCGCCCCAACGCCACGACATCCTCGCGTGGTTTACGTCGACCGATCACAAGCGCGTCGGCATCCTCTACATGGGGACGAGCCTGCTCTTTCTCTTCGTCGCCGGGCTGCTCGCGATGCTGATCCGCACCCAACTGGCGCGTCCGGATGCAACGCTGCTCGGGCCGGAAGCCTACAACGCCGTCTTCACGCTGCACGGCACCGCGATGATCTTTCTCGTGATCGCGCCGTTCGGGTTCGGTCTCGCGAACTACTTGATCCCGCTTCAGATCGGCGCGCCCGATATGGCGTTTCCACGCCTTAACGCGACCTCGTTCTGGATATTTCTCTTCGGCGGTCTGACCGTCTTCGCGGGCGCCGCGGCGAACGACGGCGCGGCGGCGGCGGGATGGACGGCCTACGCGCCGCTCTCCGAGATCACGGTTTCGGCCGGCATCGGACAGGACATGTGGATCGTCGGCGTCGCGATGGTCTCGGTCGCATCGATCGCCGCGTGCGTGAACTTCGTGACGACGGCCTTCGTATTACGCGCGCCGGGGATGACGATGTGGCGGCTCCCGATCTTCACTTGGGAGATGATCGCGACGTCGCTGCTCGTCTTCATGGCGTTCCCGTCCCTGACGGCGACGCTGCTCCTGCTCTTCGTCGACCGGCACTTCGGCGGACACGCGTTCGACCCGACCCACGGCGGCAGCCCGATTCTCTATCAGCATCTCTTCTGGTTCTTCGGCCACCCCGAAGTCTACGTGATGATCTTGCCGTACTTCGGCGTCATCAGCGAAGTGATCGCCACGTTTTCGGGCCGGCCCATCTTCGGCTATACCGGCATGGTCCTCTCCGCGTTCGCGATTGCCGGTCTCTCGATGGGCGTTTGGGCGCATCACATGTTCACCACGGGTGCCGTCAACGACCCGTTCTTCAGTTTCGTGTCGTTCCTCATCGCGGTGCCCACGGGCATCAAGTTTTTCAATTGGATCGCCACGATGTGGAACGGTTCGATTCGCTACACAACCGCGATGTGGTACGCGCTCGGCTTCTTAATGAACTTTCTCCTCGGCGGCGTGACGGGCGTGATGGTCGCTTCTCCACCGGTGGATTTCCAAGCCCGCGATTCCTACTTTCTGGTCGCGCACTTCCACTACACGCTTGGCGGCGGTAGCTTCTTTGCGCTCTTCGCCGCGATCTATTACTGGTGGCCGAAAGTCTACGGCTGGTTCCTCGACGAGCGACTGGGCAAGATCGGTTTCGGGCTGACGTTTGTGGGCTTCAACCTGACGTTCTTGCCGATGTTCTTTATGGGCATCTTCGGAATGTCGCGCCGGGTTTTCACCTATCCCAACGCGGGCGCCCTGCCGTTACTCAACCTGATTGCGAGCAGCGGCGCGGCAATCATGCTCGCCGGCGCCATCGTGTTCATCGCCAACGTCGCGATCTCGGCGCGGCGCCGCGTTCCGGCCGGCGACAATCCCTGGCACGGCTACACGCTCGAATGGGCCACGACATCGCCGCCCCCCGAACATAACTTCGAACGCCTGCCGGCGATTCGCTCGTTCCGGCCGCTGTGGAACCTCGAACATCCCGAGGCGCCGCAAACGCCATGATGGTTGCGTTGCGCTTGTTCCTCTCATCGGCCGCGTTTACGGCAGTGCTCGCGGTGTCGTACTGGCTCGTCGCACACGATCCGGCCGGGACCGTGCTGCTGACGTTCATGACGGCCGGTCTGCTCGTCATCGCGCTCTACATGTTCGCGGCCGAGCGCAACGCCGGCTTGTTGGCCGACCAGGAGGATGCCACGCCGGCCGACGCGCGGGGCGAACGCATTGGAACGTTCGTGCTGCATTCGCCGGCGCCGTTCTGGATCGGCCTCGCACTTGCCGGCGTTCTGCTCGGCCTCGTCGTCGCGCCCGCAGCTGCAGGTCTGGGGATCATTGCGCTCCTGGTTCTCGGAGTGCTCATGATCGTCCGCAGCCGCTAAAACCGGTAGCGCAAGCTGAATTGGAACGTCCGCGCGAGCGGATAGCCTTGCGGCACGTAGCCCGCGGTTCCATACTGCCACGGCACGGCTTGATGGACGCCGTCATTGGTGGGAATGCCGTTGCCGAGCACGTACGGCTGAGCGAAGTTTGCTGCATTCTGATAGGCGGCAGCGTAGAGCGGGTTGTTCCCCGCGTAGCCGGGCGGCCCGATCAGGTACGGATTGCCCTGGAGCGCCGTCGGCGTGCTCGTCGCGAACAGGTTCAGCACGTCCAACGCGGCGGTAAGCCGCGGCGTGACGTCGCCCTCGAGGTGCACGGATACGAGCATCTGGCCGGGCGCGCGCAGCGAGTTGGGGTCGGGACCTTCCGGCGTTCCGAGCGATCCGATGTAGGGGTTCGTCGTCGCGTTGAACGGCAGCGCCGGGTTCGCCAGAAAGTAATAGTTGTAGCCGGGGTTGACGAAATTGTCGTTCGGTACTTGGACCGGCTTGTTCGTCACCGGATCGAACTCGTAGATCATCGTGCCGTTCCCATACGGATACCCGGATTCATATGAGAGCGACGGCGTCACGCGCACGCGTTTGTGCAAGAGTCCGAATTCGTACGATAACGTGGCCGTAAAATCCGGCACGTAGCCGAGCGGAAAGAGATGTCCCGCGGCCACGGCGGCGGCGTTGAGTCCGTTGTAGGCGAATTGCGATGCGCTCGACGAGTAGCCGCGAATCGAGTCGGCCTTCAGCACGAAGCCGCCGTTTTGCAGCCAGAGGTCCAGACCGTGCGCGAGCAAGGCGCCTGCGTTCGTCGGTACGCCGACGCCGGTCGGGCCTTCGCCCGCTGCGACGGCGCTGCGGAAGTTTACCGGCAGGACGTCGATGCGGTTCTTCTCATTCTCGTCGTAATACGCCAGGCGGAACTTCGTGCGCCCGCCGCCCTCGACGGCGTACGTCAGATTGCTCGTAGTCTCAGCCGCGAGCGGCACGAACGGGGCCGGGTTCGACGTGTCCGTCCGGTCGGCTTCGAGCGGTTTGGGAGCGACCGTCGTATGATCGAATGCAATGCGCACGGAGGTGGTTCCACCGAGCCGGTAGACCAGCGACGCATGCGGATCGACGGCCGCGACGGTGTAGGGTGTCCCATCGCTCGGAACGATGTAGGTGCGCGTCACGCGCGCCGTTGCGGCGAGGTCGAGGCCGGACGCGAGCGTCCATATGTCGCCGGCATACGCCAGGTCCGAGAAGAGCGTCGGGTTCGAAGCGATCGTCTCATCGGCGGTCGGGACGACCTGCTCGAGGAAGCTGTTGTTGACGCGATATTCGGCACCGTAAAGCAGCTGGTGATGGTCGCTTGCGAATTGATCGACATCGAAACTGAGGCCGCTTTCGCGACCACCCTGCGACGCCGCGAGCGAGATGATGCCGTCGGGAAAGGAGAGGTCGTCCCAGAACGGGCCGCCCGCCGTCGATCCAAACTGCGTCTGATAGAGCTGAACGCGCGTCGTGGCGTGCCCAGCGGTGTGCAGCCACTGCGCCTTGAGCACGTCGTACGTTCCGCGCAGGCCCGATGCGAAGGTCACGGACGCGTTGGGATTCGTCTCCCCCGGAAACGTCGTAAACTGACCGTCGAATGCGCCGTACGTCTCGCCCGGATACGGCGAGTCGTATTGCTGGTAGTTCGCTTCACCTGAAAGTGCGACAAAAGAAAGATCGTCGTTCGGCGTGGGACGGAAATGCACGTTTCCCATAAACGACGCGGTGCCGCGCGTCTGCAACGAGAGGCCGTACGTCGCCGCTTCCGAGGGATAGAACGTCTGCCCGTCACCGTACGCGAGGTACTCGCTCGAAAGCGTCGCGGCCGCGGCATAGCGCCAGCGCAAGTCCGGCGTCGCCCACTGACTCTGCCACGCGAAGCCTTGGGCGAGGGCGCCCGCGCCGTCCGTGAGTTCGATCGTGCTTCGGGCGGGATACATGCCGGTGAGGGGTACCAAATCCACGACGCCGCCGAGCGCGTTGTCGCTTTGATTGCTGAAGCCGGCCAACGTTACGACGGTCGCCGACACACCCGTCGTGCTGAGCTGCGCACCGACGATATTCCCGCCGGGCTCGGCGATGAGTCCCTGCGGTACCGGCACGGAATCGAAATCAAAGACGGTGTCGTCAACTTTTCCGCCGCGTACGATCGCGTTGCCGAACGTGTCGAGATCCACGCCGGGAACCGATGCGACGGCGCCTTGCACGGTTCCGCCGGTGTAGGCCGCGAGGCCCGACGCGTTTTCGGCCGGCCGCGCCGCATCGCCGGTCACGACGAAGCGTTCGGACGCCGATCCGACGGCGATCGCATCGATGCGCGAATCCACCCGGCCGATCGTGGCGACCGTGGGGATCAGACGAACCACGAGCCGCTGCACGAATGCCGGTTGCGCGGTAACGCCCCGCGCTACGGCGGGCTCGTACCCGCGCGCTTCGACCGATACCGTATATGTATCGAGCGCGACGCCCAGCAAGCGAAATGCGCCGCGCGCATCGGTCGTCGCTTGATAGCGACCGGACGGCGACGCCGCAGCAACCGCTGCGCCGCGCACCGCGACGCCGCCCGCGCCGGTCACGATGCCGGCAATCGTGGCCGTCGTCGATTCCGCCGCATCGCCGCGCGTGACCGTCGTGCCGAGCACGAACGCGAGCATGCCGAGCGCCAGCGCCGCCGCTCTCATCTTATAGCGAGTTATAGTGAGTGGACGTACGCGGCGACGTCCTCCACGTCTTTCTCCGAGAGCGGCGACGGATAGAGCTTCGGCATCGGCGGATCGGGTTGTTCGATCCAGGCAACCGTTTGATCGTAGTTCTTGCGCTGCTTCTCGTGCTCGAGCGATGGCCCGACGCCACCTGCTGCGCCGTTGACGGTGTGGCAGACGGCGCAATCGGCACGGAAGACCTCGGCACCGCGCGACTCGTTGCCAAGGGCCGCCTGCGTCATTGTGGCCGGCGCCGGCGCGGTCGTCTCCGCGTCATTGTGCGCACACCCGGCGGCCAACGCCGCCGCGAGCACGGCGGCGCCCCTAAGAGCCAAGAACCGGCCTGTCATGCAGGCCCTCTACCCCACCGGCCGACTCATCACCCGTCTCGCTGGGTACGATGCAGATCGTGGCAACGCGCATCGACTTCGGCATGTTCAAAGACACACTGACCGCCTGGAACGCCGACAAAGCGCCGCGCCTCGCCGCCGCAATCGCGTACTCGACGATGTTCGCGATCGCGCCGCTCCTGATCATCACGATCGCGATCGTCGGTGCCGTGCTCGGGTTCGCGGGGACCGCACACCCGCATACCGCAGTGGAGAACGCGCTCATGCTGCAGATCTCGCGTGCGGCGGGCCCAGAGGCCGCGCAGATGGTTCGCGGCATGGTGGACGCTAGTTTCGGGAAACCGCGTCAAAGCATACTCGCGCAGGTGATCGGCTGGATCGTCTTCGTGATCGGCGCCTCGAGTGTGTTCGTGGCGCTGCAGGATGCGCTGAACACGGTCTGGGATGCGCAACCGCCGCCGGCCCACCGCAACGTGCTCGTCATGGTCCGCGACCGCATGACGTCGGTCGCCATGCTGCTGGTCATCGGCTTCCTCTTGATGATGACGTTCCTGCTCAACATCGCAATCGCGTACGCGTCGACCAATTTTACGAGTATCTTGCCGTTTGCAAACGCGGGTCTCACGTTCGCCGTCGTCAACTGGGTCGTCTCGGTCGCCGTGATCGCGCTACTGTTCGGCCTGATGTTCCGGATACTGCCCGACGTCGAGATCCGCTGGAGCGACGTCCGCATCGGAGCGGTGTGCACGGCGTTGCTCTTCGTGATCGGCCAGGCGCTCATCGGCATCTACATCGGAAAAGCCGGGGTCGCGTCGGCATACGGCGCGGCCGGCGCGTTGCTGGCGATCTTGGTTTGGATTTATTATTCGGCGTCGATCCTCTTGCTCGGCGCGGAATTCACCAAAATCCACGCGCGCCGTAATGGATCGCAAGGGTAAATACGCCGCGCCGAAGCAAGCGGACACGGTGACCTACCGCGGGTATCTCCGGGCGATGGATATGGCAATGCGCGTCCGAACGCCCGCCGCTCCAATTCAGTTCGATACCGCGCGCGCAACGTGGAAGCTCGGCGGCAACGAGATTCGCGCAAGCGAGATGGGCGCTACGTCGGTTCGCTTCGAGCTCTTCACGATCAAGGGCCGTAAGACGCCCGTCGGAAGCTATTCCGGAACGATCGGCGCGACGCCGCAAGAGGTCGCGCAATACTTGGTGTATTTCTTGGAATCGGGCAAACCGTGGCATCACGGGCTTGCGAAAAAGGGACTGATTTGACGCCACTCGACCTGCGCACCCAACGGCCGCGCCCAGTGCGCGAAACGATGCTCGGCTTTTATCTGCTGCCGCGCACGATCGACAAGCTGCG
>Ga0182015_10002298_pt1 | contig 23480 bp, 20 predicted proteins | sample 712P3MmetaG_FD_120478 | JGI IMG/M metagenome (GOLD analysis project Ga0182015, IMG submission 120478) | Permafrost microbial communities from Stordalen Mire, Sweden - 712P3M metaG | ecosystem: Environmental > Terrestrial > Soil > Wetlands > Permafrost | place: Sweden: Stordalen | collected...
GATCTTCGGCGGCGACGTGAGCGCCCAGACGCTGGTCAGCGCGGCCAAGCTGATCGGCAAGGACGGCATCGTCTACGCGATCTTCGTGCTGCCGGTGCCGCGCCAGCTCTCGCTTGACGCGGGCCTCGAGGCCGAGGAGGCGTTCGGGCGCTCGATCCTCGAGAGCGCTCGCATCCAGGGCCGCCGCGCCGGGATCAAGGTCCGCACCGGCCTGATCCGTGCGCGCAACCCCGGCGCCGCGCTGGCCGACGAGGCCCAGCGGATCGACGCCGACGTGATCTACCTCTCGACCCTGCACGCCCCCTCCAGCGAGCAGCGGCTCGGTCTGACGGCCTCCTACCTGCTCGATCACCGGCCGTGCCGCATCGTGATCGAGACCGACAAAGCCGCGTCGCCGAGCCTGTTCGCGACCGTCTGAGGGGCCGCGCCTCTTTGGCTTTTCGGGTCGGCGCATGCGCCGACCCGGGATTGGCGCATGCCTGTGCCCCGAACGGGGTGCGCCAATCCCCGGGCTGGTGCATGCACCAGCCCGCACAGCATTTGGGGTCTCGTGATGGGAAAGTGGATGCAAGTGGGGCGGATGTACACATTTGTGTTGCAAAGTGGGGAGGGTTTGATACCGTCCGCGCAGCGAACCGGGGTGGATGGGTTCCTCCCGCCTCTTCCAGCCCGGTTCGACCTACTTGAGGACGGCGCAAACCGGCATGGCGTTCCGCGGCTACTACGACAACACCCTCGACGCGAAGAACCGGCTGACGATTCCGGCGAAGCTGCGCAAGGCGCTCGCCGACGGCGTGGTGGTGGCGCTGCAGCGCGACGCCCCCGAATGCGTGGCCGTCTGGTGCCCCGACGATTACGACGCCTACGTCGAGGGGCTGCTCGAGGGGATCGAGCGGCTCTCCGCGGACTACGGGAACATCGAGCGCTTCTCAAACGCCTACTCGCAGGAACTCGAGCTCGACGCGGCCGGGCGCGTGATGGTGCCCTCGAAGCTGCTCGAGAAGGCCGGCCTGGGCAAGGAGGTGGCCGTGATCGGCGCCGGCAACCGCCTGGAGATCTGGGACCGCGAGGCCTGGGCGCGCGTGAGCGATCAGATCGTCAGCACCGTCAAGGAGATCGGACCGGGATCGTCAAGTGGCCACACTTCTTGAGATGACGATCACGCATGTGCCCGTGCTGGCCGGTGAGCTGATCGAGATGCTCGACCTCCAGCCCGGCGCGCTCGCCGTCGACTGCACCGTCGGCGGCGGCGGTCACGCGCGGCTGATCGCCGAGCGGATCGGCCGCAGCGGCACGCTGATCGGGATCGATCGCGACCCCACGGCGCAGGAGCGCTTCGAGGAGCTCTCGCGCGAGGTCAGCTGCGCCACGCGATTCATCCGCGCCAACTTCGCCGACGGCCTGGCGTTGCTGCTCGACGAGGGTGTCGGGGCCGACTGCGTTTACTTCGACCTCGGCACCTCGTCGATGCAGATCGACACCTGGGAGCGCGGCTTCTCCTACGCCTACGACGCGCCGCTCGACATGCGGATGGACCCCGATCAGGAGCTGACCGCGGGGGAGATCGTCGGCGAGTGGGAACAGCGGCGCCTTGCGCGCCTGCTGCGCGAGTTCGGCGAGGAGCGCTTCGCCGCCCAGATCGCCCGCGCGATCGTCGCCGAGCGCGAGCGCGCGCCGATCGTCACGACGCTCGAGCTCGTCGAGGTGATCAAGGCCGCGGTTCCAGCGCCCGCACGCTTCGCCGGCGGCCATCCCGCGAAGCGCACATTCCAGGCGATCCGGATCGCCGTCAACGAGGAGCTTGAGCAGCTCGACGCCGCCCTGCCGCTGGCGTGGGAGCTGCTGCGCGACGGCGGCTCGCTCGCCGCGATCTCGTTCCATTCGCTCGAGGACCGCCGCGTCAAGCAGTTCTTCGCGGCTCGCACGCGCGGCTGCATCTGCCCGCCGGACCTGCCCGTGTGCGGATGCGGACGCCGGCCGGAGGCGGAGCTCGCCCACCGCCGCGCGATCGCGCCGAGCGCCGGCGAGATCGCCGCCAATCCGCGTTCGGCGAGCGCGCACCTGCGCGTCGCCCGCAAGCTCGGAGTCAGCTGATGGGCCCGAACGCCGCGGGCGCCGCCGTGCGCTCCGGCCACGCCGAGGCGCCGCCGCTCCGCCCGCCGCCGCCACCGCGCCGCGTCTCGGGCCCGAGCCGCCACCCGCGCGCCGCCGCGTCCCGCCCGGCTGCGAGCCCCGGCCTCGTCGTTGCGCTGATCGACCATCCCTGGCTCGAGCGCCTCGTGCGCGGTCGCGCGTGGATCGCGATCGTCGCGACGGCGCTGCTCGGGATCGTTGCGATGCAGGTGGCGCTGCTGCGTCTCGGCAGCCAGATCGGTAACGCGACCTCCGCCGTGAACGCGCTGACGGCGCGCAACGAAACCACCCGCACCGAGATCGCCGTGCTCGAGTCAAATCGCCGCCTGAGCGCGAGCTCCGCCACCAGCGGCCTCGTGTACCCCTCGCCCGGCGCTGTGACCTACCTTCAGGTGAACCCCGGCGACGCCGCGCGCGCGGTGCGTGAGATGACGCCGCCGTCGGCAGCCGCGATCGCCGCCGCGGCCACCGCGGCCCACGACCTCGCGAGCGCCGCGCCGCTCACCCCCGCGGCCACGACGACGACCGCGGCGCCGTCGACGCCGAGCACGCCGTCCGCCGGCACCACCACCGCCACGACCACGATCGCCGCGACGACGCCGTCCACGGCGACCACCGGCGCCACGACCGCCACGACCGCGACGACCGCCGCCGGCGGCGCAGCCTCCACCGCTAGCACCACGACCGGCACGGCCGCCTCGGGGACGGCGGCCGGGACCGGGACGACCGCGTCGGGTACGACCGCTGGTGCCACGCCTTCGACCGGCACGACGGCGGGCGCCACCGCCGCCACCACCACGACAACGCCCACGACCACCACGACGACCGCGGCGACGAGCTCCGGAGCCGCGAGCACCGCGGCGACGACCGCCGCCGGCGGCACCACCCCGGCGGGTTAGCTAGTGGCGATCAGTCAGCGCCGGATCGGCTGGCTGCTCGGCGTTTTCGCGCTGCTGCTGTCGCTCGCCGCGGTGCGGGCGCTGCAGCTCGCGACGCTGAGCTCGGGACGCCTTTCGAGTGTCGCCAACGCCGAGCACGTCACGACCGTGACGACACCGGCGCCGCGCGGTTCGATCGTCGACGCAAACGGCGACCTGCTGGCGGTGACCGAGGCCGCCGACGACGTCACCGCGACGCCCAAGCAGGTGCTCGATCCCGCGGCCGCCGCCCTCGCCCTCTCACCGCTCCTGCACGTTCCGGTCGCGAAGCTCGAAGCTGACATCACCAACCCGATCGCACCCGACTGGGCGCGGCTTGCCGTGCAGGTCCCGGCGGCGACGGCCGCCGCGGTGGCGAAGCTGGCGATCCCGGGGATCGCGCTGAGCCCCGATCCGCGACGCATCTACCCCGACGACTACCTGGGCGCCCAGGTGCTCGGCGGCGTCGGGACCGACGGCAACGGCCTCTCCGGGATCGAGCTGGAGTACAACCGCCAGCTGACCGGGATCGCCGGGCACCAGACGGTCGTCTCCGACGGTCAGGGCCAGCCGATCGCTGTCAGCGGCCCGACGGCGGTGGCCGGCAGGACCGTCCACCTCACGCTCTACGCGGCACTCCAGCAGTACACCGACTCGGTCGTGGCGGCGACCGGCGAGCAGTTCAGGGCGGAGCACGCGACGGCGATCGTGCTCGACCCGCAGACCGGCGCGATCCTCGCGATGTCCAACTGGCCGCGTGTCAACGCCAACGACCCCGCCGCGGTCGGCCTGTCGGAGAACTACGCCGTCGGCCTGGACTACGAGCCCGGCTCAACCTTCAAGATCGTCGCGATCGGCGGCGCGCTCTCGGAGGGCCTGATCGCGCCCAACACGCCGTTCACGATCCCGCCCTGCATCCAGGTCGCCAACTACTGCATCCAGGACTCCGAGGTGCACGGCTACGAGACCCTGACGACGAGCCAGATCCTCGCCCGCTCGAGCAACATCGGCGCGATCAAGATCGGCAAGCTGCTGGGCCCGGGCGGCATGTACGACTGGATGCGCCGCTTCGGCTTCGGCTCCCCGACCGGTGTCGATCTGCCCGACGATGAGCCGGGGCGGGTCCTGCCGGTGTCGCAGTGGTCGGGCTCCACGATCGGCAACGTGCCGATCGGCCAGGGCGTCGACGTCACGCCGCTGCAGGTCGCGACCGCCTACGCGGCGATCGCCAACGGCGGACTGCTGCGCGCGCCGCACATCGTCTCGAGCATCGGCGGAGCGCCGGAGCGCCTGCCGAAGGCGACACGCATCCTGACCCCGGCGGTCGCCGCGCAGCTGCGCAGGATGCTCGAGGGCGTCACCAGCGCCGGCGGTACGGCCTCTGAGATCCAGATCCCCGGCTACACCCTGGCGGGCAAGACCGGCACGGCCAACAAGGTCGTGGACGGGACCTATTCCCACACCGACTACTACGCGTCCTTCGTCGGCTTCGCGCCCGCCCAGAACCCGCAGATCGAGGCGATCGTGATGGTCGACTCGCCCCAGACCGGGGAGATCTACGGCACCGAGGTCGCGGCGCCGGCCTGGCAGAAGATCATGGACTTCGCGCTGCCGTACCTGAAGATCGCGCCCGGTTGAGCGCCCCCGGCGTGCATGGCGTGCGCCCGGCGCCAGAGCCGCGCGTCATACACTCCGCCCGGATGTTGCTCTCGCAACTGAGCGTCGGCGCGGCGCCGATCGAGATCACCTCGCTCGCCTACGACAGCCGGTCGGTGACGCCGGGAGCCCTGTTCTTCTGCGTTCGCGGCGTTCGTAGCGACGGCCACGAGCACGCCGCCGAGGCGGTGGCGCGTGGCGCCGTCGCGCTCGTCGTCGAGCGCCCGCTGGAGCTCGGGGTGGCCGAGATCGAGGTCGGATCTGCGCGGGCCGCGATGGCCGAGATCGCTGTTCGCTTCTACGGCGACCCCAGCGCAGCGCTACGGGTGCTCGGCGTGACGGGGACCAACGGCAAGACGACGAGCGTGTTCCTGCTGGCCGGCCTGCTCTCGGCGGCCGGCGAGCAGTGCGCGCTGCTCGGCACGGTCAAGTCGGTGATCGGCGGCCGGGAGGGCGGCGTGACGCACACCACGCCCGAGGCGATCGACCTGCAGTCGAGCTTCGCCGCGATGCGCGACGGCGGAGATCGCGCCTGCGCGATGGAGGTCTCCTCGCACGCGCTGGCGCAGAACCGCGTCCAGGGCACGCATTTCGCGGCGGCGCTGTTCACCAACCTGACCCAGGATCACCTCGACTACCACGCCACGATGGAGGACTACTTCGCGGCCAAGCGGCGGCTGTTCGCGGGCGAGGTTCCGCTGCGCGTGATCAACCTCGACGACCCCTACGGTCGTCGCCTGCTCGCCGAGCATCCCGGCGCCGTGACCTTCGCGCTCTCCCGTCCCGCCGACTACGGCGCGCGCGATCCGCGCTTCAGCGTCGCCGGCGCCCGGTTCGTCGCGACGACGCCGGATGGTGAGCTCGAATTGAGCAGCCGCCTGCCGGGGCGCTTCAACGTCTCAAACGTGCTCGGCGCCCTCGCGACCGCGCACTCGCTGGGCGTCCCACTCGACGCTATCGCCGAAGCCCTGCCGCAGATCGCCCCGGCGCCCGGGCGCTTCCAGGCGCTCGACGAGGGCCAGCCGTTCACGGTCCTGATCGACTATGCACACACCCCCGACTCGCTCGAGAACGTGTTGCGCGCCGCGCGCTCGCTGAGCGAACGCCGGCTGCTGTGCGTGTTCGGCTGTGGCGGGGACCGCGACCGCGGCAAGCGCCCGCTGATGGGCCGGATCTCCGCGGAGCTCGCCGACCACACGATCGTGACCTCCGACAACCCCCGCTCGGAGGCGCCCGAGGCGATTGTCGCGGAGATCCTCGCCGGCGTACCCGCCGGCGGCGTCGCGGTCGAGACGATGATCGACCGCCGGGAGGCGATCGCACGGGCGATCTCGCTGGCGCACGCCGGCGACGTGGTCGTGATCGCCGGCAAGGGCCACGAGCAGGGCCAGGAGTTCGCGGACGGCCGCAGGCTGCCCTTCGACGATGCTCTGGTCGCGCGCGACGAGCTTCGGGCGCGCGGGTGAGGGACTGGAGCGCAGAGCGCCTCGCAGCCGCAGCGGGGGCGAGACTGGCCGGCGGCGCGCGGGGGCAGGGTGGCCCGACCGCGGTCGTGATCGATTCAAGGAGGGTCGCGCCGGGGGACCTGTTCGTCGCCCTCGCGGGCGAGCGGACCGACGGCGGGGTCTTCGTGGCCGACGCGCTCGCCGCCGGTGCCTGGGGTGTGCTCGCCCGCGACGATCACCTCGAGGCGCTGCGCGACGGTGGCGGTGATGGCGTTCTGCTGGCCTGCGCCGATCCGCTCGCGGGCCTCGGACGCCTGGCGCGCGAATGGCGGCGCGAGCTGGGCGCGGCGGTCGTCGCGATCACCGGCTCGGCAGGCAAGACCTCGACCAAGGACATCCTGGCGGCACTGCTTGCCCCGAGCCTCGCGACCGTTGCCAGCCCGCGCAACGACAACACCGAGATCGGGCTGCCGCTGGCGATCCTCGGGGCGCCGGCCGGCACCCAGGCGCTCGTGCTCGAACTGGCGATGCGCGGCGCCGGCCAGATCGCCGAGCTGACGGCGATCTGCGAGCCGCAGGTCGGCGTCGTCGTCAACGTCGGGCCCGCCCATCTCGAGCTGCTCGGGACCCTTGAGGCGATCGCCGCCGCCAAGGGCGAGCTGATCGCGGGGCTCGCGGCCGGCGCGACGGCGGTCGTGCCCGCCGGCGAGCGCCTGCTCGACCCGTTCCTGCGAGACGACATCGAGATCGTGCGCTTCGGCGAGGGCGGCGAGGTCGCGGTGCTCGAGTCCGACGGGGACAGCGTGCTCGTCGCGCTGGGCGAGCGGCGCCTTGCGATCGAGCCGGGCTTTCGCTCGGCGCACCTGCTGAGCGACCTCTGCGCCGCGCTCGCCGCCGCGCGTGCGCTCGGCGTCGTTGTCGCCGACGGGCCGCTGGAGGTCGCCTTCTCGGGTCTGCGGGGCGAGCTCCTATCGCTGCCCGGCGGGGTGCTCGTCATCAACGACTGCTACAACGCCAACCCGATGTCGATGCGCGCCGCGCTGGACGAGCTAGCAAGGACCGCCGCCGGCCGGCGTGTCGCCGTGCTCGGCGACATGCTCGAGCTGGGGACCGGCGCGGAGCGCGGCTACCACCACGAGCTGGGCGAACAGGCACGGGCGGCGGGCGTCGCTCTGCTGGTCACCGTCGGCGAGCGCGCGGCCTGGGCGGGGGAGAGCTTTGGCGGTGGCGAGCACCTCCACGCGGCCGACGCGCCGGCTGCCGCGGCGCTGCTTGCGCCCCGCCTGCGCGACGGCGACACGGTGCTGGTCAAGGGCTCGCGCGGCGTCGCGCTCGAGGCCGTCGCCGAGGCGCTCGCGGGGCGCTGATGGCACAGGTTCTGATCGGCGGCACCGCCGCCCTGCTGATCTGCATCTTCCTCTCGCCGAAGTTCATCGAGTTCCTGCGCCGTCGCGAGTTCGGCCAGCATGTCCGCGACGACGGGCCGCAGGGACATCTCGGCAAGGCGGGCACGCCGACGATGGGCGGCGTGATCATGTTCATCGCGATCGCCGCGCCCTTCGCGATCCTCTCCAACTGGACGGACTGGCATGCGATCGGCGTGTTCGGCGCGGCGATCGCCTGCGCCCTGCTCGGCTTCGTCGACGACTACATGAAGATCGTCAAGCGACGCTCGCTCGGCCTGCGCGCCCGCACCAAGCTGGTGCTGCTGGCCGTCATCTCGATCGGCCTTTGGCTCGTTGCGCGCAAGGCGTCCGTACAGCCGGACCTGCGCCTGCGCTTCGTCGACTACAGCGTCGACCTCGGCATCTTCTACCCGTTCCTGATCTACCTGGTGGTGGCCGGCACGACCAGCGGCGTGAACCTGACCGACGGTCTCGATGGGCTCGCCGCGGGGTGCGCGGCGATCGTGCTGATGGCCTATGTCGGGATCACCTTCCTGAGCGGCGAGATTCAGCTTGCGCTGCTGGCCGCCTGCGTCGTCGGCGCGTGCGTCGGCTTCCTCTGGTTCAACGCCTTCCCGGCAACGATCTTCATGGGCGACACCGGGTCGCTCGGGCTCGGCGGCGCGGTCGCCGGCCTGGCGGTGATGACGCAGACCGAGACGCTGCTGATCCTGATCGGCGGGATCTTCGTGATCGAAGCGGTCTCGGTGCTGATCCAGATCGTCGCCTTCCAGATGTTCCGCAAGCGCGTCTTCCTGATGGCCCCGATCCATCACCACTTCGAGCTGAAGGCGTGGTCGGAGACGAAGATCATCCTGCGCTTCTGGATCATCACCGCGATCGGCGCGGCGATCGGCTTCACGATCTACTCGCACTCGATCCATTGAGTCGCCCGCCGCTGCCCGCCGGGCCCTACCTCGTGGTCGGGCTGGCTCGCTCCGGGATCGCCGCCGCGCTGGCGCTTGCCGCGCGCGGCGAGAGCGTGATCGGCACCGACCGCGCCGGTACCGCGCCGGCCGAGCTGGAGGCTTGCGGCGTCGAGTTCGTGCTCGATGCCACCGCCGCGCTGGCGCGCGTGGGCGCCGTCGTCAAGAGCCCCGGCGTGGCGGCCGGCGCACCGCTGATCCTCGCCGCGCGCGCGCGCGGGATCCCGGTGATCGGCGAGCTCGAATTGGCCTGGCGGCTGCTGCCCAACGAGTTCGTCGCCGTGACCGGCACCAACGGCAAGACGACAACCGTGGAGCTGATCGGCGAGATCTACCGGCAAGCCGGTGCGCCGGTCGTGCTCGCTGGGAACGTCGGCCGCGCGCTGAGCCTCCTGGCGACGCCTCCGCCGCACGGCGAGGCGCCGCTGCATCCGGCGGCCACCGTGGTCTGCGAAGCCTCCTCGTTCCAGCTGGAGGACACGCTGGCGTTCGCTCCCCACGTCGCCGTTCTGCTGAACGTCGCGCCCGACCATCTCGACCGCCACGGCGACATGCAGGCCTACCTTGCGGCGAAGCTGCGGCTGTTCGCCAACCAGGGCCCCGGCGACTTCGCCCTGCTCCCGGCCGCCGGCGTGGGCGCCACGGTGGGTGGCGCCGCGGCGCGGCTGACCTTCGGCACCCGCTCGGGCGCCGATCTGCGCAGCGACGGGGAGTGGCTGTGGTGGAGGGGTGAGCGGCTCGCCGAGCGTTCCTCGATCCGCCTGCGCGGTGCGCACAACGTGGAAAACGCGATGGCCGCCGCCGCGGCGGCGCTGGCCTGCGGCCTGCCGCGCTCGGCGGTGAGCGCCGCACTTGCGGCCTTCCCCGGGGTCGCCCACCGGCTCGAGGAGGTCGCGACGATCGGGGGCGTGCTGTTCGTCAACGACTCCAAGGGGACGAATGTCGCGAGCACGCTGGTCGCACTGCGCTCGTTCGAGCCCGCCAGCGTGCACCTGATCCTCGGCGGGCGCGGCAAGGGGGAGGACTTCGGCCGGCTGGGCGACGAGCTGGCGCTGCGCGCGCGGGCCGTGTACCTGATCGGGGAGAGCGCGGCGGAGGTCGCCGGCGCGATCGCCGCACCGGCGGCGGCGGGCGGTGTGGCGGTGAGCGATTGCGGCACGCTGGCGGCGGCGCTTGAGGCGGCGCGCGCGGCGGCGCGCGCGGGCGAGGTCGTGCTGCTCAGCCCGGCCGCGACGAGCTTCGACCAGTTCCGCGACTATGAGGCGCGCGGGGAGGAGTTCAGGCGGCTCGTGCTCGGCTAGTGGGCCGCCCAGAAATGTTCGACCCGAAATGGCGGCCCCTGCCTGTGCCCCGAACGGGGTGGATGCCGTCTGGCTGTGTCCTTACCCCGTTGCGGGGCACAGGCGGTCGCACCAAGCCTTCCAAGCTTGCTTGCTCCCTGCGTCCGTGCCAGTCGACCCCAGGATCTCGCCACAAGCTGCGTTTCAGGCCGAACATTCCGGGACGGCCCACTAACGCCGGCCGGCGGGCAGGCATTTCGCCGGGGGCGTTGAAGGAGCAGGGATGGCCACGGTCGCTGCAGATCCCGGGCGCGTTCGCGCAGCCGCCCAGCCGGCAGCGAGGGCGGCGCGACCGCGCCTGCCGATCGAGCACAGCCTGCTGTTGACGGCGACGCTCTGCCTGCTCGCCGGCGGCGCAGTGATGGTCTACAGCGCCTCATCGCCGTCGGCGATCGACGGGGGCACGGCGGGCGGGATGAGCTCGCTCGTGCGCTTCGTCCTATATGGCGCCGTCGGGCTGGTGGTCCTGCGCTACGCCTCGCGCGTCAGCCTCGATCGCGTGCGCCGGCTGACCGGGCCTCTGCTCGGTCTCGCGTTCGCGCTGCTGGTCGCCGTGCGTCTGCCCGGCGTCGGCCACTCGACCCTCGGCGCGCAACGCTGGATCGGCGCCGGCCCGCTTCAGTTCGAGCCCTCGGAGCTGATGAAGCTCGCGCTCGTCCTCTACGCGGCGCACGTGCTCGCGCGCGGGCGTCCTGGTACGCGCAGCCGGCGCACAGCGCTCAAGCGGGTCGCGCTCGTCGGCGCGGCCGCCTGCCTGCTGGTCGCCTCCCAGCCCGACATCGGCACGACGCTCGTGATCGCCTTCGCCCTGGCCGCGATCGTGCTGACGGCCGGGATCTCGATGCGCGTGCTCACGCTCGTGACGATCCTCTGCATCGGCGCCGTGATCGTGTTCGCGATCGCCGTGCCCTACGCCGGCGCTCGCCTGACCTCGTTCCTGGACCCGTGGGCGCACGCCACGACGACCGGCTATCAGCCCGACCAGGCGCAGGTGGCGATCGGCTCCGGCGGCCTGTTCGGCCGCGGCCCCGGACAGTCGCTGCAGAAGGACGGCTACCTGCCGGAGGCGCCGACCGACTTCATTCTCGCCGTGATCGGCGAGGAGCTCGGTTTCCTCGGCATCGCCGGCCTGCTGGCGCTCTACGGGCTGATCGCCTACGCCGGGCTGCGCGCCGCGCGACGCGCGAAGGGCTCCTACGCCCTGCTCGTGGCGGTCGGCGTCACCTCGCTGGTCGTGCTGCAGGCCGCGCTCAACGTGTTCGCCGTGCTCGGCATCGCGCCGGTCACAGGCGTGCCGCTGCCGTTCGTCTCCTACGGCGCCAGCAACCTGCTGGTGATGCTGGCGGCAATGGGGCTGCTGCTCAACGTCGCCGGCGGTGGCGCCGCGCACCTGAGAGCGGTACGCAGCACGGAGGGGGAAAAACCGCGACGATCCGAGGATGCGCGAACAGCCGCGAATCGCGATCGCAGCCGGTGGGACGGCCGGGCACGTGGTGCCGGCGCTGGCGGTCGCCGACGCGCTGGCGGAGCGCGGGGCTGAGGTCGTCTTCATCGGCGGCGAACGCGCCGAGCTCGAGCTCGTGCCCGCCGCCGGCTACCCGTTCGAGCAGCTCGCCGTCTCCGCCCTTCACCGTCGCAACCCGCTGCTGGCGGCGCGGGCGCTGTGGCGCGCCGCGCGCGCGGTCGGCCGTGCCCGCCGTGTCCTCGGCGCGCGGCGGATCGACGTCGTGATGGGCGGCGGCGGCTACGTCGCCGGCCCGGTGGCGCTCGCCGCCTGGACCAGGCGGATCCCGTTCGTGCTGACCGAGGCCGACAGCCACCTCGGCCTGACCAACCGCGCGCTGGCGCCGCTCGCCAAGCGTGTCTGCCTCGCCTTTCCGATCGCCGGCCGGCGCGGGCGCCGCTACCGCGTCACCGGGCGGCCGGTCGCGCCAGTCAACAGCGACCGCGAGGGCGCGCGCGCGTCCTTCAGCATCGAGTCCTGGGAGCAGTGCGTGCTCGTGTTCGGCGGCTCGCTGGGCTCGCGGCGAATCAACGAGGCCGCGCTCGAGGGCCTGGACGGCGCCAGCTTCCGCGTGCTGCACGTGACCGGCGCGCGCGACTGGCCCGCGCTGCACGCCCGCCCGCGAGGCCCGCTCTACGAGCTGTTCGAGTACCTCGACCGCAGCCGCTTCGGGCAGGCGCTGGCGGCCGCCGACCTGGTCGTCGCGCGCGCCGGGGGCTCGATCTTCGAGATCGCCGCCTACGGGCGCCCCGCGATCCTCGTGCCCTTCCCGGCGGCCAGCGCCGACCACCAGCGCACCAACGCCGCGTGGATGCAGAGCGCCGGCGCGGCAATCGTGGTGGACGACCGGGACTGCAGCGGCCCGCGCCTGGCCGCCGAGGTCGGCCACCTGATCGGCGACCCGGCCAGGCTCGCGGCGATGGGGCGGGCCTCGCTCGCGCTCGCGCGGCCCGACGCCGCGGCCGCCGTCGCGACGATCGTGCTGGCGGCGGTCTAGTGGCCCCGTCTGCAAGTCCTGCACGTTCCCGGCGGCGTCTCAACGTCCGTGCCGGCGTCCTCGAGCTCGCCTTGGCCACCGGCCAAGGCTTCGCCCGCCGTCCTTGCCACAGCCGCCGAGCCACTCGCCGGATACCACACACGACTTGCGGACGGAACCACTAGTGGGTCGTTTGGGCGCGGGCAAGGAATGGGCCGGCCGGCAGCTGCATTTCGTCGGTGTCGGCGGCGCCGGGATGAGCGCCTACGCGCGCGCGGCGCAGGCGCTCGGCGCCACCGTCAGCGGCTCGGACCGCGCCGACTCGCCGTTCGCCGCCGCGCTCGCCGCCGACGGCGTGCTCGAGGCGACGATCGGGCACCGGGCGCAGAACGTGCCGGCCGGCGATCGGGTGGAGGTGGTCTGCTCGAGCGCGATTGCGGCCGACAACCCGGAGCGCGAGGCGGCCCTGGCGCGCGGCCTGCGCGTGCTGACCCGCGCGCAGCTGCTCGAGCAGCTCAGCGCGCTGCGGCGCACGATCGCCGTCGCCGGCGCCCACGGCAAGACGACGACCAGCGCGATGATCGTCAGCGCGCTGCGCGGGGGCGGCCTCGATCCGTCCTACCTGATCGGCGGGATCCTGCGCGACAGCGGTCGCAACGGCGAGTGGCACGAGAGCGAATGGCTGGTTGTGGAGGCCGACGAATCGGACCGCTCGATGCTCTCGCTGCACACCGAGATCGCCGTGCTCACCAACGTCGAGCTCGACCACCACGACGCCTACGGCTCGCTGCACGAGCTCCAGGCCGCCTACCGCCAGTTCCTCGCCGGCGCCGCGACCGCCGTGATCTGGGATCGCCCCGGCCTGCTCGCGCTGCGCGAGGGACCGTTTCGCGCCTACGACGCGCCGGCGCCGCCGCCCGGTGCGAGCGCCCCGCGACTGCGCTTTGACGGCGTCGAGGTCGCGCTGGCGCTGCCGGGGGAGCACAACGCTCGAAACGCTGCGGCGGCGATGACCGTCGCCGCCCTGCTCGGCGTCGGTGCGAACGACGCGGCCCGCGGCCTTGCGTCCTTCGGCGGCACCGCGCGCCGCTTCGAGCGCCTCGGGTCCACCGCGGGCGGCGCCGCCCTCTACGACGACTACGCGCACCACCCGACCGAGATCGCCGCCACGCTCGCTGCCGCCCGCACGCTCGTGCCGGGACGCCTGATCGCGGTCTTCCAGCCGCACCTCTACTCGCGCACGCGCGCGCTGGCAGCTCAGTTCGGCGCCGCCCTGGCGCGGGCCGACATCGTCGTGGTGCTCGACGTCTACCCGGCCCGCGAGCGCGCGGAGGATTTCCCCGGAGTCAGCGGCCTGCGGATCGCCGAGGCGACCGTCGACGCCGCCGGTGGGCGGGCGACCTACTGGCTGCCGGACCGCGAGCGCGCCGCCGCGATCGTCGGCGCCCTGGCGGGGAAGGACGATCTGGTGGTCGTGATGGGCGCCGGGGACGTCGACGGGCTGGGACGCGCGCTGGCGGCCGCGGGGGCCGAGCATGCATGAGCCCGAGCTCGACTACCCGCTGGCTCGCCTGACCACGGTCCGCACGGGCGGCGCCGCCGAGCACTTCGCGCGCGCCGGCTCGGGCCGCGAGCTGCGCGCGCTGCTGCAATGGGCGCGCGGACGTGAGCTCGGCGTCCACGTGATCGGCTCTGGATCGAACCTGCTCGTCGCCGACGCCGGTGTGCGCGGGCTCGTGATCAAGCTGGAGCGCGACCTCGCCCGGATCGAGCCCGACGGCGACGGACTGCGCTGCGGCGCGGGGGCGCGCCTGCCGGCCGTCGCGGCGCGCGCCGCGGTGCTCGGGCTCGCCGGCATCGAGTTCGCCGTCAACATCCCGGGGAGCGTCGGCGGCGCCGTGCGCATGAACGCGAACGCCTACGACGGCGCGCTTGCGGACGTGCTGGACTGGGTCGAGATCGTGACCGTCGAGGCGGTCACGCGACGGCGACCGCAGGAGCTCGGGTTCGCCTACCGCAGCTCCGGGCTGGCGGAGTCGGAGATCGTCTCGCGGGTGCGCTTCGCGCTCGCGCCGGCGCCGCCCGAGTCCGTGCGCGCCACGCTTCAATCGATGCGCGAGCGTCGCCACGCGGCGCAGCCGAAGGGAATCAGGACGTTCGGCTCGACGTTCAAGAACCCGCCCGGCCACAGCGCCTGGGAGCTGCTGGTCGCGGTCGGGGCCGCCGACCTCGCGGTCGGGGAAGCGCGGTTCTCGCCAAAGCACGTCAACTTCATCGAGAACGCGGGCGCTGCCAGCACGGCGCAGATCCTCGCCCTGATGGCCGCCGCGCGCGAGCGCGTGCTCGCCCGCTTCGGGATCGAGCTCGAGCCGGAGGTCCGGCTGCTCGGCGAGGTTCGCTTCCCCTGGTAGGGGTTTGCGCCTCGAGCGCGAAGCAGTAGGGGATGGTGCTGCGCCACAAGCTGGTCTGCCTCGCGCTGCTCCCGGTGATCGGCCTCGGCGGCTGGCTGCTGCTGAGAGGAAGCTCGCTGTTCGCCGTCGAGCAGGTCAGCATCGTCGGGCTCTCGCCGAACGCTCTGCCGGCGGTCTCCGACGAGCTGATCGCGGCGGCGCGCACGCAGACGACGACCGACTTCTCACTCGCCGCGCTGCGGGCGGCCGTCGCTCGATACACGTTGATCGACGGCATTCGCGCGCAGACGCACTTCCCGCACTCCGTGCGGATCGAGATCGACGAGCGCCAGCCGATCGCCCGCCTGGCGGTCGCGCACCAGAGCTTCCCGATCGCGGCCGACGGCAGCGTGATCAGCGGGCTCGCCGACGCCGGGCCGCTCGCCGCCGTGAGCTCCAGGAATCGACCGTCGGACGGCCGCACGAGCGACCCATTCGTGCTGCTGGCGCTGCGCGTGCTCTCCGACGCGCCGGCGCCGCTGCGTGAACGTGCCGCGGCGGTGACCCGGGCCGACGGGGCGCTGACGATCTACCTGCATCGGGGCCCACGGCTGATCTTCGGCAACTACCAGCTGCTGCACGCGAAGTGGGACGCGGCCGCGGCGGTGCTGGCGGACCCGAGCTCGCGCGGGGCGGCCTACATCGATCTGCGAGTGCCCTCGCGTCCCGCCGCGCAGGTCGCCGACCCGGCCACGATCGACGCAGCCGCGACCGCCACGGGCACCGTCGCGGGCACGCCCGCGAGCGCCGCCACGGTCTCGACGGCGCTGGCGGCGAACCTGATCACACCCTCAAGCTCAACCTCAGGTTAAGGGTACTCCGAGACCCAATTTCAGGTCGTGGTCGAGGGTTGCGCGATCTGCAACGAAAGTTGCGATGATGCGGTTGCATTGACAATCGCCCGAAGCCCTGCATAACGTGGCTTTTGCGGCACCTTCGCGGTGGCGGCTAAAAACCCTTCATTCTGACTCTAGGCTCGGATGTGATTATGGACGGCGGTAGCTATCTCGCAGTGATCAAGGTCGTCGGCGTCGGCGGCGGCGGCACCAACGCAGTCAGCCGGATGGTCGACGCAGGCCTTCGCGGAGTCGAGTTCGTGGCGGCCAACACCGACGCTCAGGCGCTCGCGATGTGCGACGCCGACGTCAAGCTGCACATCGGTACCGAGCTGACCAAGGGCCTCGGCGCCGGTGCCAACCCGGAGATCGGCTTCGGCGCCGCGGCCGAGTCGCGCGATGAGATCAAGGAGGCGCTGAAGGGCGCGGACATGGTCTTCGTCACCGCGGGCGAGGGCGGCGGCACCGGCAGCGGCGCGGCGCCCGTGATCGCGGAGATCGCCAAGAACGAGATCGGCGCGCTGACGGTCGGCGTCGTGACGCGCCCGTTCGAGTTCGAGGGCACGACGCGTGCACGCCAGGCCGAGGAGGGCATCCGCAAGCTGCGCGAGGTCGTCGACACGCTGCTGGTGATCCCCAACGAGCGCCTGCTGACCGTCGTCGAGCGGCGCACCTCGATCCTCGACGCCTTCCGCGAGGCCGACAACGTGCTGCGCCAGGGCGTCCAGGGAATCACTGACCTGATCACGATCCCCGGGCTGATCAACCTCGACTTCGCCGACGTTCGCACGATCATGACCGACGCCGGCACGGCCGTGATGGGCGTCGGCACGGGCACCGGCGAAAGCCGCGCCTCGGACGCCGCCAAGGCCGCGATCGCCTCGCCGCTGCTGGAGGAGGCGATCGACGGAGCGACCGGCATACTGCTGAACATCACCGGCGGGCGCAACCTCGGTTTGTTCGAGGTCAACGAGGCGGCCGAGATCGTCCAGGCCGCCGCCGAGCGCGACGCCAACATCATCTTCGGCGCCGTGATCGACGAGCAGCTCGAGGACGAGATCAGCGTGACGGTGATCGGCACCGGCTTCCAGCACCACGGCCGCTCGCGCACGCGCGGCGGCGTCTTCGACACGGGCGCGAACGAGCCCTCGCGCCGCCCGCGCTCCGGCCGCGCCGAGCGCGTCGCCGTGGAGATCCGCGACGAGGACATCGACGTTCCGCCGTTCCTGCGCTGATCGCGATTTTCAGGGGCTCCGCCGGCACCGCCGGCTGCGCCTGCCGTCAGTTGGTGTGCGCGCCCGCGTGAGCGCGCCGGCGCGCCGTGGCCTGGGTCCGCACGCGAGCAGTGGGAGCGCGAGCTCGCGCACGACCAGCGCGGGGACGGCGATCAAACCGACCTTGTAGCGTTGGCAGCGGTGTCGAGCCCCCTTCGCCACACGCCCCTGTATGACGCCCACGTGCAGCTCGGGGCGCGGATGGTCCCCTACGCCGGCTGGGAGATGCCGGTGCGCTACGACGGCGTGATCGCCGAGCACCTGGCGGTGCGCGGCACCGCCGGCGCATTCGACGTTTCGCACATGGGGCAGATCGAGACCGTCGGGCCGGGCGCGCTCGATCTGCTCTCGCGGCTGTGCACCAACGACATCGGTGCGATCCCGATCGGCGGCGCCCAGTACACCCTGCTGCTTCGCGATGACGGCGGCGTCCTGGACGACCTGTTCAGCTATCGCCTGGAGGCCGAGCGCTACCTGACCGTCACCAACGCCGCCAACCACGAGAGCGACCTCGCCTGGTTTCGCCGGCACGCCTCAGGCTTCGACGCGGAGGCGATCGACCGGGCCGCCGACTACGCGATGATCGCCGTCCAGGGGCCGCTCGCGCGCGAGATCGTGCAGGCGATCGCGAGCGCTCCGCTGCCCGAGCGGATGACGATCGCCGTGCGCACGATCGACGGCGCCGAGATGCTCGTCGCCGGTACCGGCTACACCGGCGAGGACGGGGTGGAGCTGCTGCTGGCGCCGGCCGACGCGCCCGCCGTCTGGGACGCGCTGATTCGCCGCGGCGCCAAGCCCGCCGGCCTGGCGGCGCGCGACACGCTGCGGACCGAGGCCTGCTACCACCTCTACGGCAACGACCTGGAGACCGGGCGCGGCCCGATCGAGGCCGGCCTGGGGTGGTGCTGCCGGGCAGCCGGCGGCTACATCGGCGCCGAGTCCGTCGCCGCCGTGCGCGCCGCCGGGCCCTCTGAGCTGCTCGTCCCGTTCGTGATCCAGGGTCGCGGCGCCGCGCGCCCCGGCGATCAGGTGATCGGCGGCGGCGTGGTCACCAGCGGCACCTTCTCGCCGACGCTGGACGTCGGCATCGGCATGGCCTACCTGCCGGCGGCGGCGGCGGTCGTGGGCAACGAGTTCGAGATCGATGTCCGCGGCAAGCATCGGCGGGCGCGCGTGCAAAAGCGGCCGCTCTTGAAGGTGTGAGCGCCAAACCAATAAGGTTGGAGGGAGCGAGCTGATGGCCGAAGCGTCCTATCCGCAAGATCTGCTGTATCACCCCGAGCACGACTGGGCCCGCATCGACGGCGACGTCGCAACCTTCGGCATCACCTGGCACGCGCAGGACGCGCTCGGCGAGGTTGTCTTCTTCGACCCGCCCGCGGTCGGTGCGCAACTGACCCAGCACGAGCCCTACACCGAGGTCGAGTCGGTCAAGGCGGTGTCGGACGTGATCGCGCCCCTGTCGGGCGAGGTGATCGAGGTCAACGAGTCACTCGCCGGCGCGCCCGAGGCGATCAACGACGATCCCTACGGCGCCGGCTGGATCGTCAAGGTGCGCCTTTCGGACACGGGGCAGACCGATGCGCTGCTTGCGCCCGACGCCTACGTCGCGCTGCTCGCCTGACGCCGATGAGCCGCTACACCGCCGTCACCGACTCCGATCGCCAGGCGATGCTCGAGGCGATCGGCGTGGCGAGCGTGGAGGAGCTGTTCGGCGAGATCCCCGCCGCCGTGCGCCTGGACCGGGCGCTCGACCTCCCCGCCGGGCTCGGCGAGGCCGAGGTCTACGCGCACCTGCGGACGCTCGCGGCGCGCAACGGCAGCGCGGAGGACGAACTGTGCTTCCTCGGCGCCGGGATGTATGACCACTACGTTCCGGCGGTCATCGACATGCTGCTCGGGCGCTCGGAGTTCCTGACGCCCTACACGCCCTACCAGCCCGAGATCTCCCAGGGCGGACTGCAGGTGATGTTCGAGTATCAGACGGCGATCTGCGAGCTGACGGGCATGGATGTGTCCAATGCCTCGGTCTACGAGGGCCCCTCGGCGCTCGCCGCCGCCGGGTATCTGGCCAAGCTCACCAACGGCCGGCCGCGCTTCGTCGTCTCGCGCGCCGTCCATCCCCACGCGCGCGAGACGCTGCGCACGCTGTCGGCCGGCTACGGCACGAGCGTGGATGAGGTCGCGCTGGCCGACGGTGTCACCGACCCCTCGGCCTGGGCGCGGGCGATCGACGAGGACGTCAGCGCGGTGTTCATCGCGCAGCCCAACTTCCTCGGCGCGGTCGAGGATCTCGAGCCGCTGATCGCCGCCGCGCGCGAGCACGGCGCGCTCGTCGTCTGTAGCGCCGACCCGATCGCGCTCGGGGTCCTCGAGCCGCCGGGAGCGCTCGGCGTCGACGTCTGCGTCGGCGAGGGACAGTCGCTCGGCAACCGCCTGGACTTCGGCGGCCCGTCGTTCGGCTTCTTCGCCACGCGCGATGAGCACGTGCGCCGGATGCCCGGGCGGATCGCCGGCGAGACCCGCGACGTCGACGGGCGCCGGGGCTTCGTGCTGACGCTGCAGACCCGTGAGCAGCACATCCGCCGTGAGAAGGCGACCTCCAACATCTGCACCGCGCAGGCGCTCAACGCGCTCGCCGGCGTCGTCTATCTCTCGTGGCTCGGCCGCCGCGGACTGGTCGAGCTGGCCGAGCTGCTCGTTCGCCGCACCGCCTATGCCCGCGAGGCGCTGAGCGCCATCGACGGCGTCACGGCGGTGCACGAGCAGCCGGTCGTGCGCGAGTTCGCCGTCTCGCTCGGGCTGCCCGATGTGGCGAGCGTGCGCCGCGTGATCGCGCGCTGCGCCGCCGAGCGCGTCGCCCCCGGCCACGCGCTCGGGCGCGACTACCCCGAGTACGCGGACGCCCTGCTGGTCGCGATCACCGAGCAGCGCTCGCGCGAGGACATCGACCGTCTCGTCGACGTGCTCGGCCGGGCGCTTGCGGCAGAGCGCGCCGCCGCCGCGACGGGAGGTGCGTCGGCGTGAGGGCGACGAACGAGACCGCGATGCAGCGCGACCGCGCCGTGACGATCTTCGAGAAGGGCGCGCCGGGCCGGCGGGCCTTCGTGGCGCCGCCGCTGGATGTGCCCGAGCGCCCGCTCGACGAGCTGATCCCCGCGCGCCTGCGCCGCCGCGAGCCGGCTCGCCTGCCGGAGATCTCCGAGCCCGAACTGGTGCGCCACTACGTGGCGCTCTCGCGGCGCAACTTCGACCTGGACTCCGGCTTCTACCCGCTCGGCTCCTGCACGATGAAGCACAACCCGCGGCTGCACGAGCGCGTCGCCGCGCTGCCGGGCCACGCCCGCCTGCACCCGCTGACCGAGCCGGCGCGGGCGCAGGGCGCGCTCGCGCTGATGTGGAACCTGGAACGCGCGCTGTCGGAGATCGCGGGCCTGCCCCACGTCTCGCTGCAGCCCTCGGCGGGCTCCCACGGCGAGCTGGCCGGCGTGCTGCTGACCCGCGCCTACCACGCGGAGCGCGGCGAGCAGCACCGCAGGGTGGTGCTCACCCCGGACACCGCCCACGGCACCAACCCGGCGACCGTGACGATGGCGGGCTACGAGGTCGTCAAGGTCGGCACCGACTCGCGCGGCGGCGTCGACATCGACGACCTGCGCGCGAAAGCCGACGGCGACGTCGCCTGCCTGATGCTGACCAACCCCAACACGCTCGGCCTCTTCGATGCGAACATCGGGGAGATCGCGAAGATCGTGCATGGCGTCGGCGGGCTCGTCTACTACGACGGCGCGAACCTGAACGCCGTGATGGGGATCTCACGGCCGGGCGACATGGGCTTCGACATCGTGCACTTCAACCTGCACAAGTCCTTCACACAGCCCCACGGCGGCGGCGGCCCGGGCTCGGGCCCGATCGCGGTCTCGGAGGCGCTCGAGCCGTATCTGCCAAGGCCGGTGATCGTGCGCCACGGCGGCGCGGAGGGCAACGGCTCGACCGTCGAGTTCGACCTCGATTACGAACGACCGCGCTCGATCGGCCGGCTGCGCGGGTTCCAGGGCAACTACGGCTGCTTCGTGCGCGCCTATGCCTACATCTGCTCACTGGGCGCGGCGGGTCTGCGCGACGTCTCCGAGACCGCCGTGCTGAACGCCAACTACCTGCTCGCGCGGCTGCGCGCGCTCGGCGTCTGCGACCTGCTGCCGCCCGCCTACGACCGCCTGTGCATGCACGAGTTCGTACTCAGCGGCGCGCCGATGAAGCAGCAGCTCGGCATCCGCACGCTCGACCTCGCCAAGCGGCTGCTCGACTACGGCTACCACCCGCCGACCGTCTACTTCCCGCTGCTGGTCGAGGAGGCGCTGCTGGTCGAGCCGACCGAGACCGAAACCAAGGAGACGCTCGACGACTTCGCGGCGGCGCTCGCGGAGATCCTGCGCGAGGCGCGGGAGGACCCCGAGCTCGCGCGCGGCGCCCCCTACAGCACGCCCGTACGCCGCCTGGACGAGGCCGCTGCGGCCAAGCACCCGGTCCTGCGCCAGGCGCTTTAGAGTCCATCCGAGAAGCCCTCGCCCACGTCTGGCGGCGGCGGATCATCGCGGATGCTTCGTCCTTACCCCGTTCGGGGCACAGGCCCTCGCGGCGATGGCCCCGCCATCGCTCGCTCACTGCGTCCTTACCCCGCTCGACCCGGCGCTCGCCAGCCACACACGCGGAGTTCTCGGATGAACTCTTAGCGCGGGCGCGCGCCGGCGCGCCTCAACTGAGCAGCTGCGGCTGCAGACGTTCCTCGACGACTCCGCCGGAGGCGGACCTCAAAACCCTGTAGGCGAAGCGGTCAGCCGTGTCCGCGATCACCCTGTGGACCTCACGCTCGCGGTAGTGGATCGCGACGCCGTCGTCGGTTGCGTAGCCCTCGCCGAGTGTCCCGGCGGCGACCAGCGACTGGTAGTGCGGCCGGCGAGCGGGCTCCGAGTCGTAGTGCACGCAGGTCGAGAAGGGGAGGAAGCCGAGTCCGTCGGTGACGGGCGCGAGCTGCGCGCCGAAGGAGTCGGTGTTGCCGCCCGCATGCCAGCAGATCGCTCCCGCGCTGATGCCCGCGAGCACGATGCCGCGCTCCCACGCGGCCCGCAGGATCGCGTCCAGGCCGTGGGCCCGCCAGACCGCGAGCAGGTTGACGACCGAGCCGCCGTGGACCCAGATCACGTCCTGCGCCAGCAGGTGGCGCCGCGGGTCGACGTTCGGCCTGCCGAACAACTGCAGGTGGCTGGCCTGGACCGCCTCGCCCGAGGTCGCGCCGTAGAAGCCGCGCAGGCCGAGCATCGTGTCGCCGCCCGCGGTGCCGATCCAGCAGAGCTTGGGCCGCGCCGCACCCGAGCAGCGCAGCGCGTAGCGAACCACCGGGCCCAGGCGCCACTGGTAGGGGTTCGAGCCGGTGTCCTGGAATCCGGCGCTGCCGGCGACGATCTGGCGCTCCGCCATCGCCGCAGTTTTGACGCCGCGGGCGAATGAGTCAATACGCTCGGATACGCTGCGACGCCCATGCGCATCTTCTCGGGCATCCAGCCGACGGGCCGCAAGCACCTCGGCAACTACATCGGCGCGATCACGCAATATGTCGCCGGACAGGACCGCGGCGACGCCGTGTACTGCATCGTCGACCTGCACGCGATCACCGTCGCCTTCGACGCTGCCGATCTGCGCGAGCGGACCTACGACACGGCGGCGATCCTGCTGGCGGCGGGTCTTGACCCGAAGCGCTGCATCCTCTTTCGCCAGAGCGACGTCGCCGAGCAGAGCGAACTGGCGTGGCTGCTGGGCTCGGTGACCTCCTATGGCGACCTCGGGCGGATGACCCAGTTCAAGGACAAATCGGCCGCGCTCGGGCGCGATCGGGTCTCGGCCGGGCTCTTCTTCTACCCGGTGCTGATGGCCGCCGACGTGCTCGCGTATCGCACCGACGAGGTGCCGGTCGGCGACGACCAGCGCCAGCACATGGAGCTGATGCGGGAGATCGCGCGCAGCTTCAACGCCCGCTTCGGCGAGGTCCTGGTCGTCCCCGAGTCGCGGATCCCAGAGGTTGGGGCGCGGATCATGGACCTGCAGAAGCCAGAGCAGAAGATGTCGACGACCCTCGCCAGCGAGGAGGGCACGCTGTACGTGCTCGACGAGCCGGCGATCGTCGAGCGCAAGCTCAGGCGCGCCGTGACCGACTCCGGCGAGGGCATCGCGCGCTCGCCGCAGAAGCCCGGCATCACCAACCTGATCGACATCCTCGCGGTCGTGCGCGGCGTCGCGCCGGAGGCGATCGAGCACGACTTCGCCGCCGCGCGCTACGGCGACCTGAAGGCCGCGCTCGCTACTGAGGTCACGGCGTACCTGGCGCCGGTGCGCGAGCGCTACGCGCAACTGCGCCCCGACGTCGCCGGCCTCGAGGCCGTGCTGTCCGCCGGCGCGGAGCGCGCGCGCGCGATCGCCTCGGCCACGCTCGGCGACGTGCGCGCCGCAATGGGGGTCGGCCCGCCGGCGTGAGCGTCGGGCGGCGCGATGTTCGCAGCGCTCGGTCTCGGTTGCGCTGAGCA
>Ga0182015_10002299_pt1 | contig 23480 bp, 22 predicted proteins | sample 712P3MmetaG_FD_120478 | JGI IMG/M metagenome (GOLD analysis project Ga0182015, IMG submission 120478) | Permafrost microbial communities from Stordalen Mire, Sweden - 712P3M metaG | ecosystem: Environmental > Terrestrial > Soil > Wetlands > Permafrost | place: Sweden: Stordalen | collected...
ACTCTCTCCTGCCGCCGATTTGCGGTGGGCGATGCAATCCAACGCTCCAATGGCGCAGGTGAGTGGCGCGTTGCGTGCGCTGGCCCTCGAGATGATTCGCATTTCGAATGATCTGCGGCTGCTCTCATCGGGGCCGAATACGGGGTTCAACGAAATTCATTTGCCGAGCCTGCAGCCTGGTTCGTCGATCATGCCGGGCAAGGTGAATCCCGTGATGCCGGAACTGGCGGCGATGGTGAGTTTCCAGGTAGTGGGCAACGATGCGGCCGTCGCGATGGCGGTCCAGGCGGGGCAGCTGGAGCTGAACGTGATGATGCCCACGATGGCGTACAACGTTCTGCAGAGCACGACGATTCTGGCGAATATGCTGCGCGTGTTCACGGCGCGATGCGTAGCAGGGATTGAGGCGAATGCGGAACGCTGTCAATATTACGCGGAGAGTACGATTGCGCTGGCGACGGCGCTGAATCCGAAGATTGGGTATGCGAAGGCCGCTGAGCTGGTGAAGGAGTCGGGAGCGACCGGGGTTTCGATCGTCGAGCTGGCACGAAAGAAAAACCTGTTGAGTGAGGCAGAGTTGAAAGAGATTCTGGATCCGAAGAAAATGACGGAGCCACGCGCGGAGAAAGGAAACTGATGACGACACATTCGCTTTCCGATGAGCCGGAGTGCTGGCCGAGTTTGCCCCTGGAGGAGTGGAAGGACACGTACGCGACGCTGCACATGTGGACGCAGGTGGTAGGAAAGGTGCGGCTGGCGCTGACTCCGCTGGTGAATCACTGGTGGAATGTGCCGCTGTACGTGACGGCGCGTGGGCTGACAACGTCACGGATTCCGTATGGGGCGCGGGCCTTTGAGTTGCGGTTCGATTTTGTGGCGCATCAGCTGGTGCTCGAAACCAGCGAAGGAACGGTGAAGACGCTCAAACTCCAACCCATGTCCGTGGCGGATTTTTACTGCGGGTGTATGGATTTGCTGCACGGCGAAGGGATTGCAGTGAAGATTTGGCGGATGCCGTCGGAGGTGCCGAATCCGGTTGCGTTCGATGAGGACACGGCGCATGCGTCGTACGACGCGGAGAAGGTCGAGCGGTTCTGGCGGATTTTGCTGAGCGTCGATGCGGTGTTCCAGGAATTCCGCGCAGAGTTTATTGGGAAGTCGAGCCCGGTACATTTCTTCTGGGGCAGTTTCGATCTGGCGGTGACGCGGTTTTCAGGCCGGCGCGCGCCAGACAAGCCTGGGGCGGATGCGATCACGCGCGAGGCGTATTCGCATGAGGTGAGCAGCGTGGGTTGGTGGCCGGGCGGCGGTCCTGTGGCGGGGCCGGCATTCTATTCGTATGCTGCTCCGGCGCCGGAGGGGTTCAGCGCGGCGGGTGTGCGGCCCGCCGCCGCGCACTGGGATACGGGACTGGGTGAATTTTTGCTGTTGTATGACGATGTAAGAACGAGCGCCTCACCGAGCCGGGCGGTCCTGGAGTTTTGCAGGAGCACTTACGAGGCGGCGGCGCGGTTTGGCCAGTGGGATCGCGGAGCGCTGGAGCGTTTGGCGGTCGCTCTTTAAGGGGCTGGGTTCACACCGGCTGGAGATCAGGAGGAGTTGGCGATGGCAGGATGTTCACATCTGGATACGATTAAACTGACAACCACGACGACGCATGTGTGCGAAGAGTGCGTGAAGATGGGGGACCACTGGGTGCATTTGCGCCTGTGTCTCGAGTGCGGGAACGTCGGTTGCTGCGACTCGTCGAAGAACAAACATGCGACGAAGCATTTTCACAAGACGAAGCATCCGCTGATGCGCTCGATTGAGCCGAGCGAAAGCTGGGTGTGGTGCTTCGTGGACGATATGTCGCCGGGTGAGATTCTCCGAGGCCAGTTTGTGGCGGAGTGACGAAGGCGTGAATATGACATGTGGTGCGAAAGGGGGGACTCGAACCCCCACGGGTTGCCCCGCCAGATCCTAAGTCTGGTGCGTCTGCCAATTTCGCCACTTTCGCACGTGTGCTGCTGGTAAGGAGACGCCAGGATTATTGTAGCGTGCGGTCCGGCGCGCTTCTGCAGGCGGGGCGCGGGGCTGCGATAACCACGATGATCACCTTTCACGCGATGCGGTAGTCTGGTGGGGACTATGAATCCATCGCATCCACAACCGAAAATTCAGCTCGACCGGTCCGAGGATTATCGGGAGATTTATTCCAACAGCGTGCAGGTGCGCGTGAGCGTGTGGGATTTTCTGCTGGTGTTTGGGCTGGTGCACCAGGAGACGCCAGAGCAGGTCAACGTGAACAACGCACTGGGCGTGTATCTGAGCCCGCAGCAGGCAAAGGCGCTGTGGAACATCCTGGGGCAGAACCTAGCGCAGTACGAACAGACGTTTGGCGCGCTGGCGCTGGAGCCGCAGATGCACTCCAAAGGGCCGGTGCACTAGACGCGGTGATGACAGCGGGTAAGGCCGCACGCGCGATTCCGCTTTGGGCCGTGTTTGCGGCGACATTTGCCGCCGTGGTGGCTGCGCATGCCACGTTGTTGCGCCTTCCTTATTACTGGGATGAGGCCGGCTATTACATTCCTGCCGCGTGGGACTTTTTCCGCACCGGGTCGCTGATTCCAACCTCAACCTTGTCGAACGCGCATCCTCCCCTGCCGTCGCTGTATCTGGCGGCGTGGTGGAAGCTCTTTCATTTTGCGCCGGTGGTGACGCGTACGGCGATGTGCGTGGTGGCGGCGCTGGCGCTCACCGCGGTGTGGCGGCTTTCGGTGATTGCAACCGGGAAGCAGGCGGTAGCGGCGGCTACGGTGCTGCTGACGGCGGTCTATCCCGTGTTCTTCGCGCAGAGTTCGCTGGCGCATGCGGATTTGTTTGCGGCGGCGGGGACGCTGTGGGCTCTCGCGTTTTTGCTGGAGAAGCGGATTGGCTGGGCCGCGGTTTGCTTCTCGCTGGCAGTGTTGTCGAAGGAGACGGCGATTGTCACGCCGCTGGCTTTGGCAGTTTGGGAAAGCTGGAGAAGGCGGCCGCGATGGGAACGGGGCGAGACTGTGGCCGCGCTGGTGGTGCCTTTAGTTCCGCTGGCGGGTTGGTATGCGTACCACTGGCGGAAGATGGGATTTGTGTTTGGGAATCCGGAATATCTGCGCTACAACGCGACGGCGACGCTGACGCCAGCGCGCGTGCTGCTGGCACTAGCGCATCGGACGATGCATGTGACGCTGCATATGAATCTGTTCGTGCCGGTGGTAGCCATGCTCGCATGTTTGCTGCTGCCTGCGGTACAAGAGAACAATTCGTCACAGTTACGGGCACGAATTCCGCCGGACTTGCAGGCGGTGTTCTACGTAACAATTGCGGCGAATGTGGCCTTCTTCTCGGTGCTGGGCGGCGCGTTGTTGACACGGTATCTGCTGCCGCTGTATCCGCTGGTGCTGCTGCTATGCGTGAATACCTTTCGGCGGCGGCTGAAGGAGTGGACGGGGCTGGTGGCGCTGAGCGCAGCAGCGTTTTTGGCGGGACTGTTTATCAATCCGCCGTACAGGTTCGCCCCCGAGGACAACCTGGAATATGCGACAGTGATCCGGCTGCATCAGGCGGCCGTCAGAGAGATTGTGTCGCAGATGCCGGGGGCGACGGTATTGACGGCGTGGCCGGCGACCGATGAGCTAACGAAACCGGAGCTGGGATATCTCACGAAGCCGGTTCCGGTGGTTGCGATTGGGAATTTCTCTGCCGCGGAGATTGCGAAGGCGCGGGCGATGCCGGATGGCTATTCGGCGGCGCTGGTTTTCTCTACGAAGTACGATCCGCCGCGGCTGCTCTTTAATTTAGGGCAGCGGAATGAGGGGTTCGACAAGAAGTATTTCGATTTTCATCGGGATCTGCCGCCGGGTTTGATTGCTCGTTTGCTGGGCGGACAAGTGGTGTGGGGCGAGGAGCGGAAGGGACAGTGGGCGGCAGTGCTGAGGTTTGGAACGGGACCAAGCGCGCGGGAGGCTTCTTACCGACCGCGAGCGATGAGCTCCGAGACTCCATCTGCTTCGCGGTCGAGGATGGTGTCAAGGACGGGAAAGGCCGTTTTCAGTTCATCTGGATCGAGAGCGAAGCGCAGCGAATGCCCCTTGCGGAATCGCTTGTGATCCGACGTGTAGGTTTTGTAGAGGAGCGTGCCGCCGGGGGCAAGGGCCTGGGGCAAGGCGGCGAAGTGGTCGCGGAGCAGGCACCAGAAGACAGTGATGAGGTCGAATGGGGCGGTCTCGAATTGCCTAGCGCCGCATGCCCAGGCAATGGTTTCGGCGGCAGACTCGCGGCGGATATTCAGAAGAACGCCGGATTCGGTGGCGCGTTTTGCAGCGATGGCGAGGCCTTCGTCAGAGATGTCGGCCAGGGTTGCGTTCCATCCGCGCTGGGCGAGCCAGAGGGCGTGGCGCCCGGCGCCTCCAGCGACGTCAAGAGCCCGGCCTGGAGTCAGGTCAACGCAGGCCTCGATGAGAAGCGGATCGGGTTCGACGGACTGCGCTTCGCCCGCGAGAAACTTGGCATTCCAGCGACCGCGCTCGTCGGATGTATCGAAGGTCATCTTCTTGATGTGACGCCGGTGTGGTACTGACAGACGTGCTGCTTCGTCCGTTATACTCGGGGGATGGCGGGGCAGAAAACCTTTTATCTGGAGACCTTTGGCTGCCAGATGAACGTGCATGACTCGGAAAAAGTCATTGGCACGCTGGAGCAGCAGGGCTACGCCCGGGTGGAAACGGAAGAGGCGGCGGACCTGATCCTCTACAACACCTGCTCAATTCGCGACAAAGCGGAGCAAAAGGTTTTCAATCGCCTGAACGATTACAAGGCTCTTTATAAGAAGGGTAAGCGATTCGGAGTTCTTGGGTGCGTGGCGCAGCAGGAAGGCGAACGCATCTTCGAGCGCGCCCCGTATGTGTCGCTGGTCTCGGGGTCCGCTTCGTACCGCAAGCTGCCGGAGATGCTGATCCAGATTGAACAAGGCGCGACGCGCGTAACGGGGCTCGACGATCGGCAGACTGAAGAAACGTTTGAAACAGAGTTCACCGCGCGGTCGAATCCACATCGCGGGTACATCACCATCATTGAAGGCTGCGACAAGTTTTGCGCGTACTGCGTGGTCCCGTACACGCGGGGCAAGGAGCGGAGCCGTAAGTCGGAGTCCGTTCTGGCCGAAGCGCGCAAGATGGCGGACAGCGGGTTCACAGAGATTCAACTGCTGGGGCAGAACGTGAATTCGTACAAAGACTCCGAGGGGAAGCGCAGTTTTGCAGAGCTATTGACCTCGGTTGGCGAGATTCCGGGGATTCGGAGAGTGCGGTTTACGACTTCGCATCCAAGAGACTTTACGAAGGATATTGTGGACGCGATTGACGCTCTGCCGACGCTGTGCGACCACGTACATCTGCCGGTGCAGAGCGGGTCATCGAAGGTATTGCGCTTAATGGCGCGTGAGTACACGCGCGAACAATACCTGGAGCGCATCGGATGGATTAAGGGTGCGAAGCGGGCGATCAGCATGACCACCGACGTGATTGCGGGATTTCCTGGCGAGACGACGGAGGATTTCGAAGAGTCGTTGACGCTGCTGAACGAGGTACAGTACGACGGAGTGTTTGCGTTCAAGTATTCGCCGCGGCCGAATACGCCGGCAATTTCGATGTCCGATTCGATTCCGGAAGAAGAGAAGTCGAAGCGGCTGCAGATTTTGATGGAGCATCAGCGGGAGATCCAGCGGGCGAACTACGAGAAGCACACGGGGCAGGTGCTGGAGACGATGGTCGAGGGAATGAATCCGGCGCGCGGGCAGGTGGTGGGACGCACATCGCAGAATAAGACGCTGAATTTCACTACAACGCATCCGATCGCGCCTGCGCCGGGGACATATGTGCCGGTGCTTGTTACAAAAACGTTCCCGAACAGTCTGGTTGGGGAGATGGTGTAGTAACGGGGGACACGATGGAAGTGGAAATGAAAATTCGAGGCCTCATGGTCGATCCGTCGACGAATATGCCGGTCGTGATCCTGAAAGATCCAAAGAGCGAGGCGGTGCTGCCGATCTGGGTGGGGCTGTATGAGGCGAACGCCATCCAGCTGGAAGTGGAGAAGGCGACGACGGCGCGCCCGCTGACGCACGATCTGCTGAAAAATGTGGTGATGGGGCTGAACGCGCAGGTACAGCGAGTGGTGGTGTCGGAGCTGCGCGGCGACACGTTCTACGCAGTGATCTGGATGGAGCAAAACGGCGAGGTTGTGGCGATTGATGCGCGGCCTTCGGATGCGCTGGCGCTGGCGCTCCGGTCAGACTGCCCGATTTTTGTCGCCGAGGAAGTGTTGCATGCGGCGAAGGTGCTGCCCAATGCCGCGGAGACACAGCCCACGGAGCAGGACGTCCGGAAATGGCTGGAGAACCTGGGCGACGAGGATTTGGGAAAATACAAGATGTAGGTGGCCGTTAGGGAATCCAGCCAGCCAGACGGGCGACTTCTTCCGCCCATTCGTCCTCAGTAGGCAGATGGGGCAGTGAGGTTGAGTGATGGCGTCCCTCCAGGACCCCATCGATAGCTTCATTCAGCCGAGGCGTCATTTCTTCGCCGCCGCCGGTCAGCACCGTGGCCCAGGGTGTGTTCAGCAGGATATCGCTGACTCCCGATTCACGATGAAGCAGGACTGGAATGCCGCGCTGCAGGGATTCTATGGCCGGGATGCCATAACCTTGGCGGGCGGGCATCAGAAACAGGTGAGCCTGGCGATAGAGATTCTGGAGTTCTTCATCGCTCACAAATCCGCGAAAGAAAATGCGGCTGCTCAGTCCGAGGTCGGAGGCCTTCGACTTGAGAGCTTCGATTTGCGAGCCGGTGCCTGCGATGTCGAGACGCCAGTCTACGCGGCTGGAAAGCGCAAGCGCGGCACGCTCGAGTTCGGCGAGAGAGTCAAGCATCCAGTCGATGCGCTTGCTGCCCTCGACGCGGGAAACGCTGAGCATGCGAAGGACGCCATGCGTGGGCCGGATTTCAAACGGGGCGGAGGAGCGCAGTCCGCCCATTCGGACGATTTTTGCTTTCACACCGAAGACGCGCCAGCATTCATCCTGAAGGTATTCACTATTGACGATTGTGCTTCCGCCGAGGCTGGCGGCTCGGCGCAGGCCGTAGCCGATGATCCTGTTTGAAATCTTTCCTCTCATTGATGCGGAGAGGTTGCCGAGAAGGCTGGGGGTGTCGAGCATGAGCGAGGTGAAGCGGCGCACACCAGCCAGGGTCGCGTGCAAAGCAGGCTGGTATCCGGTGACGAGGGGAGGATAACAACCTGCCGGACGAGCCTGAAAATACCCCCGAACGGCCCTGATCTTACTTGCAGCCCCGGCTTTGGGCCGCAGCTCAACTGCTTCGAAGGGATGGTTGGCGTGCGCGCCTATGCCATAGGTGTCGCAATAAAGGACAAGCCGGTGGGCGAGACCATGAGTCTCAAGCCAATTGGCGAGCGCCAAGCAACTGCGCTCTCCGCCGCCCATACCGTGAAATTCATTTTGAAGCTCGATGCAGACCTGGGACTCGAGCGACTGCTCAGGGATCGGTTTCGGTAGTTTCGTCACGTTGCGCGCGAGGATCAATTCTGGTTTAGCAGCTTGCAGGTGCAATTCTCAAAGGGTGCGGACGGACCCGCGCTCCTGATTTTTGCGCTCAACGCGAGTTCCGGCAAGTCCTGATCTTAGCATGGGACTAGCGTGAGAAGTATCGACAGCATGCGCTGAGAAGGACGAGCGTTTCTTGATTTTCCCGAGGCCGACGTGTCTGATGAAATGAAGCAGAGTCCCGGAATGAGGAGTCGTTCAGTTTGATTTTTCCGAATGCCAGCCTCATCGCAAAACTGGGGCCGTCGCTTTCCACATTCAAGATGTTGTTGATGGCCGCGGGCACAAGTCGTCCGTATTTGCGCGGATTCTCTCTCACCCTGCTGCGACCGTTTATTCGGAACGGCCAGATCGCGGTCCATTATCGCTGCGAAGGCCGTCGATACAAGGTATGGGTCCGGGTTGCAGATTTCGAGAGTGACTGGCAAACCGTAAATGAAATGGCGGTACAGCGGATCTATCCGGTGGACGTTGGGTTTTCGCCCGATCTGATCATCGACGGCGGGGGGAATACCGGCCTGTTCACCTTGTATGCGGCGGCTGTTTATCCTTCGGCGCAAGTTGTCGCTTGTGAACCTGTGCCGCGTAATCTGGCGCAGATCGAGAAGCACCTGCGCATCAACCATGTCGCTGCGGAAGTGAAGCCGGTTTGCATTGGAGGAAGCGAACGAAAGATTCCGTTTTATGTTCGTGAGGCCAACCAGGGAAGCTTCGATCCCGGATTGCCATACAGTTCGCAGATCGATGTTGACGTGGTGACGCTGGCGTCCCTGGTGCGAGGATGGAATGCGAAGCGAATCCTGATCAAACTTGACATCGAGGGAATGGAGGTCGAAGCGCTGGAGAGTTTCGTCTGCGACGAAACACGTCCGGTGCTCGTTGTTGGAGAGGTGCACAACGCCGGGACCAGCGTGGCTCTTCTGGAACAAATATTCAGGCGGAGCGGTTGGACTGTGCGTTTTGGGGACGTAGGTGCAATGACCGGCAATTTTACGGCTTGGTCTCCGGCGGCTGCGCCCATGCTTGCCGACCAGCCTGTGGCGATGTTTTCCTGACATGGGAAGCCGGCTGCGCCGCTGGTCCGGAACTGCCTCGACCGCGTCATTTAAGCTGTCTATACTAGGCATCGGATGAGCGCATCTGGCAGGGACGAGCCTTTTCCGGAAGCGCGCATCGGCCCTGGTGGCAATTAGGCAACGAACCAAAACTGAATGAGCAGAAGCAGCAAAGCCGCCAAGGGTTTCGCCACCAGCATTGTCCAGTACGCCTCGCAGATTCTCCTGCAGGCGCTTCTCGCACCGATCGTACTCAGAGTCGCCGGGCGGGAAACGCTCGGCGCCTTCGCCGCGATTGTGCAGGTGCTGTCGCTCTTAGGACTGGTGGATATCGCAGGCTCCTGGTCCCTCGAGCGTTTTCTCGCCCAGGCGATGGGAAAGGATCCGTCGGGAGCGAGCTTCCGCGAAGTTTTTACCACCGCGCGGACGATTTTCCTGCTCACCAATACTCTGTTCGCGCTGTTGGTCGTTCTTCTGAGCCTTTTCATCGGGCGCATTTTCCATCTATCCCCCGAAGTCGCATGGCAGGCCCGCTGGGCTTTGCGAGCCATCGCGATTTGGGCGATCGTGCGGACGCCGCTGGCCGCATACGCCAATGCGCTGGTTGCGATGCAGGATCTTGCCGTCGTCAATATGATCGGCACTCTGATCGGCGTCTCTCGGGCAATCGCAGCGGTTGCCCTGGCGCTGGCCGGGGGCGGCCTGTTCGGTCTGATGCTGGCGGGAACGATTGCGGAAGCCGGCGGCCTGATTCTCTGCAGAGTCCGTTTCAAAAAACTCAGCCCGAATCTGATGCCGGGATGGGGCATGCCCGATCGGGCGCTGATGCGAGAGATGGTGGGGTTTGGCGGGCATGCGATGTTCATGAATGTGGGGAACATCCTCATAGCGCGATCCGGAAACATGCTGGCTGGTCTGACGAATGGTGCCGCGGTTGCCAGCACCTTCTATACCTCCCAGACCCCGGGGATGATGGGCTACGACATGATTCAGCGGTTTTCCGATAGCGCCACGCCGGGTATCAACGAGCTTTTTGGCCAGGGCGACATGGTTCGGGTGCGAACCACGATGATGCGCATGATGCGCATGATGCTGGCCCTCGCCCTGCCACTCGCGGTTGGCGTGCTCTTGTTCAATCGCGATCTCGTGGTCGCATGGGTGGGGGAAGCACAATATGCGGGAAGGCTGCTGACGATTTGTCTTGCGATCTATTGTGCGACATTTGCAGTGCAGCGCATCGCAATCATCCACTGCTTTGTTCTGGGCTGGATGAAGCTGCTGAGTGCGACGGCATTCCTGCAGGGAGCAGTCTACTTCGGGCTAGCGTTGTGGCTCGGCCGGCGACTGGGGCTGGGCGGGATCACATTGTCGCTGGTAGTGGTTATTATTCCCCAGAACATCATTCTGTGGATCAAGCTGGGTCGCCAATTCAATCTGAATCCTTTGGGGTTCATCAGCAAATATCTGCTCCAGAGCATTTTCCCGCTTGGATCCGCTGCGGGCCTGGCGTGGCTGGTGCACGGACACATCATCGTTCGTAGGCATCATTTTCAGGGTCTTCTTGCCGAGATGCTCACGTTTCTTGTGGTGTATTGCGTCGTTGCCTATTTTGTCCTCCTTGAACGGCTGGACCGTGAAGATGTCAACCGGTATCTCCGCGCCGCGCTGAACCGGGGGCGGTTTGTTCAGTCGCTGTTGAGGCGAGGAATGATGGTGGCATAGAGTTTCGTTTCACGGCTCGTTCCCCGATTAATCCCCGGGCTTCAGGAGGAATGTTGCTCCTTAGGTGAAGAATGCGAATTGTCGTACGACAGATGAGCGGTTTGGGAAATCAACTGTTTCAATATGCAGCCGGAGTCTACTTCGCCCTCCGTTATGGCGCCACCCTCACGATTGCCGCAGATCCGGATCCCACTGCCGCTTCTCTCGGATCACCCAGACCCTTCCAGCTTTCCACCTATCAATTGACTTCAGCGTCGCATGTGCGGCCAGCCAATAAGTTGGAGCAGGTTTTGCTCACCTTCAGTCCGGGCGCTCAGCGAGCCGCGGCCATTTTGAGAACGATCCTGGGCACGCCACTCTTTGTTGAGCCAGAGCCATACCGCTTCTATCCCGATCTTCCTTTTCGCGGCAGACCCCGGGTGTTCTACCTCCGTGCCTACTGGCAGGCGGCTGGCTACGCTGCTGGTGTCGAAGCGCAGCTACGCCGCGAATTCACCCTTAAAGATCCGCCAACCGGCAGGAATCTGGAGGTCCTGAACCAAATTGCGGCCAGTGCGTGTCCCGTATCTCTTCACATCAGGCGCGGAGATTACCTTCTTGGCAAGGACGATCTTTCGCTCTCGTTGCGGTACTACCATCAGGCTCTGGAGATCGTGCGCGGACTGCACGCCACGCCAGAACTGTTCGTATTCTCCGACGACCTGGAGTATGCGAGGCAAAACCTGCCTCGTGACTTGCCGCTCCATTTTGTCGATCACAACGATAATTTCACCGCGTACGAAGATCTCCGATTGATGTCGGCATGCCGTCACCACATCATTGCCAACAGTAGTTTCTCCTGGTGGGGCGCATGGCTAAATCCGCGGCCGGAGAAGCTGGTGATTGCCCCTCGCAACTGGGCCGGGAATACGCCGAGCTTCTATCCGGATTTATACCCCAGCGGCTGGAAGATCATCGACAATCCGCCTCGCGAGTGAGCAGCGTTCAGCATTTGGGGTGGGGTCATTTTGGTAATTCCCACCGAATGGGTGGTTACCAAAGTAGACTCTACCTCCGTTATCTTGCGTAATCACGGCACCCCTCGCTACAACTGAGACACTTACAACGCAGATCTGGGGAACGGGGCTGATGGCTCGCAGGCGACTGCATCCGCAGCCCCCTTTTTTTGTTTCTTATCAGAGAGATTCGCCGTGATGGCGCTTCAACCTAATTGGCCGAAGACGCATCGTATTGACGGGCGTTGGCAGACCTTAGGGTCGGCAATTGCCGGATAGCCCGGAGGGGCGAGACGACAAAGCGCCGGATGGACCAAAAGCCTGCTTTTCTGGGTTGGGCCCGCGAAAACGACACGGGCTTCGCACCGGTTTAATCGATTTGCGTTACCATAGCGTGGGGCTCCACGGATCACCTTTTTGATTGGAGAAATAACAGAAATGAAACGACTTGTGGTTTTATTGTGCGCATTTGTGATGGCTGCTCCTGGCTTTGCTCAGGACAAGACTAAGCTCGACGCTCGTATGGATGCGGCCCGGGATGTTCTGAACCAGATCATGGCAACCCCCGACAAGCAGATCCCGGATTCGATCCTCCGGCAAGCGACCTGCGTAGGGGTGGTACCCGGCATGCTGAAGGGGGCGTTCATTTTCGGCGCTGAATACGGCCAGGGAGTAGTCACGTGCCGGACGCCGCGTGGATGGAGCGCACCGGTGTTTATCCGGATGGAAGGCGGATCGTGGGGATTCCAGATCGGCGGACAGGGTACCGATTTGGTACTGGTTGCCGTGAATGACAAGGGATTCCAGGACCTGCTGCACAGCAAGTTCAAGATTGGCGCCGATGCGTCCGCGGCTGCTGGCCCCGTGGGTCGGAATGCGCAGGCGTCTACGAACTGGAAGTTGCAATCGGAGCTTCTGACGTGGTCGCGGAGTAAGGGGCTTTTTGCGGGCGTGGATCTGAGCGGCGTCGCCGTGAGCCAGAACCATGCCGACACCGATGAGTTCTACGGCGCACCGATGGAATTCGAGCATGTGTTGCACGGCGGCGTGCCGGTGCCCGAGGATGCAAAGCCATTTGTTCGCACCGTGGTGAGGTATTTCCACGCGGCGCAGTAGTTTCCAGCAGCGCAGATCGGGACGCGGGAGCGGTGGGGCTCCCCCAGTGCCGAAGTAAAGAGGGGAAGTAAGGTAGGCGGCGCGGCGCTGCTGCATATAGACTGACGTTTCGCCGCAGTCGTTTCGCCGCTACCAATGCGAGAAGTTCTGGAATATGCGTTTGCCCGGACGCTGCTGACGCTGATGGGAGCGCTGCCGCGAGGCATCGCGCGCCATGCGGGTGCTGCGATTGGGGCGATGGCGTGGTGGGTACTGCCGAAGCTCCGGCGGACCGGCCTCCGCAATCTTGAACTGGCCTACCCTGAAATGCCGGCCGCCGACAGAACCCGCATTTTGCGGGGGGTCTATCGGCATCTGGGCTGGCAGCTCGGCGAGTTCTGCCAGATGCCGCGCTACACCCGCGAGAACACACGCAATCTCTTTCGTTACGAAGGACTCGAGCATTATCTGGCGGCGCGCGAGCGGGGCCAGGGTGTCCTGATCGTCACTGGCCATCTGGGCGCATGGGAGCTGTCGAGCTTTTGGCATTCGCTGATGGGGCATCCGATGGCGATGGTGATCCGGCGGCTGGACAATTCCCGCGTCGACAAGCTGGTCAACGACATTCGGTGTCTGCACGGCAATCGTGTGGTCCATAAGGATGACTTTGCGCGTGGCTTGCTCGTAGCGATGAAGCAGGGCGAGACCGTCGGGATCCTGATGGACACGAACATGACGCCGCCCCAGGGAGTCTTTGTCCCCTTCTTCGGAGTGATGGCCTGCACGGCGGCGGGTATGGCGCGGGTTGCACTGCGGACCGGTGCGGCGGTTCTGCCAGGATTTCTGGTTTGGGTGGCGGCGGAGAAGAAGTACGTCCTGCATTTCGGGCCGGAGATTGCGCTGGTCGAGACCGGCGATGACGACCGCGACGTGCTCGAGAACACGGCGCGATTCACGGCGGCGATCGAGGAGTTTATTCGCCGCTATCCGGACCAGTGGCTGTGGGTACACCGGCGGTGGAAGACGCGGCCGGAGGGCAAAGCTCCCGTGTACTGAACTCCTGAAAACCCGGCTTAGTCTGCTGCGGTTTTGGCCGGCGGCTCGTCATGTACGCCGGGCGTGGCGAGATTCAGCGGTTGCGCACCGAGATGGATCTCGACGCCGTCTTTGTCGGTCCAGCCGGGGAGGACCTGGCTGCCGTAGATCAGGCGAACGCCATAGGTGAAGGTGAAGTAGCTCCAGATCCACTGCGAGAGCACGGCGAGTCGGTTGCGGAATCCGATGAGAAAGTAGATATGGACCACGAGCCAGCTGATCCACGCCAGGAAGCCGCTGAAGTGGGCTTTGAAAGGCCACTCGACTTTGGCCACGGCAGCGAGCCGGCCGATGGTGGCCATATCGCCCTTATCAAAGTAGTGAAAGGGCCGGCGAGGCTGGTGGTTAAGGTCTGCCTCGATCATGCGCGCGACGTGATCGCCCATCTGCATAGCGGGCTGAGCGACGCCGGGAATCTGACGGCCGTTCTCCTCAACGTGGGCGAGATCTCCGCAGACAAAAATTTCGGGATGGCCGGGCGGGTTCAGGGTGCTGTCGACGAACACGCCGCCGCGCTTGTCGGTGGGGACGCCAAGAAGTTTGCCCAGCGGTGACGCCTGGACACCGGCTGCCCAGAGAGTGACCGCGGCGGGAAAGCGCTGATCGCCTGCGATGACGAAGCCCGGCTCGACGCCGGTGACGCGCAGACCGGTGTGGACCTCGACGCCGAGGGCTCTGAGCTGCTGTTCGCCGCTAATGGAGAGGTCCTCGGGATAGCTCGACAGGACGTGCTTCTCACCTTCGATGAGGATCACGCGCGCGCTGGCGGGGTCGATGTGGCGGAAGTCATGGCGCATGAAGCGGCGCGTGATGTCCGTGATGGCTCCGGCGAGTTCGACCCCGGTGGGGCCACCGCCGATAATGACGAAGTTGAGAGGCGGGTGGGTGCCATTCTCGAGCATCTCGCGCTCGGCCAGTTCGAAGGCGAGCAGGATGCGGCGGCGGATCTCGATGGCATCCTCTACGGTTTTGAGGCCTGGGGCCAGAGGCTCCCACGCATCGTTGCCAAAGTAGGAGTGCGTAGCACCCGTAGCGAGCATGAGGTAGTCGTAGGCCATCTCGGCGCCACTGTTGAACTGGACGCGACGGTGCGCGAGGTCGAAGGCTACGGCTTCGTCCATCAGGACTTCAGTGTTGGAGCTACCGCGCATCATCGTGCGCAGAGGCGAGGCGATGTCGGCCGGTGACAGCACGGCGAGGCCGACCTGATATAGCAGCGGCTGGAAGGTGAAGTGATTGCGGCGGTCGACAAGGGTGACGTCGACAGGCAATTTGGCGAGGGCTTTGGCGGCGTGGGTTCCGGCAAAGCCTCCGCCAATGATCATCACACGTGGCCTGCGATGGAGTTTTTCTGTCGCCATTGCGGTTCCTCGTACCCCCATAAGAATGATGCACTGGGACGGGAAACGATGGATTGAGTTGGGGTTGTTTTTGGGTACGCGTCAGCCGAAGCGGGCGCGGCCTACGGTGCGGCGAAAATCTTCGCCGCGCATTTCGACCATGACGCACATTTCCGCGAGCCGGGAACGCATGCGCTCGCCGATGCGGTCGCCGAGGGTCTCTTCGCGCATGGCGCGGGCGGCTCCGTTACTGCCGTTCGAGCCGTTGACCCCGCCGGGGGGCTGATCGGCATAGTTGGTGGTGATGATGGTGGTGCGCTTGTCGTTGTAGCGGGTGTTGAGGACGAGTGCGACCGTGTCCCAGACCCAGTCGGTGGGCTTGGCCGCGCCGAGCTCGTCGAGCACCAGCACTTCGGCGTCGAAAACCGGCCGGAGGATTTCCATTTCGGTGGTCGCTACCTGCGGGTTGTAGGAGTGCTGGATTTCCTTGAGCAGCTCGCGATAGTCGCAGAAGAGGCCGCGGACGCCCTTTTCGACGATGAGGGCCTGGAGAATGCCGACGGCGAGATGGGTTTTGCCGACGCCGATGGAGCCAGTGAGGAGAAGGCCGCGTCCAGCGGTGGTCGCGGGATAGCCATCGACGAACCGGCGAGCCATGAGGTGCGCGGCGGCGAGAGAACGGTCGGCGCCAGGGAAGCTGGCCTCGTAGCTGTCGAAGGAACAGTGCTCGTAGCGCGCGGGAATCGAGGCGCGATGCAGAAGGCGTGTGACGCGAAGCTCGAGCTGGCACTCGCAAGTCTCGATGACGGTCGCGCCGCCGGCGGAGGCAATCGTCCGCACACCTATTCCGCCACATCTGGAACACACACTGATCATCGAAGAACCAGTATCGCAGGTTGGGCGGGGTGGAAAAGCGGGCAGCAGTGTGGAGGTCGGGGTAGGATGCGCATTCAGCCCGACTGGGGCGATAATGAGCGTTGAGCGCACGGATAGCGAGGCCTGCCTCGATCCTGGCGTGGAGGATCACAATGGCTGCAGCACTGACCGATCTCGCCGCTCTGCTGGAGGGAATTCCTGCCGGAGCATGGGTAGCCATTTCTGAGACCCTCAATAAGGTCTTGGCTCACGGACCGGATGCCCAGGTAGTCTTGCGGCAGGCTCAGGAGCAAGGCGAGAACCTGCCGCTCATCGTGCGGGTTCCCGACCAAAACGCCGCGATGTTCGTTTAGCGCGATGGCCAGCGCGACCTATCCCTACATCGGATTTCCGATAGCCGTCAGTCAGGTCTATCCGCAGGGGATGGTTGCATATCGCCCGGTGGCTCGAGCGACGATCACAGCGTCGACTGGCAAATCCGCACGTTGGCTGGTTCTGCTCGATTCCGGAGCTGATGCGTGCTTGTTTCCGCTATCGATGGCGAAAATGCTGGGACTGGATGTGACGAAGCTGCCCCGAGCCCTGACTTTAGGGGTGGGGAGTCAGTCAAATGTGACTTGGTACGACACGGTCACGATTGATTTGGGTCAGGAGATCAAGTTCAGCGCGTATGTCGGCTTTTCCGAAGCGGTGGAACGAATCGGAACCGGGCTGCTGGGTCAGAGCGGATTTTTCGAGCGCTACAGGGTCGAATTTCTTCTCTCTCAGAAGCTATTCACGGTCGACTCCTCTCTCTGAAACGGTATACATCGACGGATTGCCACGGTTTTGTGGGACAGTGTTGACCAAAGCGGAAAATAAAGTAGTAGGTTTTTGTGTCTAAGGAATTGGGTTTTTGCAGGCGCCCATGAATTCGTTTCGTTTGACGATGCGTTGGATTGTGTTGGCCGCGGTGCTTGTGCCGATGGGCTGCGGCGCTGGGGGGAACCGCCAACTTGAGAGCATAACGGTCACACCTGCGACCACAGATGCGCAGGGGCAAGCGGTCCAGTTTACGGCTACCGGACACTGGAGCGCTTCTCCATTCAGCGTCACACCGCAGTCGGCCTACTGGGGCGTGTGCCAGAACAACGCGCCGTCCACAGCTGTGACGGTGTCGACCAGCGGAATGGCAGTGTGGGAGCTGAGTGAAGGGAACATACACCGTATTTGCAGCCGATCCTCCCTTTGGTGCCGGCGCCGACCGCAACGCCATCACAGCCTGCGGTGGCTGATGCCAGATTTCCGGCGCGGCGCAGCTGACTTGTCCTTAGGGCGACACTGGCGATGCTGAGTTCTTTGTGCTTCGAGGCGCGGCGCAGTGTCGTTGTGTCTTCGTCAGGAACCAAGCAGTTTGCGCAGACCGCGATAGTTCGCGTAGACAAACGCGATCGACGGGACCCAGATCATGCACAGGTGCGAGGTGAGGAGGGCCGCGACCCAACCGGAGCCGAAACAGAAGCGGCTGGAGAACGCTTCAATGCAGCGCCAGCGGTCGTTGTAAACCCACAGAGAGAGAGCGATCCCTGCCGCTGCTGACAGGAGGACCGTGGCATCGGGGTTGTGCGCGGCTCGTGTGTGCTGGAGGAGGTCGTGGATATCAAAGGACACGAAACAGATTTCGAGTGCGAAGGCCACGACGACATAAGCCCACGCGCGATGTCCTCCTCGCCGAATCAGGCGAAACTCGCCGGCCGCGTCACCGACCCGCACATCATCGAAGGGCGGCGGCGCGGACCCGGCAACACCTGTTGCTCTCGGGGATTGGCGCGGCATGGGGTTCGATTTTATGTTCGCTCCGGCGGGGCGACAAGGATAAATACCAGCGAGGGCTCATGCACAAACCTGCCGAGGAAGCCGTCGGGTGTCCGGCGCATTCGAAGCGACCATCTGCTCCCGCAGCAGGGGCAGATCAGGCCCCGCACCTTCCGCCCCACATCCATCGTCTAATCTGTAAATATGGGCGCAAGCGAATCCCCCACACAATCCCCAACAGAAATATTCGACGTCCTCGTCATCGGCGCCGGACCCACCGGCATGGCCTGTGCCATCGAAGCCCAGCGCGCCGGCTTCCGCTCCGTCCTCGTCGATAAGGGCTGCCTCTGTAATTCCCTCTTCCACTACCCCGCCCACATGACCTTCTTCACCACCTCGGAGCTCCTCGAGATCGGCGACATTCCCTTCCCCAGCACGCACGCCAAGCCCACACGCGACGAGGCCCTCGAGTACTACCGCAAGGTCGCCATGTTCTATAAGCTCGACATCCGCACCTACGAGCGCGTCGAAGAAGTCTCCGGCAAAGACCTCAACTTCACCATCCGCACCCGCGACGAATTTGGCCGCGGCCGCACCTACACCACCCGCAAAGTCGTCGTCGCGACCGGCTACTACGACTTGCCCAACATGATGAACATTCCCGGCGAGGACCTCCCCAAGGTCCACCACTACTACAACGATCCCCACCCCTTCTACGGCCTCGATGTCGTCGTTATCGGCGGCAAGAACTCCGCAGCCATCGCCGCCCTAGAGCTCTGGCGTCACGGCGCTCGCGTCACCGTGGTCTATCGCGGCTCCGCCATGCAGCCCCACATCAAATACTGGATCCTCCCCGACATCGAAAACCGCATTAAGAATGGCCAGATCGCCGCTTATTTCAATACAACCGTCACCCGCATCGACCCCGACACCGTCACCCTCTCGACCCCGGTGCCCGTCCTCTCCCGTCTCATCCCCAGCCGCATGCTCCCCAGCCGCAACGACGCCGGCACCCGTGTTATCAAAAACCAGACCGTCTTCGCCATGACCGGCTACCTTCCCGACTTTGAATTCCTCCAGTCCCTCGGCGTGCGGATCACGGGCGAGGACCGCCGCCCCGTCTGCGACCCGCGCTCCCTCGAAAGCAATGTTCCTGGACTCTATCTTGCCGGCGTCATCGTGGCAGGCGACTCGACCCACGAAATCTTCATCGAGAACGGCCGATTCCACGGCCGTCAGATCGCCGACGATCTGAAAGTGAAGCTTTTGTCATCCGCCCCCCAGCTCGCTCGGGTGTAGGATCACTGAAAACCCCCGTAAATCTGCGAGCAGGAGAGAATGAGGCCCCCCTGCACAACGCAGAAACGCTGCCCCGAAATACGGTTTTCCCGGATATGCCGCTGCTCAGACCACGATCGATTCGCGGCCAGTTCATGGCCGCTCTGATCCTCTTCGAGATCATTGTCGTCGGCATTTTTACGCTCCTGCTCCTCCGCCAGCAGAAATCCGAAATGGACCAGCGGATGCATCGCCGCCTCGAAAATCAGGCCTACCAGATGGCCTCCCTCGGCTCGCTCGCCCTCGCCGACCGTAACCCTGGCGCCTTCGCCCACATCGTCACCATCGTAGCCAAATCCGCCAGCGTCAGCGCCGCCCAAATCACCGACCTCAACGGCCTCACCCTCGCCAGCACCGACCCAACCTCCCTCGGCAAAATTACCCTCTCCACGAAGGAGAGATCGTACCTGCACCATCTCAGCGAACCGGTCATGTTCCGCTCCACCGATCCCGACCGCAAGTGGGAAGTCGTTACCCCCATCCTCGACAACGGCCAGATCCGCGCCCTCGCCTGGATCTATCCCAACGACCATCAGGATCAGCAGGACCTCCGCTCCCTGCTCCGCATCACCGCTCTCTGGGCCGCCTTCGTCCTCGGCGCCTGCACCATCATCGCGGCCTTCCTCGCCCAGTCCATCACCCGCCAGCTCGGCCTCCTCACCCGCGCCACCCGCCGCCTCATCCAGCACCCTGAAGATCCCGGCGACGAGTTCCCTCTCCCCGTCAAAACCTCCACTGAAGCCGCCGAACTCACCATCGCCTTCAATCGCATGGTCGCCGCCATGCAGGACCAGCGTGCCGGACTCAACGAAACCCTCGCCCTGCTCGACTCCATGCTCGCCAACGCCCCCATCGGCTTCGCCTTCTTCGACCGCAAATACCGATTCGTCCGCGTCAATCAATTCCTCGCCGACATGAACGGCTACTCCTTCGCCCTCCATCTCGGCCGCGGCATTGCCGGCATTCTCCCGCCCGCCACCGCCTCCAAACTCGAGCGCTCCATCGAAACCGTCTTCCAAACCAACGATCCCGTCCGAGACCTCGAGCTCACCTGGGAGCCTGAGCCTCGCCGCCCCCGCACCTGGCTCGCCCACCTCTATCCCGTGCGCACCGAAACCGAAACCACCCGCTGGGTCGGCGCCATCCTCGTCGACATCACCGAGCAGAAGCGTGGCGAAGAAACCCTCCGCCGCACAGAAAAGCTCGCTGCCACCGGCCGCCTCGCTGCCTCCATCGCCCACGAGATCAACAATCCCCTCGAAGCTGTCACCAACCTCCTCTACCTCATCCGCCAGGAAAACCTCTCGCCCGAAACCGCCCGCTTTGCCGACCTGGCTCAGCAGGAAGTCACCCGCGTCTCGGAAATCACGCAGCAGACCCTCCGCTTCTACCGCCAGTCCACCCTGCCTGCCCTCACCAACATCGCCGAGCTCCTCGAATCCGTCATCACCCTCCACCTCGGCCGCCTCCAAACCCTTCGCGTCGATCTCCAGCGCGACTTCGAAGATAATCTCCAGCTCTTCTGCTTCGCCGGCGAACTCCGCCAACTCTTTGCGAACCTCATCGGAAACGCCCTCGACTCCATGACCCCCGACGGCGGCCGCCTCATCGTCCGCGCCCACCGCGCCCGGCTCATCCACGCCATCAGGACAGCCGACGGCACACCCGGCTCAGTTTCCGGAGTCCCCGGCATCCGTATCTCCGTCGGCGATACCGGCGGCGGCATCTCCCAGGAATCTCTACGCCACATCTTCGAACCCTTCTTCACCACCAAAGAAGCCACCGGCACCGGCCTCGGCCTCTGGGTCAGCGAGCAGATCATCCGCAAGCATCACGGCTCGGTCCGCGTCCGCAGCCGCGACCACGGCGCCACCGGCACCGTCTTCAGCATCTTCTTCCCAGCCACCGGAGTAGAACCCGACACCCAACCCGCCGAATCCCCCACCGAAACCGTCTCCTCCTAGCGAGACACGTCGCGCGTTTCTCTCTTCACCGGCAAAGAAACCGGGTGCCCCATTCTGGTGCGCGTGCTTTTCGCGCAGCAGGCCGGGGTCCCCACCACGCCCGGTGTTGGCGAGGTGGGGTGGAGGGTGGGATACCGCGACCCTTGATCAGCGGGGCTCCTCCAGCTCGTTTCTCCTGTTCCCCACTTCTTCCCTCTCTTCTGAACGCTGTCCGGCAGTCCGTCCTGTACCCTGTTTCCTGAACCCTGTACCGTGTTTTCTTCTGGAGGAACCACCCGCAATGCTCCACCGTGCAAGCCGCATCTCCGCAATCCTGCTCCTCGCCACAATCCCCCTCCTCGCCGCCGACAAAAAGAAACCGACTCCCGCCCCCCAAACAAGTACCGACCCAGACAAAGGTCCCTGGTCCGAGCCCCAGCCCTCCACAGAAAAGCTCGACCTCACTATGTACTCCCGCATCCGCGAAGAAGGCCTCCTCCACTCCCACGTGATGGACTACGGCTCTGCCCTCGCCGACGACATCGGCCCCCGCCTCACCGGCTCGCCCAACATGGCCAAAGCCAACGCCTGGACCCGCGATCAGCTCACTGCTATGGGCTGCGTCAACGCCCACCTCGACGACTGGGGTGAATTCGGCATGGGCTGGCAGCAGCTCAACACCTGGGTCCGCATGACCGCCCCCGATACCGCCGTCTTCATCGCCCAGGCCACGCCGTGGTCGCCCGCCACCAGCGGCCCCGTCACCGCCGAAGCGACCTGGGTCAACATTCAGACCGACGACGACTTCGCCAAATACCAGGGCAAGCTCGCCGGCAAAATCATTCTCCTCGGAGAAATGCGCCCCGTTCCTCCCGTCGACGCCGCCCTCTTCGAGCGCTACACCGACCAGCAACTCGCCGACCTCGCCACCTATCCCGTCGGCGACAGTGACGGCATGAGCCCCGCCATGCGCGACCGCCTCCGCACCTACGTCCAGCGCATGCGCCTCACCGACAAGCTCATCCAGTTCCTCGCCGATGAGAAAGTCGCCGCCGTCATTCGTCCCTCCCGCGACGCCGAGCACGGTGGAGGCTCCGGCGGCACTATTTTCGACGACAACGGCGCAGCGATGGGCCGCAGCCCCTACATCCGCGGCCACGAAATGAAAGTCCCGACCGTCGTCATGGCCATTGAAAGCTACGGTCGCGTCTACCGCCTCCTCCAGGCCCACGTGCCCGTCTCCATAGAAATGGACGTCGAGACGAAATTCACCGGCGACCATGAACACGGTTACGACACCGTCGCAGAAATCCCAGGTACCGATCCTGACCTGAAAGATCAGGTAGTCATGGTCGGCGGCCACCTCGACAGCTGGATCGCCGGCACCGGCGCAACCGACAACGGCGCAGGCTCCATCGTCGCCATGGAAGTCATGCGCATCCTCACCGCGTTGCATGTGCAGCCCCGCCGCACTATCCGCATCGCGTTATGGTCCGGGGAAGAAGAAGGCCTCTTCGGCTCCCGCGGCTACGTCAAAGAACACTTCGGATCCGCGCCACTGTCCACCTCCGCCGACCAGGCCGCGCTCCCCGAATTCATGCGTCGCCCCAGCGGACCACTGGAGCTCAAGCCCGAGCAGCGCCAGATCTCCGGCTACTTCAACCTCGATAACGGATCAGGCAAAGTCCGCGGCGTCTATCTCCAGGAGAACACCCTGGTAGCGCCCATCTTCGCCCAGTGGATCGAGCCCCTCAAAGACCTCGGCGTCACCACGCTGACTCTGCGCAACACCGGCGGCACCGACCATCTCTCCTTCGACGCGGTAGGAATCCCCGGCTTCCAGTTCATCCAGGACTCGCTCGACTACGAATCCCGCACCCACCACTCCAACCAGGACGTCTACGAGCGCCTCCAACCCGGCGACCTCAAGCAAGCCGCGACGGTAGAAGCCATCTTCGTCTACAACGCAGCCATGCGAGACCAAATGCTGCCGCGCAAGCCCCTCCCGCATCCCGAACTAAGAGAACAGCAAATGTCCCCAATAAAAAACCTCTACCCCGACGCAATCCCAGAACAAACTCCGCAAGCGCACTAAGAACAATTGCGCCTTTTGTGGATGGGGAAAAATCTGGCTGGCCCACGTCTCGATTTGAGACGTGGGATCCGCGCAAAGCGCGCCCCTCTCCTCAACCAGAAATGAATCCCGGGTGCCCCATTCTGGTGCGCATGCTTTTCGCGCGCCAGGGTGGGATACCGCAGCCCTGAACCAGCCGCAGCGTTTTTCAATCAGTCACAACTATCATCCAGAACGCGCCCTACTCCAGATCATCCTCCACATCCGCAGCCACCGGCACCCCGCCCTGCCGCTTCATCAGCAGGAACCCGCGAATAAACGGGTCGAGATACCCATCCAGCACCTTATCCACATCGCCCACCTCGACCTTGGTCCGGTGGTCCTTCGCGATGCGATACGGCTGAAGCACATACGACCGAATCTGCGACCCGAAATTGATCTCCAGCTTCGAGTCCTCAATCTTTCGGGTCGCCGCATGCTTCTTCTCCAACTCGTACTCGTAGAGCCGCGA
>Ga0182015_10002300_pt1 | contig 23469 bp, 18 predicted proteins | sample 712P3MmetaG_FD_120478 | JGI IMG/M metagenome (GOLD analysis project Ga0182015, IMG submission 120478) | Permafrost microbial communities from Stordalen Mire, Sweden - 712P3M metaG | ecosystem: Environmental > Terrestrial > Soil > Wetlands > Permafrost | place: Sweden: Stordalen | collected...
CCTCGGGGACGTGGATGAACGGATGCCCACGGTAGATGTCGGCGAACTCGGCCTGGTTGGCGACCTCGAGCCGGTAGTCGAGCTCCTCGCCGATGCGAGCGCTCATCTCGCGCGCGGCGCCGCGGATGTCGAAGCTCACTTTCTTGGGAGACAAGCCTGACACGAGCGCGATGAACGTGGCGAGCAGTTCGTTGTTCTGTAGATCGGCGTGGATCGCCGCCGCCGCCCCCGGGTATTGGATCTTCACCGCGACCTCGCGGCCGTCGTGCAGTCGCGCGGCGTGGACCTGCCCGATCGAGGCCGCTGCCAGCGGCGTCCAGTCGAAGTGCTCGAACGCGCGCTCGGTCCGCTGGCCGAGCTCGCGCTCGAGCACCGCGCGCGCGAGCTCGCCGGCCATCGGCGGCGCGTCCTCGCGCAGCCGCGCCATCGCTGCCTGATAGATCGGTTGGAACTCCGCCGGCACCGCGGGATTGCCGGCTACGAACGACATCAACTGCCCGATCTTCATCAGCGCTCCCCTCGAGCACCCCAGCAGCTCGGCGTAGCGCTCCGCGGTGTGAACGTGGAATTCGGTGCTGTCGGCGCCTGTGAGCTTGCGTCGCAGTCCCGTCGCGACCGCCTCGCCAGCTGTGCGAGCGCTCAAAGCGGCGATCGGGGCGGCACGCCGCAACCGCCCGCGGCGGATGCCGTCTGCGGAGGCTGGCGTGTCGCCCGCGCCTGGCGTGAGTCTCCTTCCGTGCACCAAGACCCTCCTCTCGCTCTGCTGGCCCCAACTAAGTGTATACTTAGCCAGGTCCATGTCAAGCACAACTCGTGAGCGCATCGTCGACGAGGCGATGATCCTGTTCAGCCAGCATGGTTATGCCGCCACGAGCATCGCCAAGATCGAGGCCGCGGCCGGTCTCACACCCGGCGCCGGCGGCATCTACCACCACTTCGCGAGCAAGGAAGCGGTGCTGGCCGCCGGCATCGAGCGCCAGCTCGCACGGCTGGGCGCGCTGCGCGAGATCCGCAACGTGCTCGGGTCGCTCGGAGACGTGCGCGCCGAACTGACGCTCACCGCCCGCTACGTCCTCGCGGAGCTCGACAGCGAGTCGGAGCTGCTGCGCATCCTCGCCTCCGACGTGCGCAGCCGACCGCAGCTGCTCCGCAGCGCCGTCGATCAGCTCGTGAGCTCCACGTTCACGGGCTTCGCCGCGTGGATCGGCGAACGCGCCGCGCGCGAGGTGCCACCCGATGAGGCGAGCGCGATCGCCGCGGTTGGGCTCGGCTCGCTGCTGTCCTCGCGGCTGCTGCGCGACGTGCTCGGCATCCCGGCGCAGGTCGATGACGAGCAGCTCGTGGACACGTGGGTGGCGATGATGATCGCGGCGCTCGGCGGCTCGGCACCCGACAACTCGGCCTGAGCGGTCCGGGTTGCGCTGGAAGAGCCCGCCCGTCCTCACCATGCCGCCTCCCGCCATAGGCAGATGACTGTCTGAGACAGAAACATCTTCTTCAAAATCCGTTGGCATGATGGAATCATGCGTTACGGGCGAATGGTGGGATATAGGAGCCGTCGGGCGCGTCAGCCGATCGAGGTTCGAAAAGCCGAGCGCGAGCTATTCTTTTGGACTGCCTATCAGACGCTCAAGCTCGTGATTCTCGCGTCTTTCACCGCGTACCTGGTTGTTTCGCTGTTCGAGGGCCGCGTGCCGGGAGGAGAGCTGCTCGTCCGCTATCTGTGACTGCCGGCCGCTCCGCAGTGGCGTCTGCATCCACGCTTCCGACAGGGTCACTGTGTGCGGGCGGTCTGCTACGTCTACGTGTAGGGTCCTGGTCGAACACGTCCCGGGGGTTCTTCACGTAACATGGCAACTAGAGACGCGGTGATCTGCGAGCCCCTGCGAACGCCGGTGGGGCGCTTCGGAGGGGTTCTGCGCGACGTGGGCGCGGCGAGCCTCGCGGCGACGGTGATCCGCGAGCTGGTGGCGCGCACGGGGCTGCGCGGCGAGCACGTCGACGACGTGATCATGGGCCAGTGCTACGCGAGCGGCGAGGCGCCGGCGATCGGCCGGGTGGCGGCGCTCGACGCGGGCCTCCCGATCGATGTTCCTGGCCTGCAGATCGACCGCCGCTGCGGCTCGGGGCTGCAGGCTGTGGTGTACGGCTGCATGCAGGTGCAGACGGGCGCCGCGGAGCTGGTGCTGGCGGGCGGCGCGGACAGCATGAGCCAGGCCGAGTTCTACTCGACGCGGCCGCGCTGGGGCGTGAAGAGCGGGGCGATCCAGCTCGAGGACCGGTTGGAACGCGCGCGCGTGAACGCGGGCGGCGTCAATCACCCGGTGCCGGGCGGGATGCTCGAGACGGCCGAGAACGTGCGCCGCCAATACGCGATCGGGCGCGAGCAGCAGGACGCGCTGGCGGTGCGCTCGCACGAGCGCGCGATCGCCGCTCAGCAGCGCGGCGCGTTCGCGCAGGAGATCGTGCCGGTGGCGGTCGCGGGGCGCGGCGGTGACGTGCTGGTGGAGCTCGACGAGCACCCGCGCGCGGACACGACGCTCGAGACGCTCGGGCGGCTGCGCGCGGTCATGGGCGCGAGCGACCCGGACGCGACGGTGACAGCGGGCAACAGCAGTGGCCAGAACGACGGCGCGGCGATGTGCGTGGTGACGCACCCGGACAGGGCGGCGGAGCTGGGCCTGCGACCGCTGGCGCGCCTGGTGTCGTGGGGGGTGGCTGGCGTGGCGCCGGAGACGATGGGCATCGGCCCCGTGCCGGCGACGGCGCTGGCGCTCGAGCGCGCGGGCTTGACGCTCGAGGAGATCGACCTGATCGAGCTCAACGAGGCGTTCGCCTCGCAGGTGCTGGCGGTGCTGAGCGAGTGGCAGTTGCACGACGGGCTGGAGCGCGTCAACGTGAACGGCTCCGGCATCTCCCTAGGCCACCCCGTGGGCGCGACCGGCGCGCGAATTCTGGCCACGCTGCTGCGCGAGATGAGCAGGCGCGACGCGCGGTTGGGGCTGGAGACGATGTGCATCGGCGGCGGCCAGGGCCTCGCGGCCATCTTCGAACGCGTCGCATAGCCCCTAGGAGGCGACCCCGACGCTGTAGTCGCACGAGCGCTCGGCGCGCCTGGCGCTGTGCTCGGGGCAGTAGACGCCGCGCACGCGCCCGTCGCGCAGGCCGTACCCGAGCCACGCGCCGCCGTCCCACTGGAAGCGGAAGAACTGGTCTTCGCGCGCGGGGGCGTGCTGGAGCTCGCGCGCCCACGCTGTGCTCGCGACGCTCGCAGGGACGGTCGTCCTGCACGAGCAGCCGTCTGTGAGGTATCCGGAGGAGACGCAGCGCAGCAGGCGCTCGGCGTCGATGTCCGCGGCGGAGGGTGTGAACGGTGGTCGCATGTGGTTGGTGGGTCGGCTTGGTCGAAGTGGTTCCGTGGGGACGACTCCCGGCTGCCCTTTTCGGGCAATTCGTGTCGTCCCTTTCGTGCTTCTCGCCGATTGTGGAGTCGATCTGCGCAGATTTGGCCGCGGGTGGACGCATGTACTAGCGCTTGCTGCGACGCGGTGCTCCCGCGTCGCGTGCCCGCCGGCGCGCGACTCACCCCGGGCGCGTCGTGTCAGCCGCGCCCTCTGGAGGTTCCGCGCCGCAGGCGGTGCATGCGGCGCAGTTCCTCGACGGCCTCGTCGAAGCCGCCGAGCGCGGCGCGCGGGCCCTCGCCGAGGAGCTCGACGTCGACGCGCTTGCGCATCAGCTCGCCTTCGATCGCGTCGACACGCTGCGCGCCGGCGCCGGGGCGCGAGCTGACGGCTCGCTCGACGCGATCGCCCCGGAACAGCAGCCCGACGCCGTCGTCGAGCGCCCAGCCGCCGGGGAGGGTGCCGTCGCGCACGGCGGCGAGCCACGCGGGCAGGCGCTCTGGCTCGCCGTCGGCGTGGACGGTGAGCGAGCCGGGGAGGACCCCGAGGCCTTCGATCGCTTCGGGGGGGCCGCTGGAGCGCGTGACGCCGCCTTCGAACCAGCACATGGCGCCGGCGCTCAGCCCGGCGAGCACGGTGCCGCGCTGCCACGCCTGCACGAGCAGGCGGTCGAGCCCGTGCGCGTGCCACAGCGCGAGCAGGTTGCGCATCGAGCCGCCGCCGACGTAGACGATGTCCTGGCTGAGCACGGTGTCGGCGAGCGAGCGCGTGGAGTCGCGCAGGTGAAACAGAGACAGGTGCTCGGTCACGCACGCGCGCTCGACGAAGCGCGACTTGAAGGCGTTGACCTGCGTGGTCGTGTCTCCGGACGCGGTCGGCAGGAACAGGATGTGCGGCTCGCCGACGTCGGCGAGCGACAGCACGAAGTCGTCGAGCAGCGGGTTTGCGGGCTCCATCGTGAAGCCGCCGCCGCCCATCGCGAAGATCTGGCGCTCGTGCATGTCGACGACGGGCCGGCTGCTCATGCTGCGACGGCCTCTCGTTCGGCGAGCGCTCCGATCTCATCGACGTTGGCCGCGTCCTGCGCGCTCTCATCGCCGGCCGCGCGCTCGCCGCGGCCGGAGCCGGCCCCCGCGCTCGCTTCGGTGCCCGTCGCTGCGCCGGCGTCGCCGAGGTAGGAGGCCTTGAGCTGCGTCTCGCGCACGCTCTTGCGCGACGGCTCGACGAGGAAGGCGCTGCCGCCGGGGCGCGAGCTGACGACACGCTCGAGGCTGGTGCCGCTGAAGTGCAGCGCGACGCCGTCCTCGACGGCGAAGCCGGGGCGCGTGCCGTCGGCGACGAAGCGGTGGTACTCGGCGCGGCGGGCGGGCTCGGCGTCGTAGTGGACGCAGTTGGAGTACGGCAAGAGGCCGAGGCCGCGAACCATGCGCGGCGCGCCGTGGAAGGCGCTGAGCGCCTGCTCGAACCAGCACAGCGAGCCGGCGGAGGGGCCGCACATGACGATGCCGCGGCGCCACGCGCGGCGCAGGATCGCGTCGAGCCCGTGTGCGCGCCACGCGCCGAGCATGCTGACGACGTTGCCGCCGCCGACGTAGATCAGGTCCTGGGCGAGCAGGTGGCTGGCGAGGTCGTCCTCGACGCCGCCCGTGCCCTGGTCGCGGCGGAACAGCGACACGTGGCTGGCGTCGCAGTCGGGGGAGAAGCGGCGGTAGAAGCGCACGACGTAGTGGTCTGCGTCGCCGGAGGCGGTCGGCAGGAAGCACACGCGCGGTCTCGCGGCGCCCGTGAGCGACAGCACATAGTCGTCGAGCAGCGAGCCGTCTTTCTCCATCGAGAAGCCACCGCCTCCGAGCGCAACGATCTGCGGAGCTCTATCTGACATGACCCTTTCCCTCGCCTGGCATGCATCGCGAACAGCTTGCCTATCAGGGTGGCGCAGATCGGAGCGCGCGGATATGGACCGGCGTCCACATCGCTCGCCGCGGGGATCGACATCCGCACATGCGGCTCTCGGCCTGGCCTCCAGCCCTACGGGAGCTTCCCGCCGCCGACGCCGTCCTAGAGTGTGGGCGTGCACGAGCAGCGAGAGCGCAGCGAGCCGGCGCCGCCGGCGATCTCGCTGAAGGGGGTGCACAAGCGCTTCCCGGGTAGCGGGGCCGGCGGCGAGATCGTGGCGGTGAACGGCCTGGACCTGGAGGTGCCGGCGGGCGCGTGCTTCGGTCTGTTGGGGCCGAACGGCGCGGGCAAGTCGACGACGATGCGGATGCTGACGGCGCAGACGCTGGCGGACGCGGGCGAGATCTCGGTCTTGGGATTTGCGCTGCCGCGCGAATCGAAGCAGTCGCGCCTGGAGATGGGCGTGGTGCCGCAGCTGGACAACCTGGACGTGGAGCTGACGTGCAGGCAGATCCTGACGGTGTTCGCGCGCCTGTATCGGATCCCGCGGGGGGAGCGCGCGGCGGCGGTGACGAGCGCGCTCGAGATCGCCAACCTGATCCCGCGCGCGGACACGATCGTGCGCGAGCTCTCGGGCGGTATGCGCCGGCGGCTGCTGGTCGCGCGCGGGCTGATCCACCGTCCGCGGCTGGTGCTGCTGGACGAGCCGACGGTGGGACTCGACCCGCAGGTGCGCCAGGAGCTGTGGTCGCTGATCGACGGGCTGCGCACGGATGGCGTGACAGTGCTGATGAGCACGCACTACATCGAGGAGGCGGAGCGCCTGGCGGACATGGTGGCGGTGATGTCGGAAGGCCGCGTGATCGCGCAGGGCACGCCGGCGCAGCTCGTGCGTGCGCACGCGGGCGCGGAGGTGCTGGAGGTGTACGGCGCGGAGAGCCAGGCTCGAGCCGGGGATCTTGCGGCCGCGCACGGCTGGCAGAGCCGCCGCAGCGGCTCGGCGCTCGCGATCATGCGCGCGGAGTCCCTCGACGGCGAGGCGCCGGAGGGTGTGCGCCGCCCGGCGAACCTCGAGGACGCGTTCGTCGCGCTGACCGGCGAGGAGATCGAATGAATAGTCCGCGTTCGCAGTCCGAGACCGAGGTGGTGGCTCGGGCGCCCTCTGGCGCCCGGCGAATCGGCCGCCTGGAACCGGCGGCGCTCGCGGGTGTGATGAGCCGGGACGTTTCGATCTTCGGTCGCTACTGGAAGTCGACGACGTTCTCGTCGATCGTGCAACCGACGATCTACCTGCTGGCGTTCGGGCTGGGCTTCGAGAAGTTCGCGCCGAGCCTGCATCACGTGAAATACGTCCCGTACGTGGCCACCGGCGTGGTGGCGACGGCGATCCTGTTCTCGTCGGCGTTCCCGGGAATGTTCAACACGTTCATCCGCTGGCAGTTCCAGCGCACGTACGACGCGATGCTGGCGGCGCCGGTGGATGTGGAGGAGCTGATCACGGCGGAGATGCTGTGGGTGTCGCTGCGCGCGGGCGTGTACGGCATCGCGCCGCTGCTGGTGGGCTTCGCGTTTGGGCTGGCGCCGGAAGCGGGGATGCTGCTGGTGCCGGCGATCGGCTTCGTGACGGGCTTCGGCTTCGTGGGCTTCGGCGTGACGGTGGCGGCGATCGCGAAGACGATCGACAACTTCAACTACATAACGAGCGCGGTGCTGACGCCGATGTTCCTCGTCGCGGGCACGTTCTTCCCGGTTTCATCGCTGCCGGAGGGCGTGCGCCAGGTCGCGCAGGTGAACCCGCTGTATCACTGCGTGCAGCTCGTGCGCGACGCGTCGCTGGGCACCCTCGGCACGGCAGACCTCGGCCACGCGGCGGTGCTCGTCGCGTTCGCGCTGCTGATGTGGCGCCTGGCGATATCGCAGCTCGGTCGGCGCCTGATCGACTGAGTCGCGCGCTTATGGAACTTTGAGGTTCGCCACACGCTGCTCCTACGCGGTGCGGCGAAGCTGCCACGCATGAGCTATCCATGGCAGGCACGATCGGCGGCACCCGCGACGGCTCCGGCGGCGCCCGGTGCGGCATCGGCGGACGCGGCGTGGGCTGGGCGCGCGCGAGCGCGGGCGAAGGCGCTGACGCTGCGCGCGCCGCATCCGGAGCTCGCGGCGGTGATGTCGCTGGCGGCGCTGCTGAACCTGTGGGCGCTGTCGCGCAACGGCTGGGCGAACGACTACTACGCGGCGGCGGTGAAGTCGATGAGCTCGAGCTGGCACGACTTCCTGTTCGCGTCGCTGGACAAGGGCGGCGTGATGACGGTGGACAAGCCGCCGCTCGCGCTGTGGGTGCAGGCGCTGTCGGTGCGCGCGTTCGGCTTTCACTCGCTGAGCATGCTCGTGCCGCAGGCGCTGATGGGCGTGGCGAGCGTGGCGCTCGTGTACGACCTCGTGCGCCGCCGCTTCGGGCGCGTCGGCGGCTTCGTGGCGGGCCTGGCGCTGGCGCTGACGCCGATCGCGGTCGCGATCTCGCGCCACAACAACCCCGACTCGCTGCTGATCCTGTGCTGCGTGGCGGCGCTGTGGTGCACGGTGCGCGCGCTCGACGCGGCGCCGGTGCGCGCGAGCACGCGCACCCTGAAGGGCACACCCCCGATGGGGGCGCACCCTGAAGGGCACAAGCAGGCAGGCTGGCTGGTGGCGGCGGGCGTGTGTGTGGGGCTGGGCTTCGAGACGAAGATGCTCGTGGCGCTGGTCGTGGTGCCGGGGATCGTCGCGGCGTGGCTGTGGGTCGCGCCCGCCGCGCGTGGCCGTCTGCATGCGCTGCGCCAGCTGCTGGCGGGCGGCGTCGCGATGTTGCTCGTGGGCGGCGCGTGGCCGCTGCTCGTGGAACTGACGCCGGCGGCGGATCGGCCGTGGGTGTCGGGCACGAGCAACAACGCGGTCCTGTCGCTGATCTTCGAATACAACGGCGTGGGGCGAGTCGACGGGCAGGCCGGCGGGCCACCCCATGTCGGGGCGCACCCGGGAGGGCACACCCCCGTTGGGGGCGCAGGCGGGCAGGCGGGGGGCACGGCGAGCAACGTGTTCGGCGGCGCGACGGGGCCGCTGCGCCTACTGAACTCGGCACTCGGCGGCCAGGCGGGCTGGCTGCTGGGCTTCGCGCTGGCCGCCGGCGTGGCGATCCTCGCCACGAGCCGGCTGCGCCGCGCGGACGCGCGCAGCGGCTGGCTGCTGGCGGTGGGCGGCTCCTTCGCGACGACGGCGGTTCTGTTCAGCTTCGCCAGCGGCATCTTCCACCCCTACTACGTGTCGCTGCTGGCGCCGCTGGCCGCGGCGCTCGTCGGTGCCGGCGCGGCACAGCTGACCGACGGCGGCCGCGCGGCGCGCGTGCTCGCGCCGCTGGCGGTGATCGTCGGCGTGGTCGTCGAGCTGATCGTGCGCGCGGACTACCCCGGGCAGCTGACGTGGTTGCCGCCTGTGCTGATCGTGGTCGGCGCGCTCGCGGTGCTGGCGCTGGTCGCGTTCAGCTCGCGGACGGTCCGCGTCGCGGCGGTCGCGGCGGTACTCGCGGCGCTGCTTGCGGCGCCGGCGGTGTGGGCGGTGGACACGCTCGGCTACGCGACCAGCAGCACGTTCCCGTCTGGCGGCCCCGCGTCGGCCGAGAGCGGCGGTGCGGGCGGCGGCTTCCCCCATCCGGGGACAGGCGGCGGGCCCGGCCGCGGCTTCGGCGGCGCAGGAGCACGCGGCGGCTTCGGCCCTCCGGGCGCCGGCGGCGGGGCGGGCGGCACTGCCGCCGGCAGCGCGCGGGGCGGCTTCTCAGGGTCCAGCTCGGCGTCCGGGCCGACGGGCGGTCCCCCGGGCGGCGCTGAAGTGCAGGCGGGTGCGGCGCCGCAGCTGTTCGGGTCGGGTCGCGGCGGAGCGATCGGCGTGCCGCTCGGCGGCAGCGTCTCGAGCAGCGTCCTTGCCTATGTCAAGGCACACGGCGGCGGCACGATCGCGGTGGCGAGCCAGTCGAACGCGGCATCCGCGATCCTCGACGGAGACGCGAACGTGGCGGGCATCGGCGGCTTCTCCGGTCGCGAGAGCGAGGTGAGCGTGTCGTGGCTCGCGGGGGAGGTGCGCGTGGGCAAGATCCGCTGGGTGCTCGACGAAGACAGCTCGGGCGGATTCGGCGGCGGCCCCGGAGGCGACACGCGCACCGGCGCGAAAAAGGCGATGGCGGCGGTGGCGCGGGCGTGCGTCGCGGTCACGCTGTCGGGCGGCTCGGCGAAGCTGTACGACTGTCAGGGCCGCGCGCAAGCCCTCGCGGCGATCGGCGCGTAACAATCATGCTGGTGAGGATCCTGGTCGTCGACGATGACCGCGCCGTGCGCGAAGCGCTGCGGCGCGCGTTGACGCTGGCCGGCTATGAGGTGCACCTGGCGGAGGACGGCGAGGCGGCGCTCGAGCAGATCGTGCAGGCGGTACCGGACGCGGTGGTGCTGGACGTTGGCCTGCCGGGGATCGACGGCCTGGAGGTGTGCCGGCGGGTGCGCCGCACGGGCAGCCGCGTGCCGATCCTGATCCTGACGGCGCGCGACGCGGTGGCGGACCGTATCGATGGCCTCGACGTGGGCGCGGATGACTACATGATCAAGCCGTTCGACGTGGGCGAGCTGCAAGCGCGGCTGCGGGCGCTGCTGCGCCGCGCGAACCCGCAGGAGAACCCGGGCGAGCTGTCGTTCGCGGAGGTGCGCTTGGACCCGAACCGCCACGGCGCGCAGGTGGGCGAGAGCTTCGTGGAGCTGACGCGCACGGAGTATCAGCTGCTGGAGCTGCTGATGCTGAACCCGCGGCGGGTGCTGTCGCACAGCCTGATCTATGACCGCGTGTGGGGCTATGACTTCGGGCCGACGTCGAACGCGCTGCGCGTGTACATCGGCTACCTGCGCCGCAAGCTCGAGGAGGCGGGCGCGCGCGAGCTGATCCACACGGTGCGCGGCGTGGGCTACTCGCTGCGCGAGCCGTGACGCCGGGCGCCGGACGCTCGCTCGAGCCAGGCGCGGACGGCCGGCGGCGATGACGCTGCGCACGCGCATCGCGGCGGTGGCCAGCGTGTCGGTCGCGCTCGCGGTGCTCGTGGCGGCGCTCGGCGTGTACGTGGCGGTGCGCTCGGACCTGCGCGGCGAAGTGGACAGCACGCTGCGGGCGCGGGCGCGGGCGCTCGGGCACACGCCGGGACCCAACGACGGCGACGACGGTCCCGGCTACGACGGGCCCGGAGGCGGCGGCGGCTCCTACGGCGCGGGCGGCTTCCCGGGCCACGTGGAACCGGCGCCATTCGGGGCGGCGTCCGGCTACGTAGAGTTCATCTCCCCGGAAGGCCAGGTATTCGTGCCCGGCGGCCAGGGCTCGTCTTCGCGCAAGATCGCGCTGACGGCGAGCGACAGGGCGATCGCGGCCAACGGCGGCGGCAGCCGCCTGAGCGAACGCGGCGTCGACGGTGTGAAGCTGCGCGTGCTGACGAGCGGCACGGGCGCGGGCGGCGCGGTGCTGATCGCGCAGCCGCTGACGGAGGTCGACCACGAGCTCGGCCACCTGTTGCTGATCCTGGCGCTGATCGGCGCGGGAGGGGTCGTGCTGGCGGCGCTTCTGGGTGCGCTCGTTGCGCGCACGGCGCTCGCGCCGATCGGGCGCTTTACGCAGCGTACGGAGTCGCTGACGGGCAATCTCGACCTCTCGCGCAGGCTCGAGGTGCAGGGGCGCGACGAGCTGGCGCGCCTGGCCGACAGCTTCAACGGCACGCTCGACGCGCTGGAGCGCTCGGTGCAGGCCCAGCGCCACCTGATCGCGGACGCGAGCCACGAGCTGCGCACGCCGATCTCCTCGCTGCGGGCGAACATCCAGATCCTGGGCGAGGCCGAGCGGCTGGCGCCCGAGGAGCAGGCGAGCCTGCGCGCGGACATCGTGGCGGAGCTCGACGAGCTGACGGCGCTGGTGGGCGACGTGGTCGAGCTGGCGCGCGGCGCCGCGCCGGACGGCGCGGTCGACGACGTGCGGCTGGACGAGGTCGTGCGCGGCGCGGTCGCGAGCGCGCGCCGGCGCGGCGAGCTGAGCTTCGAGCTGCGCCTCGAGCCGACGATCGTGCGCGGCCAGGCGGACCGCATCGGCCGCGCGGTGTCGAACCTGGTGGACAACGCCCGCAAGTGGAGCCCCGAGGGGGGCGGGGTGGAGGTGACGCTCGCGGAGGGCGTGCTGAGCGTGCGCGACCACGGCCCGGGCTTCCAGGAGGCGGACCTGCCGTTTGTGTTCGACCGCTTCTACCGCGCGCGCGACGCGCGCAAGCTGCCCGGCTCGGGGCTGGGCCTCGCGATCGTGCGCCAGGCAGCGGAGGCGTGCGGAGGCTTCGCCGAGGCCCAGAACGCGCCCGGCGGCGGCGCGCTCCTGCGGGTCGGCTTCGGCGCGCCCGTGGAGCTCGCGCCGGGCTGGTCCGGGCGGTAGCGGCCTGGCCAGTCGTCGAGCGGCGATTCGCGGCGAACTACGTGATCCAAATGGCGGCCACGCTGCTATCCATAGCTGTGGGGCATCCGCCGCAGCGGCATGAGGCGTCCCGGGGTCGTCTGGGAGCCGTCCTCGCATGGAGCAGGAGGAGGAGTTGACGAAAAGTCGTCTAATAATCCCTTAAGTCAACCGCAACTTTTTCGCCTGCTCGGAGTCCCGAGGGGTGTAGTGATGTCTCGATCTAGCCGAGTTTCGATAGGGGAGGTAGTCGTGAGGGTCAAGTTTCGTGTTTCGCTCGTCGTGCTCGTAGTGAGCGCGCTTGCGCTTGTAGTCTCAACGGCACCGGCCGCGCAGGCCAGCCTTGGGATCGAAAAATTCGTCGGGATCAACTGCAAGGCGACCGCCGAAACCTGTGGCGAAGTGGCGACCGGCACAAAAGACTTCTTCGGTGCCGCGCTCAACGAAACCGCGGAACCCGGACTCCCAGAAGCTGAAGCTGAAGGCTACACGCAGGCTGCCGGCCACGTCCCCTTCGGCGTGACCGACTTCACAGTCACGCACACAGGGACCTTCAAAGAAGACAACGCGGTGCCAAATGCCGTCGTGACACACGTCAGGGTCGATGTCGCGCCCGGGCTCGCGACCAGCCCTGCGAACGTGCCGCAGTGCTCGATCAAAGAATTCGGAGAAGGGGAATACGGGGCGACATTTGGCTTCTACGAAGCGCCCAAATGTAAAGCGGGGGGCCCCGGACCTCACGAAACCGGTCTCGAAAGCACCATAATCGGGGAAGAAACTGCGACGGTATTCGCCGGGGCAGCGAAAGACGTTGCGATTTCCGGGGTGCTCTACAACTTGGTACCGCCGCAGCCGCCCGCGAAGGCCCGCTCTGCACTCTACGGCGCGGCGCTGAAACTCCCGATATTTTTGACCAAAACCGTCCTTGAAGAAAACGGGGTCACGGGGGCGGCGACCACAAAACAGTACTACGCGCATACTCTCGTCGAAGGTAATGTCGAATGGGGTCAGGAAGCGAAGGGCACCGGCGCCGGGAACTATCACGATTACTTCGAAGTCAATGTCTCGCCTGCGCTCCCGCTGCTCAGGTCGCGTCAGCTCGACTACGGCCGCGCCGGAAACGGGGCGTTCATCACGAATGCCACGAACTGTCCAGGCAACCACACGACTACGCTGAGCCTGGAAGGCGTCCCGCTCGGTACCGCAGCGGAAATCGCCAAAAGCGTGGCGAGCGGAGCGCGAGAGTTTGTGAGGGAATCCTACGAAACCCGGGTCGGTCTCCAAGGATGCAAATCGGTCCCCTTCAATCCGTCGTTCAGCTTGGAAGCGGGAGCGAGCGGAAGCGATCAGCCAGACCAGCTCACAACTGAAGTGAGCATGCCGCACTTCACCGGAGCGGAAGAAATCGACAGCTCGCAGGTCAAGACGGCGACGATCACGCTCCCGGAAGGCATGACGCTGAACCCGTCCGCTGCCTACGGGCTCGAAGCCTGCACCGTCGCGCAGGCGAGGATCCACAGCGAAACGTTCGGCGTCGAATGCCCGGCCGGCTCGGAACTCGGCACCGTGAGTCTTAACGTGCCGACGCTCCCCGAAGGCTCGCTCACGGGCACGATGTACCTCGGTGGCCCGCTACCACCAGCCTCCGAAACGTCTCCGATAACCGGCCCGCCGTACACCGTCTACGTCGTCGCCAACTCGGCCCGCTACGGGGTGTCGGTCAGGCTGAAAGCAGAAGTGATTCCCAACGCGGCGACCGGTCAGCTGACGACGGTGTTCAAGGAAAACCCCGAACAGCCGTTCAGCAAGCTGACGCTGCACTTCAACCGCGGTGTCCTCACATCGGTGGCGAACCCGCTGATTTGCGGCACGCCGGCCGGCTCAACCAGCTTCACGCCGGTGGCAACCGAAGGGGTTCCTTCGGCTGCGGCTGAATTTGGCGTCCCGATCACGGGCTGTGCCTCATCGATCCCGTTCTCGCTGGGCCAGAGCACGGAATACCAGACGGGCGCCGCGGGCGCGCACAACTCCTACACCTTCAACCTGACCCGGCCCGAAGGTCAGCAGTACCTCGAAAAGATCAAGACGACGCTCCCCTCTGGTCTCGTCGGCGAGATCCCCGCGGTGACGCTCTGCGGCGAACCGCAGGCGCAGGACGGCACATGCGGCGTTGCCAGCAAAATCGGCACCGCCACGGTGACCGCCGGCTCGGGTAGCTCGCCGTACGCGTTCTCGGGGCCGGTGTACATGACCGGGCCCTACAACGGAGCGCCGTTCGGCCTTTCGATCGCCGTGCCGGCCGTGGCGGGGCCGTTCAACCTCGGGCTCGTAAAGACCCGCTCGACGATCAACATCAACCCGACGACGGCTCGTGTGACGGCCGAAACCACGCTTCCCACGATCGTTGGCGGGATACCGATCCGCCTGCGCTCGCTGAGCGTGGACGTCAACAAGCAGGGCTTCCTGCTGAACCCGACGAACTGCTCGACCGAGTACACGGAAACGAGCCTGACGTCGACGTTCGGCGGGACCCAGACGGGGCTCAACTCGCCGCTTCAGGCAGAAGGCTGCAGCTCGCTTGCCTTTGCGCCGACGTTCGCGGCGTCGACGAGCGCCAAGCACTCGAAAACGAACGGCGCGAGCCTGGTGACGACGCTCAAGCAGCCGACCGGCCAGTCGAACATCAAATCGGTGTTCGTGACGCTGCCGAAAGCGCTGCCGTCGCGTCTGACGACGCTGCAGAAAGCGTGCCTGGCAAAGACGTTCGAAGAAAACCCGCTCAGCTGCGCGACGGTGTCGCCCGGCTCTGAAGTGGGAAGCGCGACCGCGGTGACGCCGGTGCTGCCGGTCGTCATGAAAGGCCCGGCGTTCCTCGTCTCGCACTCCGGGGAAGAATTCCCGAGCCTCGAGCTCGTGCTCGAAGGCGACGGCGTGCGCACGATCGTCGAAGGCAAGACCCACATCAAGGCCGGCATCACGACGACGAACTTCGAGGCGACACCGGACGTGCCGGTCTCGAGCATCACCGTCAACCTGCCGGTGGGGCCGCACTCGGCGCTGACGACGGAAAAACTCACGACCAACCTGTGCACCGCGAAGCTCTCGATGCCGACGATCATCACCGGCCAGAACGGCAGGCAGAACAAGTACAACACGGTGATCGCGCCGACCGGCTGCGGCGTGCAGATCGTCGGGCACAAGGTAGTCGGAAACACGGCCTACCTGACGATCAGGACCTACGCGGCCGGGCGCATCAGCGGCAGCGGCGGGGGCCTGTCGACCGTCCGGCGGACGCTGAGCGGCGCGAGCAAAGCCACGACGCTGAACGTCCCGCTCTCCAGCGTCGGGCGTAGCAGACGCCGTCCGTTCAAGCTCAAGATCAGGGTCGGGTTCGTGCCGAAGAAGCCCGGCGCTCATTCGACGGCGACCGTGACGGTGAGCTTCCGCTAGCGGCCAGTATCGCCGGCAGGCGCACGGGGGCGGCCGATCCGGCCGCCCCCCGCCAGCGGGCCCATGCCGTACATTGTCGGCATGGATGTCGTTACGGGTACGGATACCTCATCGTCCACCGCTGGCCTCGGTGGCCTGCTGGCCGGCATCCGCCACCTGACGGCGCTCGCCGACGGCGCCGGCAACGCCGACGCGGTCTACCGCGTGCTAGCGCGCGAGCTGCTGTCGCTGCCTGGGGCAGACGAGGTGCACATCCATCACCTGCTCGTGGACGCAGAGTGCGATGAAGAGCTCGTGGCCGTGTATCTGTCCGGCGGCATCGGGCGGCTCAGCTATCTGCTGCCGCGCTCCGAGCGCCCGCCGGGGGTCAGCTGGGTCGCGAGCACGCGCAACAGCTTCCTCGCGGCCGACGCGGAGGGACTGACGACGGGGATGCCGCGGCTGGCGGAGACGGGAGCGGTCACGTGTGCGCTGCTGTTGCCGCTCGCGGAGCGAGGGGAGGTCGAGGCGGTCGTGGTGCTCGTGCGGCGCTCCTCCGAGGTGTTCGACACCGCGCAGGTGGAGCTCGCGGCCGCGCTCGTCGAGCAGGGTGCGACCGCCCTCGCGCTTTCGCGCGCGCGCGCGGAGGCGGGCACGGACGCCGTCACCGGCTGCATGAACCACCGCGCCATGCGCCGGCGCCTGGACGAGGAGATCGGCCGCGCGACGCGCACCGGCGGCCCGTTGTCGGCGCTCTTGATCGACCTCGACGACTTCAAGGCGGTCAACGACCGCGACGGCCATCAGGCCGGCGACGCGCTGCTGCGCGCGGTCGTCCACGCGCTCGTGGGGGAGTTCCGCGCGTTCGATCGCGTCGCGCGCTACGGCGGCGACGAGTTCGTCGTGATCCTCCCCAACGCCGAGCTCGACAGCGCTGCCGCCGCGGCAGGCCGCGCGCTCGAGCGCCTGCGCGGGATCCCCACCCAGAATGGAGTCGGCACGGGCGGCGTCTCGGCCTCGATCGGGGCCGCCCAATGGCGCGCGCCGATGAGCACCGACGAGCTGCTCGAAGCCTGCGACGCCGCGCTCCTGCGCTCCAAGCGCCAGGGCAAGGGGCGGGTGACGCGCGCCTCGTAGACTGCCAGGTATGGCACGGGACAGCTTTGGCGCCAAGGACACGCTCGAGGTCGGCGGTCGCGCGTATGAGATCTTCCGCCTGGACGCGCTGCAACAGCGCTTCGACGTGCAGCGTCTGCCGTTCTCGCTGAAGGTGCTGCTCGAGAACCTGCTGCGCACCGAGGGCAACGGCTCGGTCACGGCCGCCGACATCGAAGCGCTCGCCAGCTGGGACGCCAACGCCAAGCCGAGCAAGGAGATCGCGTTCACGCCCGCGCGCGTGCTGATGCAGGATTTGACAGGCGTCCCCGCCGTGGTCGACCTCGCGGCGATGCGCGACGCGATCGCCGGCATGGGCGGCGACCCCGCCAAGATCAACCCGCTCGCGCCCGCCGAGCTCGTGATCGACCACTCCGTGCAGGTCGACGCGTTCGGCACGCGCGACGCCTTCCGCGTCAACGCCGAGCGCGAGTTCGAGCGAAACCAGGAGCGCTACGTGTTCCTGCGCTGGGGCCAGGGCGCCTTCGACGACTTCGCGGTCGTGCCGCCCGACACCGGCATCGTGCACCAGGTCAACCTCGAGTACCTCGCGCGCGTCGTCTTCCCCAACGACAAGACCGGCCAGGCCTATCCCGACACGCTCGTCGGCACCGACTCGCACACGACGATGGTCAACGGGCTCGGCGTGCTCGGCTGGGGCGTCGGCGGCATCGAGGCCGAGGCCGCGATGCTCGGCCAGCCGATGTCGATGCTGATCCCGCAGGTGCTCGGCTTTCGCCTGCACGGGCAGCTGCCCGAGGGCGCGACCGCGACCGACCTCGTGCTGACCGTCACCGAGATGCTGCGCGAGCGCGGCGTCGTCGGCAAGTTCGTGGAGTTCTACGGCGCCGGCCTCGTCGGTCTGCCGATCGCCGATCGCGCCACGATCGGCAACATGTCGCCGGAGTTCGGCTCGACCTGCGCGATCTTCCCGATCGACGCCGAGACGCTCACCTATCTCGAGCTGTCGGGGCGCCCGCCCGAGCAGATCGCCCTCGTCGAGGCCTACGCCAAGGAGCAGGGCCTGTGGCACGAAGAGCACTCCGAAGAACCGACGTTCTCGGACACGATCGAGCTCGACCTCGCGAGCGTCGAGCCGAGCATCGCCGGGCCCAAGCGCCCGCAGGATCGGATCGCGCTGAGCCGCGCGCAGATCTCCTTCCGCGAGGCGCTCGGCGGCTACGTCACCGACTACGACGCGCGCGACGAGGCCGACGCCGAGAGCTTCCCCTCGAGCGACCCGCCCGCCAACGGCAATGACGATCCGCGGCCAGCCGATGGCGGCCCGAGCTACGTCGAAGCGCCCGACGAGGGCGGCGCCGTCAAGCTCAAGACGAGCGGCGCGCGCTGCACGCTCGCCGACGGCAGCGAGGTCGAGCTCGACCACGGCCACGTGGTGATCGCGGCGATCACGAGCTGCACCAACACCTCCAACCCCTCGGTGATGATCGGCGCGGGCATCCTCGCGCGCAACGCGCTCGCGCGCGGCCTGCGCTCGAAGCCCTGGGTCAAGACCTCGCTCGCGCCAGGCTCGAAGGTCGTCACGGAGTACCTCGACAGCGCCGGCCTGACCGAGCCGCTCGAGCAGCTCGGCTTCAACCTCGTCGGCTACGGCTGCACGACCTGCATCGGCAACTCCGGGCCGCTGCCCGAGGAGGTCTCTGCGGCCGTCAACGAGTCGGACCTCGCCGTCGTGTCGGTGCTGTCGGGGAACCGCAACTTCGAGGGCCGCATCAACCCCGACGTGAAGATGAACTACCTGGCCTCGCCGCCGCTGTGCGTCGCCTACGCGCTCGCCGGCACGATGGACATCGACATCGTCGCCGACCCGCTCGGCCAGGACGAGCACGGCGAGGACGTGTACCTGCGCGACATCTGGCCCTCCGCGCAGGAGATCGCAACGACGATCGGCGAAGCGGTGCGCGTGGACATGTTTCGCAAGAGCTACGGCGAGGTGTTCGAGGGCGACGAGAACTGGAACGGCCTGCCGGTGCCAGACGGCGAGCGCTTCGCGTGGGATCACGACTCGACGTACGTGCGCCTGCCGCCGTACTTCGACGGCATGCCCGCCGAGCCCGAGCCCGTGCGGGACATCGCCGATGCGCGCGTGCTCGCGCTACTCGGCGACAGCGTCACGACCGACCACATCTCGCCCGCCGGCTCGATCAAGCGCGACGGTCCCGCCGGCGCCTACCTGCAGGAGCAGGGCGTCGCGCCGCGCGACTTCAACTCCTACGGCGCGCGCCGCGGCAACCACGAGGTGATGATGCGCGGCACGTTTGCCAACATCCGCCTGCGCAACCTGCTCGGCCGCGACATCGCCGGGCTCGACCCCCTGCCCGAGGGCGGCAACACGTACTACCTCGCCGGATCGGATTCCGCCCACCCCGAGCAGATGTCGATCTACGACGCCGCCATGCGCTACATCGAGGCGGGCATCGACCTGGTCGTGCTGGCGGGCAAGGAGTACGGAACCGGCTCCTCGCGCGACTGGGCCGCCAAGGGCACGAAGCTGCTCGGCGTGCGCGCGGTGATCGCGCAGAGCTTCGAGCGCATCCACCGCTCCAACCTGATCGGCATGGGCGTGCTGCCGCTGCAGTTCCCGGATGGCGAGAGCGCCGCCTCGCTCGGGCTCTCCGGCGAGGAGAGCTTCTCGATCACGGGCCTCGCCGAGGCGATGGGGGCATCGCGCCCGGATGGCGTGGTCGGCGGTGGGCCGCCGCAAACGGTCAGCGTGCGTGCCGCGCGCGACGGCGCCGATCCGCTCGAGTTCGACGCGACGGTGCGGATCGACACGCCGCGCGAGACCGACTACTTCCGCCACGGCGGCATCCTCCAGTATGTGCTGCGCGCCCTGCTGGCGGACGCGGCGTGAGCCCCGCCGCGCGCAGGGCGCCCAAACGCTCAGGCAAACGATCGAAGGCGCAGGAGGGCTTCACGCCGCTGCTGCGCGAGCTGCTCATCGCACGCGGCCCGTCGGGCTACGAGACCGCGCCCGCTTCGGTTTGGCGCGAGAGCGCCGGCGAGTTCGCCACGGTCAGCACCGACGTGGTTGGCACGCCGCTCGCGCTCGTCGCGCCCAAGCGCGGATTCCAGAAGGACGCGCGGAGGCTGCTCGTGATGGGGCACATCGACGAGATCGGGCTGATCGTCACGCACATCGACGACGACGGCTACGTGTGGTTTCGCGAAGTCGGCGGCTGGGACGCGCAGATCCTCGTCGGGCAGCGCGTCGTGCTCGACACGCGCGACGGGACCGTCCCGGGCGTCATCGGCAAGAAGCCGATCCACCTGCTGCGCGGCGATGAGCGCAAGAAGGTCGCCGAGGTCCGCGACCTGCACATCGACATCGGCGCGCGCGACGGCGAGGAGGCACGCAAGCTCGTGCGCATCGGCGACGTCGCCGTGATCGACGCCGAGCCGGTCGAGCTTCCCAACGGACGGCTCGTCTCCCGCGCGCTCGACAACCGCCTCGGCTCGTTCGTCGCGCTCGAGGCGGCACGCCTCATCGCTGAGGCAGGTGGCGCGCGCTGGGAGACGGCGGCGGTCGCGGCGGTGCAGGAGGAGACCGTGTTCGGCGGCTCGCGCACGAGCGCCTTCTCGCTGCAGCCGGACGCCGCGATCGTCGTCGACGTGACGCACGCCACCGACGCGCCGGGGATCGACGTCAAGGAGGCGGGCAAGCACGAGCTCGGCTCCGGTCCCGTCATCTCGCGCGGCTCGACGCTCAACGACGGCGTGTTCGAGCTGCTGTACGAGGCCGGCGAGGCCGAGAAGATCCCCTTCACCGTCGAGGCCTCCGGTCGCAACACCGGCACCGATGCCGACGCCGTGCACCTCAGCCGCGGCGGCGTGCCCACGGGGCTCGTGTCGATCCCGATCCGCTACATGCACTCGCCGGTCGAGCTCGTGCAGCTCGAGGACGTGCACGCGGCCGCGCGGTTGATCGCCGCCGCCGCGCTGCGATTGACGCGCGAGAGCTCGTTCGCGCGCTAGGCGAGCTGCCGGGCGCGCGCTGCTCAGTCGCTCCCTGAGCTCTCGTCTGCGCCCTCCGATTGGGATGGCGGTTCGCGTAGAGCGAGGCCCTGGACGAGCTCAAAATGGCGTCGGTTACGCGTCATCAGCGGAATCCGCTCCTGGAGCGCGGTGGCCGCGATCAGGGCGTCAGCGACCGCGAGTTGTGTCGTTCGCCGGATCCTCCCGGCCGACTCGGCCGTCGCACGGTCGACGGACAGCTCGTCGAGCTGATCAAGCATTTGCCGCAAGCGATGCTCGTCTGTGTTGCGACCAGCGAAGAGCTCACAACGAGTGACCACGGAGATCCTCCACGCGGGATCGACCAAGTTCAGTCGACGATGCCCGCGAAGGTGATCGATCAGGACATCAGTGTCGAGGAGGATCGCGCTCAATGCGGTTCAGGTCGAGATCGAAGCGATTCCACTCCTCGCGAGGTGGAGCTTCCAGGTCCGGCATCGATCCGAACGAGTCGTCGAAGGCGCGCTGCATCTCCGCACGCCTTGCCTCCTCGGCCGTGCCGGCGTGGCTCGCGAGATACTCGTCGAGTGCCGTGCGGATCACCTCGGCCAGCGTGCGCCCATCGTAGGCACGCAACTCCTCGATCTGCCGACGCTGCTCAGCTGTCAAGTAGACCTGAGTGCGGGTTGCTGTAGACATATACAGCGCAGTATACAGCACGCACCGCGAGGGTCCTGCTGTTCGCGACGTCCCCCGCGACGTCCCCCGCGACGCACCGACGAGTCAGGCCGCGCTGAGCTCTGATCTAGACCAGACCTTGTACGGCTCGCCGGGGCAGCCGCCTATCACGAGCATGCGCAGGCCATCGGGGCCGGCGAACACCTTGCGTCGCGGCTCCGCCGCCACGCGCACGAACGTCTCCGGGTCGAGATCGACGCGCTCGCCTTCGATGTCCATCCGTCCCGAGCCGCCGAGGATCACGTAGAGCTCCTCCTGGCCGCTCTCCGCGTGGTCGTGCTCGGGGTAGTCGCCGTAGTCGGGCGGCATCTGGATCACCTGGCAGCCGAAGGCGGTCACGCCCATCGAGGCGCGCGCCTTGACGAAGCCGCCGCCGGAGCTGGCCTCCATATCACTGAGCTTCTTCACAGTGTAGTCGGGCATGCGTTCAGCCTAACGGAACGGGATCACGATCGCCAGCTGGCGCGAGTGTGCCAGGAGCGTCCCGTCCGCTGCCCAGATCAGCCCGTCCTCGATGAAGAAGCCGTCATGGATCAGCTCGGTCGTCGTCTGCGCGAGGCACAGCTCGCGCGGATCCCGCTCCGGGGATGAAGTGTCGTCGGTGGCCGCGCGCAGGCGCTCGCGGAAGTGCACGGTCAGATCGACCGTCGGCACGGCGGCGGGCTCGGACATGCGCATGTACGGCGCCGGGATCAGCGCGTCGCTGAAGAACGCGAGCGACAGCGCGTCGATCGGTCGCGGCTCCGCAAGCCCTATCCAGCCGCGGATCCGCATCGGCTGTTCGCCGCCGGCGAACACGCTGCCATCCATGCGCGGCTGCAGCACGATGTGTCGCGCGAACTCGGGGCCGCCGCGCTCGATCAGCTTGACGCCCTCGCGCGAGGGGCCGGGTCCCTCGACATAGGGCATCGCCACGTCCGCGATCTCCGGCCCGCCCCACGGCATCGAGAATGCTGAGAGCGCGATCGCGATCAGCTCCCCGTCCTGCAGCATGCGCGCCGAGAGCGTGCTCAGGGAGCGTCCTTGGCGCTCGATCACGCTGGTGATCGAGACGGGGCCGGGCTCGGGCGCGCGCGCGTAGTGAATCGTCAGCGAGCGCGGCGCGCGGGCGTCGTCGGCGACGGTCTCGACGAGCGCGCGAAGCAGCATCGCCGCGAGGTAGCCGCCGTGCGGGCCGCGCCCGGCGCGCCAGTCGGGCGCCACCTCGGCGCCGAAGACGGTCTGCCGGCCGCTCGCTCCGCCATCCGCCGCGCTGCCGGCATCCGGCTCACGCCACACCGCGGTGTCGCGATCGAACTTCGTTGGTGTGGCGCCCGGCTGCTCGGCTGTGGCAGAGCTGCTCGCGTCGTCGGCCGAGACGCCGCCGACGGACGGCTCAGCCACGCACGAGCCGCTTGTACGTGATGCGGTGCGGGCGATCGGCGGCGGCGCCGAGCGTGGCGTGGCGGTGCTCCTCGTAGGCCTCGAAGTTGCCCTCGAACCACGTCACCTGCGAGTCGCCCTCGAACGCGAGCACGTGTGTGGCGACGCGATCGAGGAACCAGCGGTCGTGGGAGATCACGATCGCGCAACCTGGGAACGCCAACAGGGCGTTCTCGAGCGCCCGCAGCGTGTCCACGTCGAGATCGTTCGTGGGCTCGTCCAGCAGCAGCAGGTTGCCGCCGCTGCGCAGCAGCTTGGCCAGGTGCACGCGATTGCGCTCGCCGCCGGAGAGCTTGCCGATGCGCGCCTGCTGGGAGCTGCCCTTGAAGTTGAAGCCGGCCGTGTACTGGCGCGAGTTGACCTCGCGATCGCCGACCTTGATGTGCTCGTAGCCGTCGGAGATCTCCTCCCAGACGGTCTTCTCCGGGTTCAGCGAGTCGCGCGACTGGTCGACGTAGGCGAGCTGGACCGTGTCGCCGAGCTCGAGCTTGCCGCTGTCGGGGCTCTCCGCGCCGGTGACCATCCTGAACAGCGTCGTCTTGCCGGCGCCGTTCGCGCCGATCACGCCGACGATGCCCGCGCGCGGCAGGTCGAACGACAGCGACTCGATCAGCAGGCGATCGCCGAAGCCCTTCGAGACGTCGGTCGCGGTCAGCACCTTGTCGCCGAGGCGCGGCCCCGGCGGGATGTGGATCTGGACCTCGTCGAGCTTGATGTTGCGGTCCTCCGCGATCAGCTCCTCATACCGCGCCAGGCGCGCCTTGGACTTCGTGCGTTTGCCCTTCGGGTTCGTGCGCACCCACTCGAGCTCCGCCGCGATCGTGCGCTCGCGGCCCTGTTCCGAGCGTTCTTCCTGGGCCATCCGGGCCTGCTTCTGCTCGAGCCAGCTCGAGTAGTTGCCCTGGTAGGGGATGCCCTTGCCGCGGTCGAGCTCGAGGATCCAGCCGGCGACGTTGTCGAGGAA
>Ga0182015_10002302_pt1 | contig 23445 bp, 21 predicted proteins | sample 712P3MmetaG_FD_120478 | JGI IMG/M metagenome (GOLD analysis project Ga0182015, IMG submission 120478) | Permafrost microbial communities from Stordalen Mire, Sweden - 712P3M metaG | ecosystem: Environmental > Terrestrial > Soil > Wetlands > Permafrost | place: Sweden: Stordalen | collected...
CCTGCAGCACAGCGTGCGCGGCGGCCAGGACCATGCCGCGGCTTGCCTGCGCCTGCTCCCGGCCCGCCAGCAGCGCGCGGGAAAGCGCCAGCGCCGCCGTGCGCTCCGCGGCGGAGAGGTAGGCATTCCTGCTGGAGATGGCCAGCCCGCCGGAGTCCCGGACCGTGGGCTCAGGGACGATCTCGACCCCCAGCGCGAAGTCGGCGGCCATCCGGCGCACCAGCGCGAGTTGCTGCGCGTCCTTTTCTCCGAATACCGCCGCATCGGGCTGGACCAGCTGGAACAGCTTCAGCACCACGGTAAGAACGCCGCGGAAGAAGCCAGGCCGTGACCCGCCTTCGAACAGCTGCCCCATCGGCCCGGGGTCGACGGTGACCAGCTGCGGCGCCGGGTACATCTCGGCATAGTCAGGCGCGAACACGACCGTGGCGCCTTCCTCGCCGCAGACCGCGAGATCGGCGTCCAGGTTCCGCGGATAACGGCCGAGGTCCTCGCCGGGCCCGAACTGGAGCGGGTTGACGAATACGGAGACCACGACGGCCCCGCCCGGAAGCGCGACCCGCCGGGCACGGCGTAGCAGTGCCCGGTGACCGTCATGCAGCGCGCCCATCGTCGGCACGAGCACTACCGGGCCGGCCAGGCCGCCGCGAGCCGCCGCTAGCCCGGTCCTGGTGCGGGCAAGGACAGGGGTCACCGGGGTGCCCCGGCCAGCACGTCAAGCAGGCGCTGCGCATCGGGCGCGGCGAGTGATCCGGCTGCCAGGGCGCGATCCGCGGTCAGCCTCGCCAGCGCCACGTAGGCTGCGAGAGCCTCCGGTGAGGCGACGCGGAGAGCACGGACATGGCTGGCGACAGTGTCCGCGTCGCCCCGTGCGACCGGGCCGGTCAGGGCGGCGTCGCCGAGCCGCAGCGCATTGTCGAGTGCCGCGGACAGCAGCGGCCCGAGCATCCGGCCCGGGTCTGCTACCCCGGCCGCGTGCAGCAGGTCCGCCGCCTGGACGACCAGGGTGACCAGGTGATTGGCGGCGCTCGCGAGCGCCGCGTGGTAGAGGTCCCTGCTCTCCTCGTCGATGAACACGGGCTCGCCGCCCATCTCGACCACGAGCGCCTCGGCCACCGGGCGCAGCGACGACGGCGCGGTCACCCCGAAGCAGATCCCGGCCAGCTTGTCGATGTCATCCGGCCGCCCCGTGAACGTCATGACCGGGTGCAGGGCCAGCGGCAGCGCGCCGCGGCGGACCGCGGGCTCGAGCACGGCCAGCCCGTGCCGGCCGCTCGCATGCGCGATCAGGCGGCCCCGCATCGGGGATCCGGTCGAGGCGAGCCCGGAGACCAGGCCGGGCAGCACATCGTCAGGCACGGTCAGCAGCACCAGATCAGCCCGGGCGAGCACCTGATCAGGCTGCAGCAGCGGCACCCCGGGCAGGCTCCTGCTCATCCGCTGGACTGACGCGTCGGACACGGCCGAGGCGGCGGCGATCCGGTGCCCGGCCCGGCCGAGCGCGACGGCCAGCACGCTGCCTACCCGGCCGGCGCCGATCACGCCGACGCTCAGGCGCGCCGGGTGCGGCGCGGCGGCCAGGCCGGGCCCGCGCGGGTCGTCGTTATCCATCTCGTTCCAGTCCTCGCCGGTACCGGACGGCGAGGATCAGCATATCGGTGGCCGGCCGGCCACCGCCGTGAGCTGGCTACTGCTCGTCGGTGTCCGGCAGTTCTGGCGTCCGGCAGCAGCGCTCGAGATACACGGCAGCCGCTGCCAGCACAACGGCGCAGACCAGGGTGGCTCCCGCCGTGATCGCATCGCCGCGCGGAATGGGCTTGGCGAACTGACCGCCCAGGTAGACGATGAAGCCGGCGGATATCCCGCCGAAGATCGCGGCGACCAGCGCGCTGGCCTTGGCCAGCACGGCCATCCTCGCCACCGCGATGGGCACCAGCGGCTTCGAGCCGGCCCGCCGGTGGATTCGTGCTAGCAGTTTCCGCCCGCTCCACGCCTCGGCGATCGCGAGCAGCAGCAAGGCAGGCACGCCGGTCCACGGCAGCGGCGGGAAGGACGCGTAGGCGAGCCGGATCACCAGCCACGCCAGCACCGCACAGCAGACGGCCACCGCTGCCAGGGACCACGGCCGGATCGGGGTCACCCGGTGACCGCCCCGCTGGCCGCGCCGCCAGGCCCGGTCATGCCGGCGGCCGCAGCATGCCGGAAACGGGTGTTACGGCTGCCGCGGACGCAGTCACGGCGATCAGGTCGGCGATGCGGCCGTGGCCGGGAATCTCGGCATCGGGGTCCACGTCATGCCACGGCACCAGGACGAAAGCCCGCTCATGCGCACGCGGGTGCGGCAGCGTGAGCACGGGATCGTCGCTGACCACGCCGTCGTAGGCGATGACATCGACATCCAGTGTCCGCGGCCCCCAGGTGACCTCGCGGACCCGGTGGAAGGCTGCCTCGGCCGCCTGGCCGCGGGCCAGGATCGCGCGGGCCGGCAGCGCGCTGCTGGCGAGCAGCACCGCGTTCAGGAAGTCCGGCTGGCCGGGGCCGCCGACGGGCACGGTCTCGTACACCGGCGAGACTGCCAGGCACTCGAGGCCGGGCGGCCCGAACAGGGCATCGACCGCGCCTTGCAGATTCGACATCCGGTCGCCGAGGTTGCTGCCGAGCGCCAGGACCACCCGGACCGGGCCTGCCGGGCTGGCCGCCGGCGTCGCTGCCGTCGCCGTCATCGTCGCAGGCGGCTCACCCGCCACGCTCACTGGCGGGTCCGGCGGATCGTGACCGTGACATCGTCGAAGGGATGCGGCACGGGGGCGTGCGGCTTGTGTACCGTGATCTCCACCTCCTCGACGCCGGGGCTGGCCAGGCACGCCTCGGCAAGCCGGCTGGCGAGCGTCTCGATGAGGCTGACCGGCTCGCCGGAGGCGATGGCCGACAGCCGGTCCGCCAGGCCGCCGTAGTCGACGGTACGGGATAGATCATCGGTCTTCGCCGCGGCCCTGGTGTCCGTCCAGAGCACGGCATCGATGATGAATTCCTGGCCGTCGCGGCGCTCATGGCCGAATACGCCGTGATAGCCGTGGACCCGCAGCCCGCGCAGCGCGATCTGGTCCAGGCTCATCCTGGCCCGCCTTCGCCCGGCTCGGGCGACTCCGCCCGGCGCCACTGCGCGGCCACCCGGACCGCGTCGGCATTGCCGGCCACCGCGTGCACCCGGGTGCACCAGGCCCCGGCGACCGCGGCCAGCGTGGTCAGCGCGATCGTCGCATCATCGGAGCCGGTGAAGGACCGCGGCGTGCCGTCCCCGGCAGCCAGCAGGCGGCCGATGAAGCTCTTCCGCGATGCGCCGACGAGCAGCGGGAACGGCGGCCCGCTGCCGCCCAGCCGGGCGATTTCCGGCAGCCTGGCCAGCAGCGCCCAGTTGTGCTCGGGGAGCTTGGCGAATCCGATCCCCGGGTCGATCACGATCAGCGACGGGTCAATGCCCGCGCCAACGGCTGCGTCGGCGCGCTGCCGCAGCTCGCCACAGACCTCGCGCACCACGTCGCCGTACCGGGCGCTGTCCCGCATGGTGCTGCTGTGCCCGCGCCAGTGCATGACGACGTACGGCGCGCCGGCCGAGGCGACCAGGCTGTGCATCGCGGGGTCGGCGAGGCCGCCGCTCACGTCATTCACCAGCTTCGCCCCGGCCGCTAGCGCTGTCTCCGCCACGGCTGCCCGCATGGTGTCGATGCTGACTGTCAGGCCAGCGGCGGCAAGCTCCGTGACGACCGGGCGCACCCGGCGCAGTTCCTCGGCAGCTGAGGTCCGGCCGGCTCCCGGCCTGGTTGACTCACCGCCCACGTCGATGATGTCCGCGCCCTGGGCGGCAAGCTCCAGGCCGCGGGAGATCGCGGCACCTGCCGCGAACCATTCACCGCCGTCAGAGAAGGAGTCCGGGGTCACATTGACGACCCCCATGACGAGGCATCTGCCCGGTGCGGGCAGACCGGGCACCACCGGCAGGAGGGCCGCGCCGGGGCGCTGGCGCGGGCGTCCCGGCACCGTCGCGGCCTGCGCGTCACCGGTCATGAACGCCAATCCACGGTTACCCGGCCGACCGGGATCGCCGCCCGCCACCCAGTCGCCGCAGCCTGCCGAGGCCGAGCTTGCGAGCCAGCCGGCGCACTTCCAGGCTCGGCCAGACGAGGAATGCCTCCGCTTCGAGCGCCGCCAGGCCGATCCGCGGCGTGTCCCTGGTGCTCGGGAAGACCATGAACCTCGGCACCCAGTCCGGGTTGAACTTGGCGTTGAACTTGTAGAGCGACTCGATCTGGAACCACCGGGACATGAACAGCAGGATGCGGCGCCAGGCACGGAGCACCGGCCCCGCGCCGATCCGCTCGCCGCGCTCAAGGGCGGAGCGGAAGGCGGCAAAGTTCAGCGAGATGCGCCTGACTCCCAGCTCGTGCGCATGCTTGATGGTCTCGACGATCAGGAAGTCATTGAGACCGGGCTGCGCGGCCCGGTCGCGGCGCATGAGGTCAAGCGATAGCCCGTCCGCTCCCCATGGCACGAAATGCAGGATCGCGCGCAGCACGCCGTTCTCCGTCGCCGTCACGATCACGCAGCGCCCGTCCTCGCCGCCGCTGACGCGGCCGAGTGCCATCGAGAAGCCGCGCTCGGTCGGGCTGCCGCGCCAGGAGTCGGCCTGCCTGATCAGGCGGTCGAGCTCGGCGCGCGGCATGTCGCCGGTGCGGTGGAAGTCCGCGACGTAGCCGTGCCTGCAGACCCTGGAGACCATCTGGCGGACGTTGCGCATTGCCCTGCCCTCAAGCGAGAAGCCGGCCACGTCCACGATCGCCTCGTCGCCGAGCTCGAGCGCGGTCAGGTCGCCCTCGCGGCACCACACCTCGGCGCCGAGCTCGCCGCAGCCCACCACGGCCGGAACCCAGGCATGCCGGGCCGCCTCGTCCAGGAACGCGTGGATCGCTCCCGGCCACGCCTCGGGATCGCCGATGGGGTCCCCGGCGGCCAGCATGACGCCGGACAGCACCCGGTAGCCGATGCACGACTTGCCGGTCGGCGACCACATGATGCTCTTGTCGTCGCGGAGGGTGAAGTAGCCCAGCGAGTCCTGCTCCCCGTGCCGGTCCAGCAGCTCCCTGATCCTGGCCGCGTCATGGCTGCTGAGCCGGCCGGCCGGCTCGGCCGGCCGGAGGAACATGTACGCCGCCGCGATCAGCGTGAAAAGGCCGAGCGCGCCGGTCAGCAGGGCGAAAAGGTCCCCGCGGCTCTCCGGCTGGAACTGCACGGGGCCAGAGAACCCGAACAGGCCATAGATAACGGACTGCCCTCGCTGCATGACGGAGTAATCGGATCTCAGTCCCCTGACCAGCGTGATGTAACTCAGGCCGATTGCCAGGTCCGCCAGCACCAGCCCGCAGAGCACGGCCAGCGCCCGCCAGCGGGTACGCGGATCACCCACGGCGTAGAACTCGCGCCGGTAGAAAAGGAGCACGGCGAGCAGCACGGCGGTCACGACCGCCCGGCCGATGTGCGGGTAGTGCGCGAGATGGATGATCATGCTGACGCCGAGCAGCAGGATCACCGCCCGGCAGGCGCGGCGCTTCCGCCTGCGCAGCCCGTGCGACAGCATGAGCAGCAGCAAGCCGGTGATGACATCGGCAGTCCGGGTAAAGTTGGTCAGCGTGCCGGGTGCCAGGTCGACGATCCGGTGCAGCCGGTAGTGCGCGTACAGGCTAGGCACGCCGCCCTCGATGACGTCGGCAATGCCGATCACCAGGGCTAGCCAGCCCGCTACCACCGGCACCCAGCGCCGCTGATGCCTGCGATCCGGCGGGCGGATCGCGAACGGCCCGGCGGCTCGCTCACCGTCACCGGATGTGGGCGTTCCCGGGCCTGGCCCGCCGCCTGCAGCCATCTCAGTCAAGTTGGTCAAGCCCCTGATCACGGGGCATCAGCGTAGTCATCACCGGGATGCGGCGCGGGCAAACACCGTAATGCCCGGGCAGGCGCGTTACGGGCGGCCAAGGTCAGCCGCCCCGGCGGCTGACGAGCAGGCTCATCGCTTCCGCCCGCGTGCTGTCGCTGTCGCGGAAGCTGCCGCGCACCGCGGAGGTGACGGTCCTCGCTCCGGGCTTGCGCACCCCGCGCATGGCCATGCACAGGTGCTCGGCCTCGATCACGACGATGACGCCGCTCGGCTCGAGCACGTTCATCAGCGCATCCGCGACCTGCCTGGTCATGCGTTCCTGGACCTGCGGCCGCCGGGCGTAAAGATCCACCAGCCTGGCCAGCTTGGAGAGTCCCGTGAGCTGGCCCTTCTCGTTCGGGATGTAGCCAACGTGGGCAACGCCGAAGAAGGGGATGAGATGGTGCTCGCAAGTGGAGTAGAAATCGATATCGCGTACCAGCACCATCTCGTCGTGGCCTGCGTCGAAGACCGTCGTGAGCACGCTCTCCGGCTCCCGCCCCAGGCCGGAGAACTGCTCCTCGCAGGCTCGCGCCACCCGTGCCGGGGTGTCGCGCAGGCCGTCTCTGTCCGGGTCCTCGCCGATGGCCAGCAGGATCTCCCGGACCGCGTGCTCGATACGCCGGAGATCGACCCTCCCGGTCAATGAGCCCCGCCGCGCGGACCATCATCCGGCTCACGGGCAGCCGCCGGGGCACCAGTGCCCATCGGGCCAAGGGGAGGCGGCCCGCTGAGCGGCGGCGGCCCGCCGATGGGAGGCAGGCCGCCGATCGACTGCGAGCCGTCGGAGCCGAGCGCCTGCCCGTTGCCCGCAGCGCCATCCGCGCCGGTCAGGGCGAGTTCCTTGGGCGTCAGGACCGGCGGCCGGTCGGACGGCAGCCGCTTGCCGTAGCCCGTGTACGAGCCGCGGGACGTGCGCTTGCGGACCGAGGAGAAGATCTCCAGTACCTTGTCCCTGGCCAGGGTCTCGTGCTCCATCAGCTGCAGCACCAGGTTGTCGAGCACGTCCCGGTACTGGACCAGGATCTCCCACGCCTCGTCGTGGGAGGACTCGATGAGCCTGCGCACCTCGTCATCAATGGCGGAGGCGATCTCCTCGGAGTAGTCCCTGCTGTGCGACATGTCCCTGCCGAGGAACGGCTCACCGTCGCCGGTGCCGAACTTGCGGGCGCCAAGCCGCTCGCTCATCCCGTACTCGGTGATCATCCCGCGGGCGATCGAGCTCGCCTTCTCGATGTCGTTCGCCGCGCCGGTCGTCGGCTCGTGGAAGACAAGCTCCTCGGCGGTCCGGCCGCCCAGCAGCATCGCCAGCTGGTCCATCATCTCCGCCCGGCTGACCAGGAACTTCTCCTCGGTCGGCGCTGACGCCGTATAACCGAGAGCCCGGCCGCGCGGGATGATGGTGATCTTGTGCACGGGGTCAGCGTGGGCCAGAGCATGCCCGACCAGGGCATGGCCGCCCTCGTGATAGGCGATGATCTTCCTTTCCTTCTCGGAAAGCAGCACGCTCTTGCGCTTCGGGCCGGCGGTGACCCGGTCGATGGCCTCCTCCAGCGCGGCCATCGCGATCTGCGTCATGTTTCCCCTGGCCGTCAGCAGCGCGCCCTCGTTGATGACATTGGCCAGGTCGGCCCCGGTGAATCCGGGGGTCCGGCGCGCGATCAGGTCGAGGTCCACGTCGGGGCCCATCGGCTTGCCGCGGGCGTGCACCCGCAGGATGCCCTTCCGGCCGGTGAGGTCCGGCTGCGCGACCACGATCTGGCGGTCGAAGCGGCCGGGGCGGAGCAGCGCCGGGTCCAGGATGTCCGGCCGGTTCGTGGCCGCGATCACGATCACGCCGCCCTTGGTATCGAAGCCGTCAAGCTCCACAAGCAGCTGGTTCAGCGTCTGCTCACGCTCGTCGTGGCCGCCGCCGAAGCCCGCGCCCCGGTGCCGGCCGACCGCATCGATCTCGTCAACGAAGACGATCGCCGGGGCATTCGCCTTCGCCTGCTCGAACAGGTCACGTACCCGGGAGGCGCCGACGCCGACGAACATCTCCACGAAATCAGACCCGGAGATCGAGTAGAACGGCACTCCCGCCTCGCCGGCCACCGCGCGGGCCAGCAGCGTCTTGCCGGTCCCCGGCGGGCCGTACAGCAGCACGCCCTTCGGGATCTTCGCGCCGATCGCCTGGAACTTCCCCGGGCTCTGCAGGAAGTCCTTGATCTCCTGCAGTTCCTCGATGGCCTCGTCGGCGCCCGCTATGTCGGCAAAAGTGGTTTTCGGGGTGTCCTTGGTGACCAGCTTGGCCTTGGATTTGCCGAAGTTCATTACCCGGGAGCCGCCGCCCTGCATCTGGTTCAGCAGGAACAGGAAGATCAGGATGACGAGCAGGAACGGCAGCCAGCCGACGATCAGGTCCAGCAGCGAGCTGCCCTTGGGCACCTGGACGTTGTAACCCTGCGGCAGCTTGCCGTCATTAGATTCCTTCTGCAGCAGCGCCGCGAGCACCGAGCCCTGGTTGCCCACCCAGCTCGCCTCCTGCGGAGGCCCGTGAACGGGGGTGATCTGAATGGTCTGCGGACCCTCGATCAGCAGGGCCGACTTCACCTGGCCTGACTGGATCAGCGAGATCACCTGAGAGGTGTCCTTCTGCTGATAGGTCGGGCCCGAGCTCGCGTACTTGTAGACGAAGAAGAACAGCAGCACGACGACGAGGAGGGCGACGAACGGCCCGCGGAAGTAGCGCTTCAGATCCATCGGCGAACGACCCCACAGTTCTGGGGCCGGTCCCTCCTGACGAGCGTCATTACCCGCCGACCGCCGGCGGGAATGCCATGCGTCCTAGTGACCACGCCCAGCTTCCTTGTCTTCCCGGCATCTGCGCAGGGATATTCGAAGGTACACCGCGCCGGCTGTGGCCGGCACGCAGAAGGCACCGCCGGACTGGCGCGACGTGGCCTTCTTACGACGTGAACGTATTTCATCGCGGTATGTGTTCCCCGCCGTAGACGTGCGGGGCGAGGGTGCCGATGAACGGAAGGTTCCGGTACCGCTCGGCGTAGTCGAGGCCGTAGCCGATGACAAACGCGTTGTCGATATCAAAGCCCGTGTAGGCCACCTCGACATCCATCGTCACCGCGGCCGGCTTGCGGAGCATGACGCAGACCTGCACGGACGCAGGATCCCGTGAGCGGAGGTTCCCCACCAGCCAGGACAGCGTCAGGCCGGAGTCAACGATGTCCTCCACGACCAGCACGTGACGGCCGGTGATGTCGGCATCCAGGTCCTTGAGGATGCGCACCACGCCGGAGGACTTGGTTCCGGAGCCGTATGACGAGACCGCCATCCAGTCCATCTCGACCGGCAGGTGAAGTGCCCGCGCCAGATCGGCCATGACCATGACCGCGCCTTTCAGGACCCCCACGAGCAGCAGTTCGCGGCCAGCGTAATCCGCATCGATCTGCGCCGCGAGCTCCCGCACGCGCTCCCGCAGCCGCTCGGGGGTGATCAGCACATCCTCGAGGTCCGCGCCCATGTCAGTCGCGTCCACCAGCGCCCTCCGCGTTCTCCGGCTCCCGCGCAGGCGGGCCGGGCTCTCGCGCAGGCGGACCGGCCGGCTGCCCGGCACCGGTTCGCGACCCCGCGGTGAAGAGCAGCTTGCCACACCGCCGCAGCCCGCGGATGCCGCCGGGCAGGTCGGTCCAGCGCTGCCCGTGCCACCCGGTCACCATCGCGTCAAGGCTCGCGACGTGACCCGCGGTCAGCGCGCCGGCCGGGCAGCCCGCTGCCGTCGCAGCGGCACGGAGCACCCGCGTCCTGATCGCGGCGGGCAGCCCGGTGAGCTCATCAGCCGCCAGGCCGCCGTCACCATCCTGGATCCGTTCAAATTCTGCCCCGGCCAGCGCGTCCAGGACGTCCGCGTCGGCGCGCAGCTGGCCGGCGCTGCGCGCGAGGGCCTCGGCGATGCCGGGGCCGAGTGCCGCCGTCAGGACGGGCATCGCCTGGCGGACCCGCGCCCGGGCATACGCGGGATCACGGTTGTGCGGATCGTCCCAGGGATCCAACCGCAGTGCAGTGCAGGCTGCCCTGGTCTGGGCCCGGCGGACGGCGAGCAGCGGACGCAGGTAACGGCCACGGCGGGCCGCCATCCCGGCCAGCGACCGGGCACCGGACCCGCGCGCCAGCCCGAGCAGGACCGTCTCGGCCTGGTCGTCCAGGGTATGCCCGAGCAAGATCGATACCGCCCCGGTGCGGGCGGCGGCATCGTCCAGCGCCTGGTACCTGGCAGCCCGCGCGGCCGCCTCAGGGCCGCCGGGCCCCGACGGGCTGACCCGGACGCTCTGCACGGGCTCGAGGCCGAGCGCCGTCAGCACCGTGGTGACCATGCGGGCGCGCTCCGCCGATCCGGCCTGCAGCCCGTGATCGACGGTGACCCCGCCGCCCCGCAGGTCAAGCCGCGGGGCCTCGAACGCCAGCGCGGCGGCCAGGGCGAGCGAGTCGGCCCCGCCGGAGCATGCGGCCAGCACCAGGCCACCTGGCGCCAGGCCAGCCAGGGACCGGCGGACGCCGAGCCGCACCTCCGCGACTGCCGGATGCGGGCCCATGGGACGGTCAGCCGGCGGCTGCGCTGCTGCTGCGGTCCATCCGCTCAAGCCAGCTGCGCGGGCTGGCGATCTCCTCCTTGGACGGGAGGGTATCCGGCGACTCCCAGACCTTGTTGAAGGCCGCCATCCCCGCCTGCTCCACCACGGCACGGACGAATCGCGACCCCTGCTCGTACTGCTTCATCTTCAGGTCGATGCCGAGAATCCGGCGGATCGCCTGCTCCATCCTGCCCGCGCTGCCCCGCCGTGCGCTGAACTTCGTCCTGATGTCGTCGACCGACGGCACCACGCTCGGCCCGACGGCGTCCATGACGTAGTCGCCATGCCCCTCCACCAGCGTCATCACCGCGGTGAGGCGCTCGAGGATCTCCCGCTGCCGCGGATTCTGGATCGCCTCGATCAGGCTGTCACCATCACCGCCGCGCACCGCGCCCGCCACCGCGTCCGCGGCCGAGCGCAGCCGGTCCAGGATCGATGCGGGGTCCAGGTCAGAGGCCAGCAGGAACTCGGTCATCTGCTGCTGCACGTAAGGGCGGAGCCAGCTGACGGAGGTGAACTGCGTCCGGTGGGTTTCCTCGTGCAGGCAGACCCAGCGCCTGAAGTCATGCGGGTCCACGCCGAGCTCGCGCTCCACCATCACGATGTTCGGCGCGACGAGGGTGAGCCGGCCCGCCGGGGCGGTGGTGGCCGGCAGGCTGGGGTCGGGCGGCAGGAACAGCTCATACTGGCCGAGCACGCGGCCGGCCAGGTAGGCGAGGATCAGCCCGGCCTGCATGCCGGTGACGCGCGAGCCGACGGCCGTGAGCACTGACCCGCCGGGCGCGGGCGCCCGCTGCTGCAGGCGCTCGACCAGCGGATCAAGCACCACCCGGAATCCGTCGACGTTGGCGCGGATCCAGCCGGGGCGGTCCACGATGGCGATCTTGCCGCCATCGGCGAGGCCGGCCATCCCGGTGAGCTGCCGCACCGGTTCCTGGACGGCGGCCGCAAGATCGCGCAGCTCGGCCACGACCTTCCTTGCCTCAGCCCGGCTTACCTGCGGGCCGGGCCTGGCCCAGCGGACGCCGGTCGAGGTGGCCACATCCCAGTCGATCATCTGTGCGCTGCTCACCCCTCCACCGTACGTGCCGTGGCGGCAAGGCGGCGATCCGGTGGCCACCCGGGCCGCCGGAATTCACCGGCATCCGCAGCTCGCGAGCTCGGTGGCCAGCTCATCGATGGCGCCGCCGGCCTGGATCAGGCCATTCTTGGGTACCTGGTCTGCCATGAACGCGAATCCCAGCAGCTGGCCGTTGCTCGCGTAGGCGACTCCGGCCAGCGCCGCCACGCTGTTCAGGTTGCCGGTCTTCGCCCGTACCAGGCCGAGGGCCGGCGGCCCGGCCGCGCCGAAGACGCTGCCGCCCGGGGCCAGCGTGCCGGCAAAGCCCGCTATCGGCAGGCCGGTGATGACCGGCCGGAGACGGGCGTCGCCGGGCCGGGCGGCCAGGGTGATCAGCTGTACCAGCGCGCGCGGGGTGATCCTGTCATCGGGCGAGAGCCCGCTGCCGTCCACCAGGTGGATACCGCGCACTCCCAGGCTGCGGTCGGCCGCCGCCACCGCGGCGGCGGCACCGCTGAAGGAAGCAGGCATCCTGGTCGCGATCGCCACCTGCCTGGCCAGGTTCTCGGCGATCACGTTATTGCTCTCGATCAGCATCCACTGCACGATCTCGGCCAGTGGCGGGGACACGACCCTGGCGATGGTGGCGCTGCCCGGTGGTGCCACGGCTGGCCGGGCCGGGCCGAGCACGCGGATCCCGTTCCTGGCCAGGAACGAGCTGAAGGCGGCTGCCGCGTCGGCCGCTGGGGTCAGTGATCGCGGCCGGAGATTCCCCGGGTCATCGGCGTCCTGCGGTGATCCGCTGAGGGTCAGCCTGCCCTGATCCACCTCGAGTGAAGTGATCGGGGAGACATTGCCCGTGCTGACGTAGCTGGACGGCCAGGACGGCGGAAGCAGCGGGCCGGTGTAGCGGGACGTGTCGTAGCCCAGCCGCACCGAGCTGCGGTGCCTGGCATGCAATGCGCGGGCCGTCTTCGCCGCCAGCGACGCGAGGGTCGCAGGCTGCGGGTAGTCCGTGGCTGGCGGGCGGCCTGCCGCGAGGGTGGGGTCACCGCCCCCGACGAGGATGATGGACGACGATGCGGCGCCCGTCACCACCCGGGTGCTGAGCCGGTCAGCCGGGCCGAGGACAGCCAGGGCCGCGACCGCCGTTGCCAGCTTGGCCGTCGACGCCGGCGCGAACGGGGAGCTACCGTCCCGCGCGAACAGCACCTGGCCAGTGGACAGGTTCGCGACGACGGCGGCAACGTGCGCGCCCAGCGCAGGCTGGCCGAGTGTGCCCGATAGCCGGGCGGACAGCCCGCCCGGCGTTACCGGCCCTCCCTGCGGCTTTCCGGCCGCCGCGAGTACCGGGCGGGCGGCTGCCAGCGGATGCCCGGCTACCCGCGGTATCTGCCACAGCGCGAGGCGGCGGGGCAGCAGATGCGCTACCGCCGCACCGGCGCCGATGGTGAACACGGTCAGCAGCGCCAGGGTCAGCAGCGCCACGCGCCGGAGCCGGCTCGTCACTACGCCTCCCTTCGCGAGATGCTGGACCTGCGGGCATGCCAGGGTGCCGGGCAGGCATCCCGGCAACGGAGTCAATCATCTACGGGTGCAGGGAGCGGAATCGTGGAATTCGATGTGGTCGTCGAGATCCCGAAGGGCCAGCGCAATAAATACGAAATGGACCATGAGAGCGGGCGCATCCGGCTGGACAGGATGCTCTTCACCTCAACCAGATACCCCGCTGACTACGGATTCATCGAGGACACGCTCGCGGACGACGGTGATCCGCTGGACGCGCTGGTGATCCTGGACGAGCCGACGTTCCCTGGCTGCCTGATCCGCTGCCGGGCGATCGGCATGTTCCGGATGCGGGACGAGATGGGGGCCGACGACAAGGTCCTCTGCGTCGCCGCCACCGACCCCAGAATGGCGCACCTGAGGGACATTGACCACGTCTCGGAGTTCGACCGCCTGGAGATCCAGCACTTCTTCGAGGTTTACAAGGCGCTGGAGCCCGGCAAGGAAGTGGAGACAGCTACCTGGGTGGCCAAGGCCGAGGCCGAGGTCGAGATCGAGGCGTGCCGGGCGAGGCTCAGGTCATCCGGTAACCACGGGGGGCACTGACGCCGGGCCGCTGCCCGCCGCCGGCCGGCGGGCGGGCACGTCGGCGGCCCGCTGTCGATCCCGGGTCGCAAATGGGCGACACTGGGTCAGGAGCAGCGAACGCAGGCGAGGAGGCACCCGTGGATCACACGGATGACGTGCTCAGGCGGGCGCCGCTCTTCCAGGCGCTCGATGATGACGGCGCGGCCGCGCTGCAGGCCGGCGTCACCATCGTGGAGCTTGCCCGCGGCGAGCGGCTGTTCGAGGAGGGCGCCTCCGGCAATCAGCTGTACGTGGTGCTCGATGGCAAGATCAAGCTGACCCGCGCCGCTGCCGACGGCCGGGAGAACCTGCTAAGCGTGGTCGGGCCCGGCGAGATGTTCGGCGAGCTCTCGCTGTTCGACCCGCGGCCCCGCACGGCGAGCGCGATTGCGGTCACCGACAGCCGCCTCGGCGCGCTCGCGCACGACGACCTGCGTAACTGGCTGACTGGCCGGCCCGATGTTGCCCTGCACCTGCTCCAGGCGCTCGCCCAGCGGCTCCGGCGCACCAACGACGTGATGGCCGACCTGGTCTTCACCGACGTCCCCGGCCGGGTCGCCAAGGCACTGCTTGACCTGGCTGACCGGTTCGGCGCGGTACGCGATGAAGGACTTCAGGTGAACCACGACCTCACCCAGGAAGAGCTCGCCCAGCTGGTCGGGGCCTCGCGGGAGACGGTCAACAAGGCGCTGGCCGACTTCGCGGCGCGCGGCTGGCTGCAGCTGTCCGCCAAATCCGTCCTGCTCATCGAGCCGGACCGGCTGCGCAAGCGATCGCTGTGACTGGCGGGCCCCGCGATCACCGTGACGGGGCGCCGGTTCCGGGCAGCAGGCCCCGTTCCGCGAGGTAAGCCAGCTGAGCCCGGACCGACCACTCCGCGTACGGCCACAAGCCGCGGTCCACGCTCGCATAGACCCGCGCGACGATGTCGGCAGGCGCCCGGTCCCCGGCCGCGAGAGCGGCCTCGACCTCGGCGAGCCGCTCGGCGCGGTGCGCGATGTAGTAGTCGAGGGTCGCGGCCGGCTGGGTGAGCAGCGGCCCGTGGCCGGGCAGCAGCACCGTCAGGCCCGCGGCGTCGGCGAGCGAGCGCAGCCGGTCCAGCGAGCCCAGGTAGTCGCCGAGGCTGCCATCGCGGGCAATCATGGTCGTGCCGCGGCCGAGCACCGTGTCCCCGGTGAGCACGGCGCCATCCGCCGCCAGCAGCAGTGACACCGAGTCGGCCGTATGGCCCGGCGTGCCGATGACGCGGACCTCGCAGCCCGCGGCCGTCACCACGTCGCCGGGTCCGAGCCCTTCGCTGCCCAGCCGCTGCGCCGGGTCGAGCGCCAGCACCGGGGCGCCGGTCAGCTCAGCAAGCCGCCGGGCGCCGGCCGAGTGATCGCGGTGCCCGTGGGTCAGCAGGATCCGGGTCACCCGCTGCCCGGCGGCCAGGGCAAGCGCGCACACCCGGCGCAGGTGCCCTTCGTGGTCGGGCCCCGGGTCGACGACGATGGCAGCGGCCGATCCCGGCTCGGCGATCAGCCAGGTGTTGGTGCCGTCCAGGGTCATCAGCGACGGGTTGGGCGCGAGCACGCAGCGGGCCCGCGGCGTCCCTGATCCGTCAATGCCGGCGTGCCGCGCCGCGCCGGAAGCCCGGGCGGTCACAGCGGATACTCCTGCACTCCGGGGACGGTGAGCCAGGGCGTGCCCTCCGTCAGCGTGATCTCCGGCAGCAGCGGGCTGACCTGCCGCGGCGTGGCGAGAGCCGCGGCCACGGTGCCGCAGATGGCAAGCTCGGCGAGGGTCACCGCGGTCGGCGGCCACAGCACGATCTCCTCGCTGCGCCCGGCGGCGATCGCGGCAGCGGGCCTTACCCAGGCGACCTGCGCTGCCTCGCCGCCGACGTCCCTGGTCCGCTGGCCCGGTGGCATGGCGGCAGCGAAGAACCTGGCGTCGAAGCGGCGCTCCTCGACGACGGGCGTGATCCACCGCGACCACGGCCTGAGCAGGTCGGCGCGGAGCACCAGGCGGCGCCGGGCGAGCAGCCCGGCGAGCGAGATCGACCGATCGAGCAGGGCGTTCCGGTCGGATTCCCAGTCATCGCCAGTGGTATCGGCTACCACGGTCTCGGCTGACGGCCCGGCCAGCAGCACGCCTGACTCCTCGAAGGTCTCCCGGACGGCGGCGCAGACGAGCGCCCTGGCCAGATCGGCCGGGGCGTCAAAGATGCGGCCCCAGGCGGTGACGTCCGGGCCGGCCCAGGCGACATCCTCGTCCGCGTCCCTGGCATCGACCGAACCGCCGGGGAAGACGAACGCGCCGGGGGCGAAGGCCATCGAGGACTTGCGCCGGAGCATGTAGACCTCGATGCCGGGCTCGCCATCGGTGCCCGGCCCGCCGTCCGGCGGGTGCCCCGCGGCGGCGCGCGCGGTACGGAGCAGCATCACGGTTGCCGCGTCGCGCGGGACGGCCGGCCGCACCCGCCCGGCCAGGACATCGCTAGCGCGGCCGGCCAGCGCGCGCGGCAGCCGGATCGCCGGACCGCCGGACGGGACTTCCACGACGAGCCTCCTGCGCCCGGCCTAGCTCCTGACTTCCGCGATCAGCTCGATCTCGACGGGCGTGTCGAGCGGCAGGACCGCCATGCCGACGGCGCTGCGGGCGTGCCGCCCGGCCTCGCCGAAGACCTCGACCAGCAGGTCGCTGGCGCCGTTCACCACCTGCGCCTGCTGGAGGAAGTCGGGAGCGCTGGCCACGAAGCCGGTCACCTTCACGATCCGCCGGACCGCCGACAGGCTGCCCGTCACCGAGACGACCGCGGCCAGCGCGTTCAGCGCGCAGATCCGGGCCAGCGCGCTGGCCTCCGCCGTGCCCACGCCGGCGCCGACCTTGCCCGTGGCGGGCAGGACCCCGTCCACGAACGGCAGCTGACCCGCGGTGTAGACGAAGTTCCCGGTGCGCACGGCGGGCACGTAGGAGGCCAGCGGAGCCACCACCTTCGGCAGGCTCAGGCCAAGGGCAGCCAGCCGGGCCTCGGGTGATGCATCGTCCGCCGCGGCCTGCCCCGGCGCCGGGTCGCTCACGGCCTGCCCCTCTTCATGTAGGCAACGAGCTGCTCGGGATTCGGGCCGGGCACCACGGCCACGAGCTCCCACCCGTCATCACCCCAGTTGTCCAGGATCTGCTTGGTCGCATGGACGAGCAAAGGCACCGTTGCGTACTCCCACTTCTGCATGACCAGACTCTAGCGGGCTCGTCGGGCAAGGACCGGGGGGCCTGCGGCCGCCGGCTGGCTGCCCTGGCCTCCGCGGTCTGCCCGCACCGGCGGTCTCCCGGTGTGATACCTACTGTCCCGCGTCCAGCTGTTCCGCGTCCCGCTGCAGCGCGGCCTCGCCGACGATGGGCGCGTCAGCGGCCACAGTCGCCGGTATCTCGGGAATCGGCGGGAGGTCCGGTATCTCAATCGGCGCAGCGGGCTTGCCAGCGATCTCCGCCTCAACCTCTGCCACCTCCGCGTCGCCGAAGTCGGCCAGCGAGGCCGAGTCCTCAGCCGATTTCCGCTCGCCCGCTGACGTCGGCGGCGTGAACTTGTCGAAGAACCTCAGCAGCTCGACCGGTACCGGCATGACCAGCGTGCTGTTCTTCTCGGCGGCTACCTCGACCACGGTCTGCAGCAGCCGGAGCTGCAGTGCCGCCGGGTCGCGCGCCATGACGTTCGCTGCCGCGGCGAGACGCTTGGACGCCTGGTACTCGCCATCGGCGGTGATGATCCGCGCGCGGCGCTCCCGCTCCGCCTCCGCCTGCCTGGACATGGACCGCTTCATTCCCTCGGGCAGGCTCACGTCCTTGATCTCCACCCGCTCGACCCGGACTCCCCACGGCCCCTCGGTCGGCTCGTCGATGATCCGGCGAAGCTCCTTGTTGACGGTCGCCCGCTCGGCCAGCAGCTGATCCATCTCCGACTGGCCGATGATCGACCGGAGCGAGGTCTGCGCCTGCTGGGAAACCGCGAACATGTAATTCTGCACGTTCACGGTCGCCTTGATCGGATCGACGACGCGGAAATAGACCACTGCGTCAACCCGGACGCTGACATTGTCCCTGGTAATGCCCTCCTGCGCGGGGATCGCCATGGCGATGATCTGCATGTTGACTTTCTGCATCCGGTCGCCGAACGGCCGGATCACGTGCAGCCCTGCGCCGCGCGTGCCCGGCAGCACCTTGCCGAACCTGAATACGATGCCCTGCTCGTACTGCTGCACCACGCGCATCGCGCGGCCCGTCGCGGCCAGGCCCGCCACCACCAGAATCACCAAGATGATCAGAAGAACGACCATCGCGAACACCTCTTCCCCGGCTACGCGCCGATCTGCAGCACCAGCCTAGTCCCGGCGGAATCCCAGCGGGCCGGACGGCAGGAGCGTTTGTGACGGCGCGGCGGGCGCGGGTAGGTGGCGGCACGGCGGAATCGCATGGCCGGCGGCACGGCGGAGCCTCCCGGGCGCGCGGCGGGGGCCCTAGTGGCCCGGCGCGGATAGCCTCCATGGGGTGAGTGCACGGGACACGGACTGGGAAGGCGTGCGGCTGCACGTCGTGACCGGCAAGGGGGGCACCGGCAAGACGACCGTCGCTGCCGCGCTGGCCCTGGCACTCGCGTCGGGCGGGAAACGGGTCCTGCTGATCGAGGTCGAGGGAAGGCAGGGCATCGCCCAGGTCTTCGACTGCCCGCCGCTGCCCTACCAGGAGCGCAGGGTCGCGGTCGCGCCGGGCACCGCCACCCGGCCCGGCGGCGAGGTATTCGCGCTGGCCGCCGATCCGGAGCAGGCGCTGCTTGACTATCTCGCGATGTTCTACAACCTCCGGCACGCCGGCACGGCGCTGACCAAGCTGGGCGTCGTCGATTTCGCCACCACGATCGCGCCGGGCCTGCGCGACGTGCTGCTGACCGGTAAGGCAGCCGAGGCGACGCGGCGGCGGGAGGGAAACAGGCACGCATACGACGCGGTCGTCATGGACGCGCCGCCGACCGGGCGGATCGGACGGTTCCTTAACGTGACTGCCGAGGTATCCGGCCTGGCCAGGGTCGGGCCCACCCGCAGCCATGCGGACACCGTGCAGAAGGTGATCAGCTCACCGGAGACGGCCGTGCACTTCGTCACCGTGCTCGAGGAAATGCCGGTCCAGGAGACCCTGGACGGCATCGCCGAGCTCGCCGGGCTGGGTGATGGCGGGCTGCAGGCCGGCGGCATCATGATCAACATGGTGCATCCGCTCGTCCTGTCCCCGGACCAGCTCCGGACGGCGGCGAGCGGCTCGGTCGACGAGGACGAGCTTGCCCTGGAACTGAAGGCCGCCGGGCTCGACGACAGCCGCCGGCTAGCCGCCGCGCTGGCTGCCGAGCTCACCGAGCATGCCAGGACCGTTACCGGCCAGCGCGCCCAGCGGCGCAGGCTGGCGGGCCCGGGCCAGCCGCGTTACGACCTGCCAATGGTCACGGACGGCATTGACCTCGCCGGGCTATACCGGATCGCGGCCGCGCTGCGGGATCAGGGAGCGGCGTGATGGCACCCGCCATGTCACCGCCGCTCGACGTCGACCGGCTGATCGACGACCGGCGCACCCGGATCATCATGTGCTGCGGGTCTGGCGGCGTCGGAAAGACCACCGTGGCAGCCGCAGTCGGGCTGCGGGCGGCGGAACGTGGCCGGAATGTCGTGGTGCTCACCGTCGACCCGGCCCGCAGGCTCGCGCAGTCGATGGGCCTGTCGTCCCTGGACAACACGCCGCGGCTTGTGCCCACGGCAGCGACGGCGGAGAAAGCCAGTCCACGGCCCGGCACGGCAGGAGCACGGCAGAACGCGGACCAGGCCGGCGGCAGCCTGCACGCGATGATGCTGGACATGAAGCGGACCTTCGACGAGATCGTGGAGGCCCATGCAGATCCGGACCGGGCAGCGCAGATCCTGGCGAACCCCTTCTACCAGTCGCTGTCGTCCGGCTTCGCCGGCACCCAGGAATACATGGCCATGGAGAAGCTCGGCCAGCTGCGCAGGTCCGACGAATGGGACCTGATCATCGTCGATACCCCGCCGAGCCGGTCCGCGCTTGACTTCCTGGACGCGCCGCAGCGGCTGGGGCGATTCCTCGACGGCCGGCTGCTCCGGCTGCTCACCGCACCGGCCAAGCTGGGCGGGCGGGCCTACCTGCGGGTGCTGAACGCCGGATTCGGCATGGTCACCGGTGCCCTGACGAAGATTCTGGGCGCCCAGGTGCTCCGGGACGCCCAGACGTTCGTGACCGCGCTCGACACCATGTTCGGCGGCTTCAGGGAACGCGCCGACTACACCTACCAGCTACTGCGGGCACCGGGCACCGCGTTCCTGGTGATAGCCGCCCCCGAGCCCGATGCGCTCCGGGAGGCGTCGTACTTCGTGGAGCGGCTCGCGGTCGAGGGGATGCCGCTGGCCGGCCTCATCCTTAACCGCGTGCACCGCTCACCTGCGGCGCGGCTATCGGCCGCCCGCAGCCTGGCCGCCGCGGAAAGCCTGCAGCCCGCTGAACTCCCGAACGGGGACCAGCACGCCGCCGAGCCGCCGGGAAGGTCCGCCCGGGCGGACACCGAATCGCATTCCCTGGCCATCGCGGCGCTGCGACTGCACGCCGAGCGGATGCAGCTAGCTGCCGCAGAGCGGCGGCTAGCGGAAGGCTTCACCGCGGCGCACCCGCTGATTCCCGTCGCCGAGGTGCCTGCCCAGGCTGAAGACGTGCACGATCTGGACGGGCTCAGGGCCATCGGGGAGAGCTTTCCCACCAGGTAGCTAGCCGGCTGCGCTGGGCAAGCCGTCAGCGGCAAGCCCGTCAGGACGCCTGCTCAGCTGGCGACGAGCTCGTCGCCAGTGCGCTCATAGCGGTTACGGGCGTTCTCCAGCAGATCGCGCCAGGAGACCACATCCGGACGGCGGCGGAGCAGGGCGCGGCGCTCACGCTCGGTCATGCCGCCCCACACGCCAAACTCGATCCTGTTGTCGAGTGCGTCCGCGAGGCACTCAGTCCGGACGGGGCAGCCGCGGCAGATCAGCTTGGCCCGGTTCTGCGCCGCCCCCTGAACGAAGAGCTCGTCAGGGTCCGTGCCCTTGCACGCGGCGCGGGCGGTCCAGTCCGTGATCCACATTTTGCCCAACTCCCTGATCGTCACGCCCGCATTGGGGTCGTCACGCCGGATAGCGTTCACTGGCAGGTATGAGCCGATGGCACGGTGCCAGGCTCCGGTCGCATGGTTGCGAAAACGTAACTTACGGAAGTCCGGGCCCGAGCGCTAGACCCTGCCGGGCCCATTTCCCGGATAGCCCGCATGGGCTATGCGGGCAGACGTGACTAGTCACCCAGGCTACCCGCGGCCGGGCCGGGGGTTACCGGCCCGTTCCGAGCTGCGGATTCACGGTCCTGACCGGGTCGCAGCAGCGGCGAGCGTACCCTGATTCCGTGCTGACATCAGATCGCCGCGCCAACGCAAGCTCCAAAGCAAGCGCGGCTGCCCGGCTTGTCGCCGTCGCCGCAGCCGCCGGCCTGCTCTTCGCGGCGCTCGCAGTTCCCGCCGTCGGCGGGATCGGGATCATCGCCCGCGATGCGGCTAACAAGTTCAACAACCTCGCGGTGCCGACCCTCGGCCAGCTGCCGGTCCGCTCCGAGATCCTCGACGAGCACGGCCACCCGCTTGCCTACTTCTACCCGAGCGGTTACGGCAGCAAGAACACCCCGATCGACCGCATCCCGGTGAGCTACAGCAGGATCGCGCCGGTCATGCGGGAGGCGATCATCGCGATCGAGGACTCGAGGTTCTACCAGCACGGTGCGCTGGACTTCAAGGGCACCCTGCGCGCGATCATCAACGACGCCGAGCACCATCCCACCCAGGGCGGCTCGTCGATCGCGCAGCAGTACGTGAAGAACGCCCTGGTCCTGACGGCGACCAACGCGAAGGAGAAGGCAGCCGCCACCGCGGACTCGGAGTCGAGGAAGATCCGCGAGCTGCGGATAGCCATCCAGGTCGAGCACGAGATGAGCAAGAACCAGCTGCTCGCCGCGTATCTCAACGCCATCTCCTTCAACAACCAGGCCGTCGGCATCCAGGTGGCCGCGGAGCGTTACTTCCGCACCACGGCCAAGCACCTGACGCTGCCGGAGGCGGCGATGCTGGCCGGAATGGTGGAAGATCCCACCAAGTACAACCCGTTCGTGCACCCGGTGAACGCCCTCAACCGGCGCAACGTGGTGCTGGCGCGGATGGCTCAGCTCCACGTCATCAAGGCCGCTGAGGCGCAGGCCGCCGGACGCACCCGGCTCGGGCTGCACCCGTCCACCCACGCGCTGCAGAGCGGCTGCACCAGCCGGTCGGTCAGGGACGCGGCGTTCTTCTGTGATTACGTGCTGGCGGTGATGCGGAGCGACCCCGCTTACGCGCAGGCGGAGGCCCAGCTGAAGAAGACCGGCGGCCTGAAGATCTACACCACCCTGAACCGCCAGGACCAGCACGCCGCGCAGCATGCGGTCAATTTCATGCTCCCGGCGCCACCCTCGTCGTTCAACCCGGGCGGCAACGCCGCCGCCGAGGTGCTGATCCAGCCAGGGACCGGGAAGGTCCGCGCGATCGCCGTCGACCGCCCGTACGGCGTCGGCAAGGGGCAGGACAACATCGACTACGCGGTGGACACCAAGTACGACGGCGGCGAGGGCGTCCAGACTGGCTCCTCATCGAAACTGTTCACCCTGATCACCGCACTTGAGGACCAGATTCCCTTCGGGTTCAACGAGAAGGTCGTGTCCCCGACGGTTGTCGGCGGATTCACCAACTGCCACGGCCAGCTTGCTGGCAACCCGCCCGGCGATTTCCCGGTCACGAACGCCGAGGGGGCGACGAGCAAGCCAGAGACCTTCACGCTGTACAACGGGACCACCCAGTCGATCAACGTGTTCTACGCGCACCTTGAGCAGAAGGTCGGCTTGTGCGCTGTGGTCAAGACCGCGATGAAACTCGGCGTCCACCGGGCCGACGGCACCTCGCTGCTGAAATTCGACCACACCCCGACCGGCCTGATCTACCCGGCGGACGACATCCCGTCGTTCACCCTCGGCTCGGTCAGCGTGTCACCGATGACCATGGCCGCCGCCTATGCCACGGTCGCGGCGCGCGGCAGGTACTGCAGCCCGGTCGCTATCGGCAAGATCGTGACCATGACAGGTCAGCGTCTCCCGGTGAAGTCCGCGCACTGCCGCCAGGTGATCCCCGCCGCCGTCGCTGACGCGGCCACTCACATTCTGCAGGGCGTGATGGTGTCGCCCGGCACCGCGGCCGGGGACGAATTCACCCAGCACGGCATCGTCATTCCGCAGGCAGGCAAGACCGGCACCGCGAACAATTTCGAGTTCGCCGCATTCGGCGGCTTCACGCCGCGGCTGGCCGGGTACGTGTCGATGTTCTACCCGGCAGAAACCAGGTCAATGCAGGGCACGGGTGCCTGTTTCCGGTCGGCTGCCGGGTCACTGGAGTGCGTTGGCCAGATGTTCGGCACGGACGCCGGGCAGATCTGGCAGTTCACCTTTGACCACGCCGACCTGGGCAGGACCATCGCCAACTTCGTTCCCGTGCCGGCCGACAGCATTTACTACACCAAGGGCAC
>Ga0182015_10002303_pt1 | contig 23442 bp, 23 predicted proteins | sample 712P3MmetaG_FD_120478 | JGI IMG/M metagenome (GOLD analysis project Ga0182015, IMG submission 120478) | Permafrost microbial communities from Stordalen Mire, Sweden - 712P3M metaG | ecosystem: Environmental > Terrestrial > Soil > Wetlands > Permafrost | place: Sweden: Stordalen | collected...
CATAGCTATTTTCCGGATCCAACTCGGTAGCGGTGCGGAACTCCCGCGCAGCGCGCGGATAGTCGTACTTATCGGCACTGACCGTTCCCAGTGCCATATGGGTTTCAGCTAATTGCGGGTCGATGGCCAAGCCGCGCGGGGCGAATTGCTCGGCACGCTGCAGATGAGAAGGATTCGCGTCGAGATTCCGATAGATCTTCGCTTCGACAAATGAGGCGTTGGCCAATCGACTGATGATAGCCAAGAACGGGCAGACAGGGCGGCTATCGCGATGGCCGGGGATAACATCGAGGCCGCCGGCGCGAGTCGAGCAACTCGGAGCCTGTGCTCCTCTGGATTCACGTCGCCGCGGGCTTGCATTTGACGGTGGATCAGAGTGTTCAACTCGCGTCGGGACTCATTGTCAGGTGAAATGACCAAGGTGCCTTGAGGCTCCGGCGCAGTAGCGCGGAACCGCCACGCAGCCTACTCCAATGATTTCGGATCCGATTTGTTTTTGGGCGATTTCGCATTCAGCAGAGAAACCAGTTGCCGTGCCGAGGGCGGAACTTCCACTTTTCGCTCCACAATTATGTCTCTCGCGTTTAATTTCTTACCATAGAGCTTTTGATCGGCGTTTCCATCGGAGCGCAAGGTTGAGCCTTCGAGCGATATCCCGGCAAACAATCCTTTGTTGCGGGAGTAGGAAAGAATTTCTGCTTTCATCACTATGTCGGTTGCGCCTTCAGCCGCTCGTCCCTTCGGACCTGCGGCGGCCGAGACGTCGGCACCCAACTTCACTTTGCTCGATAGCAGTGAACGTGCTCCCTGCGGGTTCATCACCAGCAAAACGAAATCCGTGGCCTGGCCACCCATCTGAAATCCGACGCTCACCCCTTCGAGCGCGTAGAGCGCCGGCGAACCCCATGGCCCGGTGTAGTGCGGCCCGCTGCGGCATACCATCACTCCGCGGCCGTAGCTGCCTCCCACACCGAACGCGCCTTTCTTTACTGAAGGCAAAATTACCACACACTCTGCCTTGTCCAGCAGGTCTTGCGGAATGTCGTCGGGAATATTCAGGATCTCCTTCATTACCTCGCCAGCTTCGTTCACTCGCTCTTCTTCGGCTGCGGCTGCTGCGAATGCCGCGGAGGCGCTTAACCATAAGGCCATCCATAATGCCGCAGCCTTCCTCATCATCTTGATTGCCGTAGGTTTCGCCCGCATGATCCCCCTGGAAACGACCGTGTCACCTCGTTCGATGAGACGCCCCATCTTAACCTGATCCTCTTACTCAACCAGACCTCAACGGTGAAAACCCATGCATATTGAATTACTTATTGGCCGTTAGAGACCAGGTGAGATTCCAAGTATGACCAAACGAGCGCTCCTTTTGTAACTTGGCACTCGGCGAACTGCCCTTCTACAGTCAATGGATAGCATGGCGGAAGGCCGCCTACCATTCGGCATCTGAAGTGCATCTAACGAATAGGAAGTGCATTTTGGGGTGGTTGGGAGTGAAAAATTTGGACTTTTCCGGCACGAAGTACACGGCGTCCACAGGTCGGATTCTGGCGCTGGTAGCCGTAATTGCCTTCTCATGCCCGGTTTTTGCCCAATCGAATCCTTACTCCAGTGCTTATGGGAGCGGTCTGGCCTCCGCCTACGCCTACGCTAATCCTTCTCCTTCCGATGCAAACTCGGGTGCCGGATCGCCGGGCCTCACGGACGATCCTCAGGCCGGCGCCATGCTCACTATTCGCAGACGCGTGGATGAAGTGAACGTTTTATTCATCGCCACAGATAAGCACGGCAAATTTGTTCGCGACCTGAGTCAGAACGATTTCTCCATTCTCGACGATCACAAGCCTCCGCAATCCATTGTTAATTTCCGACGCGAAACCGATCTTCCGCTCCACATGGGCCTGCTCATCGATGTGAGCGGTTCCGTTCACAGCCGTTTCGAGTTCGAGCAGAATGCGGCGATCAGCTTCCTGCAGCACTCGGTCCGCGTTGGCTTTGATAAGGCCTTCGTCGTCGGATTCAACCAACAGAGTCAGATGGCGCAAGACTTCACCGACAATGTGCAGCTACTCTCGAATGGCATTCATCGCCTTCAGGATGGCGGGGGCACTGCGCTCTACGACGCCATCTATCGCGCTTGCAAGGAAAAATTTCTGAAAGACCGCCCCGATCATCCCACGCGAAAGGCGATCGTAGTGGTCAGCGATGGCGAAGATAACCAGAGCGAATATTCGCGGGCACAAGCCATCGAGATGGCGCAACGTGCAGAAGTCATCATTTATGCCATCTCAACCGACGACAGCGGGCTCATTCTGCGTGGCGATAAAGTGCTGGAGCAACTTGCAGAAGCCACCGGAGGCCGCGCTTTCTTTCCCTTCAAGATGAAGGACATCACTCATTCCTTCGCCGCTATCGAAGACGAACTGCGCAGCCAGTATGTCGTCTCCTACAAGCCGGCCGACTTCGATGCCGACGGCCGTTACCGCTCCATCGAAATTTCCGCCCTGAAGAAAGACCTGCAAGTTCGCGCCCGCAAAGGCTACTTCGCTCCACAGCAGTAAGATTCCCGCAAGTATTGTCATCCTGAGAGAGCGCGTTCTTTGCGCGAATGAAAGATCTGAGCGAGCCGGGCGCTCCTCGTAGCCTGCCCAGAGAGAGCGAAGCGACCGAAGGGCGCCTTTGGCCCGCTTCCTCATTGCCCGCCCCTACACGCTCTTTTTCATTTCTCTCCCGGGCGCCTGATACGTTCCCGGAGTCGTTCTCCCTGCAATCGCCAGCCAATTCCACGCACTGATCGCCGCCACCGCCAGCGTGAGGTTAGCCACTTCCTTTTCGCTGAAAACGGCGCGCACTTTCTCATACACGGCGTCCGGCAGGTGAGTATCGGCCACACGAGTCACTGCCTCGGTCCAGGCCAGCGCCGCCCGTTCGCGCGCGCTGCAGAATGGCGCCTCTTCCTACGCGTTCAACTCGTAGAGTCGCTGATCCGTTTCGCCAATCGACTTCAAATCTTTCCAGTGCGTCTCGAGGCAATACGCGCAGCCGTTAATTTGCGAAGCACGCAACTTGATCAAATGAAGCCATGATTCTTCCGGCCCACTTTCATGAAGATCATGTTCCAGTCCAGCCATGGCCTTGTAAGCACCGGGCGCAACCTTCGTGTTTGGAAACGTTCGGTCATCCTGAATCCTGCTTTCTTGCTTTGATCGGGCGTGCACGTTCTATGCTCCAAGATTTCTTGGCCGCATTTCTTTATTGGCCGTTTGCTCAATTTGTCCGGTCACTCTGATTCGCGAATCCCATATTGCGATGTGTAAAGATCGGTGACGACGCGTGACAACGCCAGGTGAGTTTGCACCCGCGCCCTCCCTGTGCTACCGTCCCATTGATTTCCAGACTAAGATTTCCACATTAAGATTTCGAGACTAAGATCCCCCTAGGAGCTGCCCATGGTCGGCATCATCTTTCTCGTAATCCTTGTCGTCATCGCCGTCGTTTTGATCGGCATGTACAACAGCCTGGTGCAGCTGCGCGTACGCTGCGACTCGGCATGGTCTGACATTGACGTTCAACTCAAGCGTCGCCATGACCTCATCCCCAACCTGGTCGAGACCGTCAAGGGCTATGCCACGCACGAAAAAGGCACCTTTGAAAACATTGCCAAGTTTCGCTCGCAGGCGATGCAGGCAACCACCCCCGAAGGCAAGGCCGCGGCCGAGAATCAGCTCACCGGAGCACTGAAGAGCCTGTTCGCCGTGGCCGAAAACTATCCGGAGCTGAAGGCGTCAGAAGAATTCACTCAACTGCAAGGTTCTCTGAGCCAGACAGAAGACTCGATCCAGAACGCACGTCGCTATTACAACGCGGTCGTGCGCGACCTCAACACGAAGATCCAGTCCTTCCCCACAAACATTCTGGCAAACATGTTCGGATTCCAAGCCCGCCAGTTCTTTGAAACCACCGAGGCCGACCGCGAGCCGGTCGCCGTAAAGTTCTGATCTCATGATCGGGGCAATGCACGAACCGATACTCTGTCATTCCGACGGGAGCGCAGCGCAGGGCGCGGAGCGGAGGAACCTGCTTTTTCGATGGCTTGCAGCGTTCATAACGGAAGAGACCCTACTCCTCCTTGGGGCTGTACTCGTCTTCGCCGCTCCCGCCGCGGCAAAGTCCTGGCGTATCTCGAACTTTCAGGACACCATCACCGTTAACGCCGATGGCAGCGCCCTGGTGAACGAATCCATCACCCTGGTTTTTGTCGGTGAATGGCATGGTATTCACAGAACCATCCCGGTTGAATACCCCGGACCAGAGGGAACGAACTACCAACTCTTTATCGAGATCACGAGCATCACCGACGAAAATGAAACGAAATTAAAATACGATTCTTCCAGGTCCGGCGCCTATCGCGATCTGAAAATCTACATTCCAAACGCCGTCGATGCCACACGAACCGTAGAGATCGCCTATCGCGTGCGCAACGGCACGCGTTTTTTCGATCAATACGACGAGTTCTACTGGAACGTGACGGGCAACGACTGGCCCGTGCCCATCGAGCACGCCGCGGCCAACGTCCGTTTCCCCCGGTCCGCGAACGAAGCCCTGCGCGCGCAAGCCTTTACTGGCGTCTACCGTTCCACTGAACGCGACGCAACCGCCAAGGTGGAAGGCTCGAGCGTCGAGTTCGAAACCACGAGTCCCCTGCCCATGCGCGGCGGCATGACCATCGACGTTTACATTCCGAAGGGCATTCTCCAAGAGCCAAGCAGCCTCACCAAACTCTTGTGGTTCATCGGCGGCAATCCCGCAGTGTTTGTGCCGTTGGTCACCTTCGCGGTTATGTTCTTGCTGTGGTGGTATGCGGGCCGCGATCCGGATCCGGGCATGTCCGTTGCTCCAATCTATGAGCCGCCGCCTGGTATTTCTCCCGCGGAAGCCGGAACGCTGCTGGATGATCGCATACACCCCCGCGATATTACATCGACGATCATCGATCTGGCTGTTCGCGGCTTTATCAAAATCGAGGAGACCGACGATAAAGGTCTCGTCTTCCATCACAAGGATTACATTTTTCATCTGCTCAAAAAGCGCCAGGACTGGAGCGGCCTGGCTCCCCACGAGCGCGTCATGATGGAAAATATTTTCGTGGAAGACGCGGTCGATACTCGCCTTTCTAGCCTGAAGAACCGCTTCTACACCGCAGTGCCCGTGGTTCGGACCGACATCATGTCAGCGCTGAAGCTGAAGGGTATTTACACTCTCGATCCCGAGTCGGCCAACGCTTACAGCATCGCGGCCGCTGTCTGCATTTTCTTGCCTTTCATTGCGTTATCCTTCATGAGGTGGATCAATTTTTTCAACTCGATTCCGGTGTTTGTGGTATGCCTTGTGATCTCGGCGGTAATCTGGTGGCTCTTCGCTCGGGTGATGACGGCCAAAACCCTGAAGGGAGCGCGCACTCACATCGCCGTCCTGGGATTTCAGGAATTCATGAATCGTGTCGACGCCGATCGCCTCAAGGTAATGCCGCCTGACACGTTTGAGAAATTTCTTCCGTACGCAATGGCTCTCGGCGTCGAGCATCATTGGGCGCAGGCCTTCGCCGGCATCGTGCAAGATCCGCCGAGTTGGTACGCCGCGCCCGCCGGATATGGATATGCAATGGGCTTCAATCCAATCCTATTTTCCAGCTCGATGCATGGCATGGCCACCGATATGCACCAGGTATTTGTGTCGGCGCCGCGCGCGAGTTCCTCGGGATCCGGATTCGGTGGTGGAGGATTCGGCGGAGGCGGCGGATTTTCCGGCGGAGGATTTGGCGGCGGAGGTGGCGGCGCGTTCTAGGAATCTGAAAGCCCGGAATCGTAATGGTCAGCAGTCATCGCAACGCTGCAAGCGCTGCGCCACCCAAAATCGGAGCCAGTCGTTGACCGTGTTTGTGGTGGGCCTGAGTTCGCGGAAAAATCTGGTGCGCCCGGAGAGACTCGAACTCCCAACCCTCTGCTCCGAAGGCAGATGCTCTATCCAGTTGAGCTACGGGCGCCAGAGTGCATTTTACGGCAATCGGGGGTTGGGGCGCACGGTGATTTAGCTTCCGACCGAATGAGCTTTCGCTTTCTCTATCGTCCGCAGCTGGGGCATGCTTCGTTTTAGTGCGCTCAAGCATTCTGCATCCAGCCGGTCGGGAATGTCGCGATCCATTATGCTGAATACGACTTCCGCAGGTAAGCCTTCCCGGTACGGTCTTTTTTCCGAGAGAGCCTGGTAAACGTCGGCGACCGCGATAATGCGTGCGGGAATCGACATGCCTTCCGCCGTCAGCCCCTCGGGATAGCCGGTGCCGTCGAGCCGTTCATGATGCGCGCCGGCTACGTAAGAGAGATCCTCGAAGCTGCGAATTTCACGCAGAATGCTTCGCGTATATGCGGGATGCTTCCGCATAATGGACCACTCTTCGGCGGTGAGCTTCCCAGGTTTTTCCAGGATTTCATTCGACACACTCAGTTTCCCAATATCGTGCAGCAGGGCCGCGCGCCGTACCAGAGTCTGAATCTGCGGTGCGAGTCCCATCTGCTTGGCGATTACTGTGGATGCTTCGGCAACGCCGACGGAATGATGAAACGTATATGGCGACTTGGCGTCGACGACCTGCGCGAATGCATGACAGATGCCGTCAATTCTTTCGGGCGATGCAGGAAGGGCTACGCCTGGCTCCATCCGAAGAACATGCTCGCGGGCGCCGGAAGCTTGCATTTGTTGCCAAAGCTCCCGATCATTCTCTAAAGATTGCACCACGCGAACAATTTCTGGATCGAACCATCGGCCGCTACGCTCGGTAACGGCTTGCACAGCGGAGCGCGGTCCGGAGCGGTGAGCGAATACATCGATCGTCTGGCTCACATTCATGATGCAGGCGAGGAGTGGGATTTCCCCTCCGCGCAGGCCTTCGGGATAACCACCGCCGTTCCAGTGCTCGTCCAGGCTGTGAATCGCCTCAGCGGTTGCTTCACTGAGGCCGATCTGGCGGGCGATTTGCGCACCACGTTCACAACGCGTGCCGATGAGTTCCGCATTATTGCAACGTTGCTGCAGCGCGATTTGCGTGATTCTTAACATCCGCCGGGGGAACGACGCGCCGGGCAGAACGTTGCGCAATAAATAGCGCAATCCGGAAAGAGAAGCCTTCGTCCAATCCTCAAACTTCACTTCGCGCTTGGCGGCAATCTCGTCCGTACCCATGATCTGGTAGGTGCGGGCGGCGTTGCTGCTGCAGCCGGAATCCTTGAGCAGCAATGCGTAATACAGATCGGATCGTCGCTCCGCCGGCAGCTGCAACTCGTCGGCAATGCGCATGCCGAGGATGCAACTGCGTATGGCGTGGCCCATGGGCTGACCTTCGGTGAGGTCTAGCGCAACAGACAAGGCGGAGACTACGTCAGAAAGACGGATGGTCTGCTGGGAAAAAAAAGATGGCATGAAGATGACACCAATCGGTTACGGGAGACCGTGGAGTTCTCCAATGTTCTCTTTTCCGCAGGTAGCGGCGAAAGTTACGGCAGTAACCTTCGCCCAAGAAAGGCTGGTCCTACTCCATCTCGAAACTCAAATAGGTCAAGCCGTCGCTGCGCTCCACTTGTAGAACGACCGGGTCGCCGACTTTTAAACTTTGCACCGCGGCGCGCAGTTCGTCCAGAGAGGCGATGGGGGTAGTGTTGAGCGAGTGAATTACGTCCCCGGTTTGCAGACCGGTGTCAGGCGTAATGAGTTCGGCGGCGCGGCCTAGAACAATCACTCCCGAAGCAATGCGCAGCGTCCCAATCTGATTGCGCAAGTCAGCGGTGAGATCGACGCCGAGAATGCCCAGCCGCGGCACGAGGCTTTTCTCCGGATCGGCAGCATCAAACAGTTGGTCCATGGGGTCGCGCTCTTCAACGGCCGGGACGTACAGCATTTTCTTCTGGTCGCCGCGCAAGATTTCCAGCTTCAAGACCTGGTCGAGACGATGCAGATAAAGCGCGGAAGAAAGTGCTGGCAGCGTTTCAATGCGGCGGTCATCGGCGGTGAGAACAATATCCTGAACCTGGAGGCCGGCGGTGGCGGCGGGGCCATCCGGCTTGACGTCGGCGATGATGACTCCCCAGCGTTGCGCAAGATGCAGTCCCTCCGCCAGCGTGGACGTCACTTCCTGCGCCACGGCGCCAATCTCCACCCGATGCACGTGCCCGTACCGGCGCAGGCTGTGGTAAACGAAATCCACGATGCGGGCGGGAATGGCAAAGCCGAGACCTTCGCTGCCGCCGCCGGTCGAAAGAATAAAAGTGTTGATGCCCACCACGGAGCCATTCATATCCACCAGCGGTCCGCCGCTGTTGCCAGGATTGATCGGCGCATCGGTCTGGATGTAGGTGAGCGGCTTCTCGGGATCGGGCTGCCGGGCGACGGCGCTCACCACTCCCATCGTGACCGAATTCTGCAGGCCTTCGGGACTGCCAATGGCGAATACAAGTTGGCCGACGCGGGGACGCGGTTGCGAAAGCAACGGCAGCGTGGGCAGATCCTTCTCGTCGATCTTGAGCAACGCGAGGTCGGTTTCCTTGTGAATGCCAACTAATCGGGCTTCAAGGATGTGGCGTTTGCCCACGGGCACGGCGCGGCCTGAATCCCAGGGCAGCGGCAAGGCCACGCGAATGCGTTGCGCGCCTTCGACCACGTGTGCGTTGGTCATAATGTATCCGGCGGAATCTACGATTACTCCCGAGCCGACGGCATGCTGGCGAACGATGAGAGCGGTCTGAGTGCGATTCTCTTCGTGCAACGGACCGTAACCTGTAACCAGAATCTGGACGACCGCAGGCGACACTTTTGCGGCGAGACCTTCCAACGCATTACTGAGCTGCGCCAAAGCTGCCGTGGCGGGGACGGATTCGTCCGGCGTGGGCTGCGGCTTTTCTACCGATGACTTTCCCGATTGCGCTCCTTCTTCATTCCTGCCGGGATTTTGGGCAGGGGGATTCTGACTCGACGACTGCTGAGACATCAGGAAAGCATTCGAGAGAAGAAGGATAGCGGCGATGTGCACGATGCGGCGAATCGCATGGGGGCGGAAGAAAGAAAGTCGGAGCATGAGTCAGCTCTCCTGGAAATGAAGAAAGACGCTCTCATCAGACGGTACCACGCGCAATTCGGTTGCAATGTAAAGCTAAGTCAAGGGCGCTGGCATGTAGGCTGTGAATTCGCTTTGAGTTGGCCGGTGCGTGACCTGAGAGTTGGTCCAAGCTTCGGGACTCGTCAATGCGCCGATATTACAACAACGAACTTGACTTGGCTTTCCGGGCGGACTGCAATAGGGTTGTGAATTGGACCAGATTCGTCGCCTTGCTGATCTCGATTCTTGCTGTGCCACTGGCGACGGCGCAGGGCGCATCGTCTAAAGAGAGCACCTCAACAATGTCGGAGCGTGAACAGCATGGCCTACGAGGTGCAGTGAAGTCATGTGCTCAAGAGATCACCTCCTCCGGAGTCACAGACGCTGAAGGCCAGACTTATCCCGAGGTTCGTTCGACATACACGACGGAATACGATAGGGGTGGCCGCACCGTGGCCACGCGTTCCAGTAACTCCGACGGCTCACAGTGGGTGACGCGCTACTCCTATGACCCTTCCGGTCGGCTACTGAAAACCGCCTCAGGAGATGAAGGGCAGGCAACCACGGAAACCATCTACTCCTACGATCACGGCGGCAGGCTTCAGAACATTAGCGGCGGCGACAGACCTGACAGCCCGGTCACTTTTAGCTACGACGGGCGCGGCAGAAAAACTAAGATCGAAATCTCTCGTCCGGCCGACTACCGTCCCGGCGTCGCAGAAGCAGGGCCCCTGTTTGAGGCTGCAGGCGGGGCGCCGAACCTGCCGGGTGGCGGAAGCGCAACCACTCTTTACGACGAACAGGATCGAGCCACGGAAGTCCACGTCCGCGATGCCAGCGGTGAGTCGGTGAGCCGTGCCGTACGCACATACGACGCACAGGGACACGTTCTCGAAGACAAGCAGATTCTGGACAATCCCGAGACGATTTTTCCCGCTGAAATCCGCGCCCAGATGCTCGAACAATCGGGTCTCTCGCGCGATGAGCTGCAGCAGGAGTTACGCACGCAGCTTACGAAGCTTATGGCGGGCCAATCCGGGACATACACAGTTTCCTATGGCTACGACACTCATGGCCGAGTGAGCCATTCAAATCGGCGAATTTTCAACGAGCAACAGGAGATCGAGACTACTTACAACGAACACGAAGACGTGGAATCAGAAATTACGCGAAGCAAACGATTGGTGCGGGAAACCGCTCCAAATAACCCTGCTGCCGGATTGCCGTCATACTCCAAAGTTCGCTATTCCTATAAGTATGATCATTGCGAAAATTGGATAGAGCGATCAACTTCGTATCGCTCCACTCCCGACGCTGCATTCCAGTCATCAACCGTGATTAAGCGGACGTTGACCTCTTATTGATCCGTCTTGCGCAGCGCTTTCCTCCGCACAGCTTTAACGCGGCAATGCGGCGTTGACTTCTTCCACTGCTCTCTGCGGGTCGGCAACTTCGATGATGAGCTCGCTGTAGCGCTCGTCATTCAGTTTAATCACGACCGTGTTCTCGGGATTGTGAACATCCCAGAAGATACGTTGGCCGTCCTGATAGAACGTGCCGGCAGTCAGCACTCCGGGAATGTTGGTGCCGGGCATTCTGAGTCCGTGCCACCAGCCCCGCGCCGCGGATGGGTCGGCGCGGATCTGCGCAATGTGCCGCAAGGGGATTTCGAGGGAACTCTTGAAAGCCCACAACCTGTCGGCTCCGCGGACGTGCAGGTGTAGATGGTCGTTGGAGATTGATAAATCTACCATGCCGTCGCTCCCGGCGGCGATTCAAGCCGAATCCCGCGCTTCAAAGGCAACACTACAGCACCCCGCCTCAGCCGTGGTGTTTGCCGCCGGAGTGACCGTGCCCGCCGGAATGACCGCCTCCGTGTGAGCGAGCGCTGAAGCTTTTGCCGCCGGAATGCTTGGGGGCGTGTCCGCCGCCACCAAAATGGAAGCCGCCAGAGTGGGACCGTTTGCCGGAAGACTCGCCAAAACCCTTACCTTTAAAGGAGCCGCTCTTGAAGCCGCCAGAAGACCGCTTCCCGAAGTCACTACGCTGGAAGCTCGAACTCGGTGCGCGATAGGCTCGCGTCGAATTGCCGTAGGCTGAGCCGGCCCGGCTGCCGTAGTTCCCCACGGACCTGTTATTGGAACCGGATCCATAGGCTGAACGGCCATCCTGCGACTGCGGCGATCTAAATTGCTGCGACCCGTACGGTTGCGACTTGCCGACCGCTGGCCGGAAGCTGTTATAGGCCTCTCGCGAATTCCGGTTGTAGCCGGCCCCAGAGGTCTGGTAACCGCGATTGTTTCTCTCTCCTGACCGGTTCCCAGCGTACGCATCCCTGCCATGCGTCGTGGCAAATCCCGGCGAACTTCTGCCACTGTAACTACCACCGTATCCACTGCCCGCGCGGCCGTAGCCGCCGCCCTGCCGGTATGACCGGTTCGACCAGTTGGCCATTTCCCGGCCACGCCAGGCACGCGGACCGCCGTGCGGCAAGCCCCAGTCGGCCACCGTGGCGCTATGCGAATAATAATTGGAACCTTGGAAGAGGACGGATTGAGTCAGCCAGTTCAACCCCCACGCCAGCAATCCGAACGGTGTGTGGCTAAAGGCCGACATGGCGATTCCCAAGCCGAACTGCAAGGGGGAGGAGCCGAAGAACGAACCCAGCGCTCCGATCAACGAAAATCCGGGATAGGGCGACACTGGCTGCCCGTACACCACCCAGGGGTTATAGGCCGGCACATAGACAACCTGCGGATTTACCGGCGCCAGTACAATGTTGCCCTGATCGTAGTTCACCGCTTCCTGAGGCGTGCTGCGCAGGCTTCCAGCTGCCTGGGCTCGACGGCGCATCACCTGCACCGCTTGAAGCACATCCTGCGGCTGGTTGTAATAGGCCTCGCCGAGTTCTGTCGTCCAGTGCAGGTTCTGATCCATCTGTGCCAAAACTTGCGGGAACGCCGTCAGCGCCTTCACGCTCGGGTCCCAAGGCTGGGCGTCGGCGCCTGCCGCAATCTGATCGGACGATGCGTAGCCTTGTGACCGTTGCCATCGGTCGGCATCCGCGACCTGCTCGGGATAAGTGGAGGCGGTCAGCACCTGCGCTACCAGCGGGTCCGGATACAGCGCGATGGGTGCGACGAGTTGCTCGAGCTCCGGCGGACCTAGCGGCTGCGCTTGCCCGTAACCTTGTGGGGGAGCAAGCTGGCCTGAATCCGGATCAGATTGCTGCGCGTATGGCGCCTGCCTATAGGATTGCGGCGGCGCGTCGCCGGGCTGAGCGTAGCCCCGCCGAGCGTAACTCTGAGAATCATAGCCGGATTGCGGGCCCGGGGCGTACTGGCCGTTGTCCTGTGACTGGGCCAAGAGTTGAGGCGCTAGAAAAAGAGCCGTCGCCAACGCGATCCAAGTTGCCAGCGTCTGCCCCTTGCTTCCGGGTCGTCTGTCCGTGGGGCGAGCGTTAGCCGAGTCGATTGCCCGGCGAATGACGCTGGGAGTCCGTAACGCGGGAGAGTACGTTTTGGGTCTCATTTTTCCTTTCAGTGGCTTCCATAGTGGCCGTCAGGCTGAACCTATGATCCAAGCCGCCGTCAGGTGATCCTACGACCCGGCGGGAACTTTGCTTATTCTAAACCCAAAAGGCGGCCGTTAGTTTCCCTTGTCGTCTCGCGCATCGGCGTTAGAGACGAGTAATGGAGGACCGGTGCAGGCCAGCGGACAGAGTCTTGCGCTCCACAGGGGGAATCTAGGTTCTACCCTTAACTAACTCATAATCAGGCTTTTATCGAGGGGCTATCCGTGATATAACGGCCCTGAAGACTAAGTGGTCGCGTCCGCGTGCTGGGAGCGTAGTTCGATGGCTTTGGCTAAGTTTGCGAAGCGAGAAGGACCAAGCCACGAAAGAGGAGGAACTGTGTCCGAAGAAGCACGGACCGGAAAACGATTTCCGCTGGAATTGCCAATCAAGCTGCATAGCGAAGCCCCCAGCGGCGACTCGAAGGGGACGACGGGAAACTTGAGCGCGGCGGGAGTCTATATCCGCGCCGACGCGTCGCTGGATGTGGGTTCCTCAGTTGAGTTTGAGATTACGTTGCCGCCCGATGTTACCGGAGGCAAGGACAACGTGGTCATCCAGTGCAAAGGACGCGTGGTGCGCACCGACCCCACGGGAGCCAGCGAAGAAGGCAAGGGCGTTGCCTGTGTCATCGACTCCTACGAGTTCGTGAGGAACTCGTAGATGAAAGTGATGATTTTTGATTGAAAATCGGCTGGGCGTAGGTTCTTAATCAACAATCAGAAATCATCAGTCAACAATTCCACGCTGAGGCACACTGATTTAAAGACGAACTCTTGGAGCGCCAACAACATGCTCAAATTAATTCTTGCCGATAACCAGGCAATCTTCCGGGCTGGCATTGCAAAGGTGCTGGCGGTGGAAGACGAGATGCGCATTGTGGCGCAGGCTCAGACACCGGAGCAGATGTTCATGGCTCTGGATAAATTTCGTGCCGCAGTTCTGGTGGTGGCGGCTGGCTTTCACAACGATTTTGCCGCCATCGTACAGGGAGCCAACAAGGCGAAGACCCGCGTGGTGGTGCTGGCCGATACCGGCGAAAGCGCGCAGCGGCACATGGCGAATGGAGCGCACGGGGTGGTCTATCGCAACGTGACCAGTGCGGCGCTCGTGGACTGTGTGCGCAAAGTGGCGCGCGGAGAGACTTGGGTGCAGGATGTGGCGGTGCCCAGCGAGCTCACGGAAAACGATATGGTCGGCTTGCGCGTGCGCGACCGGCTGACGGCGAAAGAGTTGCGCATTGTGGCGCTGATCGTGCAGGGTTACAAGAATAAGGAAATCGCCACGCAGCTGGGAACCACCGAACAGGGCATCAAGAATTATCTGCGCCACGTGTATGACAAGATCGCAGGCTCGGGTCGGCTGGAGCTGGCGTTGTTCACCATCCATCACAGGATTTTGAACGAAGCCGCGGCCGCAACTACGGCGGGACCGGCTCCGCAGACGCCCACGGGAGTAATGCCCTAGGTTTTGAACATTCTTTTGAACCACGGCCGCCTGCGGGTGGCTTTTTTATCGCCGGTGGGCTGCGGGATGCGGCGAAAAACACAGGGGGAGACAGAGGAACACACAGAGGAACACAAGGTAGATCTTCATTCTCTCATTTTTGGTTGAGCGCATCGTTCTGATTTGCTCCGCATCTATTTCCCCATGGAATTTCGCACGCTGGGACGCTCTGGTTTGAAAGTACCTGTGTTGAGTTTTGGCACGGGAACGTTTGGTGGATCGAACGAGTTCTTTCGCGCCTGGGGCGCGAGCGATGTCGCCGAGGCCACTCGGCTTGTAGATATTTGTCTGGAGGCGGGCGTCAATCTTTTTGATACCGCCGATGTTTATTCCGACGGCCTCTCCGAGACAATTCTGGGAAAGGCGATTGCAGGCCGCCGCGATGACGTTCTGATTTCGACCAAGGCGACGTTCCGCATGGGGCCGGGCCCGAACGATTTGGGATCGTCACGGTATCACCTGATCCGGGCCTGCGAGGCCAGCTTGCGCCGGCTGGGCACGGATTACATCGACATCTATCATCTGCACGGATTTGACGCGTTGACGCACGTCGAGGAAGTTCTGAGCACACTCCAGCAACTCGTGGCGAGCGGAAAGGTCAGATACATCGCCTGCTCGAATTTTTCCGGCTGGCACTTGATGAAGTCTCTGGAGGTGGCGGAGAAGTATGGCTGGGCGCGCTATGCGGGACATCAGGTCTACTATTCGCTGGTGGGTCGGGAGTACGAGTGGGAATTGATGCCGCTGGCATTGGATCAAGGCGTGGGTGCTCTGGTGTGGAGTCCTCTGGGATGGGGGCGACTGACAGGGAAGATCCGGCGCGGAAAGCCTTTGCCGGCGGAAAGCCGGCTGCATAAAACTGCGGGACAGGGGCCGCAGGTGGAAGACGAATATCTTTACGGGGTGGTCGATGCCCTGGATGAAATCGGTAAAGAGACGGGAAAGACAGTGCCGCAGGTGGCGCTGAACTGGCTCTTGCAGCGGCCGTCCGTATCAACCGTGATCGTCGGGGCGAGGAACGAAGAACAATTGCGGCAGAATCTGGCGGCGGAAGGATGGAATCTCTCCGACGAGCAGATTGCGAAGCTGGACGCCGCAAGCGATGTGCCCCCGGTTTATCCTTATTGGCACCAGCGGCAGTTCGTGGAGCGGAATCCGGCGCCAATCCCGCTGCCGGATACGAGGGATTAGCGGAGGCCAGCCGAACGCCCGATTATTGCGTCGCAACTTCTGCGCCGGTCCAGCCTGCGTCGCCGGATTGCACCGACCACAATCAAATCTTCTCGGCGACCGATTTCGCCTGTGTAAATAAATAAAGATAGTCCGGGCCGCCGGACTTGGAATCGGTTCCCGACATGTTGAAGCCGCCGAAGGGATGCGCGCCCACCATGGCTCCCGTACACTTGCGGTTGATGTAGAGATTGCCCACATGGAACTCCCGCGTGGCGCGATTAATCTTGTCGCGTGACTTGGTGTAGATGGCACCGGTGAGGCCGAACTCAGTGTCGTTGGCCACCTCCAGTGCGTGGTCGAAGCCCCGAGCCTTGATCACCGCGAGCACGGGGCCGAAAATTTCTTCCTGCTCGAGTTTTGATTTTGCTGGGATATCAGCAATTACAGTGGGGCGAATGAAATAACCCTCGCCCGCGTCGGTGACGCGCTCGCCGCCGGTGACGAGGCGTCCATCCTTCTTTCCCTGCTCGATGTATTCGAGGATGGTCTTCATCGAGCCTTCGTTGATCACCGCCCCCATGGCGCTGTTTTCGGCAGGATCGCCGACGGTGATTTTTTCGACGCGCGCTTTGAGCTGGTCCAGAAACTTATCGTAGATGCGCTCGTCGACGATGGCGCGCGAGCATGCTGAGCACTTCTGGCCCTGAAATCCGAATGCGGCTTGCGCGACGCCTTCGACGGCGGAATCGATATCGGCGTCGGCATCAACGATGATGGCGTCTTTGCCGCCCATTTCGAGGATCGTACGCTTGATCCAGAGCTGCCCGGGAGCTTGCGTGGCCGCAACTTTGTTGATGTGGAGGCCGACCTCGCGGGAGCCGGTGAAGGCGATGTAACGCGTTTTGGGGTGCGCGACGATGGCATCGCCGAAGCTCGAGCCGGCGCCGGGGCAGAAGTTCACCACGCCCTCCGGCATCCCGACTTCTTCCAGCAGTTCTACAAATTTCGCGGCGATGGTGGGCGAGTCGCTCGATGGTTTCAGGATCACCGTGTTGCCGCTGACGATCGAAGCGAGGGTCATGCCGGCCATGATGGCGCAGGGAAAATTCCATGGTGGAATCACAGCACCCACACCGAGGGGAATGTAGGTGAGGGAATCATGCTCGCCGGGCATCTGCACTGGCGGTTCAGCCTTGGCGAAGCGCAGAGCCTCGCGAGCGTAGAATTCACAGAAGTCGATGGCTTCGGAAATGTCGGCATCGGCCTCGCCCCAGTTCTTGCTGACTTCAAACACCAGCCAGGCCATGTAATCCATTTTGCGTTCCCGCATGCGGTCGGCGGCGCGGAACAGCAGGCTGGCGCGCTCTTCCACGGATGTGCGGCTCCAGGTCGCGAAGGCCTTAAGTGCGGCGTTCATCGCAGGTTCCACGTGCTCCTTGCCGGCCTTCGGGTGGATTCCGACAACTTGCGATGGACGCGAAGGGTTCAGCGACTTGATCTTGTCTGTCGTTTTGACGCGCTGGCCGCCAATGATGAGGTCATACTCCCGGCCCAGTTGGCCGCGAACGCGTTCGATGGCAGCGCGCATTTTGCGGGCATTGTCTTCGTGGCGGAAGTCATAAAACGGCTCGTTGACGAATGGGCCTTGATGGGAAGATGTCGTGCGCGGCCGGACGGGGGCTTCTAGCGTTGCCATGGGGAGTTCCTTTCGATCTTGGAGCTTGGACGGTACGAGTGCTTGAATATCTTACACCTCGGGCGAGAGGCGATTTGACCGCGATCCCCCGGTCGGGGGGGGAGCGTGGCGATATGACGACGCCAACGCCAGGCAACAATCTCACCGGTCATTCCGCCTTTGGGATCTCTGCCAAAGTGGTGTAGATATTCAACCCAAGGCTCCGGCCGACACGCACCATTTCATCGGCCCCGGCCGAAGGTCCCCCGACTCGAAGCACGCCGTCGCACTTTTCCAGAAGCCGAATCGCGATTGGATGGAAGACCTCATTGAAAGCTTCGTCGCCAATCCTCGTAGACCCGGCGAGCTCCACTAGCGGGAGCGCCAGCCACTCGCCCAGAATTGGGATGTGCCCGGTACGGAAGATGGGCATCGCGTAGGACTCCATCTCTTGAACGTTCCTGCTGATCAAGGCCGGATCGTCATTCGTGCCGGAGCGGTAAGGACCGGCAACCAAGATCATCATCGGGACGGACGGCTTAACTGTCACAAATGCCTCTCGGGAACTAAGGAAAAATTGTACCCGACGCAGGCGGCTACGGGCAGCGATCGGGCGGAGACAGGGCTCGGGTGTTAGACTCAAACGTTTTCTGGTCTTGGGATGGCTTTGTTTCGCCACAGGTGGATTCATGGACATCAAGCGTGTAGCAGTAGTCGGCGCGGGCACCATGGGCAACGGCATTGCGCATGTGTTTGCCCGCAGCGGGTATGCGGTGATTTTATGCGACGTGGAGCAGCAGTTTCTGGAGCGCGGGCTCGCCACCATCACGAAGAATCTCGATCGCGAGGTGGCGAAGAACAAGATCACGAGCGAGGACAAGGCGGCCGCGTTGCAGAAGATCGAGCCGGTGACTGAACGCGCCAAACTGGCCGACTGCGATTTTATCGTCGAGGCCGCAACCGAGAAGTTCGAAATCAAAACAGAAATCTTTCGCGATCTCGATCGGCTGGCGCGGCCCGAGGTGATTCTGGCTTCGAACACTTCGTCCATCTCCATCACCAAGCTAGGCGCGTTGACCAAGCGGCCCGACAAGGTCATTGGCATGCACTTCTTCAATCCCGTGCCGGTGATGAGGTTGGTCGAGGTGATCCGCGGGCTGGCTACATCGCGAGAAACCTTTGCGACGGTTCGCGATTTATCGGGGAAGCTCGACAAGACGCCGGTCGAGGTGAACGACGCACCGGGATTCGTCTCCAACCGCGTGCTCATGCCGCTGGTGAACGAAGCCATGTATGCGGTGATGGAGGGCGTGGCCACGCCGGAGGCGGTCGACGAAGTGTTCAAGTTGGGCATGGCGCATCCCATGGGCCCGCTCACGCTCGCCGACTTTATCGGCCTCGACGTTTGCCTCGACATCATGCGTGTCATGCTCGATGGGTTAGGTGATCCCAAGTACCGGCCATGTCCGCTGCTGATCAAAATGGTGGACGCGGGATGGCTGGGGAGAAAGAGCGGGCGGGGTTTTTATCAATATCGATGATTGCTCATTGAAGACGCAGTTTGCTTCATCGCGTTTTGATTTGCAATCAGCAATCAGCAATGACGACTGATCCAGTCTCGTCGCGAGCCCGGAGGGATGTGCCGTTCTACATCCTTGCCGCGCTTGCGGGCATGGGAACAGGCTGGGTGGACGTTGCGGTCAATGATCTGCTTTTCACCGCGCTGCTGGTGTTGACGACGTGCATGCTGCTCGGCATGCTGCGTCCGCGATGGCCGTGGCGCTGGGTGGTCGTGGTCGTGGCCTTCATTCCGCTTGCCGAGTTGGCAGCATACACCCTTCAGAAGGTGCAGCCGACGCGCGGCCAGGTGTATGGATCGTTTCTGACGGCGCTGCCGGGGATGGCCGGCGCTTATGGTGGAGCGGTGATGCGGCGGGTGATCGATAACTTGCGACACGGAAAGTGAAGAAACCGTGATCAGTGGTCAGTGGCTGGCGCTCAGCAGAAGGCCGGAAGCCAGGAACTGCCACTGAGCACTGAGCACTGATCGCGAGCACCGATCACGCCCGCTCACCACCGATCGCGACCCACTGTCCAAAGGTCTCGAATAATCAAGAAGTTACTCCTATTCCACAGGGTAGACGCGTATGCTCCTTGCATGTGTGTAACAGTTTCGATGCTGGCCAGTGGCAGCCGAGGGAATTGTGTGTTCGTGGCCAGCGCGCGCACCAGGATTCTGGTCGATGCCGGCATCTCCTGCCGCGAAACTTTCAAGCGGATGAAGTCTCTGGGCGAGGATCCGCAGGCGCTTTCCGCCATTCTGATTACGCATGAGCACTCCGATCATGTCTACGGCCTGGCCATGCTGGCCAAGAAGCTCCGTATCCCGGTTTTCATGACGGGAGCAACCCACGCCGCCTGGTCGAGGGCTTTGCGCAACCAAAACGGCGAGCGGCCGCAGTTGGAAAAACTGGAACGCTTCGAATCAGGGCACCGCTTTCAGGTCGGCGATATTGAAGTCAAACCCTTCACCATCCCGCACGACGCCGCTGATCCGGTGGGATTCAGGTTTCGCGTGGAAGGCACGAAGGTGAGCGTGGCCACCGATCTGGGCTACCTTCCGGTTAATGTTCGCGATCACTTGCGCGGCTCCGATGTGCTGATCATGGAGTCGAATCACGATGTGGAAATGCTGCGTGGCGGGCCTTATCCGTGGACCGTGAAGCAGCGGGTGGCCAGCAATGTGGGCCACCTCTCGAACGGGAAACTCGCCGATTTCTTCACTGGGGACTATGATAATAATGCAGCGTTTGTCGTGCTGGCGCATCTCTCTGAGCAGAACAATCATCCGGAAATTGCGCGACAAGAGGCGGAAAGAGCGCTGGCGCAGCGCGGTGGTCTGTTTCCCAACCGCGTGCTGGTGGCAATGCAGTCCGAAGTTCTGCCGCCGATCCAGCTGTAGTAACTTATGAGCCAGCAGTGCGTCGATCCAATTGTGGGTAAGATTCTGGCGGGCTGGCGCTACGACATTTCCGGCCTCGCGCCAGAGATGCGCGGCGACTACGAAAGCCATTTCGCAGGGTGCGAGCGCTGCTGCAGCCGCCAGCGCATGCACCGCCTGATTGATGTCGGCCTGATCGCGCTGGCTTCGATTTCCGGCGGAGTTTTCCTGCTGGCTTTTGGAGTGATTCGCCACTTTGGTCCGCGCCATGCCTTCTGGCTGGAAATCGCTGCGCTGGCAGGGTTTGTCTTGTCCGCTTTGATCTGGCTGGTGGTTGCGGTAGCTACGCCCGCGCCCGTCACCGTGCTCGATGCCGCGAAGGAGGGTGCCCGGCGCGTGCATGACCGGCTGCCTCCCGAGATTCGAGAGCGGCTGCCGGAAGAATTTCGGGTAAAAATTACGGGCACCTAGCATTACCCACTTGTGACTCAGTATTTTCTACGAATCGTAGCGGTGGCGTTACTGGGAATGACATTTGTTGCCGGTGCGGGAGCATCGTGCTTATTGCCTGCCGCCACCGCGCATTCCCCTATGGCGGGATGCCATTCCGGCCGTCCATCCCGTCCGCAACCTGCCGACTACAAGTGTTGCGTGAGTCGTCATCATTCCACTCTGTTGGCGAATATTTTTTCGCCGCGTCCGGCCATCGATGCCGCCCCAGCCGACGTCACGGAAGCTCCTGTAGCAGCGACCGAGGGCAGTTTATTCCTTCCTGCGATTCCTCGTTCTGCTGGTCCGCCCGGCGTCTTCATCCTCAGAATCTAGATACATCCTCCACTCTCTTTCCTCGGCATCCGCGTGGTTAGCGTGTGCCGTGACCGTGGGTTCTTGTTCCAAGGGAGGATTTCGTGAGGGCATCCGGCTTGATGTCACTGATTGCATTCTTGATCGCTGGTGGATTTCCGTGCCGTGGCTGGGCACAGGAAAAATCGATGAGCGGAATGCAAATGCAAATGCAAATGGACGCCTCTACAGCCGCGAAGATCGGGTCGGGAACTGCCTGGGAGCCGGCGTCTGTGCCGGAGCATGAGTGGATGCTCATGCGCGGCGGCTGGGAATTCATGGTTCACGGCGTGATCTTCACCGACTACAACCAGCAAGGCGGCCCTCGCGGCGAGGGCAAAGCCGAGTCCGTGAATTGGGGAATGCTGATGGAGCAGCACAAATTGGGCCGCGGAACGATTCTGTTTCGGCAGATGTTCTCGGCGGAATCGCTGACCTCGCCGCATCCCGGCTTTCCCGAGTTGTTTCAGACAGGAGAGACTTACCACGGCGAGCCGCTGGTCGACCACCAGCACCCGCATAACGTTTTCGCGGAACTGTCGCTTTTGTATACGCTGCCGCTCTCGGCGAAAGTTTCGTGGGAGTTATATGGCGGGCCGGCGGCCGAGCCGGCGCTGGGCCCGGTGACGTTCATCCATCGGACTTCTGCTTCAGAGCTCCCGCTTGCGCCGCTCAGCCATCACTTGCAGGATTCCACACATACCAGCTTTGGAGTGGTCACGACGGGATTTGTGATCGAGCGCGTCCAGCTCGAGGCGTCGACGTTCAACGGCCACGAGCCGAATGAAGAGCGCTGGAGCATCCAACCCGCCGCTCTCGGTTCCTGGTCCGTACGCGGCAGTGTTGCCCCCGACCGAAACTGGACAGCGCAATACAGCATCGGGCACCTCGACCACCCGGAGGCGCTGGAACCCTGGAACCAATGGCGACAGACGGCTTCTGTGGAATATAACCATCCGCTGGTATCGGGCAACTGGGCAACATCGCTGGTGTGGGGACGGGTCCACGAGATCGCGACCACTACCAATCTCAATGGCTACCTGCTCGAATCCACGCTGAACTTCCTGCGGCGCGATTATGGGTTCACGCGACTCGAACTGGTGGACAAAGACGAATTGTTCCCGCAAGCCGCGCATCCGGCTTATCGCATCGGCGCCTACACCTTCGGAGGTGTGCGCGATCTCGTGCAGAACCGGGCGTGGCAACTGGGAGTGGGCGCGGACGTGACCGTCTATTCGAAGCCGGCCGCGCTGGATGCGGCTTATGGCAACTATCCAGTCTCATTCCAGATATTTTTGCGAATGCGTCCGGGAAGGTCTCAATAGGCAGTCCAAAACAGTCCACCCCTGGCCGCGGTATCATGGGTTCGAGGTGACGTCATGTCCATCAATGGTCCGGAAGAATTAGCCGGGTTGCGCGCCGCGGGGGCCATCGTGTGCCTGATGCTGAGCGCCATGAAGAGTGCGGTGCGTCCGGGAGTTACCACCGGCGAGTTGGACGAAGTAGGCGCTGGCGTGATGAGGCAACACGGAGCACGATCGGCTCCGGCGATGGTTTACAAATTTCCCGGCGTCAATTGCATCAGCGTCAATGACGAAGCGGTGCACGGGATTCCCGGCAGGCGTGCTCTCGAGCCGGGCGATTTGGTCAAGCTCGATGTCACCATCGAGAAAGATGGATTCATGGCGGATGCGGCGGTCACGGTTCCGGTTGGCGAAGTGACGGAGGAATGCCAGCGCTTGGTGGGGTGCGCGGAGCGAGCCTTCGCAAAGGCGATGCTGGTGGCGCGAGCCGGCTTCCGGGTTTCAGAAATCGGTCGAGCCGTCGAGCGTGAAGTGAGGCGCAGCGGATTTTCCGTGATTCGCGATCTGGGCGGCCACGGCATCGGACGCACCATCCATGAAGAACCGCGAGTGCCAAACTACGCCGATCCGGAGGCGAATCAGATTCTCACGGAAGGCTTGGTGATAACCGTCGAACCGATTATCGCGGCGGGATCGGGAAGGTCTTTCGTCGCAGCGGATAAATGGACGGTGGTCACGGCGGATCACAGGCCCGCGGCGCATTACGAGCATACGCTCGTGATCACGAAAGGCGCCCCGATGCTGCTGACGGCGGCGTAGGACCATTCTCACCTGGGTCCAGAAATTGTTGCAAGGAGATCACAACGGTGGCTGCGATGAATGAGAGCCGTGGACGCCCTCATCCAGCGAGGCCTCCACGATTTGTGCCTTTGATCTCAGTCGGCAGGCACAATGACTTTCAGAACTTGACCCGCTCCCACCGGAGGCGGACCGAATCCAAGATTTGAGACATACAGGTTTCCGTCCGGACCGAATGTCATCGCGGTGGGCAATGAGAGCCCGGTCGCGATTTCCGTGTAGTCGTCCTTGCCATTCACGCGCAGGACCGTTCCCGTACCCGGCGTCGGAAACTGGTTCCCGGTCGAGAAACACCGAGTGCTTAGCCGCATTTTCTCACTAAAAAAATAGAAAAGGCTGTCGTTTCGTGGCATAACAGCTATAGCGAATAGAAGTTAGGCCAACAAAAGGAAGACAGCCTTATGACAACAGAGTGTAACC
>Ga0182015_10002305_pt1 | contig 23436 bp, 20 predicted proteins | sample 712P3MmetaG_FD_120478 | JGI IMG/M metagenome (GOLD analysis project Ga0182015, IMG submission 120478) | Permafrost microbial communities from Stordalen Mire, Sweden - 712P3M metaG | ecosystem: Environmental > Terrestrial > Soil > Wetlands > Permafrost | place: Sweden: Stordalen | collected...
CGCCGATCTCTGCCGTATGCGCGACACGCTGAAGCGGCACGGCATGACGATTAGCGACGCAGAGGCAGCGGAGCGGGAGCTCACCGATCTGCGAAAATTGTACGAGCCATACATTTACGCTCTCGCCGTATATCTGAATCAGGTTTTGCCGCCGTGGATTCCCGACAAGAAAGGTAAAGATAACTGGCAAACCTCGGCATGGGGACGCGAGTCGGGATTAATCGAGAACAAAGAAGTGACCGTGGTGGTGGAAGAACATTTCTAGGCGGCATTCGACTGGACATTTCATTTTCGTAAAAAACTTCCTAGAAATTTCGGAGGCGGCACATGAGGGCAATTCGCGTCAGTCAATTTGGCGATCCGGAAGTTTTAAAGCTTGAAGAAGTGCCGACGCCAACACCGGCGGCCGGGCAGGTGCTGGTGCACGTACGCGCCGCGGGAGTGAATCCATACGACACGCTGATGCGCGCGGGAACCTACGCGGTCAAACCGCCGCTTCCCTACACGCCGGGGTCGGATGCCGCCGGCGTAGTAGAGTCGGTCGGCGACGGAGTCACCAAGGTAAAGCCCGGCGACCGGGTGTACACGGCGCGCACGATATCCGGTGCATACGCGGAATACACGCTGGCGCTGGAAGACCAGGTGCAATTGCTGCCTGAGGACGTCGAATTCGCGCAAGGCGCCGGCGTTTGGGTGCCTTATGGCACGGCGTATCACGCGCTGTATCACTCCGCGCAGGCGCGAGCGAGCGAAAGCGTGCTCATCCATGGCGCCAGCGGCGGGGTCGGCACCGCGGCGCTGCAACTGGCGCGCAATATCGGGCTCACTGTTTATGGCACCGCCGGCACCGAACCGGGGCTGGAGTTGATCAAGCGGGAAGGCGCGCACCACGCTTTTAATCACACCAAGGCGGGCTACGAAGAGGAAATACTGAAGGCCACCGGCAGAAAAGGCGTGGACATCATTCTGGAAATGCTCGCCAACGTAAACCTCGCCAAAGACCTGAAGCTGATTGCCACGAACGGCCGGGTGATCGTCATCGGCAGCCGGGGTGAAATCACCATTACTCCTCGCGATCTGATGGGCAAACGCGGATCGATTCGCGCCTTTACGCTGTGGGCCATCACCGAACAGGAGACCAGGGAAATTTATGCGGGGATCAACGCCGGACTTTCGAACGGGACGCTAAACCCTGTGGTGGCCAAGGAAATTCCGCTGGCAGAAGCCGCGCGCGCGCACAAGGAAATTGTGCAGCCAGGAGCGTCGGGAAAAATTGTGCTGATTCCGTAGGCGGTATTGCAGTACGTTCTTATGGGCTTATGGGCTGGCGGTCTCGCGGTCAAACCTTACTTCACGCCGTTTTCTGGATTCCAGGAGCCTTGCAGCCTGCGAATGTAAATGATCTGGCCGATGTGATAAGCGTTGTGCGTGCCAACGTGAGCGATGAGCGAAGCAAATTTTTGTATCTTGGCGTCGTCGGCAGATTCTACGGCTTTTTCCCAGGCGGTCATCACGCTATCGAGCTGCTGAACGGTGGCGGCCCAACTTTTGGCGTCGAAGTTGTTGAAGGTTTCTTCGTTGTTACCGCTGAATTTGGCCGGCGGCTCGCCGTTAAATTTCGCCAGGGATTGCTGGTCCCAGAAGGCCAGATGATAGGCGAGCTGGCCAATGGAATGATTTCCTTTACCGTCGGTCCAACTGGCTTGTTCCGGCGTCAGGCCCTGGACAGCAATGTTGGCCGGCACGAACCAGTCTTTGTCGTTGTGGGTGGTGCGCAACTGCTCCAATAAAACGCCCTTGAGAGTGGTGGGAGCTTTCTTGGCGTCCTGCGCGTAAGCGGAGCAAGACAGCAGCAACAAGCCAAGAAACAGCGCGGTTTTCTTCATGTGGCCAAGTCCTCCGTCACGCTTTTTTCCAAGAGGCTCAAAGAAAAATTCAATTCGAGATGCCCATCTGCGTCAGGAAATACGCGTAATCGAACGCCACGTCGTGCAGGCGGTCGTAGCGGCCCGAAGCGCCTCCATGACCGGCAGGATCCATGTTGGTTTTGAAAATCAGGGTGTTGTGGTCGCTGCGGGTCGCGCGCATTTTCGCGACATATTTCGCAGGCTCCCAGTACATCACCTGGCTGTCATTGAAAGAGGTTCTCACCAACATGTTGGGATAGTTCTTGGCTTGAATATTGTCGTACGGCGAGTAGGACATCATGTAGTCAAACGCCGGCTTCTGTTTGGGATTACCCCATTCTTCAAATTCCGGGACGGTCAGTGGCAGGGTTTCATCGAGCATGGTGTTGATGACGTCCACAAAGGGCACGCCCACCAACGCGGCGTGAAACAGGTCAGGGCGCATGTTCAACACCGCACCCATCAAAAGCCCGCCGGCACTGCGGCCTTCGATAACCAGGCGATCTTTCGAGCCATAGCCTTGCGCCACGAGAAACTCCGCCGAGGCAATGAAATCGGTGAAAGTATTTTTCTTGTGCATCATGCGCCCGTCGTCGTGCCAGGCTTTGCCCATCTCACCGCCGCCGCGGATGTGCGCAACAGCGACTACAACACCGCGATCGATCAGGCTAAAAATATCGGAATTAAAGCGGATGTCGTAGGGGAATCCATAGGAGCCGTAGGCGGTCAGATACAGCGGGCCGGTGCCGTCCATTTTTGCGCCTTTGAGATGCACGACAGAGATGGGCACCTTCACGCCATCGGAAGCCGGGGCATAGAGCTGCTCGACCTGATATTTGTTGCGGTCATAGCCGCCGGGCACTTCTTTTTGTTTCAGAAGGGTGGATTGGCCGGTGGCCATGTCGAAGTCGAACACCGCGCGCGGCGTGATGAAGGACTGATAGCCATAACGGAATTTATTCGTATCGTATTCATGGTTCTGAGCAGGATAGCTGGAGTAAGCGGCTTCCGGGAAACTGATGCGTTGAGACTTTCCAGTGGCCAGATCGGTCACGCTGAGCTGCGGTAAGCCATTTTCGCGCTCGCTAAGCACGTAGTAATTCTTGAAAAAGTTGGTGTCATCGAGCATCACGTTGGCGCGTTGCGGCACAACCTCCTGCCAATTGGCGCTGCGAGGGTCGGCAACTGGCGCTTTGACCAGGCGGAAGTTCCTGCCGGTGTCATTGACCCGAATGTAGAAAAAATCGCCATTGTGGTCGGGAAAGTATTGGACATCCTGTTTGCGCGGCTCCATCACTTTGAAGTCGGCCATGGGCTGATCGGCAGGAATGTAGCGAGCCTCGGAGGTGGTGTGGCTCGCGGAAATCAGGAAGATATAGGCCTTGCTGAGGGTCTTGCCGCTGTCCACGTTGAAACGCTCATCTTTTTCTTCGTAGATCAGGGTGTCCGGACCTTTGGTTCCGGCAGTATGGCGATAGGCCTGGTAATCTCGTTTGGTGGTGGCGTCTTCGATGGTGTAGAAGAGGGTCTTGTTGTCGTTGGCCCATGCGACGGAGCCGACTCTTTCGGCGTGATCCGGCAATATCTTTCCGGTGCGAAGGTCCTTCATCGCCAAGGTGTACTGGCGGAATCCCACGTTATCGGTGGTGTAGGCCAGCAGGTTCCCGTCATCGCTTACTTCGAAATCGCCGATGGACATGAACTTCTGGCCTTTGGCCATCTCGTTCACGTCGAGAAGCACCTCTTCGGGCGCATCCAGACTGCCTTTTTTGCGGCAATAAATGTTGTATTGTTTGCCCGCTTCCGTGCGCGTGTAATAAAAGTAGTTGCCCTCTTTGTAAGGAACCTCGACATCCGTCTCTTTCACGCGGCTGAGCATCTCGTCGTACAGCTTCTTCTGCAGGCCTTCGGTGGGCTTCATCACCGCACTGGTGTAGGCATTCTCCGCTTCCAGATAGGCAGCCACCTCGGGGTTCTTTTTGTCGCGCAGCCAGAAATAGTTATCCACCAGCTTCTGGCCATTGACCTCCGTGATGTGCGGGATTTTCTTGGCCACCGGCGGCGCCGGCAAAACCGCGGAGTCGTTGTCCGGGGCAGCGGCAGCGAGGTATGCAGCGGCAGGAACGAGTAAAACGAACGCAGCGAAAATCGGAGCAGCATGGCGGCGAGCAAGGCTATTCATCGAGATTCCTTCTTGAGGTTGAAAAACTGCGTCATTCTATACTAGGTATAGACGCTTCTTCTCGAAGATAGAAAGCGGACGGACTGGCGGACGATGTGACGCGCTGAAGAAGGCTTACGACAGGGTTAATCGTGCAGAACCACATTCAAGAGTGAACTGTGCACCTTTAATCCGCCGTTGTAGTGAATGAATCCCAACTTCCTGAATTTGTTCATGAAAAAGTTCACCCGGCTGCGGGTGGTGCCCACCAGTTCCGCCAGCGTCTCCTGCGATATTTTCGCTACCACCGTCTCCGGCTCGCCTTTTTTTCCGTAGCGCGCCAGGATCAGCAGGGCCCGCGCCAAACGCTTTTCACTGGAATTAAAGAGCTGATCGACCAGGTCGGCTTCGATCTTGATATTGCGCTCCAGCATGTAATTGATGAACTTCTCCGCGAATACCGGTTCGTCATGCAGGACGCGAAGAATCTCTTTTTTGTCGATAATGGTGGCGCTGAGGGGCGCGAGCGCGGTAGCCGTGGACATGCGCACCGGGTTTCCAATGATGCAACCCTCGCCAAGAAAATCGCCGGGGCCGAGGATGGCCAGCACGGCTTCCTTGCCCTGAGTGTTCACAATGGTCAACTTGGCGTTGCCGGATTGGATGTACCAAACTTCGTTGCAGGGATCGTCCTGAGAAAAGAGCGCTTGTCCTTTTTTATACTTCACGACTCGCCGCGCGCCGCCGGCATTGGACAAGTAGTCCTCAACATTGAATGATGAGGGCTTATGGTCGTTTCCTGTAGGCTTACGACGTTTCGCCACAGTTGAAGAGTCCTCTCAAGTGGATGATGTCACGAATTATGTCAAAGGTAAATGCATGAGGTGCTTTAGAAACAAGGGCCAGGTGAGCCAGGCCCTGGACGGCCCGGCCGAAGGCGACCGTACAGGACTAGTGCGGTGCAGCTGCAGGAGGCGGCGGGGGCGGAGTGAATTTGCCATCATCCACTGGAACGTTCTGCTTCATGTCTTCGACTTGAATCGTGAAGCGGTTTCCGGGGCGAGCTAGCGTCCAGCGGAATGGCACTTTCACGCTGTCCGCTTCGCGATAATCGGCGTAATCGATCTGCGTGGGAAGCAGGCCGAGCGGGGTCTGCGCGTATTTCACTAAACGCAGCAACAGCCCGGTTTGTTTATCGAGATATAGCCGCAGCGGCGGCCGGCCCTCGGCGGTTCCTTCCACCAGATAGGTATCGTGGCCGTCGATCTTTTCGCTCTTTTGGCCGGGGTCGCCCGGGTCCCCCGGCTCGACAGTAAATTTCGGATACAGGTTTTTCACGTGCACGGGGAATCGCAGATCGGCGTCCAGGCGCGCGGAATCATTTTCGGAAGCAGACATCATGTGCGCGGGACGTCCGGGGACGCTAAGCCAGCCGCGCTGTCCATCAAACGCGGTGATGCTGTCGCCGCCTTGCAGGTGCATGTAGGAAATGCGCTTGTCCGGGGCTTTGGTGTAGACCTCCGCGGGGAAGGTCTGACCGCCAAACGCCAGCAACTTCCCTTTTTGCACGCGGCTGGTAATTTTCTCTACCGCGGAGGCACCGCCGACCGCGGCCAGATATTTGTCGAGCAAATCTTCCGGCTTGGGCAACGCCGAGTTTTCCACCGGCTTCTTCGCTTCCGCGCCAGGTGCGGTGGCTTCTTCTTCTTTAATTAAGGGGATGCTCACGGGCATTTCCGCGCCGCGATGGCAGGTGAAACAGGTCACCTGCAGGCGGCTGTCAAAATCGTCCGCGTTAATCTCAAACATCATGGTCATCATCTGGCGGGCGATTTTTTTAGGCTTTTTGTCGTCACTGTCCATTTTTTCGCGCACGTGGCAAAACTCGCACTCCACGCCAAGGGATGCGGCGATGAATTGCATGGCAGGGATCAACTGGTCGGCGGGAATGCCCTTGAGCACCTGAATATTTTTGAATTGTTGTTCTGCGAGCTTTGGACCTGGAGTGCTTTGAGCCGGGGCAGGGGCCTGGGCTCTGGCGTCGAGAAAAGCAACGAACGCGAACAATAAAATTGTGCAAAAACTTGCCAGCCAGCCAGCGGCACTATGCCGTTTCATATGCACCCCTCGCAAACACGGAAAATTGTAGCAGCGCCGGCTTCCTCAGGTGGAGTTTGATTTGCCTGGATAAAATTACGCGCTGATCTCGCCACGCTTGGCCAATGCGGTGATGCGGTCGGCGGCGCGAAAGGCCAGCGCTTCGATGGTCATCGTCGGTTGACCGCGCCCGGAAGTGACAAGGCTGCTGCCATCGCACAAGAAAAGATTTTTGACGTCGTGGGTGCGGTGATCGGTATCGATTACCGAAGTTTTTGCATCATTGCCCATGCGGCAGGTGCCCAGCAGATGCACGGCAAATTCCTGCTCGACGATGGGGTAGTTCCACTTTTGTTTGGCGCCGGCGGCGTCGAGGAGTTCCAGCGCTCGAGCGTTGAGCCAGGTCGCGATTTTCAAATCATCGGGATGGTCCCTGTAGGTCATGCGTAAAGCGGGCAAACCCCAGGCGTCCTTGAGATCGGGATCAAGCGAAAAGCTATTGTCTTCCCGCGCCAAGGAGGTGGCGTGAGAAAAGACTTCCATGGTGCGCGGGAAATTGTCTCCCAGTATTTTTTTGAAGGAGCTGCCCCATCGCGGCGAACCAGGCGGCATGTTATTCAACGCGAAACCGATGGGAGTGGCGTCGAAGCGGGCGTCGAGTCCCCCGCCGCCGCAAAATCCGACTTTCTGCGGATCCAGTTCATAAAAGTCGTGCAGGATGCGGCTGACCGCGTAGCCCTTGTAGTCGTTGAGCGGGTGTTCGAACACGCCGAGGGCGATGGCGCCGCTGTTGAGCATCAGATTCTTGCCCACGACGCCGCTGGAGTTGGCCAGACCGTTCGGGAATTGCGGGTCGGCAGACATCAGTAACAAGCGTGGAGTTTCCGCTCCGTTGGCACAGACGATGACGGCTTTGGCTTTCTGGAGGTGCGTGTTTTTCTCTTTATCGAAGTAGGCTGCGCCTATGGCGCGGCCGCGAGCGTCTGTTTCAATGCGATGAACATAGGAGTCGGGACGAATTTCGCAGCGGCCGGTTTTTTCGGCAAAGCGAATGGCGGCAACCAGCGAGCTGCTTTTCGCGCCCACTTCGCAGCCAAACCCCAGGCAGAAACCGCAGTTGACGCAGGCGCTTCGCCCTGCGCGCGGTTGCGACAGAATGGCCATGGGTGCCGGGAAAGGATTCCAGCCGAGCTGTCTTGCGGCGCGTTCGAAAATTACGCCGGAAGATTTTACCGGCAGCGGCGGCATCGGGTAGGGCCTCGAACGAGGCGGATCGAAGGGGCTGGCACCGGCTTGGCCGGAAACGCCGATCTCCCACTCTACCTTGGTGTAGTAAGGCTCCAGATCTGCGTAGCGAATGGGCCAATCCACGAGGTTTGCGCCGGGAATGGCGCCCACTTTGCTGCGCTCGATGAAATCGATTTCGTGAAAGCGCCAGAAATTTGCAGTGAAATGCACGCTGGTGCCGCCGACGCTGCGGCCGTAGACCAGCGCACGCTGCTGTTTGGCTTTATCCTGCGGCGTCTTGCGAAAGGTGGTGGGCTGGAGCTTGGGATGATTGGTCAGCAGGTCTTCGCCGAGAATTTTGATTTCGTTGTGGGTGTAGTCCGCTTCCGTCAGATACGGACCCTGCTCCAGAACCACCACGCGGAAACCGTTGGTCGACAATTCCTTGGCCAGGATTCCGCCAGCCGCGCCGGAACCGATGATCAGGAAATCCACTTCGTCCGAAGTTTTGTATTTCGGCTGTGCGACGTTCATTTCTTGTCCGCCGCCTTTGGCGCAGGCTGCCAGCCGGGATAGTCTTTGTCGTAGTAGCCAAACGGTGGCTGGAAGGTGTGCTCGGGTTCGCGACCGATCAGTTTCCAGCCTACGCCGCCGCGATTTCCGAAATCGGCTTCGGGGTCGATCAGGAATCCGGAAATGGTGTGAACGCGCACGACTTCAAAAAAGGTTTGCGCCGACTCCAGGTTTCGCCGCCTGGCCACCGGTTGATTTTTGGAGGCATCCATCGTTTGCAGTAATTCGTCCTGCTGCTCCGGCGTGGCCGCGGAGAATTTCTGAACGTCGGGGAGCTTCTCGCGCAGAGCGTTCTGCAACTCCGGCAAGCCTTCGCGGTACTTTGGCTGGTCGCCCGACGCAAAGGTCAGAAGCGCGCGGTCGATAAAATAAATGACGCCTGCCTCGCGAGCGCCGGGCGTGTCGTCGGTGGGAATGATGCGCGCGGAGATGGCGTCGATTTCGAGGGCTTCTTCAGGAGTAAAAAACTCAAATTTGTGCGGTGTACCGGATTGCGCCGCTTGCCGCGCGTGCGTGGCCGCCGCGAGCATCTCCGGCCAGTGTGCGGCAACCAGGGCAGCGCTGATTCCGCCGCCAAGCTGGGAAAGAAATCTGCGCCTGCTGAAATCACTCATCATGGTGGGTTGAAAACTGAAAAGACTGTAGTCGCGGCGCTGCGAAGCGTCAACCCCAAATCCCGGCATCGACGGCCCAATTTATTGCTGCAATTGATTCTATTTCTCATTGAAGACCGGACGTTATGTTGGTGTCAGCCACACATTTGCCGCTCCGGAAACGATTTTAGTGTGATGCGGTGGGCGATTGCAGTCTATAATCCGCGCGGAATCGACCGTTTCACCGATCCGAGGCTGCCGTGAATACTGTGTTGGGTTTTGCATTTGTCGGTTTGTTGATCGTCACCGCACGAGCACGGGCTCAAGACGCTCCGGGCTTTCAGCCGGTCCCGGAACTTGGTTATCGCGTGAAGCCCGATTTTTTTCATTTTCCGGAGGACATGATTGCGGGTGAAGCTTCGGGGATTGCGCTGAATTCGAAAGGCCACATTTTCCTGTTTCAGCGCACCAAACCGATGCTGGCGGAATATGACGAGCACGGCAACTATGTGCGCAGCCTGGGCGAAGGGCTATTCACGCATCCGCACGGTTTGCGCATCGACCAACACGACAACATCTGGACCACTGACGATGGCAGCCACCTGGTGCTCAAGCTGAGTCCGACTGGACACGTTCTTCTGGTCCTCGGTCGCAAGAACGTGGCGGCGGAGTCGGACTGGCTGTTTAACCAGCCTACGGATATCGCCTTCGCGCAAAACGGCGACATCTACGTTTCAGATGGCTACGGTAATTCGCGCGTGGTGAAGTTTGATCGCGATGGCAAGTTCCTGAAAGCGTGGGGAAAATATGGCACCGGGCCGGGTGAATTCAACCTGCCGCACAGCGTCGCCGTGGACCAGGCCGGCCAAGTTTATGTGGGGGACCGGGAAAACAAGCGAATTCAGATCTTCGACGCCGACGGAAACTTTCTGAAGGAGTGGAAGGGCATCGGCTATCCCTATGGACTGTTCATCACGCCTGATCAGCATGTGTGGATGATCGACGGCGGCTATGACCGAATCCTGGAACTGGATCACGACGGAAAAATACTTGGAGCTTTGAGCGAGCCTGGACATGCGCCCGGACAGCTGGCCTGGGGACACTTTCTGGCCATCGGCCAAGACAAAAAGATCTACGCGGCAGATGTGCTGAACTGGCGTTTTCAGGTTTTTGTGCCCAGCACACCGAGCGGCAGGATGGCGAACTATGTGCCTTCCAAGCGAATGTTCTGGGACCGTGTGGCCAGTACCGGCTGGTCCACGCGCACTGAGGTGCCGAAAAATTAGGTGGACTGTTGCCGCCGCGAAACTTCGCGAATCGCTGCGAGGTTTGAGACACTACTGACCGACACATATGGCTACCCTGACAGGCGGAATCGGGACCGGCAGCAAGTGGTTGCTGGATCGCATCGTCGGCATTCTGGCTGCGACGGGAGTCAATCCCAATTTCCTGACCTTTCTTGGCCTGGTCGTGAATTTTGGCGCCGCGGTCAGCTTTGCCATCGGCGGGTTCCGCACCGGCGCGTTGATTATTTTCTTTGCGGGCTTTCTGGACATGCTCGATGGGCAAGTGGCGCGGCGGCAGAATCGCGTCACCGCATTTGGCGCGTTTTACGATTCCACGCTGGATCGCTACGCGGATATGGCGCTGTATATGGGCCTGCTCGTGTATTACTCGGTAAGCGGGCGCACGCCGTATGTGGTGCTTGCGGCGGTGGCGACGGCCGGTTCGGTGATGGTCAGCTACGCGCGGGCCCGCGCTGAATCGCTGATTCCGTTGTGCAAAGTTGGATTTATGGAGCGGCCGGAGAGACTGGTGCTCTTGATCATCGGCGGGCTGTTCAATCGCATGGGCGCGGTGTTGTGGGTGATTGCGGTGGTCTCCACGATCACCGTTATTCACCGGATCGTGTACACCTGGCAGGAAACCAAAGCTGGTCGAGTGCTACCTGGCATTAAACTCACGATCTGATCCTCCCTACCGCTGTAACGTAACCACAAACAGCGACCTGGTTCTTCACTCTGATCGCGTCGATTGATTTAATCGCGCTTCTACCGGGTCGGAAATGACCTTGTGCACAAGATCGCGCAGCTCGGTGACTTCGGACTTCTTCACGGCGGTGGTGTCGATGGTGTCGTGAAAAATTACGGTGAGCAGCGCCGGCCACAACATCCAGTAGCCGGTGCGATGGTGCTGAAACGAACCTACCAGGCTGACGGGAACGATGGGGATGCCGAGATGCTGGGCGACGCGGAAGCCGCCATCCTGAAATTCGCCGACATGACCATCGCGGGTGCGCTTGCCTTCGGGAAAAATGATCAGGCTGGTGCCACCGTCGACGGCGTCCTTGGTCAAACGCCACATACGCTTTAAATCTGAAGGGCGGCGCACGTCGGGCACCGGCACATTGCCAAACCGTTTCATCAGCCAGCCGTAGGCGGGAATCTTGAAATGCGATTCCAGCTCCCATCCACGCGCGTATTGAGGGATGGCACTGTACAGCACGAAGGGATCAAAGACGTTGACGTGATTGACCATGAAGAAGCAAGTGCGCGCGGGGTCGAAGCCCGGCGAGCGCTGGACTTCCAGCCGCGCGCCGGCTAAAAACACGATGCGCCGCGAGAAGCTGCGCTGCAGCCAATCATGTTTGCGAGGGTCGAGAAAAATTCCCAGAAATACGAGCGTCGGCGCGGCGATGAAAAAATGAAGCAGGCTGAAGACCCACAAAATCGCGGCGCGCACCGCCAGCAGCGCGCGCGTCATATGTAGACGTCCACGGCCGCGGGCACGATATCGAGGGTGCGGCACTTCAGCGGCAACACTTCGCCGTCGACCATCACATCGACGGGTGCGGGCATATCAAATTCCACATGGCGCACGGCGCGCCGCGACGCCTGGACGTGCTGCATATGCCTGCCATCGTAAATGGTCGGGAGCATGCGCAATGCCGCGAAGCGTCCGATAGGTCCCCAATGTACAAACTCGATCAAGCCGTCGCTGGCATTGGCGTCCGGAGCGATCCACATGGTTCCACCGGTGTAGGCGCTGTTGTTGAAGGTTAAAAACAGGCATGGGCGGCGGTCCCAGTCTTTATCGCTGTCGCAGCGCACGGCAAACGTGAGCGGGCGCAGTTGCGCCAGGCGGACGAAAACTCCCAACAGGTAGCCCAGGTGGCCGAAAGGTTTGAAATGCCGGTTGGTGAGCGCGCCCACATTGGCGGTGAATCCTACGCTTACGAGATTGAAGGAATACATGTCCCCTTGGGTGTGGGTGAGGCGCATCAGATCGATGGTGCGGGTGCGGCGCTCGAGCAGGGCCTGTAGGGAGGCTTTAGCGCCCTCGCGAGTATAGTCCCGCAAAAAAGAATTTCCTGTGCCGAGCGGGAGAAAACCCATGGCCACGCGTTCGGCAGGCGCGGAGCTGCCGCCAAAAATTCCGTTCAGAATTTCGTGGCCCGTGCCATCGCCGCCGACGGCGAGAAAGCGACGGTAGCCTTTTGCATAAGCCTCGCGCGCGAGGCGCACTGCCGCACCCGGGGCATCGGTTGCAGCTTCGTCAACCTGTAAACCGCCGTTGCGCAGGCGCGCCAGTGCCGGTCCAGCTAACTTCGCGGAGCGTCCGCCGCCGGCTGCCGGGTTCACGATGGCGAAAAATCGTTCCATGCCGGCTTAATTTTTCTCCTGAGAATCTTTGCGTGGATCGATTGTTGATACCTACAAAGTTTCTAGACTTCCACTATCGCGCGGCTGCGATCGAGCTTCGAAAGCCTCTCAGCCAGCGCGTTTCTTTTAATTTTCATCGAAGCGGTACGCGGAAAATCCTCATCGACCAAAACCAAGCCGCGAATGCGCTTGTAGTTTAGCAGCCGATTGTTGCGCGCCGTAATTTCCTGAAGCAACTCGTTCGTCAGCGTTTGTCCCGGTTCGAGGTGCAACACCAGGATCAACTGCTCGCCTACCATGGTTCGTGCCGGCCAGATGTAATTGGCGGCGAACACGCAGAATTCTTTTACCGGCAGGCTTTCGAAGACACTCTCCACGTCCTCCGGATAAATATTCTTGCCCTCTTCGGTGACGATCATGTTTTTCTTGCGCCCGAAGAGCTGCAAATGGCCGGTGGCATCAAACCGCCCGAGGTCGCCGGTCATCAACCAGCCATCGACGATGGCTTCCGCGGTCAATTCCGGCTCATTCAGATACCCGGACATTACCGTCTTGCTGCGGACGCTTACTTCGCCGATGCCTTGCGCATCCGGATTCAGGATGCGCACTTCCATTCCCGGCAATGGCTTGCCTACCGTGTCAGCGCGGAAGGGTTTCAGGTCGTTGACAGTAATAGCCGTGCCCGCTTCGGTGAGGCCGTAGCCATTGGCGACGGGAATTCCCAAATCGCAGAAGAATTGCAGCGTCTGCGGCTCGGTAAACGCTCCGCCAACGATGATGGCCCGCAGTTCTCCGCCGAAGGCTTCATGCACCTGTTTCAACAGCCGCCGACTCAACCCCAGTCGCGGACGGCTCTTGGTCAGCATTTTATTGATAGCGACGAGGGCGTTGAATATTTTGCGCTTTCCGGGTCCCAGCGCATCAAAACGCGCCTGCAAGCCCTTTTGCAGATTCTTCAGCACCAGCGGGACGAGGCTGACGTAGGTGATTTTGTATTTGGGGAACGCTTCGCGAACATATTCCGGCCGGAGAGTGCGCAGATGCACGACCGCCGCGCCACAAATGAACGGCCCAAAAAATCCGACCATAAAATCGATGGCGTGATTCGTCGGCAGAATGCTTAGATAGCGCATTCCGGGAGCAAAGGGATACAAAGACGTAAGCGCGACGCACTGCTCCAGATAGTTTTCGTGGGTCATCATGCAGCCTTTGGGGCGGCCGCCGGTTCCAGAGGAATACACGATCGTCGCGGTATCTTTACGGGTGCGCACGCGAAATTCTGGGGCGGCACTATTGACGGAATGGGTGACGGAATGGGTGACGGAATGGGTGACGGAATCGCCGGCGGAATCGATAGCCTCCCAACGCAACGCGCCGGCCAGATCGGCGTTCGGGGGCGCCTCGGTCACAAAAACGGTTTGCAATGCGGTTGCTTCCGCGCGGCCCGGCGCGCCACTCAATTGCCGCCAGATGGGGTATTCGGTGATAAGCACGCTGGCGTTCGAATGCTTGAGCAACTGCCATTGCTCGTCGGCAGTGAGCTTGTAGTCCAGCGGCACCAGCACGCCGCCGGAATAAAATATGGCGTACGCGGCAATCAGCCATTTCGACTGGTTGGTCATGATGATTGCAGCGCGGCCATTCGCCGCAAAACCTTTGTCCTGGAGAGCCTTTGCGACGGGCATGGCCTGATCGCGAAACTGGCGATAGGTCAGGCGGTGATTTTCGCGTTCGCGATCGGCCTCGATCAGGCAGACCTCGCCGGCAAACACTTCGACGGCATCTTTCAATGCCGCTCCGATGGATTGGTACTTGGAAAGATCCAGCATTACAGGCGGGATTGTATGCGAGACGCGAGGGTGCGGAAGTCACTCACGCCTTGCACTTCGTAATCCGGTAGTTCGATGCCGAAATGATTCTCCAGACGGGACAACAGTTCCAGCGCTTGCAGGCTGTTGATTCCCAGCTTTTTGAAAAAATCGTCGTCCGGCGCCAGCGATCCTTGGGCCACCTGAAAGTGCCTGGCGGCGAGGTCCAGCACTTCCTGCGTTGTCTGCTCCACGGTTCGCATCACAGCTCCATTATAGCCGGGTACGCAATGGCGAGAATCGCACGCCAGAAAGCTCTCGCGATCACGGTAAGTACGGCATGGCGTCGATCGATTCCACAAATTTCTTGAGCGCGGCCATTACCGCCGGGCGCGCAAACAATTCACAGAAAAGATCGATCTCCCTGCGCAGCTCCTCATGGGGGACCGGCTTCAGAAACTTTTTGGCGGCGGCGCGAGTGAAGGCGTCGAATTTTTTAATCTGACCGGCATTCGAACGAGCCACATTCAACGCTTCGCCTTCCGCGGCAAGCTGCGATACCAGGCCTACAGCCTGCGCGCGCGTGGCGTTTACGCTGCGCCCGGTAAAAAGCAAATCGCGCACGAACGCGTTCCCCAAATCGCGTTTCAACCGAGGTATGCCGCCAAAGCCCGGTATCAATCCGAGGCGCAACTCCGGAAAGGCAAAGCGGGCCATTTTGTCGGCAACAATGATGTCGCAAACCAACGCCAGCTCCAGCCCACCTCCAAAACAAATCCCATGAACCGCAGCAATGGTCACAAACGGCGCGGCATCGATGGCATTTAAAACGGCGTGAATGCGCTCCAGAAATTTGCGGACGCCAGACAAACGCTCGGCGCCGTTCAGCGACGCCGCACCTTCATACAACTCGCGCAGATCGGCGCCTGCCGAGAAGCCATGCTTGCGCGCGCTGGAAATAATACATACCGAGGTGTCCGAAGCTAATGAATCAAACGCGGAAACAAAGGTCTCCAGCTCAGCCAGCATGGCGGTGCCAATCTCGTTAGCGGGTTCGCGATCGAGGGTCAACTCCACCACGCCGTCGTTCCACTCCCAGCGCAGCGCTTTTCCCGCGAACGATTTCATGCCGGCTTCCCGCCGTACATTTTGTCAATCTCCGCCGCGAATCGTTTTTCGATCAGGTCGCGACGCAATTTTCCATTGGCGGTCAGCAAGCCATTTTCCGGCGTGAAGGGCTCCGGCAACACCGTGAAATTGCGGATTTGCCGGTAGTGCGGCAACTCCGCGTTGATTCTATCGAGAACGTCCTGCGCGCTGATGGCGTCAACAGCGCCGGTAATCAAAGCGCAAAGGTAACCGCGCCCATTGCCCACGACCACGACTTGTTGCGCGCCTCTGAGCAGCAATCCAATTTTGTCTTCGATGGGCTCCGGCGCTACGTTGTGCCCGGAGTTCAAAATCACCAGGTTTTTGATCCGGCCACTGATGCGCCAGGTCCCACGGGCGTTCACCTCACCCTGGTCGCCGGTGTGAAACCAGCCATCGCGCAACACGCGCGCAGTTTCTTCCGGGCGATTCCAATAACCTGGGAAAATATGCGGCCCGCGCACCACGATCTCTTCGTTTTCTCCGACCTTCATCTCGATGCCGGTGATGGCTGGCCCCACATAGCCGGGTTCCACCGCGAGCTGCGGATTATCCATGGTGCAGATCGCGGTCGTTTCCGTCAGTCCGTACACTTGCAGCACCGGAACTCCCAGCATGGCAAAAAATTGCTGGGTCTCAACGGCCAGCGGAGCGGAACCACAAATCAAGGCGCGCACACGGCCGCCAAAGCGTTCCCGGATCTTCGCAAAAACCAACTTTTGGCCCAGCGCGAGCCACATGGCGTCCATACCCGCGGGTTTCTGTGGCGGTGCGTGGACATGTTCGCGTTCCCAGATGGTTTTGGCTTTTGCAAAGATGGTGCGAATGAGGAAGAAGCGTTTCGCAATGGAGTCCAGCACGCCGCGGCGCACCCGCTCCAGCAGCGTCGGGACGTTCAAGAAATAATCCGGCGCACTCAAACGAATCTCGTCGGCCACTTTGTTTAGATCCGTTGAAAGTGTCAGCACACTTTCGCGCATGAGGCAGGAAAGCAGCAATATCCACGATCCGGCGAAATTAAAGGGTAAGTAATGGAATACCTGGTCCGGTTCTTTCGACGCGCCCATCAATTGATTCAGCCGCTCCGTGGTACACCCTAACATGTGCGTGATGTTGGCTACGTTCAGGCACACGCCTTTGGCTTCACCGCTGGTGCCGGAGGTATAAATAATGGTCACCAGTTCGTTGTCCAGCCGCGGATGGGGGCCTTCCGCAACCGGGTCGCGCGCCGGAGCAATGCGCAGCACTTCCTCGGTCTGCACGCGGTGCGGTCTTTCCTTCCAGGCCCAGCCGATGCTTTCTCCCAGTTGCGCTTCACCGACAATCAACAAGCCTGGCTCGCTGTCTTTCATCATGGTGATCAGTTCCGCGGTGGCCTGCCGCGAATACAGCGGAACGACCACGATACCTTCAGCCATCAATGCCAGGTCGACGGCTACCCACGCGATCGTATTCGCTCCCAGCAACGCGCAGCGGTCTCCGGCGATCAGGCCGAATTTGCGCACATACCCGCGGCCCCGCTGGATCTGCTCAAGCAATTCCTTGCCGGTGACACTCTTGAATTTATCGCCGTGAATCTCGCGCAAGACCACGCGGGTATCCGCGCGCTTCAACTGCGCGAAAATGGACTCCAGAAAATTAGGCATCGCCCATTAGTTGCTCGCGGCCACAGCAGCGGCGGAAGGATCATAGCGTTCCGCAAGCTGCAATAAATTTTCGCTGAGCGGCGGCAGATAGTCTTCCCAAGACAACACGCCGGACCGCAACGGAAACTCCGGATACTGCCGGCGCACGGCATCCTCCAACAAAACTCCCATGCGCGCCATCACTTTTAAGTTGCGCACCACGGTTTCCCCGATCCCCACGCGCACGGCCTCATGCTCCTCCACAAGTGTTTCCATGATTTGCAATAGCCTGGGCTCCAGCTCCGGATCATCCACGGTCAGGAAGAGATGTTCGTGTCCGCGCTCGCGCATCAGGTTGCGAATGCGCTCATCCATGGTGACACCGGCGGAAGCCACGAGGCTGGGCATGCAGGTCACGATGCCGTGATAGCGCGAGGAAACCATATACGTACAAGCGCGCAAAATCGAAGCGACCTGGAACATGTCGTAGTCGTCGGAAGTAAAAACGGGCGTGGCGGGAATTTGCTTTTCGATTTCGCGGCAGGCCACGGCGTCCAGCCGCTCCATGGCCACCAGGATCGGGAACACGCGATGGCGTTGCAGAAAGGCTTTGGTAGCGTTGGTGATTCCCGAAACGTAGTGCGCGAAGCGGCGCTCTACCTCGCGGCCAGATTCGTGGAAATACACGGTGCGATACTGGCTGTCTTTGTATGCACCGGTAGTGACGCGCGCCGCATACTTGGCGATAGAGGCTTTCACCGGCCACACAAACGGGTGAATCGGGCAAATCACCAGGATCGGCGTCTTTCCGTCCCAGCCGGATTCGCGCAGCACTTTTTGTGCGTAGGCTGGAGGGTGCGGCTCAAAAGTCCAGGCGGTGTCGGTTCCCAGCTCGGTCTGAATTCCCAGTGAGCTCAGCAATTGCTGCGATTCGGTGTTGCGCGTAATCACCAGCGACTCATTCACGTATCGCGCGCACATGTTGCGGATCAGCGGGTCCATGTGTCCGGCTTCGCCGCCATACCCTACCGACAATTTATTTTCCGCGGAGGCCAGGCCCAGCGAGCCGATCATCATGGTGGTCAAGGCATTGGCGAATTTGCTCTTGAACATCGAGCCTTCGCAAGCCACCACGCCGTGATTTTTGCGCACCTCGTTATAAAGAAACGGCGGGAACATGTCTGGAAGGTGCACCTGCTTCGTGCCTTCGAAGTAGCCTTTGGTGCGTCCAAAGTCCTGGGTCATCACGCTGAAGTCCACGTTGCCTGCGCCCAGGACGTGACGAATCTGGTGCAGCATCTCGTTGACGCGCACGTCGCTGCCGGTGTTGCGCGTGCCGTTGTAACCTGCGAACAGCAACCGCAGTTTTTCGCCGCGCTTCCAGGCCTGGCCGCGCCCCAACATCCAATTGATGCGGGCCATGCCGATCAACGCGCTGACCCACGCCACTAGAAGGAAGTCCGTCATGCGTGCGCCTGACCGGCAATGGCCGGAATAGCGCCGGCGGCCGCATTGGGCCAGGACTTGGCCGGATAGCGAAATTTATTTTCGCGGCTGAATTTAAGAAGTGGGTACGCGTAGGTGGAAAATTTTGCCGGGGCCTCTCCGCCTAGCTCGGCGATCACGCGGGAATTATCGAAGACGGTGTTCCAATTCAAATAGGGCCAGAAAACTTTGAGCAATGATGCACCGTAGCCGGTCGAGCCGCCGCGCCGCGAAAGCCAATTCACGGTTCCGGAAAACGGCCCGCCTAGCGATGGTAGGTAAGTGGGATTGCTGGTTTTGCCCGCGGCCGCGAGGGCGTCGGTCAATTCGTGAAATGTTTGCGAGCCGGCGCCCGACGACAAATGATAAATGGTATGCGCCGGATTGTCTTTTTGATGAATAGTCACGATGGCTTTGCCCACATAGTTGGCAGGCACAATGTCGATGCGGTCATTGGGACGCAGCGGCAACACCGGGAGTTTCGCCAAGACATCGAAGGCCTGGGCCATGTCGAACTGCGTAGTCTGCGGCCAGCGGCTGTCGCCCAGCACGATGGCAGGACGAAAAATGGTGGTGGGGACGTCGGGCAGGAGCTGATGCACCATGTGCTCGCCGAATTTTTTGGTGCGCGCGTAGGGGTCGTAGTCGGAACGCGCCCAATCGATGGAAGCATCTTCGGTGACAATCTCATCCTGCCTGCGGCCCGCAACCGCAACGGTGGAAACGTGCGAATATCGCCGCAATCCGTTGCGGTTCTGCGCCTGCCGCGCCAGTTGTATCACTTCCAGCGCGCCGCGCAAATTCACGTTGAGGCATTGCCGCTCGGACTTGCGATTCAGAGAAGCGGCACAATGAATGATGGACTCGGTGGTGTCCACCAGGTCGTGGTAGCTGTCGTCGGAGAGGCCGAAGCGGTTGTCGGTGAGGTCGCCGGTAAAAATGCGGATGCGCGAGTTGAGGTATTCGGAAAATTCAGGAAACTCCAGGTGCAGTTGCAGCGACTTCCACAGCCGCTCGCGTGCTTCCTGTGGCGACTTGGCGCGTACCAACAGATTCAGAGTATCGCGGTAATCGCGCAATAGTCCGGCCGCGAGATAGCTGCCCAGGTAGCCGGTCGATCCCGTTACGAAGATCGGCATAAGTTTACGAAGATCGCCACAGCGGATCGCCCGGCGCCGTCGCGGAGTTCGAAAGCGCGGCAGGCGCAGGCGCGGCGGTCCAATCCAGTTCACGGGGCGTGCGCGATTCCAGAGGCCGGCCCTCCATCAGTGGATAGCACCAGCGGCGCAGCGCGGGGATATGCACGTTGATCCAGTAATCCCACCAATCGATGGCTTCCGGAGCAAAATCGAATATGGCGCCCTCTTCGGGCGGAAGGGCCGCCGACAACATGCGCGTGTTTTCGCATTCGAACACATGATCGTTGTGCAGAATGAACGGTTCGTAGAGCTCAATTAGTTTTTCCGCGCGATTCAAATCGCGCTCAGCCTTGGCCAGCGGCGGTTTTTTCATTTTCAGCGCGATGGCCACGCGGTTGATGCGCGACACTACCGCTTTTTGCATGGGAATGGACATGCGCTCGTAGCGCTGCTTGGAAACCGGGATGGTCTCGAACTTCACCTTCAGCCAGTTGTCCACGCTGCTCTGTAGCATGCGGTAATGCTTGCGGTGGGCCAGCCCGGTAAGCTCGATGCTGCGCCCCATGTTCACGGGATTCACGGCAGAAGTGGCCAGCTGATACATGCGCGCATTGCAGCGAGCGATAACGGCCGCGGCGATGAGGCTCATCCCGCGGCAGACCATGTCGACGGGAATTACGTCAAGACACTTTCGAGCATTGGTAGGAAGCTGGCGGAAATTGGTTCCCAATAGATAAGAAAGCGGGCCGGAGGTGTTGATGCCTTCGTTCCATCCCGAGAATGGGGAGCGCTCCGAGCTTTCCACGATCGATGGACGCACAATGGCGATGGGTAAATCCTGGCCGCGCGTGGCCAGTACGGACTCACCGAGACTTTTCGTGAAGGTATAGGTGTTGGGCCAGCCGAGGTGCTGGGCCCGGCGCATACCGATACGCACCAGCCGGTTGCGTGCCCACCGGATGCGGTTGCGGCGCATCACACCTTCGAGCTCTTTCGCGGGAACCGCGGAGTCGTCGACGCCGCGCCCCAGGGCTTGTCTTTTCAATGCGGCAATGAGTTCCACGCCTTCGGCGCGTTCTTCCACATTGCGAATCGTGTCTCGCAGCGTTTGAATTTCGCGCTCTACATCAAATTCGGGGTCGCTTGCAGGATTGTAGTTGGCTTTCAGTTCTTCGGTCACGCGCCCGTCGCGCATGCCTGCCACGTAGCAGGTGGACAGGTGCATCAGGCCCGCGTGATCACAACGGCGGATGAATTCCAGCAGGTGCACCGCGGAATCCACGTTGGAAGACAGCGCCTCGCGTAAATCCGGATTGAAATCGGTTAGGCCTGCGCTGTTGACGATTAAATCCAGCGACTTCGTCAGACGCGCTTGGGTGGCTTCGTCGAGCCCCAGGCCCGGCTCGCTCACGTCGCCTTCGACGACTTCTACTTTTTCCTTCAGGAACGCGCCCAAACTGCGGCCGTAGCGATCCTGCAGGGTGTCGAAGGTGGGCGACTCTTCTACAATTTTTTCGAAGCGGCGCTGGGCGGATGTCGTGCGGTTGCGCCGGATCAACAAGGTGATCTTGCCGATCTCGGGAATATTCTCGAGAAGGTCCACCAGCCAGACTTTGCCGATGAAGCCGGTTACGCCAATCAGCATAATGTGGCGGTTAGTCAGCGTCTGCCGCACCGAAAGCCGATCGACGCGGGGACTTTCGCCAAAAAGCGCCACGGCCCGGCTGCCCGGCATCGGTGGCCGAGCGCTGCTCTGCACTGCCGCTTGCGGTAGACCGGACTTTCGCGACCAGCCCAGTTGCCGCATTAATTTATCCTGGGCGATGCGTCCGTCGGTGGACCCGCTAGCCACCCAGGCCAGCGGCCCTCGCGGACGCACCACGGGGTTCAGAAGACGGCCGGTGGCGATGCCATCGCGAAATTCCAACCGATTTGCGAGGATGTGCTCTACACCGAAATGTCTGGCCAGCGGTTTCAGAATGTGTTCCAGGAGCTGGCTTACCAGCACGACCTGCTCGCCGCTGCGAATAGCCTCCAGCAGTTTCTCTACGGCCTCGCGCCGCAACTGCGGTTTCAAGACGTACTGGAAATATTCCTCGCCGAGCAGATCTAAGCGGTCGCGGCTCACTCCGCGGAGAAGCATGTGCAGGAACCGGGTGGCAAAGGTCCGGTTGGCTGCATAGGTGAAAGGACGCACCAGCGCCATCCCGGCCATACCGAGACGCCGAGCCCAGCGCTCCGCATAGCTGCGTGAATTCCAGGTGAAAAACAATACCGGGCGCAACGCGCCTAGCTCCAGCAACGAGCCTTCTACACGCCAGTAGGTAACACCTTTAGCCCTGAGAGCTGCCGGCGCCGCAGGAATGGGCGAATCGCTACTGGCAGGTTGAGCGCTGGCCGGATTGTCGCGTGAGGTTGCCATGCAGGTGAGCAATCAGCTTGTCAAACGCTGCCGACAGTTGCAATCAGCAGTTATATTCAATCAATACCTGTCAGGAATCAACGGTGGCCTGCCCGAACCGCCGCAACCGCAAGCGTTCGGGATCGTGCTATTACCCCTGGAAAGACCGGTTTGGAGTGGTCGTCAGACACCCAAACCTTGCCGGCCGACCCGCCGGCACCCTGATGACCGCATAAAAGTAGCACCCCCGCCCCTCTCCCGCAAGCCGCGCCGGGGTCCGTTGGCGCAGAAATACTTGGGCCGGAGTGGAGTCGGCCGGGTGCCTGCCGGTGTGAGTCAAAGTCTTACAAGTACAATTAACCAGATTTGCGATTCGACACCACTCGTGCCTATTTGGATTGTTTTGGTCAGCTTGTTGGTCAAACATCGAAACTCACGGTTTCGCGCTCCCTTTGCAATAGATACTCGGTGCTTAAATTGCTCGTTAGTATTCACAGGCGGAGCTTCTCCATTGCAAGCGACCTAAGGGGCCTTCGAATAGTGATTCCTTACTGGTTTGGCTGGCTGGCTCTTACGGTTGTCTTGTGCTGGACTCTTTGGAACATTCAGTTAGGTTTCCGGCAATGGCTGGATATTTCGAAAGGAATAGTGGGTCCAAAGTCATGGGACAGATTACATGTGAGTGAAATCTTTTCCGTCTCTGGTTTCTGTATCGGCCTTTGCTTGGCTGCCGGTCGAGAGGTCGTAGCCATGAATGACGCCCATCTGCAAGTTCGGAGAGAGATACTTGGTGTAGGTTGGTCCAGAACTTACGCTCTCGCGGACGTGAAAAACGTTCGTGCCGGTTATTTCCGTGGGCCGACGGCGAATGGGAAGTGGAGTCCCGACCACGCAACGGCCAGCCTATATTTTGATTACCGAGGAAAAGTTCGCAGTTTCGGCAATGAGTTGGCAATGCGAGACGCCACGCGAATTGAAAAAATCATCGCTAACTCTTTTCCAGATGTGGTCCTGCATCGCGAGTAAGCAGCGAGCAGCTCTCACAACAAGAAGCGCTGCCCGGCCAAGTGGCACTCCCTGTGACAGCCGCACCGCTCGCCACTGTTTCAACGCTTGTATCTGGGGTTCGGTGCCTCGCCGAGATTACGCACAACACCGTGGCGACGCAGGAGTGAACTCTAGCTCAGGAGTGAACTCTAGCTAAAGACCACATGTCCGGTAACGCGACTAGACATGCAAGTGGAATTTAAGCATCGAAGCAATGAAATTTTCGAGCGCGTCAGCACTTTGACGCTGGCACACGTTTTGCACAGGGGCTTAAGACGCTGCCACCGCACTACTTATATTTATTAAATAATTATAATTATATATCTGTACATCAGCGGTGAGTGCGCTCATGGTGGAAGTGTAATCAATAGGAGGCTCACATGAGAGCAATGAATCGTTTGGAACAACCATTCCGCGGAGTTACGACTCTACAGGAACAGATCAATCGTATTTTTGGAGAAGGCGTAGGACGCACGGGCGAGGAGTCGAACTTGACGCCTTGGGCTCCGGCCGTGGACATCTACGAGACCGAGCATGAACTGGTGGTTAAGGCGGACCTGCC